>Ga0209505_1000002_pt1 | contig 331236 bp, 279 predicted proteins | sample COGITO_mtgs_1103_2_FD_184794 | JGI IMG/M metagenome (GOLD analysis project Ga0209505, IMG submission 184794) | Pelagic marine microbial communities from North Sea - COGITO_mtgs_110331 (SPAdes) (version 2) | ecosystem: Environmental > Aquatic > Marine > Epipelagic ... | reverse complement strand
TTCTTTCCCATTGTAGTTAAATTTAAGTGTTTACTCTGTTTAAAACACTCTCTTATAATTTAACCCTTATTAGTTCACTTTTTGCTGACGGTATACACTAAAATTTACGAGATTAAGTTTTTTTCGCTCAAGGAAAATCCTAAGATAACTGTTGTAAATAAAAAAACTGAAACAAAAACTAATTGATAAGATATATAGATTGAAGTTTATAAAATTATTCACTACCAGCATCATGTATAATGCAATGCATAATTGACAGAAAAAATGAGACAATAAGAGTTTGGTACTCAATGCCTTTTTTATTTTATTATTCTTAAATAAAATAAAACCGAGCAGTGTTAGGGTTATTAGTGTTCCAAGAAGGAGGTGTGAAAGGGTTAAAGTCAAATAGGTTGAAATTTTCTATAAAAATAAACCATATCATGCTATAAAGAACTTTTTTTTATAGAAATGTAAGAATTTCTTATTACTTAAAAACTTGAAATATCACTCATTTTTCAATAAGCTTCTGCGTAGCTTTTCGATCTATTTTTCCATTTTTGGTATATATGAATTTTTTTAAATTCAACCTTTTTTTTGGCTTCTCATAAGGATGTAGGGTGGTGTAATCGAAGGTGGGCATCAGTGCCCCCTCTAATAGAAGCACCACTTTTTGTCCCAATACTTCATCGGGTAAGGAGGTAATCATCAAGGGTTGATCGGTCTGCTTTTTTAGGTGATGTTCTATTTTCTCAGGATGAACCTTAAACCCACCTGAATTGATCATAAAATCTTGACGACCCAACCATTTAAATGTATTTTCATCAATTAATTCGACGATATCTTGGGTTTGTAGCCATTGATTTTTGGTGATTAAACCTCTAATTTTAAGACAAGAGGAATCATTTATAGAAATCATTAATTGCCCTATTCTTTTAAAAAAATGAGAGCCCAAGCGCCTCACTGCGATGTGCGAAGCCGTCTCGGTCATGCCGTAGGTAGCGTATATTTTAGTAATAACGGAAGTGTCAGAGGCAATCTTTTGTTCAAGCTTGGGATCCATCGTTGCGCCGCCGATTAAGAGGTGATTGAAATCATTGAGATGACTTTTTAAATCCTTATAGAGCTTATTTAGCTGTAAGGGTACCATAGAGACAAGATCATAGAGTGTATGATCTAAATCTAATATCCTTTCAGGAGCCAAAACATCGAGCTGGCCTTGGTTGACATAAGCTCGTACGATCTGCATGGCCCCACCTATGAATTGAGGATGAATACACAGCAGGAAGCGAGCGTCCGGTTTTATGGAAAAATAGGACAAGGTCGTTTTGGCACTCTGTATCAATTGATCTTTGCTTAAGGTTATTTTCTTGGGTGCCCCTGTCGACCCTGAGGTTTGAAATGAAAAATCAGTTAGACCTTCTTGTAAATCAGCAGCCATTTTTAGGATCCACAGCTCTTCTAAGGTCAAGGAGGTACGGGAGCTACTGTGTGTTAAAAATGATCTAAAATCATCTTTATGTAGTATTAAAGAAAGGCGTTTAAAGTGAATGCGCAAATTTTTTTGATTGTATCTGATAAGTATTGCGCCATAAATTTAGCTAATTATCATTTCTTGTAAGTGATTTGCCAACTTATGATTTATCAGCTTCTCTGATTTAGAATTGGGTTTTAAAAAAAAGTATTCACATCTTTGTAATCCCATTGAATGGGACAATTAATACGCGATTTGGAAGCCATCAGGCCTTAAATATTACAAGAAAAAAAATGTTGACGCAATTAAAAAAAATAACCAAAACAACTTATGTATTAATGGTCCTTTTTTTGGTCATGATACTTGTCCTAGTTTATCGGAATGGATCATCAGGAACTGAAACCGGTTTAACTACACCCGTGACTTTAACGCCCAAGACAACGACGAAATTGTATAAATCATCACAATTGACTCCTCAACAAGTTGCACCGAATCAGCAGACGTATAAGATGGAGGGATTGGCCTATTTTGAGACCCGAGAAACAGAAAATAAGCCGCTGGTAGTAGTGACTGATTTGGCAGAGATAACCGCTATAAATGCTATTTTTACCCTTGAAAGCAATGCAAAGGAGACCAATGTAACGGTAGCTGAGGGCTTGGTAAAAATCACACAAAATAGAGATAATTACAAAGGAAATCGCACCTCTTTGAACATCAAATCGGGCCAAATTGGTCGCATCAAAGCCAATACGCGTGGGGTCATTAAAACGGTCAATAAGGATCCTAACTTTCTAGCATGGGCCAATCAAACCTTATTCTTTCAAAATACCCCACTCAGTGAAGTGGCTTCAGTGATGGAGCGGGTTTATGGTTATCAAGTCACATTTATAGACAAAACAGCTTCCCAATGTCGCCTAAGTCGCAGTTATGAAGGGCAGACTCCCAAAGAAATTGCTGCAGCGATTGCCGAGGTATTTGGTTTTGATTATCAGATAGAGGATCAAACCATTACGTTTGCAGGGTCTTGTTTATAAGGATCAGGGAAACTTAGGAAATTTTTTGAAATCAGGAGCCCGTTTTTCTAAAAAAGCATTCTTGCCTTCTTGCGCCTCTTCCATCATATAATACATGAGAGTCGCATCTCCGGCAAATTCCATCAAACCTCTTTGACCATCCAGCTCAGCATTAAGTCCACGTTTGATCATCCGTATGGCCATGGGGCTTCGTTGCATGATGGTTTGGCACCACTGCACGGTGATGGCCTCTAACTCTTCCAATGGCACTACTTTATTGACCATGCCCATAGTCTCAGCTTCCGCTGCTGTGTATTGTTCACAAAGAAACCAGATTTCACGGGCCTTTTTTTGACCTACATGTCGCGCTAGGTAAGAGGATCCAAATCCACCGTCAAAACTGCCTACCTTAGGACCGGTCTGGCCAAATTTAGCATGGTCAGCTGCAATGGTTAAATCGCAGACTACATGCAAGACATGTCCACCACCAATGGCGTACCCATTGACCATGGCGATCACCGGTTTGGGTATTTCACGAATTTTTTTGTGTAAATCCAGTACATTTAATCGTGGGACACCATTTTCACTGATGTAACCCCCCACACCTTTGACATTTTGGTCCCCACCCGAACAAAAGGCCTTATCTCCAATGCCCGTAAAGACCACCACGCCCACATCTTGTCGTTCTCGAGCGATGTCCATAGCGTCCATCATCTCTATATTAGTTTCGGGTCTAAAGGCATTGTATACCTCGGGTCGATTGATGGTGATTTTAGCAATGCCATCAAAGAAATCAAACTTGATGTCTTCGTAGGACTTGATGGAGGTCCACTTAAATGAATGGGTAGTCATAAATGATTTTTTTTAATGCTTGAAAAACTTGTTTATTTATGGGATGTTGGGTCTGAATCTCCAACAATTTTCCTTTGTCAGAAGGTTCAAAAAAACGGATCAATATTGCATTTAATTTCGATGAATCCATACATTTTTGGTAGTCAAAACCTAAGTCCAAGGCGCTATGGCTAAGGTCTTTTTGATGTGGGGTCGTCAAAAATTTATCTTTTTCTGCTGGATCCAAGGCTTCGGGACCTGAGATCAAGTCAAAGATGCCACCACCAAAATTATTAAATACGACGATTCTCATATGGGATAAATCCTCATTATGAAAAAAAGCATTACGGTCATAGAGGAAACTTAAATCGCCCGTTAGTAGCAGGGACAATTGATCTGAAGAGAGGGCATGACCTACTGCAGTACCATTGCTACCATCAATACCACTGGTGCCGCGGTTCGCCCAAACCCTAGTTTTGGATGGTGCGATGCCCAGGAAATTGGCATATCTCACAGGCATACTATTGCTGAGGTGTATTTGGATATCTCTAGGTACTTTTTTCAAGACCTCTTGCATGGCTGAAAATTCGCTAAACGGGGCTTGGTATTGGGTGAGGAGTTTTGCCGTTTGGCGTTGGGCCACTTGCCAGTGATTGGCAAACACTTGGGACAGCTGGCCCGGGTCTATGAGTTTATTCAACACCTGTTCTGGGTTGCCTTCTATCACACCCAAAAGACGCTGATAGGGGTCTTTTAGCTCAGGTTGGGGGTCGATATGCCATTGAATGGCTGCGCTTTTTCTTAAAAAAAGTTTGAGATTTTTTGAAATGATAGATCTTCCAAAAGTCAGCACCAGATCAGGTGTTAAGGATTCTTGAAGGGCGCTATTGTTGAGGAAAAGGTCTTGGTGTTGGATCACATCTGTCAACGCGTGTCCGTTTGAAATGATGTCTGCTATGATCGGAATGCCTTGACTAGCCAAGCGGCGCAGTTGATTTTTACAATCTTCAGATAAAGTCCCTTGTCCAATGACAATGATTTTTTTGGTAGCCTTCGCCCAGTCATGTATCAACCCCTCACAGTTGGCTTGCTTTTTAGCAGGATAGCTTTTGATGATTTTGAGGTCTTGACTGAACGCAAGTTTTTGATTTTTATCTGGATAAAAGGGCTCTCTGAAAGGAAAATTTAAGTGCACGGGACGCCTTGACTGGGTGGCTAAATGGAAACCCTGCGCTATTTTGGTTTGGTAGGCCCAACGAGCATCTTCAAAATCAAGGGAGGTGGGCATCTGAATAAATGCTTTGACAAATGCTTGAAAAACATTTTGCTGTTGGATGGTCTGCCCATCCCATTGGTCAATCCACTCTGAAGGTCGATCACCACTCATAATGATCAACGGAGTTCGGCTGTAATAGGCTTCTGCAATCGCAGGACCATAGTTGAGCAAGGCCGTCCCAGAAGTACAACAAAGGACGACGGGTCTTTGGGTATGCTGTGCGATGCCCAAGGCAATGAATCCAGCGGACCTTTCATCCACCACCACACGGGTACGAAGGTGGGGATGCCTCGAAAAGCTAATGCTCAAAGGAGCATTGCGAGATCCTGGAGAAAATACAGCATCTCGAATGCCTAATTGATAACAAATTTCAGAAGTATCAAAATGAATTTGGTTCATGACTGAAATACAATTCTTTTCAAGGTTTGCATTTTTAATTGGGTCTCCTCAAATTCTTTTTCGGGATTAGAATCTTCTGTAATACCTGCACCGGCATAAAACCGTCCGGTGTTTCCCATGATTTTCATACATCTCAGGTTGACAAACAGATGGGTATAACCCGAGATATTGATAGGCCCCAAAAAGCCCGCGTACAATTCACGATCGTATTTTTCATATTTCTTGATGAAGTCCAGTGCAGGCTGCAAGGGCATGCCACAAACCGCTGACGTAGGATTGAGAAGCTCCAGCATGGTGCTGCCGAGTTCAGGCATATTTACCGCTTCCATATCTACCTGATAAATGGTCTTTAGATGTGCCATACGACCTGCTTTAACTGTTTTAGGTCCATTTTCCAGATATTCTCTCAGTCTTATTTTTTTGAAGCAATCGATGATGTATCGACTGACCATGGCCTGCTCTTCAATTTCCTTTTGCGTCCATGCGACCTCATTCATGGTTTGATCAGCCCTCAGTTTTTGGGTGCTTGCCAAAGAAACGGTTTTGAACTGATGGTCCTTGATTTCAAGTAAGGTTTCTGGCGTAGCTCCCAACCAACAGCCAAAATTGGGGGTAGAAACCAAATAGATAAAGGCATTTGGATAGGTATCACAAGCCATTTCAAAGGCGTTCATGAGCTCAAAATCTGTAGGCAAGGCTTGATCATCAAACCGAGACAAAACGACTTTATCGAAGACACCTTTCTTAATACATTGAACGGCTTCAACGACATCGCTACGAAATCCATGAGCGGAGTTTTCTATCTTTTGGTGGAGGGCTCGATGGGTATTCCCCATGGATTTTTGAAAATCGGAAATTTCTCGATCATTCAGCAGCGGATCAAGGGAGTTTTGTACACATTTTTTTTGATGCCATTTAATCATCAAATCACCTTTGATCAGCTGTGGCTCACTGGGATGATGCTTTAAAAAAGGATTGATATAAAAGCCCGTACCGGCATCTTCTAGCTTTTGATGTTTTTGTATTTGAGGTCTTAAATCTGAAATGCCATGTACATAAGGGTCATTGGGAAGGCGCCAAATAGCCACTGGATAGGCACTGTCCATCAAGGCACTCCAAAGCGCTGACGGCGTCTCAAAGGTTAGGGTATTTAAATGGGTCTTAGTGGTTTGCAGAGCCATTGTCCTTTTTAATTATCGCTACGGTCAGCTTACTGGTACAAACTAATTTTCCAGCTTCATTTCTAATCTCTGTTTGCCATATCTGCGTACTTCTTCCTACGTGAATAGGGCTAGCCTTGCCATATACAAAGCCTGATTTTACCGATTTAATATGATTGGCATTGATTTCCAGACCAACAGGAAATTCAATAGATTTATCAATTAACAAAGAAGCGGCAAGGCTTCCCAAGGTTTCAGAAAGGACGACAGAAGCGCCGCCATGTAACAAACCCATAGGTTGTACTGTCCGATGATCGACGGGCATTTTTGCCAAAATGAAGTCAACGCCAATCTCCATGATTTCGATCCCCAAATGTGCGACCAAGGTGTCTTTACCTGCCGCATTTAACATGTCTACTGTATAGGTTGATGGAAACATAGGTGATTTTGCTCTCAAAGATACAACGAGACGCTTATATTGGGTTCATTCGATCAACAATTCTCTCATTTTTTGCTTTTAGTGGCATGTGTATTAATTCTTCTTGAGACATTTTCATGAACGGATGGATTCATCTTTTATAGAATTCGATGGAAAAATCATATTTTTGCTTTCTCAAATCGGCAGCTAATTTTGAATAAAAAAACCATACACATCATTCGCCACGGCGAAACCGTTTACAATAAAACAGGACGCATCCAAGGGCAAGGCATTGATGCGTCATTAAATGATCAAGGGCGGGCACAGGGGACCGCCTTTTTTAAAACTTACCAAACGTTGGCATTGGATAAAATTTATGTGTCGGCATTAAAACGGACCAAAGAGTCGGTGATACATTTTATAAATAAAGGGGTTCCTTATGAATCATTAACCGGACTCAATGAAATCAGTTGGGGGGATCAAGAGGGGAAGTCATTTACCCCAGAAACTGAAAAAAGGCATTTTGATGTTTTGGGTAGTTGGCAAAAAGGGGATTACGATCGCGTGTCTCCAGGAGGGGAATCTCCGAATCAAGTGATGGCACGTCAGCGAGAGGCCCTCGCTCATATCATGAAACAAAATCATGAATCTGAAGTTTTGATTTGTATGCATGGACGGGCCATGCGGATTTTACTCTCTTGGTTGCTGTATGATTCTTTGAGTAAAATGGAAAGTTTTGAACATACCAACCTATGCAGATATCAAGTCAATTATGATGGAAATCATTTTTCATTAGTAGCCTCTAATGACACCCGTCATTTAGAAAATATTTCATAGTCAAAAACTCAACAAAGCCAAATACTTCGAGGTGAGAAGGGGAGCAGGGGTTGCGCCAAATCCATAAGGGATAAGTCACATTATCAGCACCTTTTGATCCGTTCGGTAAAGTAAAAGCTGGCAGTTCTAGATAAAAATTCACTCTAACGAAAAAATCCTAGCTTTAGTTGATCCACTTATATCTAATTATCTGATATGTAATAAGTTGTGTTTCATTTCAGTAAAGCCCCAAAGATAATTTGGTTTCAAAATTATACATTTATAACTATCTATCAATGAGCATTTTAAGATCATTTGAATAAAGTGATAATTTTAACTATCATTGTATCTGATTTTTATGTGGTTTAGACATATAAAATCATGACCAATATACATTTTTACTTCAAACATAAAACCAATCAGAATGATGAAAAATTTATTAATTATTACTTGTTTACTTTTTGGATTGACTTCCCATGCCCAATGGATTGCCAAAACATCTTGTTCAAAAAAGGCAGCCATAATTGCCAATGAGGCACTCGAATCTCGAATGAATGTGGAGCCTTTAATTGCTTTGGGTCAAGCCAAAGCTGCCCTGACTTTGGACCCAGATTGTGGATGTGCAAAAATCATCATTGCGGGACTTGCCAGTGCAAATAAAGATTGGGGATCTAGAAAAGAAAAATTAGGCAGCATAGATCGTGCGAGTTTATCGGATGAGGAAAAAGCTTGGTATGATATTCTGACGGCCAGTGAGGGTCAAGCAAAAGAAAAATTAAACGCGGCATTAGCAGTCTATCCCAACAGTCCAATGTTTAATTACTTTTCAGTGGGAGAAGATGTAAATGCCAGTATAGCTTTTGCAGAAAAATTCCCTGACTATGCGTCACCGGCCCTCAATTCAATTACCTATGGCTATGGTCGCGGGGAAGATGTAGCAGCTGATTACGCTAAGGCTATGGAGAGCGGACGAAAATCGATCGCCCTACACGATGGACCCAATATTTATGACACCATGGCTGAGATAGAGTTTGAATTAGGCAACTATCAAAACGCCTTAGACAATCAGCTCAAGGCGGTAGATTTTGCTCAAGGCGGAGGTTCACCCTATTTGGTAGGTGCACAGAAGTACTGGCATTACAACAACAAAGAAGAAATCGTAAGTACTTTGATTGAAATGCAAAATAAACTTCAAGTAGCCATCACCGGAGGGGATCAAGAAACTGCATTATCACTCATGGATGCCAATAATCCCATGTACACGGGGGATTCAAATCTAGAAGACTTCTACAAATTTGACCCAGCCAAGATGATGGATGGAGCAAATGTGAAATGGAGTGCCTTAGAGTTATATGATTTTCACAGTCAATTCTCACCTGACATGAATACGGCTGTTTTGTCTTTTTACGCCAAAGGTGGATATTCGGTAGACGGGGGCGAAGAAGTTGCGTACAGAACCCGTGCTTCTAGCGTCTGGACCCGAACCAATGATGGCTGGAAGGTCATTCATGGTAACTGGGCACCTCAAAGAGGGATGACGGGTATCCCTGTGGCTGATTAATTTGATAAGTTTCACACACCCTTCCAACCATTATTAACCTTTGGGTGTTATTATACCAACGGCATCAGCCAATTTATATGAAGAAGAAAAACCAAGATGATGAATTCACTTGGTTTTTTTTATGCTTTAGAATTACAAGTGCAACGACTATCCGGTAAGCACAGTCCCAATGATTAATTGATCAGCTCCATCACCTCATATGCATAACAGATGATCTGAAAAAATCTATTTACATCCAAGTTACGGGAAAGATAATAGGCCCAGGTCTTACTAATAAAACTTACTAAGGCTACGCTAGGAAGGCTTCAATGCCTCCCAGAAGACTTCTGACTTGAGTAAACCCGTTTGACTCAAGAAAGATCTTGGCTTGATTTGATCTGCCTCCAGTCTTACAATGCACAATGATTTCTTGATCTTTCAAAGGACTCAGCTCATCAAGCTGGTCTGGAATACTGGTTAGAGGCATCAATTGCGCCCCAATATTAGATTCTTCATGCTCCCAAGGCTCTCTTACATCAAAAAAATTGAGGATTTCACCTTTATTTAACCTGGATTTTAATTCTGAAACTTTGATATCCATAATTATTTTTCGATCAGTATCTTTTGAGTAATCAAACTTGATCCATATTGTAAGTTTAATAAATATATACCTTTTGGATAGGTTCTGAAATCTAATGTAGAATTAAAACCTCCATCCGCGATCATTTTACCCGATAAGTTGTATAAAAAATAATGGTCATAGGTATCAGAAATGTGAATGAGTCCATCTGAAGGATTTGGATAAATATGTGCTTCCAATTTATTTTCAGGAGTTCCCAGTATGGAGTTAGTGACCTTACCAAATACAGCTCTTATCATTAAAGCTCCTTGAAGACGTGTATTTTGTTCCCATTCAGTGCCCGTATTCGAAAAAATGGCGTCCATACCTAGTGGGTTGTCTTTATCAAATCCGATACCGATATAATCTTCGGTAAACTGTTTGAATCCTATGTAGATGGTATCCTTGACATAGATATTTTGGGAAAAGACAATTTCATTAAAGTCTTGTCGATCATTGTTGACAATTTGAAACGATTGACGATGGAGTACCCCTGAATCTAATAGTCCATCCCAAACCATCAATTCTAAGCCTTTTCCATTTGAACTTGGATTAACGGAAGGAAAATTGATTTTCATGCCCGTCAACGTATCAGGTTCATTGACCACAAAACGAACCGCCAACTTACCCGTCATAAAATTGATGCCCGCCGCAAAGTCTGCAGTCCCATCATCGAAGGCATAATGGTCATTAAGTTGGTAATACTGCCGAAGGGTATCATTGGCACGTAAATTAGTATTTGAAAAAAGCGTATCTCCCTCTGTAGTGATTTGTTCATACAAAAACTTATCCCCTGTATTGTAGGTAAAAGTGGATTCAATCAATGCTGAATCGTCTTCTATATTGATTAATGAGACTTCCATACCCAATCCTTCTACTTTCCTTCCCGTCTCCAATGCAGATAATCTGAACAGCGCGACACTTCCTGTTGAAATCGCATTGCCATTGGTTTGATTGGTTAGGCTATGGACATACTCCAAAGGGCTGGGCAATCCATAGAGGTTATTGGCTGTGGTATATTGAGGTGTAATGTAATTACTGGGGTCGGATAGGTATTGTGTCAATGGGATTTCATAATAAGGACTAAAAAGTAAGCTAGGCGCTGCAGAGAGCGTACGATCTTGATGACTGAAGTCATCTGACTCTCTGTTTTCATTGAGATAAATATAGTCAAGGTTCCAAGTATCATAAATACCATTGAGACTGCTGAAGGATTGAAATTTGACCTTAAAAGAAGGGTGATAAAACTCACTGCCCGACACAGGAATAATTATTTGCTGAAAACTCGGTAGGCTATCTGCATCTAAGTTTAATTGATCCAAACCACCTACAAGAGAAAAAAGGGTTTCATCTTCTGGATAAAGATCCTGCAAGACCCAAGTACTGTCGATACTCCAAAACATGACCGCCAAGGAGTCTTCCAATTCTGGAATTTCACCTCTGCCCAAGAGTTGCCAATAAAAACTTAAGAGTACTTGAGACCTTTTTGAGGGTGCTATTTGACTCAGATCGATGGGATGGGTGACCAAGCTGTCACCAGCACCATTAAAAAGGCTATTCAAGGCATAAGGATTACCGCTCATGTTGGTGCCGTCAAAGGTGGCCACATACTGAGAGGGAGGATGGATGGCCAGGTTATTGTTAACAAAAACAGAGTTGCCGCTTTCCCACAAAAGAGAGTCAGGAACATTTCGAGATTGCGAAAAATCATCCCAAAATGGTAAATTCAAAGTATTGAAAACTTGATCTATTCTACCATTGGAACGTGGCTCATTGATGCTTTTCAAAGGTTTTAGCTGGATTTGACCCCACAATGAAAATTGAAGCAAAAGAGTTAGCCAAACTAAAATGTAGCGCATCATTATTGCTATCTTAAGGGTTATTATTTATTGAATCAGGATGATAAATCCACAAATTTATAGATTCTTTGATGAGCATAGGTTCGCCTGGGGGTGGATACTGATCTACAATTTGTCCCACCTCAACGGAAATTTTGAGTGTGTCTACAACGTCTAACTCATTCATAGATATCAAAACGGCAGTATCTATGTTATGGTATACAATATCCCCTAATTTTAAGGCTGAACCAGTAATAGTAACTTGTGCAACATCGGCATCTAAACCAATGAGATAAGGGGATTTGAGGTTGGCATTACCGTATCCATCACCAATGGTCAAATCAATTACTGATCCTTTGGGAATCTTTGTTCCTGGGACGACTTCTACTCCATTCATTTTTTGAATGAGGACGGCATTAAAGGCCAAATCGGCTACATATTTGGTTTTACCAAATTTTAAATCAAAGTTTTTCAAAATCATCAGGGCATTTTTTAACGAGCCATTCGTTAAGTCAGGCATTTTAACCATAGGTGGTGCCATTGAATTCAATGTGATATATATTTTTCTGAATTCTTTTACCTGAGCATTGGGCATGGGAAATTGCTTTAAAACGGTCAATGGAGGAATTTCTGATGAATAGCCTGAATCAACGCTGATCTCATATCGAAGACTTCTGAGTGATAAATAATCATCAAGATCATCTACATGAACCCCGGTGATATTGGGTACAGTGAGCGTATCGCCGTGATTTGTAGTGATAGGAAGATAGATATAGAAAAATATGGAAGTAGCCAAAATACCAATCAAAGTCAAAAATAACAGCTGTTTCAAGAGTTGTAGTATCGAGCTAGGTACCACAATACTTTTAAGAAAATCAAATATTTTATGCAGCATATTTTTATTAATTGGAGCTATTTAAATCGGTGATGTATTGCTGCTCTTGCTGCCATCTCGCTTCACCGATCTCAATGATTTTAGAGATGAGTTCGGGGTAGGAGATACCCATGTTTTCCCAAAGACCAGGAAACATACTGGCATTGGTAAATCCAGGGATGGTATTGATCTCATTGATGAATATCTCATTCTCTTGTGTCAGAAAAACATCAACACGGGCAAAGTCGTTACATTTTAAGGTTAAAAATGCCTTTTCACAAAGGGCTCTTATTTGTTGATGAACTGCGGTAGGGATTTGAGCAGGAATCTCAACTCTAATAGCTGATTCATCTTGATATTTTGCCTCATAGGTATAGAAATCGTAATTTTTCAAAAGGATAATTTCACCTGAAAGGGTAGATGAAAGCGCCTCATTTCCTATGATTCCACATTCAAGTTCCCTACACTTTATAAAGGATTCTATGAGAATTTCATGTCCATATTTGAAACTGTCCGAGAGGGCATCATCAAAGTCTTCCAACGTATTTACCTTTGATATACCAACACTAGAGCCCAAATTACCTGCTTTAACGATAAATGGCAGTCCCAGTTTGTTTTTGATTTTATCGTAAGAGATCTCTTCATCTTTGGTAAAGCTCATGTAGGGAACTACCGGAACACCCGCATGTTCCAAAAGTTTTTTTGATACAATTTTATCCATTGAGATAGCCGAACCCAATACACTTGATCCGATAAGGATGACATTCAAGGACTGCAACAGGCCCTGAATAATGCCATCTTCTCCATCCGTTCCATGTAGTACAGGGAAGACGATTTGAATCGCTGTAGATTCATGGGATGCTTTGACCTCAAAATGAGGATGGGTTGCGGATAAAAACAGGGAAATTTCTTTTCCTGTTTCAATACCTTGCTCAGGATGATCAAGTAAAAACCAATTTCCACCTTTAGATATGCCAATCACAGAAAGGTTAAAATGTGTTGGGTCTATATATTTTACAACATTGGTCGCAGATCGCACAGAGATCTCATGCTCAACCGAACGACCGCCAAAAAGAATGATTAAATTTTTGCTCGGCATATGATGACAAAAATAGACTTTAGGCTTGGATATGAAAACTTTAGTTTAAAGAATCCTTCAATTCTTAATGATAACTTTTTCAACAGAATACTCATCGGGTCCCGTAATTATGAGAAAAAAGAGGCCAGATAGGTCTTGGACCTCTAATTGCACGGTTTCATTCAATAATTGAGTGTATTCTAGTTGTTGGTGTATTTGACCTGAAATGTCGATAAGTTGAACCGTAACATCTTGTTTAAAGGGTAAATTAAAGCTGACATTTAAGTAGTCTGAAACCGGATTTGGATAGAGGGTGGCCCAAGAGGTAAATTGAGGACGTTCGGAGTTGCCAGTATTTATGAACTCAATATTATCTAAATACAAATTATTGCCATTACCATTGGTAAAAACAAAGGCGATGCGGAGTGATTCCTCAACCAAAAAATCATTAAGATCAATGAATACATTCTGCCAGACCGAATTTGTATCGATAAGGAAGCCCTCATTAGAAATAATATCGCTAAGCTGATCGCTGTTTTTGTCAAAAAGCACATAATCAAAATGTGCTCCACAGTCCACAGAGATGAGAACTCTCAGTCGATCATTTTTATTTAATGTTCTCTTGTAAGCATAATCGAATTGAAGACTTAAACTATCTAAATAATCGGAAAATAATAAGGGGCTGATGAGCCAACTTTCATTTCCCATATCTGTATTTTCATAGCCTTTGGCCATTAAATAGATGTTTTTTTCAAAACTTGCAGCTTCCCATATGGGATTATTTTCCTGATTGGTGATGACCCAGTCATAAGCTTCTTCAAAATCCAATCTGATAGGTAAGTCTACTTCAAGGTCATTCAAGGTAGTAGACCATTGAAGGGTATCGTTATCAAAGTATTGATCTGTGGGTCCCTTGGGGGTTGATACCCAAACTTTAAAATTGGATAAGCCTGTCTCTAATTCCTCAATAACCAGTTCATATGAGATAGATCGACCGGGTTCTAGTGAGCTGCTGATGACTTTAGAAGACTCAAGAATATTGTTTATAGAGACATTAAGGCTAATATCACTGCGTATTTGATTACCTCTATTCTCAAGGTTAAGGCTAATTTTTTGCTCGTTTTCACAAGTAATTAAGGGCACTTCATTTTGAATATCCAAATGCAGATCATAATCAAAATCAGCAAGATCAACTACCATGATGTCATCCAGATATAATTGTGAAGCAGTACTTGATTGGCCAATAAAGGCAAATTGAAGGTTCGTTTCTTTTTGGAAAGCGATCAAATCGATCGTCATATTTTTCCATTCCGAAGAATCTTTTGGAGCAAAGAATGAGGAGCTCGTTGAACTTACCGTAGCTAGATTTGGCCCATACAATTCAATCAGATAATCTTCTGAATAAAAGTTTTGACCGCAATCATAAGAGAGTGCAACAATGAGACCGTCTTGTTCATAATCTAACCCTGTACTTTGATAGGCATAGTTGAATGAAATTTGTGGGATGACGTAATTACTTAAATTAAAATTAGGCGTGAATAAGTAATCAAACAATCCTAATGCAGCTGTATCAGCTGTAAAATCGATGGAGAGGGCTCGATTGAGGACATCATTCGTATTCAGATGGACAGTATCCCAATGACTCATTTGACCCTGCTCTAGTGTAGTTTCGAATTCAATATTCCCTTCAAAATTCATAACAAAGGGTAAGGTTGCTGTCGCATAGTTTGGAAGAGATGAACTCAATATATTATTTTTCAAATTTCCATCTTCAGTTTGGTTAACTAAACCAATTTCGAAGGTCAGAACCGGGTTGGATAAATCATTTAGAGTGATTGATTGAAAGTCGATGGTAGCGATTTCAAGCGGCTCATATCGATCATTTATTTCAATGGTTTCGATCAACAAATCATTTAAGAAAAATGAGATGAAGAAATTTTCAATGACATTTGTTCCATAATTCCGAACTTCAATCTTTGGCACGAGAAGACTGTTGCAATCACTCAAACGGATGGCATTAAAGGTCTTTATGCCCAAATCATTGAGAGCTATAATGGGGTCATCCAAGGCGTGAGAATGCACCAAAGTATTGCGGCGCGGGCTGTGATTTAAAACGACATGCATTCTTTCTTTTTGATTTTGAGTGAAAATATTCATACAAGCATCGTCAGTATAATTCATGAAATTAGAATACATGTCAGAGGTCTCACAACTGATCGCAGCGTCAGAAGGGCATGCTCCGCTGTAAGAAGTGGATTGTAAAGGGGTATCCTCACAATAATCATCTGCACCACAATTTTGCTGATTGCCCCAGATATGTCTTAAACCAAAATAATGCCCGACTTCATGGGTAAGTGTTCTGCCATAACTACTAAAACTTCCCGTATTTTCATTTACCCCCAGCCAATGGTAGTCAATAGCCACCCCGTCCAATAATCTGTCGTTATTGATTTCGACGATACCTTCTAAATCTGAAAACGGAAAATTTGCCCAACCTAGATAGCCTTCCAAATCGGCAATGTAAATATTGAGATAGTCTTCTGCAGGCCAGTAATTTTCTGCGTACAAGATCTCATCTTCAGAAAACTTATATATATTTTGAGTACCTTGTTGTCTGGTGATCCCTTGGGTTGGTAGACCTTCAACATCTTGCTTCGCCAAAACAAAGGTTATTTCAGTATCTGCTGCCACATCTAAAAATTCCAGTGGTGTGAGTGTTTGATCGCTATTTAATCTCCCGAAATCGTCATTTAAGATAGACAATTGTTCTAGGACTTTCTCATCGGAGACATTGGTGCCTATCCCTAGATCTTCTCCACGGTGGATGACATGAAAAACGACAGGTATTTGAAAGATTTCCTTGGCTTTTCCAGGACTATTAAATACGATAAGCGCATTTTTTTGGTGATTTGAAAGCCACTCCTCGAACTGCTCTGTTGTTTCTTGTGGATTGTCATAACCATCTAATCCACATCTTTTCTGACCTAAGCCGTCAAAGACTGAAAAAAGAATCGCTATGAACAAGAGCCTGCTTAATCGCATGCACATTAATTTGTAAATAAAATATCAAATGAGCATCATGACTCATGCATCAGATTCAATGCTTCGACATGCATGATTTCGGGAGCCACGCGTTTAATCGCTTCTTCAACGCCTGCTTTGAGGGTCATGGTAGACATGGGGCAGGTACCACAATTTCCCAAAAGCTCGAGTATCACGGTATCTTTTTTAATTTTTACTACGCGCACATCACCGCCATCGGCCTCTAAATAAGGTCTGATACTCGTCAATGCTAACTCTACTCTTTCTTTTAAGTCTGAACTCATTATTTACTAAACGGTAACTTCAACGACTTGTGTCTTATTCCCTTTGGCATTCCTAATGGCCACTTGCCTTGCCAATCCCGCCGCGAGCTCTTTATAAGCATCAGCTGTAATCCCTTCGGTCATCACTGCGGGATATCCATTGTCACCGCTTTCCCTGATAGACTGGACAATTGGAATTTGACCCAAAAGAGGTACATCATTCTTTTTTGCAAACTTTGTTCCCCCTTCTTCTCCAAAGATAAAGTATTTGTTATTAGGTAACTCTTCAGGAGTGAAAAAAGCCATGTTTTCAACAATACCCAGAATTGGAACGTTGATTTGAGGTTGTTTGAACATTGCCAGGCCTTTTTGTGCATCTGCCAGGGCTACTTTTTGTGGAGTGGTTACGATGATGACGCCCGTCACAGGTATGGTTTGAACTAAGGTCAAATGAATATCGCTGGTACCGGGGGGTAAGTCGATGAGGAGATAGTCCAAATCATGCCATTTGGTATCGCTAATGAATTGTTTGAGTGCTGAGCTGGCCATGGGTCCTCGCCATACGATGGCGTCCTCGGTAGGCGTTAAAAATCCAATAGACATTAATTGAACGCCATACTGCTCAATAGGAATTATCATATTGCGCCCATCTTCGACTTTTACGGAGGGTTGTTCATTTTCACAATTGAACATGGTGGGGATACTGGGCCCAAAAATATCGGCATCAATGATGCCCACCTTGGCACCTGTTTTTGCTAAGGCTACAGCCAAGTTCGCCGTAGTGGTAGATTTACCGACACCACCTTTGCCGGAAGCCACCGCAATGATGTTTTTCACTTGAGGGAGCAGGGGACCTCTATCATTGATAGTTGTAACGTTTGAGGTCATATTTATTAAAAAAGCGACTGTTGTATCGAAGGCCTCCAAAAGTGCCTTTTCGCAATCTTTCCTGATCAATTCTTTCAATGGACACGCAGGTGTGGTCAAGACAACATCAAAAGAAACTTTTTCTGCTTCAATTTTGATATTCTGTATCATATCTAAAGTGACGAGATCTTGCTTTAAATCAGGATCTTGTACATTGCTGAGGGCTTTAAGTAGGGCTTTTTTTGTTACGGCCATTTTTTGGATGCTAATTTTATACAAGTTTAGTTCAGGACTTGTTTTCATCAAAAATCTATAAGTGTTACTTTTGAAAAAGAATTACTTTATTCAATGATCAAACCCTCAACAATAGATGACATAAAAATGGCAATGGATATTGTCGAGGTGGTTGGTGATTTTGTAAATCTAAAGAAATCGGGTTCTAGTTTGAAAGCATTGAGCCCTTTTACGGCCGAAAAAACGCCTTCCTTCTATGTGGTTCCTTCCAAAGGCATATTTAAATGCTTCAGTTCAGGAAAAGGTGGAGATGCCATTACTTTTGTCATGGAAGTAGACGGCTTGAGTTATATTGAAGCGCTCAAATACTTGGCGGCCAAATATAACATTGCCATTGAGGAAGAAGTACAAACAGATGAGATTCAAGAAGCGCAAAATCAGCGTGAGAGCTTATACATTGTATTGAAATTTGCCACGGACTATTTTCAAGATTTATTGCATTCACATGAGGAGGGCAAGTCCATTGGTTTAAGCTATTTCAAAGAACGTGGTTTTTCCGATGAGATCATCGAATCATTCAATTTGGGTTATAGTTTGAATGTTTGGGACCATTTTCATCAAGAAGGAATCAAAAGGGGGTTTACAAAAGAAAATTTGGAAGCAGCCGGTTTAATTGTAAGTAAAGAAAATAAAATATACGATCGCTTCAGAGGCCGGGTGATGTTCCCCATCCACAACGTCACGGGTAAAACCATTGCTTTTGGTGCCAGAATCCTTGTATCAGACGCAGCCAAAAATCAGCCTAAATATTTAAATTCACCCGAAACGGAGCTCTATAATAAAAGTAGGGTCCTGTATGGCTTGTTTCAATCTAAGCAACAAATAAGACAAGAGGACAATTGCTATTTAGTGGAAGGTTATACGGATGTCATATCTATGCATCAGGTCGGTGTCAAAAATGTGGTTTCCTCCTCAGGTACTGCCTTGACAGAAGATCAAGTAAAACTCATCAAAAGATATACCCAGAATGTAACCGTACTTTATGACGGAGATGCTCCAGGTATACGTGCTTCATTTAGAGGCATTGATATTCTCTTAGAAGGAGGACTTAATGTCAGGGCCGTTACTTTTCCTGATGGTGAAGATCCAGACAGTTACAGTCATAAGTTGGGAGCCACTGCTTATGTCCATTTTTTAACGGAAGGAGCGGTTGATTTTATAAAATTCAAAACAGCGCTATTGATGGATGGCGTTAAGGATGATCCGATTAAGAAGGCGGGAGTGGTCAGAGACATTGTAGAAAGCATCTCCAAAATCGGAGACGCGATCAAACGATCGGTTTATTTGAAAGAATGCAGCGATTTATTGCAAATCAGCGAGGCCATCTTGATTGCAGAACAAAATAAAATTTTAATTACTCAGAAGAGATCAAATCAAAATACATTTCAATATAACGAGGAAGCGGCGGGGATCCTTCCTTTGGAATCAGAAGAAATAGCAGTTACTGATTTTTCAAAAATCATTGCATATCAAGAAAAAGAAAGTATCAGAGTACTTTTAAATTATGGAGATGAGATCATCCAAAAGACGGATGAAAATGAGATGACTTTATGGGATTATTTTATCAGTGAGTCAGAGGACATTGAATTTACACATCCCATCTATAATAAAATATTCAAGGCCATGGTTCAACGAAATAAGGAGCAATTACCCTTAAATTTTGAATATTTTTTATCCATTGACGATCCAGAAATACAGAAAACCATCATAGAGTTATGTGCTCCAAAATATGAAATTAGTGAATTTTGGAAGGAAAAATACCATATTGAGATACCCTTGGAAGAAGATTTCATTAAAGAGCTCACTTATTCAAATATTTTACGCCTTAAGTTTAGGGTGATCCAACATCTCATTGAGGTTCAAAATGAAAAATTAAAAACGGCTATAGAAGGTGATGTAGATGCTTTATTAGATGAAATTAGCGAGTTGAAGCAAACCGAAATGGAAATCGCTAAAATTATAGGGAACGTAACCGTAAAATAATTGTTATTAATTAGTTAAAACGAGTGTATGAAAGAAGACATTAAACTTGATTCAATCAAGGAAGCCATAGCCGCTATAAAAAATGGGGAAGTCATAGTAGTGGTAGATGATGAAGATCGTGAGAATGAAGGAGATTTTATTTGTGCAGCAGAGAAAATTACTCCTGAAATTGTCAATTTCATGGCTAGAGAAGGACGCGGTTTATTATGTGTACCCTTGGTGGAAGCCAGGTGTGATGAGCTTCAACTTGATCTCATGGTTGGTAAGAATACAGCCCTTCATGAGACGCCCTTTACGGTAAGTGTTGACTTGAACAGCAAAGATACGAGTACAGGAATTTCTACTTCAGATAGGGCACTGACCATTAGAGCATTGGCAGATACTACTACAAAACCCAATGATCTGGGAAGACCAGGTCATATTTTTCCTTTAAAAGCCAAAGAAGGGGGTGTTTTAAGAAGAGCAGGGCATACCGAAGCAGCCATAGATTTTGCCCGCTTAGCAGGACTGACCCCCGCAGGTGTTCTGATAGAAGTGCTTAAAGAAGATGGGACCATGGCCCGGCTGCCAGATCTCAGAATTATTGCGGATAAGTTTAAATTAAAGTTGGTTTCAATAGATGATCTCATTGCTTATCGTTTAAGTAATGAATCACTTATTGAGGAGCAAATTATTGTAGATCTTCCTACAGATTTTGGTGACTTTAAGCTCAAAGCTTACCGGCAAACCAATACAGGAGATGATCATTTGGTACTTTATAAAGGCGCGTGGACAGTTGATGAGCCCGTGTTGGTCAGAGTGCACTCCTCTTGTGTTACGGGTGATATTTTTGGGTCTTGTAGATGTGATTGTGGTACGCAACTTCACAGCGCCTTGAGAATGGTTGAAAAAGAAGGTAGAGGAGCCGTTGTTTATATGAATCAAGAAGGTAGGGGTATTGGCTTGATCAATAAGCTGAAGGCCTATAAACTTCAAGAAAGTGGTATGGATACGGTCGAGGCAAATGAACATTTAGGATTTAAGGGGGACCAGAGAGACTATGGTGTGGGAGCACAAATCATTAGAGATATGGGGATTTCAAAGCTAAAACTCATTACCAACAATCCGAAAAAGCGGGTGGGATTGATTGGATATGGCTTAGAGATAGTAGAAAATATCTCTATTGAAGTAGATCCCAATGTTCATAATAAAAAATATTTAGAAACCAAGCGAGATCGCATGGGACATGATATATTGAAATAGTATGCGCATTATTTTTGGTATTGCTTTTCTCTGTTATACGACTTGGTCTTTGGGTCAGATCTCATCTAATGAGTGGCACAAGGGGATTGTAGTGACTACGGATCAAGATACAATTTCCGGTGAGATTAAGTATGATTTTTCTACCAATATGGTCACTTTGGTCAAAAACGAATCTGTGATTGCCTTTTCAAGTCACAAACTGATATATTTTGAAATTTATGATGAGGATTACAAAAGCTATCGTGAATTTTATACAATTCCTTATAAAAATACATCAAATTATATGACCCCTGTATTGTTCGAGCTCCAATATGAAAGTGTTTTATCCTTATTGTCTCGGGAAAATATCGTTATGGAAACTTCCAGCTTGGGTTACGGTTATGGTCTACCCATTGTTTCTCAACCTTCCGTGAGATATGACTTTTTTTTTCTTACCAAAGCAGGCAAAATCACTCAGTTTAGTGGATCAAAGAAGGATCTTCTAAGGATTTTAGCGAAGAAGAAAAACGAACTTCAAACCTTTATAAAAAGCAATAGGTTAAAAACAGACGAGCTTAGAGACTTGGTCAGAATCATCGCCTTTTACAATTCTATTTAATTATGAAAAAACCATTAATTCTCATCACCAATGATGATGGGATCACTTCAAAAGGAATATTTGAATTAGTCTCCGCAGTCAAAGATTTAGGTGAAATTATTGTGGTCGCTCCAGACGGTCCCCAGTCAGGTAAGGGGCATGCTATTACCGTTGGTGAAACGTTGAGGGTAAAGAAAAATCAAATTTTTAAAGACATTGAGGCTTATGAATGCAGTGGAACACCTGCTGATTGTGTGAAATTGGCTAAACATCAAATTTTGAAGGGTAGGCAGGTAGATCTGGTACTCAGTGGTATCAATCATGGGAGCAATACTTCAATCAGCGTTTTATATTCGGGTACTATGGGAGCTGCGATTGAAGCAGCTATTGAAGGGACCCCTGCGATAGGCTTTTCATTATGTGATTATAATCCCAAGGGTGATTTTTCTCATGGGATACCATTTATTACTAAAATTGTAAAAGAAGTACTTAGCAAAGGATTGCCCAAAAACATTGCCCTTAATGTGAACATTCCAGCTATTAGTGATGAGCAAATCAAAGGAATAAAAATATGCCGTCAGGCAGATACCCGATGGCAAGAAGATTTTGATCTACGCGTCGATCCTTACGGGAGAGATTATTATTGGATGGTGGGTAACCTAATCAACAATGATAAAGGTCAAGATCACGATGAGTGGGCCATAAAAAACAACTACATAAGTATGGTCCCCTGTCAGTTTGACTTGACCTCTTATGAGGCTATTAATCAAATGAATGAGGACTGGAATTTCTAAACATTTATTTTTAAAAACAGATTGAAACCGAGGTTTCTTTTGTTGATGAGTCTGCCATAACCGGGTATACTGAAAACTTCGATGGGTTGATAACTTGGATAGTCTAAGAGCATTTTGTATCGTATCATGATTCCGATCGAAAAGAATTTGTTCCAATAAGAGCTAGGGACGTCTTTCTTCAGTCTTAATTGTTTTTCAGAATTCAAAACGATTTCTATCCAAGTTGCTTGAAGATCAGATCTTTTAAAATCATCTCTCATTGGGCTATTAATGGTTTCAGAGTTGATAAAAATAACTCCTTCATCTTTGAAACTCGATTCAGCGAACCTCACACCCAAACCCAATCGATTGACTTCATCTAGATAAGCCAAATAGCCCAATCCTAGCCTATAAAAACGACCTTCACTTTGATAGTCAATGTTTTTATAAAGGTTATTAGGATTGATTTTCGTATAACCGGCTTCAGCGAAAATTTGCACCTTATCAAAAAGGAGCCATTCAAGACCTCCTTCATATTTCTGAGAACGCTCTTGCCAGAGCATTAATGTTTGACCATAATCCCAATATATTCTAGGTTGAAATAGCCTCTTTTGGATCAGAAGGCTATCATCTTGGGCCACAGCCATGCTGATGCAGAGCAAACTAATAATAACAAGTAAATACGATTTCATTTGCTTTGCAGGATGAATTTTCACATTGAATAATTATATTGGAAAAATTGTGTGCGGTGGCTACGGTATCGATTTGAGAAATAGAGACTCTGGCATTGCCACGCACATCGATCACCCATTCGTTGGTATGATGTAAATTGATAAAATAAAGATGACCTGCAATACTGAATCCCAATGATGAAAGGGGATCATTATAGTTCAAGGGGATTTCATATTGAGTGGCTATATCTTCCAATACTTGATATTGATTGTTGAATAAGTTGAATACCGTATCTACCAAAACATTTCCACTGACCAGGGCTGTTTTTATTATGTTCAATGTATCGATTTCTGTTGTGTAATAAGCATCATATTCTTCATTGATAAAGATCAGACTGTCTACCCAAACAATTTGATCAGTTATCAGGTTCTGCTCAGCTTCTAATAGTCCTCCATTTCCAATACTATCGGTAAGGATGGTGAGGCTATCCTCAAGATAGTCTAAGATTAGAGACAACTGATCACTGACAGAATCAGTATATAACAATGAATCGGTCAGCAATTCTAGATTATTTTCTACCCAGAGTAAACTGTCCGCATCAATAAAGGCAAAAGAGGCGGTAGGTTCAGTGATAAGCCCATCACAGTCGTCGCATTCGTCACAATGTGACAGCATGACTAGGGTTATCAATAGGACGATAATATGAGCGGTCTTTATCATATTGGGTCTACATCAAAATGGATGAGTATAGATTTAAACGAGGGCAAAGCTAATAACGTATGGCGAGATCCTTGAATGAATTCTTTGATCGATTTGAGATGGGTTGTTTTTCTTTCAATTTTGATGATGATTTCAAACAAGTAGTAATTTCTTATTTTGTTGATGACGGGTTCAATAGGGCCCAGAACACGTTTTTCTGTGAGGTTTTTTTGAAGTATTACATTCAATGCATTTGCTGCCTGATGTGTTAAATTTTTATCTTTTCCTTTAATTATGATTTTAATCAATCGATAGAATGGCGGATATTTGAATTTTTGACGCTCAGCAAGTTCTTGTCCATAAAATAAATCCAAATGCCCTTCTTTTATCTGTAATAATAATGGATGATCGGGTTGGTTCGTTTGGACAATCACTTGACCTCTATCATGTTTTCGACCTGACCGACCACTTACTTGGGTAATCAACTGGAACGCTCTTTCGTGTGATCTGAAGTCAGGAAAATGAATGATTCGATCGGCATCAAAAATACCGACTAAGTTTACGTGTTCAAAATCAAGTCCTTTGGTTACCATTTGAGTACCTACCAGTACATCTATTTCCCTGCTTTCAAATGCATCAATGATTTGCTGATAAGCATGCTTACTTCGCGTAGTGTCAAGGTCCATACGCTTGATTTTTATATCAGGAATAAGTACTGAGAGTTCTTCTTCGATTTGCTCAGTTCCTAAGCCTACGGTCTTGATTTCATTCGATTGACATTTTTCGCATTTCGCATCAAAAAATATTTTATACCCACAATAATGGCAAATGATTTCATTCTGATAAATATGATAGGTTAGACTGACGGCGCAGTTGGGACAGTTAGGAATGTGATTGCAGTCATTACATTCTACATATGGCGCGTAACCCCGTCTGTTTTGAAAGAGAATTACCTGTTTGTTTTCGGCTATACTGGATTTGATTTGGTCAAGCAATGCTAGGGTAAAATGGCCTTTTATTTTTTTTTGTTTTCGGGCTTTAGAGAAATCAGCAAATTTTATTTCAGGTAAGGGTTGATTCTTGAATCTATGATTAAGGGTTACATATCCAAATTTGCCATTGATGGCATTTTGATAACTTTCTAAGGAGGGTGTTGCGGATCCTAATAATACCTTGGCATGATGAATTTGGGCCAAATATAAAGCACTGTCTCTTGCGTGATATCTAGGAGCAGGATCATATTGCTTATAAGAATATTCATGCTCCTCATCTACGATGATGAGTTCTAGGTGCTTAAAAGGGAGAAAGACGGCACTCCGCACGCCAATGACAAAGTCGTACTTCTGATTCAAACAGTTTTGATAAATCTCAGTACGTTCATTGTCAGAAAACCGAGAATGGTAGACGCCAAATCGATTGCCAAAATAGCTCCGAAACCTCTGAATTATTTGAGTCGTTAGCGCGATTTCAGGGAGGAGTATGAGTGTTTGTCCTCCATTTTCTATGATTTGATGTACCAGGGTTATGTAAATTTCTGTCTTTCCACTTCCTGTAATGCCTCGCAATAAGGTTGTTGGATTTTCAGCAAAACTTTTCTGAATCTCAAGTAGTGCTTGATGCTGATGCGTCGTCAAATCAGGAAGTGCTGCGATGGGCCTATGGTCAAATGAAAATCGATCAATTTGATGCTCCCAAGTTTCAAGTATTTTATTTTTCACCAATGTATTTAGGGATGAAGTACTTATGCCTGCTGATTGGAGAGATTTTTTACTGATGCCAAAATCATTTAATTCGGTGTTTTCAAATATGGGGATCTCTTTTAGATAGGCCATCAAAACGTGGGCTTGCTTGGGGTATTTATCTAAGGTTTTTGAGAGTTCATTGAGGGGCTCTTCGGTGGTGTAATGTGAGTGGAGTTTAATCCGAGTTTCCATTTTCGGACTGTATTTATCTTTTATTTTTTCAAAGGTATAGATGATCCCTGCATCAATGAGACTTTTGACCAATTGAAAAGGATATTTGAGTCCTGTGATTTTTTTAACTTCTTCTGCGGAGATATTTTCTTTTTGTAAATGAGTAAGAACCATTTTTTCAGTATCGGTTAAACTCGCATAATTGATGTCGATATCGGGTAAAATACCTAAATAGGATTCGCTCGTTAATTTTAAACCGGCAGGCAAGGCCGCATTGTAGGCATCTCCTAGAGCACACATATAATAGTTTGAAATCCAATCTATGAATTTTAATTGCGCTGTGGTGACAATGGGTTCAACATCTAAAACTTCAAAAATCTCTTTAACTACATATTTTGATGAAACTTGATCTACAGTAGCATAGACCAAACCCGTATAATATTTCCTCTTTCCAAAGGGAACGATGACCCGACACCCTTTCAGGATTTCTTGTTTTACATGTGCCGGAACCGCATAGGAAAATACGCCGGGGATGGGGATGGGTAGTATGACTTCAATATAGCGCAAATGGACAGGCTACTCAGATGAAATTTGAGTCAAAGCTACGTCAAGATCGGTCACAGGTAATTTGCAAGTTTTATTATAACACACATAAATGGCTGTTTTACCGTTGATTTCAGTTTTATACTGCAGTAGGGGCAAATCACTCTCTATCGCCGAAGCAGCCACTACTTTTCGGGTAATATGAAGGGCATTGAGCGCTGTGGTTACTTCTTGATAGTCGTCTCCAAAGATGACGATTTCAGGAATGGGCTTTACCAATAAAGTGGCTACAGAGGCCCATTGTGACAGATAACTTGTTTCTTGAGCCATCATTTCACCCACCTGGTTGACCATATCTAAAGCTTGTTTTTTGTACGGTTCATTATCTAGATGTAAACCTAATTTTAATAAATTTTCTGCCATCATAGAATTTGAAGAAGGAATGACATTATCAAAGAGATCATTTTTTCTTGCAATGAGATTTTCAGCATGGATGCTCGTAAAGTAAAATAATTTCTCCTGAGGATCATAGTACTGCTCGTTCATCTGCAGGGTTAAGTCATTGGCTACACGTAGCGCTTCCTCATCAAAAGTCGTTTCATAATATTTGATCAATGCTTGAATTATGGCAGCATAATCTTCCGCAAACCCTTGAGTTGATAGATTGGCGACATGAATCAAGGTACCGTCTTTTAATAAATTTTTAAGAATGAAGTCATAATTTCTCTTAGCAAGTGTGAGATAAGTGGTTTTGCCTGTGGCTTGGTAAGCTTCTAAGATTCCTGTCAAGGTCAACCCATTCCAACCCGAAATGATTTTATTGTCTAGACCCGGTCGGATTCTTTCGGCTCTCTTGAGGAGTGCTCGTTGCTTAAATTGAGTAATGATAGATTGAAGCGTCACAAGTTCCAATCCAAATTGTGTAGCAATATCATCCTCACTGTGCAACATACGAGGAACATTGGTAGACTCCCAATTACCTTTTTCTTGGATATCATAATAAGCAGCAATAAGTGGAGTGTATTCACCGGCCACTTCCTTCATTTCATCATAGGTCCAAACATAGAACTTACCTTCTTCCCCTTCACTGTCAGCGTCGAGGGCAGCATAAAAGCCACCAGAGTCATCTAGCATCTCTCGAATCAGCCATTGGATGGTTTCATCAATAACGGAAGCATAACGTTCATTACTGCTCATTTTATAGGCCTTGGCATACAATGACAACAATTGCCCATTGTCATAGAGCATTTTCTCGAAGTGAGGAACATGCCAAAATTCATCTACTGAATAACGAGAAAATCCCCCCCCAATTTGATCATAAATACCACCGTCTATTATTTTATTCAGAGTGAACTCCAGGTGGGGTTGAATATTTAAGGTGGGATTCAGATAAGCTAGATCTATAAGAAAAGACCATTGGGAGGGCATGATGAACTTGGGCGCTTTTTTTAATCCACCCCATTGCGTGTCAAATGATTGGGCGAGTTTTTGATAACCAGAATCTATTTTTTCCTGGGTAATCGCTGTGGGTGATAATTGATATTTTTCCGAAACATTGGCGTTAATGGCTTTCGTATATACCTCAGCGGATTCCTCCAGTTTACTTCTATTTTCAGCAAAAACGGTCTTTACGTTCATTAGTAATTCGCGCCAACCTTGACTAGGAAAATATGTACCTCCATAAAAAGGCTTCTGATCGGGTGTTAGGAAGACATTAAGCGGCCATCCACCATTGATACCCATGGCCTGTACTGCTTCCATATATATTTGATCAATATCAGGTCGCTCTTCACGATCTATTTTTATATTTACAAAGTTTGCATTCATAAGAGCAGCAATACTATCATTTTCAAAGGATTCATGGGCCATTACGTGGCACCAGTGACAAGAAGAATAGCCTATGCTTACCACTATGGGTTTGTCTTCATTTTTGGCTTTTAAGAGCGCTTCTTCCCCCCAAGGATACCAATCTACAGGATTATACGCATGCTGCAAGAGATAAGGAGATGAAGCATTGATAAGGCGATTGGATGTAGCAGCGTTTTCCATTTTATTTTTGGTGGTTTTGCTTGATGGGACACAACCAGAGATCAGCCCTAAAGAAAGCATTATTATCAATAATTTCATCTTAATAATTTTGTTAACTGCTCAATTTCTGTGGTAAGATCGATGGTATCTGATAGAGCTCTTGTTTTATTCAACGTTTCAATAATGAATTTTTGATGTTGATCACTGTTGGGGTTAAAAGGCCTATGCCCAATGGACTTTAACAATACTTTCAATTCCTCATAAAACTTAAAAGTGGTCTCATCAAAATATGTATGCGTAAGTTGATCCCAAATATAGTCAATGGCCAATTCATTGGGATGAATTAAATCGGTTTTGTAAAATCTATAATCGCGAAGTTCGTCTATCATGATTTCATAGGCAGGGAAATAATAAGTATGACTGAATTTTTTGACGATCGCCTGTACCGCCAGATGGAGTGTGGCTTTGGAAAGTGTATTCTCGTGTAGTCCATCTTTGGTATGCCTCACAGGGCTTACCGTAAATAATATTTTTAATTTAGGATTAAATGGAGTGAGCAATGCCTGTAGCTCTTCAAACTGTTGAAGGATGAAGTCGACGGACAGTAATTCTTTCTTAAATAATGTTTGAGGGAGTTTATGGCAGTTGGCCACCATGGTATTTGTACTGAGATAGGTATGCGTCCAAGCAGTACCTAGGGTGATTATGAGCCATTCACTTTCTTTCAGCCCTCGATGTAGCATATTCATTCTACTTTCACATAAGGAGCTAAATTCAGTCTGGTGGGCTGCTCGAATATCAGAATGCAAATCAAAACTCATATGCATGCCATCAATCAAAACAGATTTAGGGTATGTTTTATGAAGGGCTTTTTTTATCAATTTAAAGATAGCGTAGGGGTTGTAGAGTGTACCCAACTTGTGATCAATAACATTAAACTTATGCGTCAAAAACTTTTGTGTCATATTATTCGCAAAACACGAACCTAATGAGGTAATGGCCTGACCATACTTGATGTAAGCATCAGACTTAGCAATATCAAAATCAAGTTTAAATTTCATAATTAATCTACCTAGAGCATAAAAAAAAACCTGAAATATTATTTCAGGTTTTATAAATCTATACAATTAGTTTGTAATTATTCAGTAACCACCCTTATGGTAATTTCATGATGTACATTTTTATGCAGATCAATCACTGCTGAGTGGTCTCCAACATGTTTGATATCTTTAGAAAGGGTTATTTTCTTTCTGTCAATATCAAATCCTCTGCCTGACAAGGCTTCAGCCGCTTGAATTGCGGTAATCGCACCGAAAATTTTCCCACTTTCTCCTGCTTTTGTTTTGATTTCTAAAATCATTTCACCGATTTTATCAGCAATAGCTTGAGCATCTTTAAGTGATTTTTCAGCTTTATGGGCAGCTTGACGAATGTTCTCATCAATCATTTTTCTATTGGATTTGCTGGCCAATATAGCCACTCCTTTAGGAATCAGATAATTTCTTCCGTATCCTGCTTTTACTTTGACGGTGTCATTCTTATAACCCAGTCCTTTGATGTCTTCTCTTAATATTATATCCATAACTATTTTATTTAAGAGAATCGGCCACATATGGCAAAACGGCAATATGTCTTGCCCTTTTTACCGCCTGTGCTACTTTTCGTTGAAACTTCAAACTAGTACCTGTAAGTCTGCGAGGCAAAATTTTACCTTGATCATTTACAAACTTCAGTAAAAAATTTCCGTCTTTGTAATCAATATACTTGATTCCACTTTTCTTGAATCTACAGTACTTCTTAAGTACTTGATCGTTATTTATTGGTTCGTTTTGTAATGTCATTTTTTTGCAGCCTCCTCTTTATTTTCTTTCTTATTAAAAGCACCTTTACGTCTTCTTTCGTTGTAAATAAGCGCATGCTTATCTATTGCTACGGTTAAAAATCGCATAACTTTCTCGTCTCTTCTGAGTTCAATTTCTAGTTTTGAAACCAATGAGGGATCTGCCTTAAATTCAAGTAAATGATAAAATCCAGTATTTTTATGCTCGATGGAATAGGCTAATTTTTTCAATCCCCAATGCTCTTCATTGATGACTTCGCCTTTATTATCAGTAATTACTTTTATGAATTTAAGAACAGCATCCTTCATCTGATCGTCAGACAAAACGGGAGTTAAAATGAATACTGTTTCGTAATTCTTTTTCATATTGAAATTTATAAAATGTAATTTTAAGGGTGCAAAAATAGCTAATGTTGATTAAAAATCAATCTTTTTGACTAGCTTTTCACAATAAAACTTCCCGATCCAACGAGATAGTCGTCCGTATAAACTTCTACAGTATGTGGTCCAATCAAGTAAGACGTACCTTTTTCGTAATAAACTACGACTCTTTGTTGGGAACGGTCATAAAGAATTTCTTTTTGAGCGGTATAGAATAATTCCCTACTTAAAAAAGTAAAGGAACCAGAACCCATATTCACATCATAATACACATTGTTGTCTGGAGCGACCACACGGATCCATAACTTTTTACCCTCGATGGGTGCGACTTCATTTTCTGACAGTACAAAAGTAATTTGGAGCTGGTTAATGTGCTTTTTTCTAAAACTGTCTGAGCGTTCTTTGCCCTTCACATCGATTGCAGCAATGGTAAAATCTTCGATTTTAAGCTTTGACAGCAATTGTACCTTTTGATTGAGATCTTTTTTTTCTAGCTTTATATCATTGATTGACTGATTGAGCGCCTGTGTTTCATTTTTTAATTCGATATTTTCGGTCGTGAGTTGCTCATTTATCTGAGTCAATTGATTGATTTCTTCATCTTTGATCAGCAGCAACTGGCGGTAGCCTTCCACTTTATCTCTGAGCGTACCCAGAGTTATTTTTTGTCGTTGGTCTTTATTTAGAAAATACATTTTTTCTTCCTCAAGTTTTTGCTTGATGCCTACCAATGTATCTATCTCACCACCCAGTTGAGAGATGGTTAAGATGCGTTTATCTAGCTCATTGGAGAGAGAGTCCAGTTGTAAAAATGCGGCGGTCAAAGCTTCTTCTTTCAGCAAATTTTGTTGCTGTTCGTCCTGAATAAAATAAACAAGTAACGCAATGGCCATTATGGCTAAAGTCATTCCAATTTTTAGAGTCTTATTATTTTTTTTTGGGAGTTGAGGATCGGAGAGAAGGCTCGGGACTTCGTTTTGATGATCTGACATTAAATTCGATAATTTTTTACAAATTTAAAGGATACCGTAAATATTTGATCAACTCTTTAGAACAAAATGCTGTTTTTCCATTTTTAAATTAAGAAAAACCAGCCCAATGTGGAATAAATCAATGGTCAATGAGATCTTCGCATCATTGGTGATGCTTTTCCATGATTGATGATTTTGGGGATTGAGATGTATATTCAGAAAAAGGATTGCTTTTGGTGGTTGATGTATTGATGACAATAACGTTAGATAATCTGACAGATCTTCGCGTATCCATGAGATGTCTAATATGACCATTTCATAGAGATCACGGTTAATGATATGAAAAAAAGAAGCCTTAGGGTCAATTTCGAACTCTTTTTCATTCAAATCTGATTTCTGAGTAGGGGGTGATGCTACCCCCGTGCTGAACCAGGTGGTTTCCTTTATTCGGGTGGAAATGAATTTAATCTGGCTGAAGACATTTTTTGAATGAGATCCAGAATCATAATGAACATATAATAAAGATTGAAGACCCAAGTGAGGCACAAGATCAGCAATGTATTGCTGTGTTTTTTTTGATGCGATCGACGCATTGATTTCTTCAAGGTTAAGGAGCTGTTGATGGATTTTTCTAGGCTTGAAGCGGCTGCCGTTGTTTTTAATTAACGCCGAATAAAGATTAAAAACATAAGGAGAATGTATTTGATGGCCATCCAAGGCATTGTTGATGTAATTTAAATAATAGAGACCCCTTAGAAAGTAGGAGCTAAGCCTCGACAAAATGTTAATTGAATTTGATAGGATTGATCAATACAAATTCAGGGATGTTTACGTTAAATTGGTAGCCATCACTGATGCGTTCCATGGTATAATAGCCTACCATTTTACCCACACCAGATTTGAGATTGCATCCAGATACGTATTGATGTGATTGTCCAGGCTCAAGGATGGGTTGTTTTCCCGTTACGCCTTCGCCATCAACCTCTTTCAATGGATAAGTCGTATCAAATATTTCCCAATGCCGAAGTTTCAACTGAACTGTTTTATTACCTTGATTTTCGATAGTAATGCGGTAGGTAAAAACAAAATGACTCTGGGCAGGATCTGAATAATCCGCTCGATAGGCTGTCTCCACACTCACTTTTACATCTTCGGTAATATCTGTAACCATAATTAAAATCTTCTTAATCGGGAATGGGTTTATTCAATATAATCGCCCCTTAAAAGCAATATATAAAGCTTATTGTTTATTTCCAAGATCTCTAAAAAATCCGTATTAAAATAAAGAAAGATTCTTATTCAAAATAAGGTTTAAAACGGATGCGCCCTCAAATCCCCAAAAAATTATATATTTTTTTGTAACTATTTTCTAGTCTCAATCCTCAAATATAGATACCTAATTTGAGGATGATCAACGACTAATCTAATTTGAAATCGATCAAAACGCTAGGTCAAATCGTGACATCTTCACTTGCTACAAGGTTGTTTTTAACTATATTTATATAAATTTTAAAATAAATTCTCATGAACTTATTAAGTAGAGGAACCTAAGAAATCATCATGAATGAGCTCATTTTTTTGGCGAAACGCTTAAATGGAGGAGTAAATTTTGTGATGAAATGAAATCGGTGCTTGTTCCCAAAAATGAAAATGAATTTTTTGAAATTCTTTGGAATGTAGATATGGACAAATTCAAGGTTGTCGCTTCTGAACTCAGCTTTGCAGCAAGAGAAAAAGCATTAGGCATTAGTGCAGATAGATGTTCTATTCAGTCATCATAACTCTTCCATTTTAATTATGGTTTTCCTTGATATTTTGAAGTTCCCTTTCTTTATAAAACTGACATTACTGAGGAAGGAAGGTATTTTGTGTATTATTGATCTATTTAGTTGGGAATGATTAACAACTTTAGCTAGGACCATCATTTATTCATTTGAGGATTGTTCAGGATCGTTGCAGGATATGAACGGCTCAATGATTTTAAGTGTAACTCAGTCGACAAAAATAATAATTGCCTTCATTCCTTTAAATTTATAGCCATATATAAATATAATCATCATCTGTGCTTTCAATTAATGAACCTTCTTGGCAAGCCATCTTAGAGAAAAGTTGCCATGAGCCTTATTATAAAAACTTGATTAACAGGGTACTATTGGCCTATGCATCGGGCAATGTATACCCAGATAAAAATGATATTTTTAAAGCTTTTGAATTGTGTCCTTTTCACAAAACAAAGGTGATTATTCTGGGTCAAGATCCTTACCATGGCGTGGATCAAGCTCATGGATTGTCTTTTTCTGTTAAAAAAGACAAGATCATTCCGCCATCATTATTGAATATTTTTAAGGAGATAAAACGAGATTTAGGAAACGAGATTCCCAAAGAAGGATCTTTGGTGCGTTGGGCTGAGCAGGGGGTACTCTTGTTGAATGCTATTTTAACGGTCAAAGCGTCACAGCCGGGATCACACAAGCATTTAGGATGGGAACGTTTTACCGATCAGGTGATCCTTCATTTGTCTAATAAAAAACAAAATTTAGTTTTCCTTTTATGGGGTGCTTTTGCCGGTCGAAAAAAGGGATTGATTGACGCTGAAAAACATCTAATATTAACTTCTGCACACCCTTCACCGCTTTCATGCTACCGTGGATTTCAGGGGAATGAACATTTTAGTAAAGCCAATTATTTTTTAATCGAGAACGGCCATCAACCTATACCTTGGTAGTCGTTTTTGATCATTAAGAAATTAATCAGTTGATGGTATTGAAAAGCCGTTCCCAGCGTATTTTGTCAAACAGATCCGCTTTTTCATCTAGAGAAAGCCAAATAAAGGAGGCTTCTCCTACAATAAAATCTTCCGAAACAAATCCAAAATACCTAGAATCCAAAGAATTATGGCGATTATCACCCATCATGAAATAATAATTTTTCGCAAAAGTATATTGCATGACCGGTTTACCTGCTATGAGTAATTGATCCTCTATGATTTCAATAATTCCCTGTTCTTCATAATTGGTTATGGTACTTCCATACATCGCCAGGGTTGAGTCGTTAATATCAATGGTCATGCCTTTGTAAGGAATAAGGAGGGGACCATAATGATCACCATTCCAGGGATAATATTCAGCATTTGGAAATATTCGAGACTCTATTTTATCTTCATAATCAAGTTGAAGGTCAACACTTTTGATGAAGCTAAGATCAGCTAGCTGATTGGCAGAACTTTCAGTGGTATTAATGATATAACCTTTGCGATTATCTGAACCGAAAGAGGGGTAGTATTCCCAAATATTATTTTCTCGAAAAATTCGATCTTTGATATTTTGATCTGTTTCAACAAAATACCGCATTTGCATGAATTCAGGATTATCAGCGACGGCTTGATTGATGTGTACTTGCCCGAATTTTACTTCAATCACATCACCCGAAACACCGATACATCTTTTGATATAATGCGTTCTTAAGTCTTTAGGGTTTTCAAACTCTGGGGGATAGTTAAATACGACTACATCGTTTCTCTCCACACGACCCAAACTTGGAAGTCGAAATTGAGGAAGTTGTATTCCACTGAAATAGGAAGGGAGATCAGTTCCCCAGACTTTGGCATGGGTAAGGGGTAATTGCAGTGGAGTTTTAGGTGTTCTAGGCCCGTACTCTAGCTTACTTACAAAAAGAAAGTCACCGACTAAAAGAGAACGCTCCATCGAAGGTGTTGGAATGACATAAGCCTCCATGAATGCCCATCGAATGATGGTAGCCGCAAAAACCGCAAAAACAATAGCCTCAAACCATTCTTTAAAAGGGCCTTTTTGAACTTTGGGTAAATCAGTAGCTTTACCAAGGTAAGTAGTCGGACCAAAGGCAACATAAACCATATAAAAAGGTGCGAATAGAACCCCTAAAACTTGATCTACATACCGATATCTTTGGAATGATTTAAGCAAGTCTAGGTGGATGGTTAGGGCGACAAAGAAATTGGCTACAGGTACAAACAATAAAAGCATCCACCATTTGGGCCGACCTACGATTTGTAAATGAATGTAATAATTGTAAATCGGTATAAAACCTATCCATCCGGGCTGCTCAGCCTTTATAAAGAATTTGTAATAGGCAATTGCTTGCAGTAAATACCCTCCCAGTATAAGGGTTACAAAGGAGGTCATACTAAAATCATTGAAATACATATCAGTGCGTTATATTTTTATAAAATCATTCATGGTAAAAATGCCTTTCTTATCTTGAATCCATTCAGCAACGAGCACTGCTCCCAAGGCAAAGCCTTTTCTCGAGTGGGCTTCGTGAGTTATTGCTAGGGTATCGATGGGAGAATGGTAGTTGATTACATGCTTTCCGGCTACTTCTGCCTGTCTAAAAGAAGCTATTTTTACATCTTTTTCCTTGGAAGCATCGAGGGCCCAACGACGATAGTGAGGATGGGTATTAATAATGTCTTCGGCCAGGGTTATGGCTGTACCACTAGGTTTATCTAATTTTTGTAAATGGTGAGTTTCCTCAATAGCTATTTTGTAATCTGGAAATTGTCCCATGACTTGACTCAACCATTCATTGAGTTTGAAAAAGATATTGACCCCCAAACTAAAATTTGAAGCGGTTAAAAAAGTTCCTCCATGAGCGACACAGAGTGCCTCAATGTCAGGTAATTGATCGAGCCATCCGGTTGTGCCCGATATTACAGGTACTTTTTGTCTCAAACAAGCGCCTATATTGTCAAATGCGGAAGAAGGATTTGAAAACTCAATGACGACATCCGTGTTATCAGGTGCGATTTTAGATAATTTTTCTTGGTTATCCAAATCTACAATTGAAGAGATGTGATGGCCTCTTTCAGTCGCTATTTTTTCAATGGACTTCCCCATTTTACCATATCCTATCAGCGCAATATTCATCGTGAACGTTAGAAAGAAATTTTTAGTGAGAATCCAAACACGGGCGAAGATAAGGGAGTTGATTCAATAGCGGGTTGCAATTGCGCCAAAAAAGAGTCATTAATTTTAAATTCCCGTAAGTGTCCAAAAATATATGCGTCAGCCACGTTCGTCAAATAAAATAAGGTCATGAGTAAAACCAAATAATCTCGGTCTCGCTTTAAATTATCGGCTTGTTGCTTAAGAGCACTAGAGCTGAATTGCCCTTCAATTTTATTTTCCGTATCTAAGCGGTTATCAGTAGTTGCGAGATAGGCATTTCTAAAAGTATGATAAAGTTTATTGTTTTCATTGATGAAATGCGCGAAACCCATAAACCCGGCGTAGACAAAGGGAACTTTAAAGGCCTGCTTATTATTAATTTGGCCTAATCCGGGCAGTATGGCTGAAAGCATGGCTGATTTCATAGGATCAACTTTTGAAATCTCTTTGAAATACATATCCGAATCCATATTCAAAAAGCCCGTATCCAACCTGAATTCCTCTTGTGCATGGCTGTAAAAAAAGCTACAAGACATCCACGAAAGTGCAAAGAGTACTTTATATCTCGAGGAGATCCAAGATTCTATTGAGTTCATTAACGGATGTAAAAGGAATACTGATTTCACCTTTAGCATTGTTTTTTGATTTAATTTTTATCATCGTCCCGAAATGCGAGGAGAGTTGTCTTTGGACTTTTTCTATTGCAGGAGTCATGACAGCAGCCTCAACCGGATTGTTGGATTTCTTATGGACAAGACCTCTCACCATAGATTCAGTTTTTCTGACAGATAAACCCTCAGACAAAATTTTCTGAAATACCTCTAATTGCAAAGCTATATCATCTATCACAATAAGTGAGCGGGCATGACCCATAGACAAAAGATTGTCTCTTAATCCAATTTGAATATCAGGCGGTAGTTTTAATAGACGTAAATAATTGGTCACAGTAGATCTATTTTTACCTACTCTATCTCCTAATTGCTCTTGCTTTAAATCACATTCAGAAAGTAATCTTTGGTAACTCAAAGCAATTTCAATGGCATTTAGATTTTCTCTTTGAATGTTTTCTATCAATGCCATTTCAAGCATCTGTTGATCATCTGCTAGCCTTATGTAAGCAGGAATTTGTTCTAAACCGGCTTTTTTAGAAGCTTGAAGGCGACGTTCCCCAGAAATAAGTTGATATTTATTCTCAGAAAGCTTTCGTACTGTGATCGGTTGAATGATGCCTTGAACTTGAATAGATTGCGCGAGATCATTAAGCGCCTCTTCATTAAAATAAGATCTCGGTTGAAAAGGATTTACCTCAATTTGAGAAATTGAGATTTCCCCAATAAGAGGGGATCGATCACGGATCATGGGCTCCGCATTCATTTGATGAACGATTAAGGAGGGTTCTGAAAGCAATGCCCCCAAACCTTTACCTAAACCTGTATTTTTCTTTGCGGCCATTTTAAGCAGCTTTAATTTGATTGCGTTTTAAAATCTCTTTGGCTAGGTTTATATAACTCGTAGCCCCTTTGCTGTCCGCATCATGAGAAATTACAGGTAATCCAAAACTTGGTGATTCGCTGAGCTTCACATTTCTGGGAATAATGGTTTCGAAAGCGATCGTTTTAAAATGGGTTCTTATTTCACTTACCACTTGATTAGATAAGTTGAGTCTAATGTCGTACATGGTCATCAAAATACCTTCAATTTGGAGGGCTGTATTCAGTCGAGTTTGAATTATTTTAATCGTATTCAATAATTTTCCCAAACCTTCTAGCGCAAAATATTCACATTGAACAGGAACAATTACTGAGTCAGAAGCGGTCAAAGCATTGATGGTAATGAGACCCAAGGAAGGCGAGCAGTCAATAATGATAAAATCATAATTTTCCCTGACCTCGTTAAGCACACTTTTCATTTTGTCTTCGCGATTGTCCAAATTGATCATTTCAACCTCTGCTCCCACCAAATTGATATGAGAGGGGAGGATGTCTAAATACTTAATATTTGTTTTGTGGACACTGTCCTTTACTGCAATTCCATTGATCATACATTCATAAATACCCGTCGTAATTTGATTAGGGTCTAAACCCACGCCAGAAGTGGCATTGGCTTGAGGATCAGCGTCTACAATTAGGGTATTAAACTCTAATGCTGCCAGACTTGCCGCAAGGTTGATTGCAGTGGTCGTCTTTCCGACGCCACCTTTTTGATTGGCAACTGATATAATTTTTCCCATACTTTAACGAATCTGAATTTTTTTGGCCTCTAAAGAGTAAACAAATATATGTCAGAAGGAGAGAATTATCCCATTACTTTGATAAAGAAAGCAACAATTAATATTTTGGATACAGATGTCGAGTTAAAATGAATAATTAAGTTAAAACGCGGTCCTTATTTATTACAGTTATTTTTTCTTACCCTTATTTTTTTGTGCAGTTTGATTCGCTTTCATGGCATCTTCAAGACGTGACTGGAATTTAGACTTTTTCTTATTCACGTTTTTCTTTTTATTTTCCTCCATGATCAATTTTATTTTATCTTCATTCACAAATTTTCTAAACAAGGCAATTTGACCGAAAGAAACTAAATTGGTAATGAAATAATAATAGGAAAGACCTGAAGGGTAGGAGTTGAAAAAGAACAAAAACATGATGGGCATGAGGTATTGCATGGTTTTCATAGGACCCTGAATCGTGGTCATTTGTGAATTGGCCATCGTATATAAAATGGTGGATCCTGCCATCAAGAGTGTAAATAAACTGACGTGGTCTCCATAAAACGGGATGTTAAAAGGCAAGGAAAGAATGGAGTCGTATGAAGAAAGGTCATCTGCCCAAAGAAATGATTCTAATCGTAGTTCGATAGCGCTGGGTATGAAATAGAAGAGCGAAACCAAAATAGGAAACTGAAGTAAAACGGGTATACAACCACTTAATGGATTGATGCCTGCTTTTCTGTAAAGTTCCATTTGGTCCGATTGTGCTTTTTGCATATCGCCATCATGCTTTTCTTTGATCGCATCTAATTCAGGCTTTAAAACCCGCATTTTTGCCATAGAGATATGGGATTTGTAGGTGAGAGGGGAGAGAATCACCCTGATGATGAGGACCATTATGATAATGATCAGCCCATAATTGGACATGAACCGTTCTAGAAAATTAAAGATAGGAATGATTAAATATTTATTTATAAAAGGCAAAAACACCCAACCTAATTCAATATTTTGACTAAAACCTTCGGTAACTTCATTGAGGATACTGTATTTATTAGGCCCAAAAAAGAATTTGAACTGAGCTTGATTATTAACGAAGTCCGTAAAGGGGATTTCAGATGAGAGTGCCCCTTGTTTGACAATTTGATCATCGTTAGATGGTGTAAGCGTGATCAATCCTTTGCTGAAGCTATTTTCGGCAATGACAGATGCGGTAAAGAACTTTTGATTGAAGGCCAGCCATTTTACAGGCTCATCAATCGGCATTTCTTCATATTCGGTCGAGGTTTTACTGATATAATCAGTATTTCCGCTGATGGAGTAATAGCGCGTTGTGGCACGTTGTCGCGCATCGAGCAACTCGCGCTCAATTTTCGGCATCTTCCCTTCCCAATAAAAATTGAGATTTTTGGTATCTATCAATTCGTCAAATCCATCATTTTCCATCCGATAATTGATGACAAAACCTTGGTCATACAGGGTATAGATTTGGCGCAGACGCTTGCCATTCAAATCTAGGCTATAGACTAATACTGTACTGTCTGAATATTTGATTAACTCAGATTCAAAAATCAAATCTTTTAGAGAAATGCTTTTTGACAGATGCTCAAAATAGATATCAATAGCATGATTTTCATTGAACAAATGCAAGGGCAAGCTATCGTAGGTGGTATAATTTTTTATTTCAACATTTTTAAAGGTCCCTCCTTTATTTGTGAAAGTAACTTCTAGTTCTTCGGTAGTGAGGCTGATGATGGACTCCTCTCCTGCGATTTTTGAAGCAAACAATCCATATTTTAATGTGTTTAATTGGGTCAAAGAAGAATCGGATGGGTCCAATGGTAGATTTAAAGCAACCTCATTATTGACTTTTTCAGACAAATTTGAAGGGCTATTATCAACCACAGGGTTGTCAATAATTTCTGAAACAGGAGGTTCAGGGCTGAAAAATTGAAAGTAGACGGCAAGCATGACCATCATCAATGTCAAGCCAATTATATTATTTTTGTCCATAAAAGTTACTCAAGAAGAACGTTTAAGTTATTGATTTTTTTTGTGTTTTAATGCTGCATCAACAAACGCTACAAACAGCGGATGTGGGTTGATAACGGTTGACTTTAATTCAGGGTGAAACTGAGTTGCGATGAACCAAGGGTGATTTTTGAGTTCCATTATTTCAACCAAACCGGTCTCTTGATCTATTCCTGATGCAATCATACCGGCTTCTTTGAAGCGGGACAAATAATCATTATTAAATTCATACCTGTGCCTATGTCTTTCAGAGATTTCATGTTGGCCGTACACTTTACCTGCCAGAGAATCTTGTTCCAGTAAGCAGGTATAAGCTCCTAACCTCATCGTACCTCCCATTTTTTTGATATCCTTTTGGTCTTCCATAATATCAATTACGGGATGTAGGGGGCTATTTTCAATTTCAGTTGAGCTTGCATCATCAAGACTTAGAACATTGCGCGCAAATTCAACAACCGCACATTGCATACCCAAGCAAATTCCGAAAAAGGGGATTTGATGCTCTCGGGCTATTTTGATGGCGCTGATTTTTCCATCTATACCCCTTTCACCAAATCCAGGAGCTACCAATATGCCATTTAAGTCACTCAGTAATTCTAAACAATTGTCTTCTTGGATATCTTCAGATTGAATCCAAACGATTTCAACTTTACAATCTTTGACGGCCCCAGCATGAATAAAAGACTCAATGATAGATTTGTAAGCATCTTTTAGTTCAATGTACTTACCCACCAGTCCAATTTTTACGATCGAAGTTGGATTCTTCAGTCTAACTAAATACTCTTTCCAAGAGGCAATATTGGGTTCTTCCTTACTTCTAATTTTAAACTTATCTAGAACCCGCAAATCAAGTTTTTCTTTGAGCATTAAAATGGGGACATCATAGATGGTCTCTGCATCCAAAGATTCGATGACATGGTCTATCTGAACATTGCAGAATAAGGCTAATTTTCTTCTGATCTCGTCATTAAGTTCATACTCAGAACGGCATACTAAAATATCTGGTTGTATACCTGCCTCTAAAAGCTCTTTAACAGAATGTTGGGTCGGTTTGGTCTTCAGTTCCCCAGCGGCTTTTAGATAGGGGATAAGGGTTAAGTGAATAGAAACGACATGATCTGATCCCAATTCAAAACGCGTTTGTCTAACCGCTTCAATGAAGGGCAATGATTCAATATCACCCACACATCCTCCAATTTCTGTAATGATAAAGTCGTACAATCCCGTTTCTCCTAATTTATAAAAATTAGATTTTATTTCATCGGTAATGTGAGGGATCACCTGAACCGTTTTTCCTAAAAAATCTCCAGCACGTTCTTTTTGGATGACGTTGTTATAAATTTTACCCGTCGTAATGTTATTACTTTGAGAGGTAGTGATGTTTAGGAATCTTTCATAATGGCCTAAATCAAGATCTGTTTCTGCACCATCGTCAGTTACGTAGCACTCTCCATGTTCATAGGGATTCAGAGTTCCAGGATCAATATTGATATAAGGATCAAATTTTTGAATGGTGACACTAAAGCCTCGAGATTGAAGTAATTTGGCGAGAGATGCCGCAATGATACCTTTACCGAGTGAGGAAGTGACACCCCCCGTAACGAAAATATATTTTGTCTTAGTCATTTGAGATGAATGCGTAGGTCATGTTACGGTGAACAAAGTTAATTTTTAAAAATGAATATTCAGAGACTTTAAGAAAATTATCTTTTTTGTCTATAATAAACCTACGTTTTCGGAGAATGAAGTCTTTTCATGAGTCAAGCTGTCCAGATCAAAAAGCGAAAATAGGGAGCGGTAATTTTGTTCATTTATCCTCAAAGTATTTACCTATTTCATCCACAAGCATTTCAATAGATTCTTTAGAATGTGCTGGAAAATTGGCGATCCTTATGTGTTGATCCTTAAAACTTCCATAGCCAGACCCAATGATTAATTGTTTTGATTTCAAATGTTCAATTAAGCCTGTATTCCCACCAAGTACCTCACTTACGCATACTGTTTTAGACCGGTTTACCGGATGAGGAATGACTGTTTTTAGTTCTGTTATGTGATCGAAAGTTTGATAAAGCAAGGCCGCTTTATATTTTGTCTCATTTTGAATGGAAGAGATGCCTTTAAGTTGCATATCTTTCAATACATTTTTTAACAAATAAAGATTCAACACATTGGGAGTCTCGGGCGTTTGATTTTTATCGCCATTTTTTTTCAATTCAGCAAGGCTGTGATAACTTCCTACTATTCCATTTTTCAATGCTTTTGCTTTCGAAACTTCAAAACACTTGGGCCCCACGATCCAAACGCCCATCCCAGCAGGAAGACCAAAGCATTTTTGAACAGAAAAATACGCAGTATCTATTTGACTTAAATCTACGGGAATACTTGGAACGGCACTTACTAAATCTAGGGCAATGAGTTTTTCAGAATTATTTTTCCTAATATATTTGATTTCCTCGGGATTAAATGAGTAACCGACACTTGTTTCATTTTGAGTAATGGAAATCAATTCAGCTTCATCGGGCACCTTAAATTCGCCAAATTCTTGACTAAAATCTGAAATTTGTCTAGTTGATTTTAACTGATAGGCGGTCGTGAAATTATAGAATCTTTCAGAAAAAGACCCATTTACAAAATGGTGAGAGCTCTTAGTGATTAAATTTTGAATGATTTTTTCCCAAATTTCGGTAGCAGAACTTGTGATAAATATCTCATAATCAGGGGGTATGTTAAGCACATCGGAGAGGAGCTCTTTCATTTCCTGAAAGATCATTTGAAATTCTTTACCTCTATGGGAAATGGAGCCAATGTTTTCTCTCATGGCATTGTTGAGATGCTGAGTGACTGTAGGGTATAATTGAGAAGGGCCGGGTGTGAAAAACAATTGATTTGACATAAAATATACTCAGATAGTTAACTCAAAATTTATAGCATTAACCCCTTTAAGACAACTGAATGACCGTGATTTTAGAGCGCTTATGGTCATTTGAATAAGAAATAATGTATCCAACGCCCCACCAAAAAGAATTAATACAAAACTCTAAATCGAATAGTTTCATCAATTCCTTTTAATTCTTTGATGACGTCTTTGTCATATTTTTTATCTATATCCGTAATTACATAGCCAATATCCTCATTGGTTTTAAGATATTGCCCCACAATATTAAGCTTATGATTGGCGAGTATATTATTAATTTTAGCAAGTACGCCGGCGGCATTCATATGAATATGAATGAACCTATGCGCTTCATGTAAAATAGGGAGAGCGATATCAGGGAATCCCACCGTATTTGAAGTAGAGCCGGTATTGATGTAATCTATAATTCGAGAAGGGACAAAACTGGCTATGTTTTTTTGAGCTTCTAATGTGCTGCCTCCAATGTGAGGCGTTAAAATGGTATTGGGTAGTCCCCGTAATTCAGAGATAAACTCATCCTCATTACTCATGGGTTCTTTTGGAAAAACATCCACTCCAGCACCCGCAACTTTCCCAGATTGGATCGCACTCTTTAAAGCCTTATAATTGACCACATTTCCACGACTTAAATTCAAGAAAATAACCCCTGGTTTCATCAGGTCAAATTGTGATTCTCCAATAAGGTCATTATTTTCTGGTCTACCGTCTACATGCACAGAAATGACATCAGATTGCGTCATCAGTTCTTCTAAAGACTCACAAGGGCTGACATTTCCGAGCCCTAATTTTTCTACAATGTCAAAATAGATGACTTTCATACCCATAGACTCAGCAACTATAGACAACTGTGAACCGATGCTTCCGTAACCAATAATGCCCAACGTTTTTCCTCTAATTTCAAAACTGTTGTACGCTGATTTGTTCCATTCACCTTGATGCATTTTAGGAATTTTGTCTACCAAATTCCGCATCAAAATGATAATTTCTGCTAATACCAATTCAACGACAGATCTTGTATTTGAATAAGGTGCATTGAATACAGTAATTCCTTTTTTCTGGGCTGATTTAATGTCTATTTGATTCGTCCCGATACAAAAAGCACCAATGGCAAGCAATCTTTTAGCATGGCTGAGTACTTTTTTTGTAACTTGAGTTTTAGAGCGAATTCCAAGAATAGATACGTCTTTAATCGCTTCGCAAAGATCGTCCTCAGACATTCCTGAATTGTGTATACTTACTTGATAACCTTCAGTACGAAGTTTTGAAATGGCATTTTCATGGACATTTTCAAGTAACAAAACTTTAATTCTACTTTTCGGATAAGATAGGGCTCGTTCCATATTATTTTGATAAAATACTTCGTCAAGATTAGGCGCCTCAAAGTCGGCATGACTGATGACTTTTTCTCTTTTTACATTTTCAGTAAAGGCATAAAAGGTTTTAGCAAATCCAGCTTCCTTGATTTCATAGTCTGTAAAGCCATCTCCCAAAACATGGACTTCGCCTTTTAATTTTAACTTTTCGATCTGTTTTGGCTTCCCCTTATTCGAAGAGAGTACATTATTTTTGTTAAAACTAACAATATTTCCCTCTGGATCAAATACAAAATCATTGGCAAATACATTTTTAGCTTCAATACCGTATTCTGCGACTACAGGTATGATAAATTCTTTAAAGCCATTAGATAATATATAAAATTGGTGCGCATTTTTTTTAATAAATTCTTTATTTCTCTTGAATGAATTCGAAATTTTATTCTTTAGATCACTTACCAAAGGCGGTAAGTGATCTTTGTGGGCCTTGATGATGGAAATGCGTTCCTCCAAGGAATCCCTAAATGATAATTCCCCACTCATCCCTAAATCAGTGACTTCCTTCACACGGTTGATAATGGCCTCTTTTTTAGGATTACCTTCCAAGGCAATTTCAGCCAAAATATCGAGCGCTTCTACTTTAGTAAAAGTAGAGTCAAAATCGATAATAAAATGTTTTATGTTTTCCAATTATGACGGTGTATGATTTTGAAATGCAATGTTAATACTTCGTGCAGTTATTTTTTTATAACAATTACTTTATTTTCATGGTTAAGCTGACCTTCTAAAAACTTGAAGAGTTCCAGAGATGAATAGGTTGACATTATTCATTGAAAGAAAGTAAAGAAAAAATTTATGTTGGTGACTTGGTTAGACCAAAGTCAAAAAGGAGGATAATTCCAAATTAATAATATGAACTAAAACCAACTTAATAAAGGGATGAGTTCAACCTATTCTTTTATAGCTAACTATTTCTCTAAATTCTTTAAAGATTTTATCCATTGATGATTATAAATAATGTTATAATAGTGATATGGGTTATGTAAGTTTTATAGGAATGCTGTTGGTTTTCGGCCCCCAGTGGATTGATATCCATTTCCCACTACCCAATATGGTATCAATTCCACTAGTGGTAATTAGATAATTCTCAACTCTTATTTCTGATATAATATGATATGCGGAAAAAGATAAAAAAAAATGATAACATTATCAACCATATCGTTAATTGTCAATTTCTATCTTTAATAGTCACAAAAAAAGGGAGCATAATGCTTAGTAATGTATTTGAATTAAGGTCCGAAACCGGTGCTGTTGATCAATATTGATTTTATTTCTGATGTCAATAATTGACAGATGCATTTTGGTACTTCACAGAACAAAATATTAGTTGAAGACAAGTAGGATTACCAAAGAATAACTCAGCTTAAATTTACGAGCGCGTGTTCATAAAATCTATTATTTAGAATCATTATAAATAATAATTATATTTAAAATGTATGGCTGCTTAAAGTGTTGATTTTGAATATATTACACTTATCATGGAATCTAGGTCTTATAAATAGAAAAATAAGAAGCCTTGTGGGTTTGATTTACAAAAACCCAATAGTTAGATTTGTAACCACATAGATTAGGTCACTAAAAAATAGATGTCTAAAAAATATATACCCAACCGGGGATTCAAACTAGCCACCATATTCTTTCTGGGAATTATTTTGGCGACAACTGCCTTCAGTCAAGAAGATGTAATCGATCCGGCGATTATAGCATCAGGTGAAAAATTATACAACGCTAATTGTACCCAGTGCCATGCCATCAATGAAGTGGTGATTGGCCCAGCGCTCAAAGGAATTGAAGAGCGTCGTGAGAGACCTTGGCTTTTAAGTTGGATAAAGAATTCTCAAAAAGTAATTGAAAGTGGCGACGAATACGCTGTTGCTTTGTATGAAAAGTACAAAAAAGTAGCCATGCCCGCTTACCCATTTACGGATGCAGAGATCATTTCTGTTTTAGAATATATTGATGTCGCCTCAAAGGTGGTTCCTCAGGTTGCTGCCGTGGTTGTGGCAGGAGGAGAGAATGGTGCAGGAGGGAGTAACGAAGGCATGTCAAACACTTTCATGTATGCCATACTCATTGTGTTTATTTTCGTTCTGGGTCTCATCTTGGTGGTTTTGGGTTTGATCATCTCACTCTTGACCAAATACATAGGAACGGACAAAGAGGTATCCCATGAAGATCAAGAGTTAGTTATTGATCAAGAAGTCGATGTTTTCGCTTTTCTTAAGTCCAACACGGTTTTAGGAATGATTATCTTCATTTTTGTAGCTGTCGGGTTGAAGACAGGGATTGATGGGCTTTTTACGATTGGAGTTCAACAGGGGTACATGCCTACTCAACCCATTGCCTACTCACATGAGCTACATGCGGGGCAGTATGAAATTGACTGTAATTACTGTCATACGGGTGTGCGAAAAAGTAAATCAGCAAACATACCATCAGCGAATATTTGTATGAATTGTCATGTAGCCATCAAAACGGAAAGCAAGGAGATACAGAAGATTTATGCAGCTATTGATTATGATCCAGAGACCGGAGAGTATGGTGAGGATACACAACCTATAGAATGGGTCAGGGTGCACAATTTACCTGACTTGGCCTATTTTAATCACTCTCAGCACGTCAAAGTAGGTGGGCTAGAATGTGAGACGTGTCATGGTCCGATCAAAGAGATGGAGGTAGTTTACCAATACTCTAACCTGACGATGGGTTGGTGTATCAACTGTCATCGTGAGACCAATGTAAAGTCAAAAGGTAATGATTATTATACCAATTTGGTCGAATTACACAACGAAAAGAATACAAAAGAGCCGATGAAAGTAGAAGATATTGGAGGTCTTGAATGTTCTAAATGTCATTATTAATACACAGCGTACGAAACAGCTAAAATGAAAGAAACAAAAAAATACTGGAAAGGACTGGAGCAGCTTCAGAAGACTCCAGGATTTGAGAAATACGCTAACAAGGAGTTCGCACAAGAATTGCCCTTAGGTGATAGTGATGGAGAAACGTCGCGCCGAGATTTTTTAAAAGTAATGGGTTTTGGAGTGGCTGCTGCATCCTTAGCAGCTTGTGAAACGCCCATCAAAAAGGCGATACCTTACGTCAAAAAGCCAGTTAATGTAGATCCTACCATCGCTAATTATTTTGCATCCACTTACCACTCAGGTAGTGATCAGACCAGTGTTGTCGTTAAAACAAGAGAAGGCAGGCCTATAAAAATTGAAGGGAACAAATTGTCTTCAGTTACGGGAGGAGGCACAAGTGCACAAATTGAAGCATCCGTACTCTCCTTGTACGATCAAGAAAGATTAAAAGGTCCGGCTGCTAAAGGAAAAGAGGTGTCTTGGGAAGAATTAGATGCCAATATCAAAAGCGAATTGGCGACTGCTTCTGGACCCATTTATTTGGTTACCAACAGTTTATCAAGTCCATCGACCAAAAAGGTGATCGAAGGATTCAAAAATAAATATGCCTCGCTTTCCCATGTGGCCTATGATCAAAATTCAGTGAGTGGTCAATTAGACGCCAATCTCGCTGTATTTGGGAAACGTGCATTACCATCATATGATTATTCAAAAGCCAAAACGATTGTCTCTTTTGGATATGATTTCTTGGGTACGGGAGTGAATACTCCACTTGCCAATAAGCAGTTTGCTGAAAGCAGAAGATTATCTGCCTCTAAAAAAGAGATGTCTCGATTGTATTCGTTTGAAAGTATTTTATCGCTCACCGGTGCCAATGCTGATTACAGGACACCTATCAGAGCTTCAGAACAAGGAGCTTACATTACCAGTCTCTACAATACGATAGCGAAAGAAACAGGAGGTCAGGTTATCGATGGTTTACCCTCGATTGACAACCAAATCTTATCAAAAGCGGCAAGCGACTTATTACATGCCAAAGGATCTTCTATTGTGGTATCTGGTTCCAATGATGCAAGCATCCAAATGTTCGTCAATGCCATCAATGCAATGTTAGGGAATATTGGAGCTACCATTGATTTTGAGAGGCATCAAAATATCAGATCAGGTGATGATAAAGCCTTTGGCCAATTCGTAAAGCAATTGTCTTCCGCTGGAGGAGTGATATTCTATAATTGCAATCCTGTTTACGATCATCCACTGGGATCTAAGATAGCAGCATCGCTTAAAAATATAAGTTTTTCAGTGGCTACTACAGATAGGATGGATGAAACCAATTCCTTGGTTTCATATTTAGCACCTGATCATCATTATTTAGAGGCTTGGAATGATTTTGAGCCCGTTCATGGTAAATACAGCCTTTCACAACCGGCGATTTCTAATTTATTCAATACCAGACAAGTTCAGGACAGTTTGCTTTCATGGGCAGATATGGGGGTCAACTACTATGACTTTTTAAGAACCAATTGGGCTGAAAACTTAGCTTCTCTCAGCAAAAAATCTATTCTTGATTTTGATGCCTTTTGGGAGGAATGTCTCCATGACGGAATTTTTGAACCAGAAACGGTAGTTACTAATGAGGTTGATATGGATTTGTCAGTACTTGGAAAAGCAGCCTTTAATATTACTAAACCAAGTTCTTTTCTAGAATTAGTCATTTTTGAAAATGGCACGGTAGGAAATGGAATTCAATCCAATAACCCTTGGTTGCAAGAAATGTCAGACCCCATCACCAAAGCTTGTTGGGATAATTATTTGACCGTTTCTCCAAAGCAAGTAGAAGAATGGGGAACCGAGTTGGGTGACATGACTACTCAAATGGTCAACTTAACCGTCAACGGTCAAAGTTTGAAGTTACCCGTTTTACCTCAACCAGGCCAAAAATACGGTACTGTAGGTTTAGCCATTGGATATGGCCGATCCGTTGCGGGCAAGGTGGGTAATCAAGTAGGTTTCAATGCCTATCCCATGATCAATGTTGATGAAGGAGGTCAGCTTGACTTTAACATTTATGCGAATGTGACCGTTGAACCAACGGATGAGGTGTATGCTATAGCCCAGACCCAAACACATCATACGTTCATGGGAAGGGGGAATGTCATCCAAGAAGCCACGTTGTCTGAGTATCAAAAAGATCCTCAAGCAGGTAGACACATGCCCAAAATTGCGACCTCTGAAGGGTTCAAGAAGCCTACAGCAGTTTCATTGTGGAAAGGCCATCAATATGCCAATCACCATTGGGGATTGATGATTGATTTAAATTCTTGCACGGGATGTGGTACTTGCTCAATTGCTTGCCAAACAGAAAATAATATTTCTGTGATAGGAAAGAAAGAGGTACTTAACAGGCGTGATATGGCTTGGATCAGAATTGATAGATATTATTCAAGTGATTCTAATGGTGATAGCTATGCCGATATGGAAATAGCTGCTGAAAATCCTGAAGTTACATTTCAGCCGATGATGTGTCAGCATTGTAACAACGCTTCTTGTGAGACAGTTTGTCCGGTAGCAGCGACTACCCACAGCTCTGAGGGACTGAATCAAATGACCTACAATCGGTGCATTGGGACTAGATATTGTGCGAACAACTGTCCCTACAAAGTAAGAAGATTCAATTGGTTTAAATTTCACGACAACGAGCAGTTTGGAGATAATCTTGCGATGAACAATGATTTAGGCAAAATGGTGCTTAATCCTGACGTAACTGTACGATCAAGAGGAGTCATAGAAAAATGTTCATTTTGTGTACAACGCATCCAATCAGGAAAGCTTGAAGCTAAAAAAGAAGGAAGAAGGCCTGTAGATGGAGAAATTACTACTGCGTGTGCTTCATCATGCCCATCTGAAGCTTTAGTATTTGGAGATATGAAAGACCCCAAATCAAGAATATCCAAAATGCTTCAAATTAAATCAATGGATAAAGGCGTTGAAGCTCAAGAGCCAAGAGCGTATCACGTCCTAGAAGAATTAAGAGAAATGCCAAATGTTTGGTATTTGACTAAGATCAGAAATAAAGATGAAAAGAAGGAAGCAGCTAATGCTCACTCTTAAAGATTAGATTATGAGTTCAGAATCAGTAATTAGAGAACCTTTAATAACAGGTGGAAAAACAGTCCACGATGTCACCGAAGATATTTCTAGACGCGTAGAGGAGAAGCCAACCAAATTATGGATGTTGGCTATGACCATTTCACTGGGTCTACTTGCGGTCGGTGCTTACACTGTGTTCTTACTTTTGTGGGAAGGAATAGGTATGTGGGGCTTAAATAAAACCGTTGGTTGGGCCTGGGATATTACCAACTTTGTTTGGTGGGTAGGTATTGGTCACGCCGGTACGTTAATTTCAGCTATTTTGTTATTGTTTAGACAACGTTGGAGGATGTCAATCAATAGAGCCGCTGAAGCGATGACTATTTTTGCAGTTATATGTGCTTTGCAATTCCCCATTTTACATACGGGAAGACCTTGGCTAGCCATTTATTGGATGTTTCCCTTACCCAATACCTTTGGGTCACTTTGGGTAAACTTTAATTCTCCGCTTTTATGGGATGTATTTGCTATTTCTACTTACTTTTTGGTTTCATTAATCTTTTGGTATATAGGTTTGATTCCTGATTTTGCTACGATAAGAGACCGTGCTAAAAATAAGATCTCTAAATCTATTTATGGAGCGCTGAGTTTTGGTTGGGATGGTGCGGCAAAGACTTGGAGTAGGTATGAAACGGTTGCATTGGTATTGGCAGGCTTAGCCACTCCATTGGTACTTTCAGTTCACACCATTGTCTCTATGGATTTTGCAACTTCGGTCATTCCTGGTTGGCATACAACGATATTTCCTCCCTATTTTGTAGCAGGAGCTATTTTCTCTGGATTTGCAATGGTATTGACCCTCATGATTGTTACCAGAAAGGTTTATAAGCTTGAGGACTACATTACCATACAACATCTTGAAATGATGAATATTGTGATCATCATAACCGGATCAATAGTGGGCGTGGCTTATTTAACTGAGTTATTCATTGCTTGGTATTCAGGAGTAGAAGCAGAACAATATGCATTTTTAAATCGAGCGACGGGACCTTACTGGTGGGCGTATGCTGCGATGATGACTTGTAATGTAGTTTCACCTCAATTGTTTTGGTTCAAGAAGATCAGGACCAATATAGCTGCCACTTTTGTGCTGTCTATTGTTGTGAATATTGGCATGTGGTTTGAACGATTTGTAATTATCGTTACTTCATTGCATCGAGATTTTCTGCCCTCTAGTTGGGCAATGTTTTATCCGACTTTTGTTGATGTGGGAGTATATGTATTTACGTTTGGGTTATTTTTTACTTGTTTCTTTTTGTTTGCGAAGTTCTTTCCCGTGATCAATATGGCTGAAGTAAAGAGTATTATAAAGACAACAGGAGAAAAAGCTAAGTGATGTCAAATACAAAATTTATTTTAGGTGTTTATGAGGATGAAGACATTCTTTTAAGTGCAATAACAAATATTAGAACTGCCGGAGTCAAAATACATGAAGTTTACAGTCCTTTTCCTGTGCATGGTATTGACGATGTTTTAGGATATAAACGATCTAAATTATCCATCGTCGCTTTCTTGTTTGGTGTTTTAGGGACGTCCTTGGCATTGACCATGCAAATAGGCATGATGGGTGTAGATTGGCCGATGATCATAGGAGGTAAAGACTTTATTCCTTACCCATCATTTGTACCAGTAATATTTGAGTTAACGGTTTTATTAGCTGCTTACGGAATGTGTTTTACTTTCTTCATAGTGAGTGATTTAAAGCCTTGGGCGAAACCAAGAATTTTTGATTTAAGAATCACTGATGACAAGCATGTCATGGCCATCGATTTAGATCAAAACAAAATCGATGTTGCTAAAATTGATCAAATCTTAAAAGATAATGGTGCAAGTGAAGTAAATAAGAAAACCTTTGATGAGGCTTAAAATGAAAATAAACACTATTTATACAACCATTATAGCGCTGTTCATGTTTTCTTGTGCAGCTGGACCCGATAATCCCGGTGTTGAATTTTCGCCGCAGATGTATCATTCCACCCCTTATGAACCTTTGAGTCAGATCGTTGATAAAGAAGCGGGTAGGTGGGTAAGTTCAAACGGAGAAGATGTTCCTGCTGAATTCTATAATTCAAACCCTTACAATGCCTTCAATATGACCATGAGGGAACCGGTAAAAGGTACGGTCAAAAGAGGTCAGTATCTTACCCCTACATTTGCTCCAGATGACTATGCGGCCGCAGATTTGCTATTAGAGAATCCATTAGATTCTACCAAAGCCATACTAGCAGATGGTAAAGCTTTGTATACGCGCTTTTGTAGCCACTGTCATGGTGCTAAAGGCATGGGTGATGGTAAAGTAGGTAAGGTATATAAAGGAGTTACTGCGTATACTTCTGCTTCGGTAGTGAATAAAGGAACGGGTCATATTTACCAAGTCATTACTCATGGCAAAGGAAGAATGGGTTCGCATGCTTCTCAAATAAGTCCAGAGGAGCGTTGGAAGATCGCTATGTATGTTAAAGTTTTACAGCAATAAATTCGCATGTCTATGACCACGGTAGAAGAAAAATATGATTTTTCGGCGAAAGCCAAAAAGAACCTCTTAATTACAATAGGGATTGGAATTGCCCTCACGGTTCTAGGTATTGTTTTAATGAGCACGGGAGGACATCATGAAGAAGCTGCTCACGAAGGCGAACATGCCTTTAGTTGGATCAATCGTTTAGGCGTTGATATCTGGATCAATAACATTTATTTCACAGGAATTGCCATTGTGGGTGTTTTCTTTTTTGCCTTACAATATGCCGCACAAGCAGGTTGGTCTGCAGGAATAAAAAGAATTCCCTTAGCCTTTGGTAGCTGGTTACCCATTGCAGGGATCCTTATGCTGGTCAGTTTTTTCGTATTTGGCCATGACCTTTTCCATTGGACACATCATGGTTTATACGATACCACTTCACATGAATTTGATAGTATCATCAATGCCAAAAAAGCTTATTTCTTTTGGCCCTTAAGTGAACACCCATCTACCCCTGTATTTTTTATAGCCAGAATGTTATTCTTCTTTGGTTTGTGGTATTATTTATTTACGAAATTAAGAAAGTTAGCTTTTCAAGAAGATTTAGAAGGAGGTACTGCCTCTTGGTACAATATGAGAAAGCTATCGGCGGTATTTTTAATTATTTTTGCGGTTACCTCTTCCATAGCCGCTTGGGACTGGGTGATGTCTATTGATACGCATTGGTTCAGTACCATGTTTGGCTGGTATGTTTTTGCCAGTTGGTGGGTAACTACCCTTGCGCTAATCACCTTTATTACCATTCACTTAAAGGAGAAAGGCTTACTTTCAATTGTCAATGAAAATCATTTACATGATATTGGGAAATTTGTATTTGCCTTCTCTGTATTTTGGACTTATATATGGTTCTCGCAGTTTCTATTAATATATTATGCCAATATTCCTGAAGAAACCATATATTTTGTCGAAAGATGGAATAATGACCAATATGGAATTATTTTCTTTGTGAACTTGTTTTTAAATTTTGTATTGCCTTTCTTATTACTAATGCCAAGAGATGCAAAGCGTCATACGGCCATTTTAAAAGTGGTTACTCCGATTGTTATTTTTGGGCATTGGATTGATTTTTATTTAATGATTACTCCAGGCACATTAAAAGAAAATGGAGGTTATGGGTTAGTGGAATTTGGGACTATGTTGATTTATGGTGGCGCCTTTTTATATGTGGTATTAAATAGCCTATCTAAAGCACCTTTATTTGCTAAAAATGATCCTATGTTGGATGAAAGTTTACACCACCACGTACAATAAATTATTAATAATTCTATGTTGAATACAATTATAATCATCGCTGCAATACTCATTCTGGTAATATTGTTTGCCATATTTAGGGTATCATCTCTTGTTGATGTGATCAAAGGAGATTCAAGTACTAAAATCCCTTCATCAAATGGCTTACAAGCCAACTTATTGCTGTTATTTCTAATTGCGGGTTTAATCGGTGGTTTTTATTATTCCTTTGGAGGTTTAGAAGACGATTTTGTATTACCAGTGGCTTCTAAGCATGGTGTCATTACTGATACGCTATTCTGGTGGACGATGGCCATCACGGGTGTCGTATTTATTGTTACGCACATCTTTCTTTTTGGTTTTTCATGGAAATATCAGCATCGCAAAAATCAAGTGGCCTATTTCTATCCGCATAACAATAAATTAGAAATGATTTGGACCATTATTCCTGCTATTGTACTTGCAGCTCTTGTTTTTACAGGATGGAAAGCCTGGATGGACATTACAAGAGAATCCCCAGAAGGTTCGGAAGTAATTGAAATTATGGGATATCAATACGCCTGGTCGGTGAGGTATCCAGGAGCAGACAACGTTTTAGGGGACTATGATTATTTAAAGATTGATGCTACCAATCAAATGGGCATTGATTTCTCTGATCGCGCTTCCTTTGATGATTTTATTCCTAGGGAAATCCACGTTCCCAAAGGAAAACCTGTCCGTTTTAATATACGAGCGCGAGATGTGATCCACAGTGTGTATCAACCTCATTTTCGTTTACAAATGAATGCGGTGCCGGGTATGCCAACGCAATTCTGGTTTGAACCCACAAAAACTACTGAAGAGATGCGTGTAGAAACTAAAAACCCCGATTTTCAATACGAACTTGTATGTAATAAAATATGTGGGCAAGGCCATTTTGCTATGAGGTATATCATTGTGGTGGATGAGCTAGAGGATTATAAGGAATGGTTCAAATCTCAAGAGCCTTGGTTAAAACAAAATGCAGATTACCTCACAGAAGTACCTGCAAAATTAAGAGAAGCGGCGAGTATTGTGGCAGGGATAGAAAATCCTTCAGATTTAGATGCCCCGAACGGTTTAACAATTAGTGGTTCCAAATAATTAAAATATGTCGATTACAGATATTCAAGTTACAGACGAGTTGGTTCATGGAGATGATCATCATGAAGAACATCATGAGCAAAGTTTTATTTTTAAGTATATTTTTTCAACAGATCACAAAACGATTGCCAAACAGTTTTTGATCACAGGTATTTTTTGGGCGATTCTAGGGGGCGGACTTTCAGTTATTTTCCGTTTGCAGCTAGGGTTTCCAGATATGGATATGGGTTTCCTTCAGCCTTTTTTGGGAGATTGGATTTCTAACTCAGGTAAACTAGATCCAGAATTCTATTTGGCCATGATTACCATGCACGGAACGATCATGGTTTTCTTTGTCCTTACAGCAGGTTTAAGTGGAACTTTTAGTAACTATTTGATTCCTCTTCAGCTCGGAGCCCGTGATATGGCTTCAGGATTTATGAACTTATTATCTTATTGGTTTTTCTTTCTCTCTAGTGTGATCATGTTCATATCTATGTTTTTATCCACGGGACCTGCAAGTGGTGGATGGACGATATACCCTCCTTTAAGTGCCTTACCACAGGCTATGAGTGGATCAGGAATGGGGATGACCCTCTGGTTGGTATCTATGGTTTTCTTTATTGCCTCTACCTTATTGGGTGGAATCAATTACATCACTACTGTCATAAATTTAAGAACAGAAGGAATGACTTTTCGAAGAATGCCATTAACAATTTGGGCTTTCTTTATCACAGCTGTTTTAGGTCTATTGTCTTTTCCTGTATTAGTGGCTTGTGTATTACTGCTCGTGTTTGACCGATCTTTTGGTACAAGTTTTTATCTTTCAGAAATCTTCATTGGAGGAGAGGCACTTCCAAACTTAGGAGGTAGTCCGATTTTGTTCCAACACCTATTTTGGTTTCTAGGTCATCCGGAAGTTTATATAGTAATTTTACCCGCATTAGGTATTACATCGGAAGTCATTTCAACGAACTCTAGAAAGCCGATTTTTGGATATACCGCCATGATCGGTTCTATCTTAGCCATAGCCTTTTTATCTTTTATTGTTTGGGCGCATCATATGTTTATTACAGGGATGAATCCATTTTTGGGGTCTATATTTATGTTTCTGACCTTGATCATTGCCATTCCATCTGCTGTGAAAGCTTTCAACTATATAACAACCTTGTGGAAGGGTAATCTTGTTTTTACCCCGGCTATGTTGTTCTCGATTGGACTCGTATCATTCTTTATATCAGGAGGATTGACAGGGCTTTTCCTTGGCAATGCGGCGATTGATATCAATTTGCATGATACCTACTTTGTGGTGGCACATTTTCACTTAGTCATGGGTAGCGCGGCTTTCTTTGGCTTGCTTGCAGGTGTTTATCATTGGTTCCCTAAAATGTTTGGTAGGATGATGGATGAAAAGCTGGGTTACATCCACTTCTGGCTGACTTTTGTAGGTGTTTATTTGGTGTTTTTCCCCTTACATTATATAGGTATTGCGGGCTTCCCTAGAAGATATTACTCATTCACTAATTTTGATGCTTTTAGTTCATTTGTAGATTTAAATTCATTTGTAACGGTGGCAGCCATCATTACTTTTGGTGCTCAATTCATCTTCTTATTTAACTTTTTCTACAATATTTTTAAAGGTAAAAAAGCACCACTCAATCCATGGAATTCCAATACTTTAGAGTGGACGACTCCAAGAATTCCTGAGCATGGTAATTGGCCTGGAGAAATCCCGAAAGTTTATCGATGGCCATATGATTATTCTAAGCCAGGCGCAAAGGATGATTTTATTCCTCAAACAGTACCTTATCACCAGACCAAAGAATCGAACACGGATTTTGAGAATGAAGAGAGTAAAAAGGAGCAACCGGCTACTTGATACCTTAGTTAAAATCAACAATGAATAATTTAGAAATAAGCAATGTAGGTTCAGTAGCTATTAAGCTGAAGGCATACTATGAGTTATTAAAACCAAGGTTATCTTTTCTTGTCGCATTTTCTGCAGCATTTGGTTTCTTGTTAGGTGCAGAAGGCACGCCTGATTTATTTCTTTTATTAATGCTTAGTGTGGGGTCATTTCTTATATCAGGTGCCGCAGTAACCATTAATCAGGTTATTGAACGGAACTTAGATACCTTAATGAAGCGAACTTCTGGTCGTCCGATACCTACTTCCAAAATAAGCCATTTAGAAGCCACTATATATAGCGTGGTAGTGTTTGCTGTGGGGATTATTATGGTGGCTTATTGTACCAATATGTATGCGGCGCTGCTAGCTACAAGTTCTTTGATTATTTATGCCTTTGTGTATACGCCCTTAAAAAGGGTAGGCCCCGTAGCTGTTTTTGTTGGAGCCATACCCGGTGCATTGCCCCCTTTGATAGGTTGGGTTGCCGCAACGGGTACGCTTACTTACGAAGCATGGATTATTTTTGGTATCCAGTTTATCTGGCAGTTCCCTCATTTTTGGGCTATAGCTTGGGTTTCTGACGATGATTATAAGAAAGCAGGTTTTAAGTTATTACCTGGTGGCGGTAAAAAAGATCTCAACACCGCGATTAATATCATGGTCTACACCCTTTTCTTATTGCCTTTGGGCTTACTTCCCACTTATTTTGGTTTAACGGGATTAAACAGTGGTATTATCGCTACTTGTTGTGGTGCTTTATTTTTAGCACAGACCTTCCAATTAATGAAAGATAATTCACATAAATCGGCTTTAAGAATTATGTTTGGCTCATTTATTTATCTGCCAATAGTTCAGATATCATACTTATTCGATAAATTATAATGGAGAATACAGCTGTCATTTTCGCAAATAGAAATTTCAAATTAAAATCAGTCAACGCCAAGAAATTTGCTTTATGGCTGTTCATTGTCTCCATATGTATGCTTTTTGCAGGTTTGACTAGTGCGTACATTGTAAAAAAATCCGATGGGAGATGGTTAGAATTTGATATGCCTGACATGTTTTTGTATTCTACCTTGGTGCTTGTTTTAAGCAGCGTTGCGATGCATTGGACCTATTTAAAAGCAAAAGACAACTCACTCAAAGCGGTGAAGATCGGAATTACTGCGACGGCTGCGATAGCCATAGCCTTTTTTTATATGCAATATTTATCATGGGTCAAATTGGTAGCTCAAGATGTTTTTTTAGTAGGGAATCCCTCGGGTTCTTTTGTCTATATATTTTCAGGACTACATTTAGCTCACCTGATAGGGGGCTTGGTGTTTCTATTAGTCGTTTTTTTAGATACGATGAATTACAAAGTTCACTCCAAAAGTATGTTAGCCATTGAAATGTGTACAACCTATTGGCATTTCCTTGGTGGACTGTGGATTTATTTGTACCTTTTTTTAGTAATGAATAATTAATCATTGATTATGTCAAGCACAGCAATAGAAATTGAAGAAAAAGAAGATTTATGGGGTGGTGGTGTATCACCGATGAATGTAAGTTATGGAAAACTAATGATGTGGTTTTTCCTACTTTCGGATGCCTTTACTTTTTCTGCTTTACTCATCACTTACGGTCTTATCCGGTTCAGCCATCCTGCATTTGACGGGGCTATTGACGATTTCGTTTTTTCTCAAGAATACTGGCCTGTTCCAGAAGTTGTTTTTGAGGCAGTTCCTTTCCTCCATGGGGTACATTTACCCTTGATTTTTGTAGGATTCATGACATTTGTGCTTATTCTAAGTAGTGTAACCATGGTTCTAGCAGTGGAAGCGGGTGAAAGAATGGATCGAAAAGGGGTAGAGAAGTGGATGCTTTGGACGCTGCTAGGAGGTATTGCTTTTTTGAGTTGTCAAGCTTGGGAGTGGAGTCATTTTATTACGGGGACGGATATGGGATCTAAATTACTCGATGGGAGTATTTTTCATGGGGCAAATTTGACCATGAATGAATACGGACCTCCAAATTTTGCAGCCTTATTTTTCTTCATAACAGGCTTTCATGGTTTTCACGTTTTCAGCGGTGTTATGTTAAACTTTATGGTATTCTTTCAAGCCGTTACTGGCAAACTAGAACGCACAGGACATTACGAAATGATTGAAAAAGTTGGTCTTTATTGGCATTTTGTCGATTTGGTTTGGGTATTTGTTTTCACCTTCTTTTATCTGGTTTGACTTTTAAAAATTTTAAAACAAATTAAACATGCAACAGAATACACCTATTGATGTTAAGCCTATAGACAAGGATAAAGTAAAAATGTTTTTGCGGGTTACCTTGTATCTTTTTGTAATTACGGTATTTGAATTTGCCATCGCCTTTACGGTCCCGCACGAATATAAATGGGTAAGGATCTTTATTTTTGTAGCGTTAACCATAGTCAAAGCCTATTATATCATGTCGGAATTTATGCATTTAGGTCATGAGAAAGGAGCACTAAAGATGTCGATATTGTTTCCGTTATTGTTTGTGGCGTTCTTATTATTTATTCTTTTATTCCAAGCGGATGCCATTTTTCAAGCCGTATATTAATTGAAGAAAATAGTAAAGTTTTTTATTCTAATTCTTGTCTTTGGTTTACCGGTTAGCTGGTATTTGTTTCTTCAAGCATTTGGTCAAAATCAGTTCCAATTATCTCCTGTGGGCATCGTTCACGAGACGTGCAACTTGGAATCAGCCTCTTTATATATTCTTGATACTGGTGTAGTTGATGATGAAAAGCTGCAACTTCAACGATTGATGATTCAACTCAAAGACAATAATTGGTCGTACGATTTTTACACCTCTAAGGAGGATTGTTTCGGAGAATTCAATACTTATCCTTTAATCCTCGTTGGGGATAACCGTGAGATCATCGGATATTATGAATTGAGCATCGAAGAAATAGATAGAGTTCTTGTTGAGTTTGATTTGTTCAACCATTTACGAGATATATTATGAATAATAAAAATTATTTAGTTTTAATAAGAGTTATTTCTGTTGTCGTTCCTTTATTGGTGGCCTTCTTATTATTTTTTCCGGCTAAATTAAATCTAGGTGATTGGGTTTATCATATACCGGCTTTCAATGCGTTGTTGAACACAGCGACGAGCATCTTACTTATTGCCGCGATTATCGCTATCAAGAGTAAAAATATCAAATGGCATCAGGCTTTGATGACTTCTGGTTTCAGTTTAGGTGCAATCTTTTTATTAACTTATGTATTATACCATTCCTCTGCTACCACGACTATCTTTGGAGATGTCAATGGGGATGGTATACTCTCGGATGCCGAACGTGGGCTTGTAAGTATAAGTAGACCCGTCTACGTAGGTATATTGATATCCCATATCGCATTATCGGTAATTGTCATACCTCTTGTTTTGACCTCTTTCTTTTATTCTCTCAACGCAAGAATAGAAGAGCATAAAAAAATAGTTAAGTTTACTTTTCCCATTTGGCTCTATGTTTCTATTACGGGTGTGATCGTATACTTGATGGTAAGTCCTTATTATATTCACGGATGATAGTGAAGAGATTCTTACTACTTGTCTTGGGTCTTCTAAACATCCAAATAATTAATGCTCAATGTGTGATGTGCCGGACACAGGTGGTTAATAACGTGAGTCATGGGGATGTTGACTTGGCAGGAGGTCTTAATTTAGGCATCATTTACTTGTTTTCGGCTCCGTACCTATTAATTCTGTTTGTCTTTGTCTTGTGGTATAAGTTCTTTTATTTACATGGTAAAAAAAACAAGATCGTCAGCCATTTTTAATGGACGCTGTCCAAGATGTAGGGACGGAAATATATTCAAAACTGCTGTTTTTACTTTTAATAATTTCACAAAAATGAACCCGCGTTGCCCTAATTGCAACTTGGACTACGAAGTGGAGCCTGGGTTTTTTTATGGAGCTCTATACATTAGTTACATATTTTCCGTAGGAATATTCGCTGCCGTTACCATTATCTTATTTGTCTTTTTTGATGATCCCGAATCAAAAGTTTATATCGGTACGGTGATCTTTCTCTCCATTACCCTCTATCCGTTTAATTATCGATTTTCAAGGATCATATATCTTCATTTGTTTGGCAGAGTGAAATATGATGGGGCTTTGAGAGCTCGTTAGTTTCGTTTCCTTTAATTTAGTCGTAGATGCGCTTACGATTAATAAAAATAACTGTTTTATGGTTTTTTAGTGCCGGTATAATAGTCTATTGGCTTAATGCGGGTAAGGAGGGTCAGGTTGCTCGTGAAATTAATAATAAGATTTCCTCCATCATCAGCGATCAATTGACGGATCTTCATTTTTTTTTAGATCAATTCATGCATCATAATGGTACGGATCTGCGGCAGTCTTTTAATCCAAATTATCCCACCTATGGTTACCGAGATGGGGATCTTGTTTTTTGGAATTCCAATGCCTACTTTCCAGCATATGACCGTATCAAGACAGTGGATACGGTTGCTTTTTTTTCAGATGAAAATATAAATGTTATTTGCCTCAGAGTTTCGAAACAGGAAGTTTCCGGGGCCCTGCTAGAACTGTACTCCATTATACCTATTGCTTCAACCTTTGTTTCTAAAGAGAATCAATCAATTACTGTATTTAATAAACAGTTATTTTCAAAATTTGACGTAGACTTCAACACCCAAGGATTCCCGGTTAGTTATGATGGTAATATCTTATTGAAATTATCAGCAACGCCTAACGTAATAGATATTTCTGTCGTAAATTTTATGCTGCTCTTCTTCATTGTATTCACGGTATTTTATACGATTAATTCCTTTTTGAATTTTTTATCATTAAAATCATCATTAGGTTATCTAGGCGTCCTGGTTGTGTCTTTGTGCTTTTGGATGACCTATTTTGTTTTGATGGCAAAGGGGGGAATCGGTTCAATTACTTTTCTTAAATATCAATTGATGCCGGATCTTTTGTTCCTCAACTTGGAGCAGTTATTTTTCTTTTTTTTATTTTTATTAATCATATTATTTAAGCTTACTACTGCCTTATTTAAGTCCAAAAAAGTGCTTCAACTGACGATCACTAGATTCAGGACATTCACTATTGTTTTTTCCTTCTTAAGTTCGATAATTAGCGCACATTTATTGTTTTCTGGAATAGAAATGATCGCTCATTACAGCCATGAAAACCTAGACATTACCAAATCGGTGCTATTCAGTAATCATCGGATGCTGTATTACATTTTTTTGATGTTATTATCTTCGTGTTATTTCTTTTTGAATCATATTTTCTACAAGTTTTTTATAAAGGCTTATGTGTCCCCGCAGCATTTAGGTTATGTAGTCATCTTATTACTAGCCTATTTCATAGGCCCCTTTGGCGATCAATGGTATATTATACTCCCTCAGTTGATAGTTTGGGGGATCATGTTTATGACAGGCTGTTCTTATCAATTGACCAAGCCCAAATACATCACTCTTTTTTATTTAATGTTGATTGCTGTATTCGTAGGAATTCTGAACGCTCGCGTAATCTTGAAATCTCACACGCGTTCAGAATTAGTACAGAAACAAGATTTTGCTTTTAAAATTCAAACAGCGACCGATTCGATAGGAGAGTATTACATCAGTAGACTGGGTGAGAAAATAATGAAAGATCCGTTCATCTCTTTACGGTTTAAAAATGAGCTGCTTGCAACAAAGGTTGTTGAGGACCGTATTAGGGAAATTCAAGCTTCTTATCTTGATAAATATGTGATGAAGACCTATTTATTAGATGATAACGGTGATTCTTATGGCTTTACTAGAACAGAAGGAATCAATTTTTCAAAGGCAATATTACTGAAGGCAAATACTACATCTTTTGAGAATATTTATTCTGTGCCCATGATTGAAAACGGGTATCATAAGTATTATACGGTGATCCCCATGTCATCTTCAAACTATAAAGGGGAAATCATAGTAGAATACACTAAAAGGAAACACTCAACTCCAACGGTCTATTCCTCTTTCTTCGAGGCCAAAAATAAGAGTTCTCAAAAAGTTAAAAATTACGATTATGGCATTTATCAAAATGGAATGCTTACACATCAATTGGGTAATTATAAATTCCCTCTAAAACGGGCTGAAGTATGTCCTGATATAAGTTCTCAAGGCGAATGCATTCAATGGAATCAGCATTTCTATTTGACAAAAATTCAAGACGGACGCATGTTAATGGTCGTATCTAGCGCTTATAGTAAATATGCTATTTTCGCGAACATTGCTTTTATTTTTATTCTGAGTTTGTTTTTCTTTGGATCTGTTTTTTTTATAATGACTAGACTTAGACCCATTGAAAGTTTTAGTTTAACTAATAAAATTCAACTTTATGTAGGTCTTTCATTTCTTGTTCCTACCGCCATTGTCAGTGTGCTCATATTATCTCAATTAACCTCATCTTATCGTGCTGAAATTAATAGAAGCCATCAAAAGAAAGCCGTGAACATCGCTCAAAATTTCAAACAAGACTTGGCGTTATTTCTAAACAATAATACCAATAAGTACCAATTGATTCAAAAAATCATTGAAATATCTAATTTATCTAGAAGTGATATTAACCTGTATGGAGCGAAAGGCCAGATGTTGGCATCAAGTAATGAGGATATTTTTGATCAAAAGATTTTATCAAAAAAGATTCACCCCATGGCATATGGACATATTATTGATGGGCGAGGCCAAACAAAGATCATTGAAGAAGACCTAGCAGGCGTGAAATTTAAAACGGTGTATGTGGCCGTTTATGGAGATCAAATAAATGAATTAATGGGTATTATTGCGCTCCCATTTTTTGATTCCAAAAATCATGTAAACGATCAACAGATTGAGGTATTCAATAATTTCATGGTGTTTTTTACTTCTATTTTCATCTTGACGCTCTTGGTCGGTAATTACGGAATGAAGGCTATTATCAAGCCCATTAAGATGATTGCTGAACGTATGAGAAGAACTCAATTTATGTCAGAAGAGATCGCTCCATTGACGTATAAAGAAAAGGACGAAATTGGCATGCTAGTCTTTGAATACAATCAAATGTTGGCCAAGTTGGATCAGAGTAAATTTGAATTGGCTAAAATTCAAAAAGAGACTGCTTGGAGAGAACTTGCCCAGCAAGTAGCCCATGAAATCAAGAATCCATTAACGCCTATGAAGCTAAAGATCCAACAAATGCAGAGAGCGATGAATGATTCAGAGGCAAATTATGAAGTACTTAACTCTTTGCTTGGACAGATTGATAATTTATCTTCTATCGCAGATTCATTTTCTTCTTTTGCCCAATGGCCCGCACCTCACAATGAAGTATTTGATTTTTCCAAATTAGTAAGAGAAACTTCGTCTCTTTATGCTTCAGATGATTTGCTAATTCAACTTGAAATAACCGAAGATGTGATGGTTTATGCCGACGTTGATCTTATGCGTCAAATTTTAAATAACCTCATCATAAATGCGGTTCAATCACATGTTGAAAAGCCAGGTTACGTAGAAGTATGCTTAGAGGTTAAAGCCCACAAATTACTTTTATCGATAAAAGATAAGGGTCAAGGGATTTCGGACATGAATACGGCTGATATTTTTAAGTCTTATTTTACCACCAAGGAGAATGGAACAGGAATAGGGCTTGCATTTGCAAAGAAAGGGATAGAACAAGCGGGAGGAAATATTTGGTTTGAGACTAAAAAGGGGGTTGGCACGACTTTCTTTATTACTATGCCAAGGGCATAACTTTATGAGATTACTTATCTCAGATACATTTGCTTCATTAATTGAGTGGCAAAGACAAAGTCATTTAATTCTTTTACATCAGATTTTGTAATCTCATCATTGGTCCCTTCCCAAAGTTTTTTGCCTTCTAAGAGAAACATAATATGGTCTCCCATTTCAATCACAGAGTTCATGTCATGGGTCACGATAATCGTCGTGATTAAGTATTCAGACGTGATTTCTTTAATCAGATTATCTATTTTTATGCCGGTCTGTGGGTCTAAACCACTATTAGGTTCGTCACAAAAGAGATAATTGGGTTTGTTTACAATGGCCCGAGCTATTCCAACACGTTTTTTCATACCCCCACTTATTTCAGAGGGCATTTTTTTATTTATGTTAACTAAACCGACCCGTTCAAGGCAAAAGTTAACCCGATCGATTTTTTCATCTTCGGGAAAATCTGTGATGATATCAAGAGGGAATTTCACATTCTCTTCTATATTTTTGCTATCAAATAAGGCACCCCCCTGAAAAAGCATACCAATTTCTCGCCTTATTTGTTTACGATCTTGTTCAGATCCATTGATGAAAGAACGCTCGTTGTACTTAACATCGCCCAAGTCAGGAGTAAAAAGTCCCACTATATTTTTTAATAATACACTTTTTCCTGTGCCACTTGAACCAATGATTAAATTATTCTTTCCCTTAAAAAAAGTCCCTGATATATCGAAAAGCACTTGCTTTCCCTTAAATGATTTCGATATGTTGTTGATTTCTATCATCCCATTAAGAGCTGAGCCAATGCATAATCTGCCAAAAGAACCGCGATACAACTATTGGTAACCGCTGAGGTTGAAGCTTTACCTACTTCTAATGATCCTCCAGTAGTAAAAAAGCCTTTGTAAGAAGAAATAGAGGCAATTAAAAAGGAGAAAACCAAGGCTTTGATCACAGCAAATGTGATATTAAACTCTATGAATTCATAGCGTATTCCATAAAGATAATCTACCGATGAGAGAATGCCGGTAAGCGTACCTGCAAAATAACCTCCTAATAAGATTAAAAAAATAGACAATATCACCAGCATGGGATACATAATAACGCAAGCGATCACTTTGGGTAAAACTAGGTAGGAGCTGGCATTAATTCCCATAACCTCTAAGGCATCAATTTGTTCGGTAATGCGCATGGTTCCCAATTCTCCAGCTATACTTGAGCCGACTTTACCTGCAAAAATAATAGCTATAATGGTGGGGGAGAGCTCTAAAATAGCCATATCCCGGACCACCAGAGAGATAACGTAATCAGGGATAAATGGGCTGACTAGGTTGAATGCTGTTTGGATCGTTGTCACTGCACCCATAAAAACAGACACAATTCCTACTATGAAAAGAGAGTTATACCCGACATTTATACACTCTTGTGTAATCAGCCTTATATAGGTACTGAAAGTTTCTCTCCTAGTAAAGAGACTCCCCATAAAAATGAAATATTTGCCTAAACTTCGCATTAATCATCGAATTTAAGCATATCATTTTAAAACTCCATTTTTTATTGAGAAATGGAGTTATTTTTATTGAAATTTGTTATTCAACAAGGAGAAAGAGAAAAACATGTATTGTGTAGTCACGGGAGGAACAGAAGGTATCGGTAAATCAATTATCTATCGATTTGCCGAACAAGGATTTGACATTATTACTTGCGCAAGAAATCAGACAAAATTGGACTTACTTAAAGTTGATATTGAGAGAAAGTATGCAGTAAAAGTATCCATTTTGGCTGTTGATGTATCTATTAAGGAAGAGGTTTTGAAATTTGGTAAGTTCGTTAATGATTTAGGTATCCCAGAGATCTTGATCAATAATGCCGGAGTATTTACACCTGGTATGATTGATGAGGAAGCCGACGGTGCTTTGGAAATGATGATCAACACCAATCTTTACAGTGCCTACCATTTAACAAGAGCTGTTTTACCAGAAATGAAAGCGGTAAAGAAGGGCTATATTTTCAATATGTGTTCCATTGCAAGCCTTACGGCTTATGCCAATGGGGGGTCCTACAGTATTTCTAAATTTGCTTTATATGGGATGACCAAGGTTTTACGCGAAGAACTGAAGAAAGATAATATTAAAGTTACTGCCGTATTGCCAGGAGCAACGTTCACTTCAAGTTGGGAGGGTGTTGACCTTCCTGAAGAACGATTTATCAAGTCTGAAGATGTGGCAGATCTTATTTGGGCAACTTACAGTTTAAGTGATCGTACCGTAGTTGAAGACTTATTGATCAGACCCCAACTCGGAGACTTGTAATGCTACATTGTACAGTTGAATTTATAACGTGAGAAGATCATATGACCTATTATGCTAAAAGCCTAACTAACTACGAAAGAAGGCACACACGTGTGGTAAACATTGGCGAAGTTCCACTGGGAGGATCATTTCCTATACGCGTTCAATCAATGACTACCATTGATACGATGGACACCAAAGGTTCTGTGGATCAATGCATTAGAATGATTGAATCAGGCTGTGATTATGTGCGAATTACTGCGCCAAGCATTAAAGAAGCGAAAAACTTGGCAGAGATTAAGCATTCACTTAGAGAAAAAGGATTTCAAACACCGTTGATTGCTGACATTCATTTTACACCAAACGCTGCTGAACTTGCGGCTAGAATCGTAGAGAAGGTCCGCATAAACCCAGGAAATTATGCAGATAAGAAAAAATTTGCCGTCATCGATTATACTGAAAGCACCTATCAGGCAGAATTAGATCGCATTAGAGCTAAGTTCTCACCGTTGGTAAGTATTTGTAAGGAATATGGTACCGCCATGCGGATAGGGACCAATCATGGATCTTTATCTGATAGAATCTTAAGTAGATACGGGGATACGCCACTAGGGATGGTTGAATCTGCTCTCGAATTTATTCGTATTTGTGAGGATTTAAATTATTTCGATTTGGTGCTTTCAATGAAGTCAAGCAATCCCCAAGTAATGGTCCAAGCGTATCGCTTGCTGGTTGCTAAGCTTAAAGATGAAGGATTGCAATCTTATCCTTTGCATTTAGGAGTAACAGAGGCGGGAGAGGCAGAAGATGGGAGAATCAAATCTGCGGTAGGTATAGGAACGCTCTTGGAAGATGGCTTAGGAGATACGGTTAGAGTGTCGCTGACAGAAGCCCCGGAAGCAGAAGCCCCCGTTGCAAAAATATTGATTGATCAATTGAATGAGCGAAAAAGTCCAATAGACCTACTGCCCGTGATAGACAGTCCTATAGATCCCTATCGCTATACCCGTAGAGAGACATTTGAGGTGGTCAATTTTGGTGCACAAAATGTACCTCGCGTCATCGCAGATTTTTCCAATAAGAAAACCATCGATATCAAAAGCTTGAAATCAATAGGGCATTTTTATTTGTCTGAGTTAGATAAGTGGGGTATGAATGATTTAGGATGTGATTATGTTTATACAGGAGATCATGTGCTTGATTTTATGCTTCCTAATGGGTTAAAGCAGATTGTTAATTATGATTTATTTCAAACGTTAAGTAAAAAGGATCATATTTATCCGCTCTTGTTTGAAAATCAATTGATCAATTTAAAAGAAGTTGAAAATCATTTTAGTTTTATTCAAATCAATGCGGATAAATTTGAAGATAAGATCATAGATCAACTCAAGGGTTTAACTCAATCCATTATTATCTTAGAATCTTTTGCCTCTAACGTATTTCATAGCTCAAGAAATGTGATGATAAAATTCATGAAGGCAGGCATTCAATTACCGGTAGTGTTTAAATATCATTTTGGCGGTTTTTCAGAAGAAGCCTTCAGAATCAATTTAGCGACTAATTATGGAGGGTTGTTCATTGATGGGTTGGGCGATGGTATGCTGATGAGCGCGGATGATTTGGATACTAAATTAATCAATGAAACTGTTTTTGGAACTTTACAGGCGGCGCGTACCAGGATAACCAAAACAGAATATATATCCTGCCCATCTTGTGGTAGGACGCTTTTTGATTTACAAGAAACAACAGCGATGATTCGAAAAAAGACGGATCATTTGAAAGGTATAAAAATAGGTATCATGGGCTGTATCGTAAATGGACCTGGAGAAATGGCTGATGCAGATTATGGCTATGTGGGTTCAGGTAAAGGGAAAATTACCCTCTATAAAGGCCAAGAAGTCATCAAAAAAGCAGTACCGACTGCGAATGCCTTAGATGAACTTATCAAATTAATTAAAGACAATGGGGAATGGGTAGACCCTGAATTAACAAATAATATATAAAATGGATAGAGATCAAAAAGATACAAAAAGTGGTTTAAATGAATTGCTTACTTATTTTTTCAGAAAAAAAGATCCCACGAAGAAAGTAAGCATTAACTTAAAACTAATGCATGGGATCAATAAAATATCCATCATAATTTTCATATTTGCAGTCATCTTAATGATTACGAGATATATTTCGAGGTCTTGATTGTGACGGTCTAATTTTTTTTACAGAAAATGTTCTGCTTCAATAGGTTATGATCTTATGCTAAAGTGTTTCTTAAATTTAATTTAAATATTTTTTTTTAATTGACTTGAAGCTTTACATTCATTTTTTGTCATTTTAGGCCTATCTTGTGCTTCTAATGAAGATATTCTTACGAATCATTTTCTTATGTTTATTAATGTTAAGTCTAGGATGTCGACCCAAGATGATTTGTCCTGCGTTTCAAAGTACTTATATCTTGGATGATTCTCTTCGGTTTGCCTATTTCTCACCCCTTTGGAAGCTTGATAAGGAAACGCGTGACGCCTATATCACCAAGAACTATGACGCCTCGAAGTCTCAATATTTTGCCTCTGTTGAACCTTATGTAGCGAAAGCAGAAGAGGGGAATAGAACTAAGTTTGGTGTTGTAAGATATGAGCCCAACTGGTTAAAGACGTATCAAATGAGAATCGCTCCTCGACAAGATCTTATCTGGAAGGAAGGAGTATCTGAAGATCCAACAGATTCCATGGATATAGGAAGTTTTGTGGCTTCTGATTTTGGTTTAGATTCTATCTCAGGTGATTCTGTTATTTTAGCCACTCAGGATTCTATTCCAGCAAAAAAATATTTGTATGGCTATGATCCTCAAGGCCAAAATAATGCGGAACAAGAATATTATAACAAATATTTCGGTTATTTGCTAGTTGCAAAGGCAGCCCCACCTAATGAAGATCTTCCTACGGACAGTACGGGAGTGGTTACTGATGAATTTATAGAAAATGACAGTATTCAAGTCGAAAAAAGAAGCTTTCTCAAAAGAAAAAAGAAAAAGGAAGTAACGGAAGATGAAACTGAGTTAGTAGGAGATGATGGTTTTGAAGAAGATGACAATGAAGAGTAACAAGAAGATCAGTGATACACACTCATGTTTTCATTCCCATCTTTAAGTGATAAAAAAGGATAAACCATTATTTATTACAAAGATCAAATAACTACATTTACTATCTTTTTAGGTACAATAATAACCTTTTTTGGAGGCTTTCCGTCGAGCCACTTCTTTATGATGGTATGGTTGAGTACTGCTTGTTCTATTTCGATGGCTGGCGTATTCAAAGGAAATGATAATTTAACTCTCATTTTACCATTGACTGAGATGGGATATTCAAAAGAGTCTTCAATCAAATAAGAGGCATTAAATAGCGGAAATGTTGCATTGAAAATGCTGTGCTTTCCGTCTAGTTTTTCCCAAATCTCCTCACTCAAATGTGGGGCATAGGGTGCTATTAGGATCGCAATGGGCTCAAGAATTTGCCTTTTATTACACTTAAGCTGTACCAGTTCATTGGTAGCAATCATGAAATTAGATATTGAAGTATTAAGAGAAAATTGTTCAATATCATCCTCTATTTTTTTGATTAATTGATGAAGAATTTTGAATTCTTCTTTGCTTGGTTGCGCTTCTGAAACCTCAAATAAATCATCATCATTGTGGAAGAGATTCCAGAATTTTCTTACAAATTTAAAGACACCCTCTATGCCATTTGTATTCCAGGGCTTACTATGTTCAATTGGTCCCAAAAACATCTCATACATTCTTAACGTATCCGCCCCATATTTTTCAATCAAAATATCAGGATTGACTACATTAAACTTGGATTTAGACATTTTTTCGACTTCCCAGCCACAGATGTATTTACCATCTTCAAGAATAAATTTGGCGTTTTTTGCATCCGATCTAAATGATTTAAATCCTTCAATATCAAGGATGTCATCTTTCACAATGTTTACATCGACGTTGAGCGGATAGGTGTCATATTGATTTCTCAAACCTTCAGAAACATAAATGTTTTCGTTTTTGATTCGATAGACAAAATTTGAGCGGCCTTGAATCATACCTTGATTAATCAGCTTTTTGGCATATTCATCTACCTTAATATAACCTTTATCATATAAGAATTTGGTCCAAAACCTTGAATAGAGTAAATGCCCGGTAGCGTGTTCGGGCCCTCCTACATAGAGATCGACAGATTCCCAATAATCTAACGCTTTGGTCGAGGCAAAATCCTTATCATTATGGGGATCCATATATCTGAAAAAATACCAACTTGAACCTGCCCATCCTGGCATGGTGGTTAATTCATAAGGATTTTGATGCTCATCACACCAGTCTTTAGCCCTGCCCAAAGGTGGGGCTCCATCTGCCGTTGGCAGGTACTTATCAACTTCTGGGAGTACCAACGGCAGCGCCGCTTCTTCTAAAAGCTCCGGGTAATTGTTTTTGTACTTTACAGGTATGGGTTCTCCCCAATAACGTTGTCGACCAAAGATGGCGTCTCTGATTCTATAATTAACCTTTGCAGTGCCCATGGCTATCTTCTCAAGGGCTTCAATGCCTTTGAGCATGGCATCCTTAGGATTCAAACCATTGAGAAAATCAGAGTTGATCATTTTTCCATCTTTAGTAGGATCCGCTTCCGTCTCTGTGATTATTTGAGCATCAATTATTTGAGTAATAGGTAATTTGTATTTTTTAGCAAAATCAAAATCTCTTTGATCCCCACTGGGTACGGCCATAACGGCACCGGTTCCGTATCCGGATAATACATAATCTGCGATCCATACAGGAACTTTTTGGCCTGTGAAGGGATGTAGAACATAGCTACCCGTAAATACGCCAGACACTTGTTTCACATTACTGATGCGATCCCTTTCCGACTTAGCCTTAGTCGCCTCGACATAAGCGGTAACAGCATGGGATTGATCAGAAGTGGTTAATTTTAAGGTGAGATCACTTTCCGGTGCTACGACCAAGAAGGTAACTCCAAAAATGGTATCTACTCTGGTGGTAAAAACCTTTATGAAATTCTTGCTGTGCTCAAAATTAAAATCGATCTCAGCTCCGATAGATTTTCCAATCCAATTTCGTTGCATATCTTTGATGGCGTCTGGCCAGTCAATTTTATTTAAACCCGTTAACAATCGATCTGCATAGGCGGTAATACGCATATTCCATTGGGGCATATTCTTTTTGACGACAGGATGGCCCCCTCGCTCTGAATATCCATCTTTGACTTCATCATTTGACAGAACCGTACCTAATTCAGCACACCAATTAACCGTAGTTTCGGCTAAATAAGTAAGTCTATATTTTGTCAATACAGTTTCTTTTTCTTCAAATGAGAAGTGGTTCCAATCTTTTGAAGAAAATGAGTCAATTTTTTGGTCTCCGACAAGCGCTACCCCAATATTCCCGCTTTTCAGGAATTGGGCAGTTAAGGTATCAATGGATTCTGCTCGATCATTGGCTACATTGTACCAACTGTTGTATAAAAGTTTAAATATCCATTGGGTCCATCTATAAAAAGAGGGATCACTCGTTCTGAGTTCTCTTGACCAATCATAAGAAAACCCCAAGCTTTTGAGTTGTTCTTTATATCTAATGATATTGTTATGGGTTGTAATCGAGGGGTGCTGACCGGTTTGAATGGCATATTGCTCAGCAGGCAGCCCAAAGGAATCAAAGCCCATAGGATGCAACACATTAAAACCTTTAAGTCTTTTATACCTGGAAATGATATCAGTAGCAATGTAGCCCAGCGGATGCCCTACGTGCAAACCTGCACCTGAGGGATAAGGAAACATATCCAGACAATAATATTTAGGTTTTTCAATATCAATAGCTACTTTGAAAACGGAATTTTCATCCCAATACTTTTGCCATTTGGGTTCTACCTCTTTAAAATTGTAATCAGCCATTATCTTAGTGCATCTTTTTAAAAAGAGCAAATCTATTTAAAGCAATCATAAAATGTTTTAACATTAACCAAATACACGAATATTATTATTCCTTAGCGTAATAATAACTTCTAATATTATTTAGATAAATAAACCTACCCAATCATCCCTTTAATTCTCATAAGAAATGTTATTTTCGTGTTTATCGGAAAACAATTGATCGAATGAAGCAGTATCATGATTTGATGCACCGTATTCTAAACGAAGGGGTGAGTAAAGAGGATAGAACCGGAACGGGAACCAAAAGTGTCTTTGGTCATCAAATGAGATTTGATCTTTCTCAGGGTTTTCCGTTATTGACCACAAAAAAAGTCCATACCAAATCGATAATTCACGAACTATTATGGTTTCTTATGGGAGATCAAAATATTAGATACCTAAAAGAGAATGGGGTTTCTATTTGGGATGAGTGGGCCAATGAAAATGGTGATTTAGGGCCAGTATATGGGGTGCAATGGCGCAGTTGGCCCAAATCCGATGGATCAACCATAGATCAAATAAGTAATGTAGTTGATCAAATTAAAAAAAATCCAGACTCTCGAAGATTGATAGTAAGTGCATGGAATGTTGGGGAAGTTGAGCAAATGGCTTTACCGCCCTGTCACACGATGTTTCAGTTTTATGTAGCTCAAGGCAAACTATCTTGTCAGCTTTATCAGAGAAGTGCTGATGTCTTTTTGGGGGTGCCTTTCAATATCGCTTCATACGCTTTACTTACCGTCATGATTGCTCAGGTCACCCAACTAGGTTTGGGCGAATTCGTACACACCTTAGGTGATGCACATCTCTATAATAATCATTTTGACCAAGCAAAATTACAATTATCAAGGTCTATCAGAAACCTTCCAGAGATCAGATTGAATCCTTTAGTTGATGACCTATTCAATTTTAAATATGAAGATATAGAGATTCTGAATTATGATCCACATCCTCATATTAAAGCGGTCGTAGCGATTTAATATTAATTTTTTAATTTCGTATCTTAATTTCATTTTTTACGTAAGATTAGATAGAACGATAAGTGTAAATTTTCTTTTCATTATGCTAAGTAGTCTGTTCAGATGAAATGGGAAAATGAAATACTTGACATGCCTAAGGGCTGAAATTAGTAACTTTAACAAATATCAATTTTACTTTTAATGATCGGTAGTATGCATCATATTTATATCCTGCTATTTTCTTTTTTGACGTTCCTTTTAGGCCACTCTAGCGTTGCCCAAAGGGAATCTCGTCAGCTCAATCTTCAGGAATGTATAGACGTAGCTTTAGAAAATAATTTAACGGTAAAAAGGAGCGCCCTAGATGCGGAACGTTCAAAGATTTCGGTCCAAGAATCACAAGCAAGTCGATTGCCCAATTTAAACTTAGGAGCTAACTATGGAAACAATTGGGGGCGATCCATTGATCCTACAACTAATTCCTTTATTGCCCAACAGATTAATACTTCAGGTTTATCAGGAAATTCCAGTTTAAGCCTTTTTACAGGAGGACAAATTTATTTTTCTATCAAACAATCTCAACTTAACCTATCTGCTGCTCAATATGATTTGGCAAGGACCAAAGACAATATCGCAATGAATATTGCCAATTTCTATTTGAATGTCATCTTTAATCAAGAGTTATTGGAAAATGCACGCCTACAGTTGACCTCGACCCAGCAGCAATTGAACCGTACACAGCGCTTGGTGGCAGCGGGTTCTTTACCTAGAACCTCTGAATTGGCATTGATCAGCCAATTGGCTGGGGATGAAGTAACCTTAATCAATGCGCAGAACAGTCTTGCCTTGGCAGTTCTAAATTTAAAGCAAGCCATGTTGATACCAGCATCAGAAGAAATTGAAATAGTCATTCCTGATATTGATGTTGAGCAATTAATTACAGAAAATCAAACGATTCAAGAAATCTACGACCATGCAATAGGGGTAAGACCTGAAATAAAAAGTGCTTATTTGCGTGTGGAGTCGGCAAATGTAGGTTTAAAAATATCAAAGGGTGCCTACTATCCTTCTCTGCGATTGAATGGGAACTTGTTTACTAATTATTCTGATATTGCTGATCGAGAGAGAATTATATATGATAATTCGACTCCTGTGATCCAAGATGTTCCAATTGGTTTTTATGTCGATGGTAGCATGTTAGAAGTTCCTGTATATTCACGGATAACCTCTGGGACTATAATAGGTACGGAATCTTTCAATCGGTCGAGACAGTGGCGAGAAAATTTCAGTCAGTCATTAAGTTTTAATTTGTCCGTACCGGTCTTCAATAATCTTCGAACCAGTTCCAATGTCCAAAGGGCAAAAATACAGTTACAGCAGTCTGAAATCGCGGTCAAAGAGCAAACGAACCAACTCCGCCAAGCGATTGAATCAGCATTCAATGACACCCAATCCAGCCAAAAGAGTTTTCTTGCTTCCAAAAAGCAAGTGGAAGCATTAGAGGAAACCTTGAGAATTATCGAAAGTCAATATAATTTGGGAGCGGCCAACTTCACCGAATATCAAATAGCAAGTAATAATCTTTTTGCGGCAAAATCGGATTTAGCTCGTTCAAAGTTTAATTATATTTTTAAACAAAAAATACTAGATTTCTATCAAAATCGACCCTTAACTTTCTAATATGAAAATTCCTAATCAAAAAAAGTCAAGTAATAAACTGATCATTATTTTATCAGGATTTGTAGGCCTTTTATTGTTATTTGCCATTATTGGAAAATCATTGGGATGGGTGGGCAAGAAAAAGATGTTTGAAGTAGATATGGCCAAAGTAACTTTTGAAACCATCGTTGAAAAAGTAAGTGCTTCCGGAATGGTACGTCCGGTGATAGAAATAAAAATAAGTCCTGAAGTGGCAGGGGAGATCATTGAGCTTCAGATCAAAGAAGGCGACTCTGTGAAATCAGGAGATTTATTGCTCAAGATTAGACCCGATAATTTCATATCATCCCTCAATCGGTCTAAGGCCAATCTAAATCAGCAAAAAGCTAATTTAGCTGCTTCTAAAGCTAATTTAGCTCGGGCAGAAGCCGGGTTTTATCGGTCTCAATTAGAGTTTAATAGACAATCTCTTTTGCATAAAGAAGAAATGATTTCGGATGCAGAATATGAGTTGGCAGAAGCCAATTATAAAATAGCAACGCAAGATTTGGAATCAGCCAAGCAGACGGTTGAAGCGGCCATTTATATTGTCAAAAGCTCACAAGCTACGGTTGACGAAGCGCAAGAAAATCTCATGTTAACCAATATTCAAGCACCCATGACAGGTATTGTTTCTAAGTTAGATGTAGAAAAAGGGGAGACTGTTGTGGGAACCAGTCAAATGCAAGGTACTGAGATGTTAAGAATTGCGGATTTAAATAATATGGAAGTAAGGGTAGATGTCAATGAAAACGACATTATTAAAATATCGATAGGGGACACCACCTTGATAGATGTTGATTCATATTCCTATCTAAAAAAAGAATTTAAAGGAGTCGTTACACAGATAGCCAATTCAGCCAACAATAAAGTTTCCTCAGATGCCGTGACGGAGTTTGAGGTGAGAATTAAAATATTGAATGATTCATATCAGGATTTGCTTGAGGAAATGGATATCATTTATCCTTTTAGACCCGGAATGACTGCGAGTGTAGAAATCATCACGATGACCAAGCAGAACATTCTCACCGTTCCTTTATCTGCCGTAACGACGCGAAAAGAGACAAAGAAAGGTTCTCTTGGGTCAAAAGATGAAGGGGAAGATGAAGATGCTTCCTATGATAAGAGGTCTCAAGATCAGGAAGATGAAATTCAATTTGACAGCGAAACGCTGGAAGAAATAGTTTTTGTTCATTCAGAAGGAAAAGTTAAGAAAGTCAAAGTTCAGACCGGAATCAGTGATTTTGAAAATATTGAAATAATTTCAGGATTATCTGCAGATGACGAAATCGTCACGGGTCCCTTTTTGTTGGTCTCTAAACGGTTAAAAGATGAGAGCGCAGTAGTTCTCAGAGAGAAAGATCGCGGAGATCAAAATGAAGATGAAGAGGATGCTAATGATTAAATGGTAGGATAGAAAATTTATCTTTTAGGGCTTGACAAAGTTCTTGAATAGGTAATCCTACCACGTTATAATAGCAGCCTTTGATGCGCGTGACTCCAATCATCCCTATCCATTCTTGGATACCATAGCCCCCTGCTTTGTCAAAAGGTTTAAAAGTATCTATATAAAAATAAATTTCCTCTGGATACAGTATTTTAAAGGAGACTTCGGTGGTCGAAGAAAAAGAAATTCGCTGACTTTGATTTGAAATACAAACACCCGTCACCACTTGATGGGTGTTACCCGATAATCTTTCAAGCATGCTTTTCGCCTCTTCAAAATGATCAGGTTTCCCCAAAATTTCGTCTTCTAAGACCACGGTAGTATCAGCAGTAATGATGGTTTCGTTGTTAAAAATCTTTTGATGATGTTTATTTTTTTGTACAGCGATGAATTCGGCAACCTTAGTTTTGCTCATTTCAATTGGGAAAGATTCATCAACTTCAACCGATTTTACTTCAAATTTGTAGTTTGCGGCCTTGAGAATTTGCTTTCTTCTTGGTGAATGGGAGCATAAGGTCAAATTTTCAGTCATAGCATTTAATATTCAGGATAAAAGGCTTATAGTATAGAGGCAATGGGTCATTTTCTCAATCGATTTCGCCAAGCTGAGGGTTTATTATTCTCGCGCTTTGGCTTTATCTCTTGCTTCCCAATTTGATCTTCTAAAAATGTCAAAACAGCTATTGAAGCGGCTATTTCTTCTTCTTTATTCAAAGGTTCTTTGAGTTGTTCTGAAGAAAAATACTTTTCAACAAAATGGGTATTGTAGTGACCACTTATAAATTCGGGGTGTTGAAGGGCGAATTTACAGAATCCGAGCGTGGTCTCAATTCCAGAAATTTTATATTCATCTATCGCTCTGATCATTCTCCGCCTAGCTTCTTCACGATCTTTACCGTGAGTGATTAATTTGGCGATCATGGGATCATATTGAATGGGTATGATCATACCTTGTTCAAATCCATCATCTACACGGACACCTGGCCCTTTAGGAACCTTATAAGTAGTTAAGGTACCCACATCTGGAAGAAAGTCATTTGCTGGATCTTCAGCATATACGCGCACTTCTATACTGTGGCCTAGGATCGTGAGTGTTTCATTGCTTACAGAGAGTTTTTTACCCTTGGCAATATTAATTTGCTCCTTTACCAAATCAATACCCGTAATTTCCTCAGTTACAGGATGCTCAACCTGAAGGCGTGTATTCATCTCTAAAAAATAAAAATTAAACTGATCATCAGCGATGAACTCTACCGTACCCGCTCCTGTATATTCACATGACTTTGCGACTTTAATGGCTAAATTCTGTATTTCTTCACGTTTTTTAGGGGGAAGAAGGGCACAAGGGGCTTCTTCTATTACTTTTTGGTTTCTGCGTTGAATACTACAGTCACGTTCGAATAGTGCAGCATAATTACCATGATGATCACCCACTATTTGAACCTCAATATGTTTAGGTGCTTCAATAAATTTCTCAATAAAAACTTGATCACTTCCAAATGCGTTTTTGGCCTCACTCATGGCTCTTTTCATTTCTTCATCAAAATGATTGCTGTCGTGAACCACGCGCATCCCTTTGCCTCCTCCTCCGGCACTGGCTTTAATCATCACAGGATATTTGATTTTCTCGGCTATTTTGATGGCTTTTTGCACATCTGAAATGGCGAAATCGGTACCAGGGACTAAGGGTACACCAAATTCTTTCACTTTTTTCTTTGCTGAAAGTTTATCTCCCATGATTTGAATGGATTGGGCACTAGGACCAATAAAAATGAGGCCTTCAGATGCACACCTCTCGGCAAAATCTGCATTTTCAGATAAAAAGCCGTAACCTGGGTGAATAGCATCGGCACCCGAAACGCTACAAGCTTTAATGATTTTATCTATGTCTAAATATGATTCTGCAGAGGTGCTTCCACCAATTCCAACTGCTTCATTGGCCAATAAGACATGGGGAGATTGGGCATCTACATCACTGTAAATACTTACTGTACTTATATCCATTTCATGCGCTGACCTAATAATTCTCACCGCTATTTCACCTCGATTGGCAATCAGTAGTTTGGTAATTTTTTTTATCATGGTCTTTTTATTTAATTTCAGGATAATAGTTACCGCTAAAATATATCAAACTGTCATTTGTACAGAGACAATTTGTATTAACTTTGCGGGATATTTATGTTGTAGAAGATAGTATGGATTTATTTGAAAAATTATTAAAAGATAGGGGACATTTAGGTAGCCACTCGCATGTAGATGATAACTATTATATGTTTCCTAAATTAGAAGGGGAGATAGCACCTAGAATGATGTTTAAGGGCAAGGAGATGCTAACCTGGAGTCTAAATAATTATTTGGGTTTAGCTAACCACCCTGAAGTAAGAAAAGCAGATGCACAGGCTGCGACAGATTGGGGACTTGGGTATCCTATGGGAGCCCGCATGATGACGGGAAATTCAGATTATCATGAGCAGCTCGAGCAAGAACTGGCTACGTTTGTCGGAAAAGAAACGGGTATGTTGCTCAATTTTGGTTATCAAGGAATTATGTCTGTTATAGATGCGCTGGTCGATCGAAAAGATGTCATTGTTTATGATGCAGAGGCACATGCTTGCATCATTGATGGCCTCAGACTCCACATGGGTAAACGTTTCGTATATCCTCACAATGACATTGACAATCTAGAGACTCAACTAAGGCGGGCTGAAAGGCTTACCAAGGAGTCTGGAGGTGGTATTCTCGTGATCACAGAAGGTGTTTTTGGGATGTCTGGTAATATGGGAGATTTGAAGTCCATCATTCGTTTAAAAGATAAGTTCAATTTCCGGTTACTGGTGGACGATGCCCATGGTTTCGGAACTATGGGTGCGACGGGAGCAGGAGCAGGTGAAGAACAAAATTCACAAGAAGGAATTGATATTTATTTTTCAACGTTTGCCAAATCAATGGCGAGTATAGGTGCGTTTATAGCTGGTAATTTTAATATTATCGATCATCTAAAATACAACATTCGATCTCAAATTTTCGCCAAAACATTGCCTATGCCATTAGTCATTGGTAATCTAAAAAGACTTGAGTTGCTCAGATCTAATCCAGGATTGAAAGATCAGTTGTGGGTCATTGTCAATGCAATTCAAAGTGGGTTAAAAGAGAAAGGTTTTAATATTGGAAGTACTCAGTCACCGGTGACCCCAGTTCTTTTAAATGGGACAACCTACGAAGCCATGAATATGGTGAGAGATTTAAGAAATGAATATAGCATCTTTTGTTCTGTTATTGCCTATCCTGTAGTGCCTAAAGGTGTTATTATGCTTAGAATTATACCTACCGCGGTTCACACTCTAGAAGATGTATCACAAACTATATCGGCATTTGAAAAGGTGAAAATAAAGTTAGATGCTGGTTTTTACGCTTCTCAAGGTGAAAAAGCAGCTATTTTGGCTAAAAAGGAAGGATTATGACTAAAAAATTAGTTTTTCTCGATTAGTTTTTTTTATTTAGTATTAATGATAAACCGAATATTTAACCGTTTAAAGATAGATAACAATGAAAAGATTTAACCAACTCAAAGGACTTGTAGATGCATTAGAAGTAGACTTTGAAAAATTTTATGACAAAGGAAATAATGCTGCTGGTACTAGAGTAAGAAAAGGAATGCAGGAAATGAAGAATATGGCACAAGAAATTAGAATAGAAGTTCAGAATCAGAAAAATTCTTAATTTAATTTTTTAATAATATTTTAAGTAAAAAATAAAGGAATAGTCAAAAGCTATTCCTTTATTTTTTTGTCAAAAATTTATTCTCTAAATCAATTGAGCCCTCCATTAAAGGAGAGCGCACCGTTTTCTCGCAAAGATGGATGGTTTTAAGTGCGGTTTTAATAGAAGTTGGATTTCCTTCCAAATCCATCCATTCAAAGTATTCTCTTAGCTCATTCTGATACTTCAAGGCTTTCTCATATTCCTTGTTCAAATAAGATCTTACCATGTTCCCGAACATTTCAGGCTTGTAATTGGCCAAAACTGAGATTGACCCATTCCCTCCAAGTTTTAGGATAGCTAAAGTCTCAGAATCATTGCCAGATAGCAATAAGAAATTATCGGATTTTGAATTGACGATCCGTTCACATTGCTTTAAGTCTCCAGAAGCTTCTTTTATGCCCATGATATTGGGATGCTCCGATAATATAAGCGTAGTGTCGGACTCAAGATTAACACCGGTACGAGAAGGGACATTGTAAAGTATGATAGGATGGTCAGAAGTATCTGCTATCTGTCTATAATGAGAGATTAAACCTGCTTGACTCGGCCGGTTATAATAAGGAGTGACGGATAGAATCCCATCAATAGGATACTTATTGATAAGACTGATTTCTTTCAGTAATTGGGTTGTATCGTTACCTCCTAAGCCGAATAAGATGGGTTGATCTGGAGCTTGTCCTTTAGTGAATTCAAGGATTTCAATTTTCTCATTCCAGCTCAAAGTGGCGCTTTCACCTGTAGTACCCATAATGGCGAGGTAATCTATCTCAGGGAGATCCACAAATTTAATGATACGTTCAAGAGAATCGTAATCAATTTTTTTATCTGATAAGAAGGGTGTGACAAGGGCTACACCGGTACCTACAAATAGTTCATTCATCTTAACTTTCTATTAATTTTATGTAGCGCAAAAAATCTTCGTGCTCATTTTCTAATAGGGGTGCAATTTGCAAAGTTAATAATTCATTCTCAGGGATGGACTTATATCCAATATAACAATTGGCCTTACAATGAATCGCCACATGATTGAGTAGATAATTATTACTTCGGTCTATCAATAGGACATAATCAGATTTCATATTAAAAAATTGCTGAATCCATGTAGTTTTCGGCTTCCCAAAAAAAGAAAAATCGTTTTTTCTAACCATTTTCATGGTAGCTTGTTCAGCAGACTGGCCCGCTAAGGTGACACCGATGGATTGGACCTTTTTGCCTAATGCTTGGAAAGAATGAATCAGTGCTTCTAGATCACATGTCTTGTTTTCATCTAAATTTATGATGATAACAATATGTTTTATTTCTTTGAATCCTTCAACTGGGAGTCTATTTTTTTTTATGCGTAGTCTAAAGAGCCATTCAATAATTAGTTTTTGGATCATCATTCTTCAATTAGGTGTAAGAATTCCGTTTCTGTAAGTATGGGTACTCCCAAATTCAACGCCTTTTCCTTTTTTGTAGGCCCCATATTATCACCCGCTACCAGATAGTCAGTTTTAGATGAAATGCTACTCGTTATTTTGCCCTTATGCTGTTTGATCATATCCTTAATGGATGCTCTATCATATTTAAAAAATACCCCCGACACAACTAGCGTTAACCCTGAAAGTTTATTCCCGTAATTTTCATTTGATGGTTGATCAAGAGCCAATTTTACTCCTGATGCTTTCAAACGAGCGATCATCTCAAGATTACTTTCTTGTGAGAAAAAATCGTTCACACTTTTAGCAATGGTCTCCCCAATTTCATCAACAGAGATAAGTTGTTCAAATGATGCCTCTTTGATCTTATCAAGAGTATAAAAATACTGCGCTAGTTTCTCTGCGACCGTTTTTCCGACATGTCTGATACCTAAGCCAAAAAGAACCAATTCAAAGTTAACTTCTTTGGATTGTTCAATAGCAGATATGATATTTTCAGCAGATTTTTTTTGTAATGATCTTATTTTATTTTCGTCTGTTGTTTCAAACATCAGGCCGTTTAACTGACTGAACGTGAGATGATACAGATCCGAGACATCTTTCACTAACTTTTTTTGAATAAGCCCCTGAACGGTCTTAATCCCCAAAGATTCAATATTTAGTGCATTTCTTGAAATAAAGTGGCCAATTCGACCCAATATTTGTGGACGACACCCCCTTTCGTTAGGACAGTAGTGATTGGCTTCGCCGTCTATCCTAATGAGTGCGGTTTTACATTCTGGACATTCATGGATATACTTAATGGGCAGGGCATCGGAACTTCTCGCCTCTATGTTTACGTGGGTTACTTTAGGAATGATCTCTCCGCCCTTTTCAAGTGCTACTAGGTCATTTTCGTGTAAATTTAACCTCACAATTTCATTGGCATTGTGAAGACTGGCTCTTTTCACGATCGTGCCGGCCAAGGAGATGGGCTCAAGATTGGCTACAGGAGTTATGGCACCTGTTCTTCCCACCTGATAAGTAACACCCTTTAAGCGAGTTTGAACGCTTTCGGATTCAAATTTAAAGGCAATGGCCCATCGTGGAAATTTTGAGGTAAACCCAAGCTCATCTTGACTTCTCAGGTCATTTACTTTGATAACAACCCCATCGGTTTCCAAAGGTAAATTAGATCTTTTTTTAGACCATGCTTCGATATACATCATCACCTCATCAATATTAGTACATTTACTGTAGGTATTTGAGATATTAAAGCCCCAGTTTTCCATCAAGTTTAAAGACTCATAATGAGAATTGCTGATATTTGAATCAGAGAGTAAGCCATAAATGTAACAGTCCATATTCCTCTGGGCCACTATCGCAGAATCTTGCATTTTCATGGTTCCTGAAGCAGCATTTCTTGGGTTGGCCAAAAGGGGTTCATTATTTTCTAGCCTCTTTTTATTGATTGCTTCAAAAGAGGGTAGGGGTAGGAAAATTTCTCCCCGTACTTCGAGTTTTTTTGGCCAATTTTCACCAAAAAGAGCCAAAGGCATAGATTTAATTGTCTTTACATTGGCGGTAATATCATCACCTTTAACACCATCACCGCGGGTTACTGCCCTGAGTAGTTTGCCTTCTTCATACGTGATACTAATGGCCAAACCGTCAAATTTGAGCTCACATACGTATTCAAATTCGCTCGAATCTAGAATCTTTTTGACCCGTTCATCAAAATCCATCAAATCTTGCTTAGAATAGGTATTCGATAGCGACAGCATTGGAAACTGATGTGCAACAGTTTCAAATTTTTTACTCACAAATCCTCCCACGCGTAGGGTAGGTGAATCGGGTTGAACAAACGATGGATGATTACGTTCTAATTGTTCCAATGTCTTCAACTTAAAATCAAAGGCTTGGTCTGAAATTTCTTTTATATCTTTCTTGTAATACTGGTAATTAAGATAGTTTAATTCCTTGGTGAGTTGAATTATTTTTTCTAATGTGGGATTCATCTCTAAAACAAATTGAATACTTTTTTATCCGTAATTTATCTAATCTAATTAGGTAATCAATAAAAAAAATAGAGGATTATTAATTTTGAATAATTAAAATATTTATGACGTAGGCAGCAGTTCATTCAATAACCGATCGTAGATTTGTACAATGAAAAGATCCAGTGGAATCACTAAATAGATCAAGATCATTTTATATAAAATAAAAAATCATTGAATCTAAAAACTCGGATAGAAGATATTGATATATTCCAAATCATTCGAGATTTGGCAGCGCTACATAATATAGAAACCTATGTGATCGGTGGTTTTGTTCGAGACCTAATCATCGACCGAAATAGTAAGCAAGATATTGATATTGTGTGCTTAGGTAGCGGAATACATTTGGCACAAATATTAAAAAAGCATCTTGGGGACAGCGCATCTTTGGCGATTTATAAGCAGTTCGGAACTGCATGCGTGAAATATCAAAAATTAGAAATAGAATTCGTCGGGGCTCGAAAAGAATCTTATAGATCAGAATCTCGGAAGCCAAAAGTGGAAGAAGGAACTTTAGAAGAAGATCAAAATCGGCGTGATTTCACAATCAACGCTTTAGCCATAAGTCTCAATGAAAAAGATTTTGGTGAACTCACAGATCCTTTTGATGGAATAACCGATGCAAAGAGGAAAAGTATAAAAACCCCATTAGATCCAGAGGAAACCTTCTCAGATGACCCTTTGAGAATGCTACGTGCGATTCGATTCGCATCTCAATTAAATTTTGATATCGAATCGGATACTTTTTTGGCCATTCAAAAAATGAATTCAAGAATAAGTATCACCTCTCAAGAGCGTATAACTACGGAATTGAATAAAATTATTTTATCTGAAAAGCCTTCGTATGGTTTTAATTTATTGTTTCAGTCGGGCCTTTTAAAAATTATTTTCCCAGAATTACAAAAATTACATGGGGTTCAAATTAGAGAGGGGAAATCTCACAAAGACAATTTTTTTCATACTTTGCAAGTGTTGGATAATATATCGAAAGTTACGGATGATTTATGGTTGAGGTGGGCGGCTATTTTACATGATATCGCTAAACCCGACACACAACGATTTAATAAAAAGGTAGGATGGACCTTTCATGGGCATGAAGACAAAGGTGCCCAATGGGTGCCAGGCATTTTTAAAAAAATGAAACTTCCCTTAAATGAGCATATGAAATTGGTTCAAAAATTGGTTCGTCTCCATCTCAGGCCGATTGCATTGATAAGTAAAAATGTGACCGATGCTGCGATCCGACGCTTGATGTATGAAGCGGGTGATGAGATTGATGATTTGCTCATGTTGTGTAAAGCTGATATTACCTCTAAAAACAACAACAGAGTACAACAGTACTTAATGAATTTTAAACATGTGGAAGATAAAATTCAAAAAGTAGAATCAAAAGACTCTCTTCGTAATTTTAAAAACCCGATCACAGGAGAAAAAATCATGGAAATATTTGATTTGGAGCCCTCTAGAATAGTGGGAGAGTTAAAAGAGATGGTTAAAGAAGCCATTATTGAAAATAAAATACCCAATCAATACGATGCCGCATTAGAATACATAAAAAGGCAAGGTAAAAGTCAGGGTCTTGCCTTTAAAGAGAAGTAATTCTTATCTTTACATAAAACATAAGTTTAGAGAATGAAAAAAATCATTATTGCAATATCAATACTAGGTTGTTTACCCTGTTTAACATTTGCACAAGATAATATTGAGCGTGACACGCTCGTACCTATAGAAGTCCAGAGACAAATATTTGTTTATGGAGCGGCCAAAAAGTACAATGATAATTTGATACAATTATCTACATTGTACAATTTATTGGCCTACAATCCTAATAACAGTGCCATTTTAGATTCAATTGCACTTGTTTATTTTGATGCTCAACAATACATTTCTGCAGCATTGGTAAGCGCAGATGCTCTTACGTTAAATCCTAAAGATGAATTGGCAGCTGAAATAGCCGCCTTGAGTTTTGAACAAATTGGTGCTCCTGAAAGAGCCTTAAAATATTATGAAACGCTCTATTTGCTAAGGAACGATATCATGGTTCTTTATCAAATTTCATTTCTTCAATATAGATTGAAGAGATTTAATGAAGCAATGACGAGTGCAGACATCATCATTGCAAATGATGTGGCTAATGAGGCTAAAATTCTTTTTCCGAAAGAGGATGAAACAGAACTAGAGGTCGCTTTAAAAACAGCAGCCCTTCGCCTAAAAGCGATGGTCTATGAAGCGCAAGGGAATGTGCTCGAGGCAACAAAAATTTACAAAGAGGTATTATTAATTTCACCAGAATTTGATCTTGTAAAAAAACAGCTTCAAGACTTAAATTAGGATGTATTTAGTCAAATGAATTGTTGAATGAATACCTATTTTGTCCGATGGATAATTGGCAGTAATAATTATGGTTTTTTCAAAAATTATTATTTCATGGTCTCTAATCATTTTTAATGCCTTTCAAATTGACCCTGATTACTCAACTGAGTACATTGGTGTATACAGAGGTAATTCCTTATTTATACAAAATCCTTATCAAAATGAGTCATCAAATTATTGTATTACTAAAATTGACTTAAATGGTAAGGCACTTAATTTAAACTATCAATTAAGTGCCTTGATTCTTGATTTTAATAAAATCGATTTATTTTCACCGGTTTCGATTAGAATTTTTCGCAAAGACTCTCTTTGTAAGCCTATAGTCATTAACCCAGATGCCATATTTTATCATTCTAACTTTAGGTTCAATAGGATGGCCGTAAGTGATACTCTTTTAGAATGGGAGACCCAAGGGGAGCATGGCAAGGGCAATTATTCTATTGAAAGATTATCTGATGGTCTTTGGGAACACATTGCTGAAGTTAAGTCCACTTCAAAATTTGAGGAATCAAGTTATGGCATCACTCCTGTTTTAGTTCCTGGTGCCAACAAGTTCAGAATCAAATATGATTTTGATAATGATAAGTATTTATATTCTCAAGAGCTTGATTATGAATATTATCCAAGCCCTGTAATCTTCAGTATTAATGACTCAAATGAACTCATTAAACTCTCTAGGAAGGCGCATTATGAAGTGTATGATGCTGGATCTACTTTGGTGATGGAAGGTGATGGCATTGTCATTAACATCAGCAAATTAAAAGAAGGAGATTATGTCATTTATTTTGATGGGATCGCGCCCGCTGGATTCTCAAAAAAGAATTGATAGGTAGTTATAAACGTTGACTCCAAAGAATTCACTTAACACAACAATAACAAACAAGATTCCCAAGATGATGGGGCTGACATAAGAAATGGTAAAATTAAGATACTTACTCACTAACTTCTTTTTGAATCCTTCATAGCCATTGGATAACTCTTCATTGAGCTGCTCTTTTTTCCAGATGTGGGCAGCAAAAATCACAATACACATGCCTCCTAACAACAACATACTGTCTGTTATTTTTGAAACTAACGAAAGAAAATCTGATGATCCGGCAATTTTGAATTGATTGGAGAAGAAGTCGGAAGCCCCATTAGCAAGCATCGAAGGTAATCCAACAAGAAAAATGATAATGGAAGCAATTAAAACCGCTTTTTTTCTACTTACTCCCCACTCATCAACGATATATGCAGTAGGCACTTCTAGTAGGGAAACCGTTGAGGTTAACGCTGCAAAAGACAATAACAGAAAAAAAGTCCCCCCCACAAAGGCACCTAAATTAGGCCCCAAGGTTTCAAAAGCACGAGGCATCGTAATGAAAATTAAACCAGGGCCTGCTTGATCAGAAGCTACAGTGCTCATATCTCCTTGGTTAATGAAGGCAACCAAAGGAAAAATCATCAGACCGGCAACAAAAGCAATACTGACATCAGCCAAGGTAATATACGCAGCTGAGGAAATCACATTATCATTTTTAGATAAATAACTCCCGTAAGTGATGAGGGTACCCATACCCAATGAAAGTGAAAAAAAGGCTTGTCTTAAGGCACCACCAATTGTATTTATAGTGATTTCGTTGAGGTCTGGAATTAAGTAAAATTTGATACCTTCAAAAGCATTGGGCAAAGTTAAAGTGTATGCAGCAATGATTACGATCATTATGATGAGTGTAGGCATAAGAATTTTTGACAATTTTTCTATACCACCTGAGACACCTCTACCTACAAAAAAGCCTGTAGCAGACATGAAAATAACGGCATAAGTACCTACTTTGACCAGATCAGAGGTGAAATCTCCGAAATGCTTACTTACGCTAAAGTTGCCCGTAACCATCTCAAAAAAGAAGCCAAATGCCCAACCTGCGATCACATTATAAAACGATAAGATCAAAACACCAGCCAAAACTCCAAAGACACCTATAAACCTCCAATTTTTGAATCCCAATGAGGTAAATGCACCTACAGGATTCTTGCGGGTTTTTCTTCCAATAGCGATTTCAGTAACCATTACCGGGAAGCATAATAAAAAGCAAAAAACAAGATACATAACGACAAAAGCAGCACCACCCCCTAAGCCAACTTCGAAAGGAAATTTCCAAATATTACCTAAACCAACAGCTGAGCCTGCCGCGGCCAATATGAATCCGAGCTTATTGGTGAATTTGCCTCTTTCTGCAACCATAAAATGTTGTTCTTTTTAAACGATGGCTAAATATACTATAATCAAACGAGTGAAGGTAATGTGGTAAGAAAATAAATGGGTTTCGCACATAACAACATCTATCTGTGCACATTAAACATCTTTTTTTCTTTGATAATTTGACAAACTCTTCTTGGGACCATCTGTTCCCATTTTGGATCTCCCGCTTTAAGTAAAGTCAGCACCTCATCTGAAACAATAGATAACCACCTGGTTTTAGCGCCATTCATACCTACTATTCGTTTATTTGAAATAAGGTATTTATAAAGGTCGATGAGATGGGGAGCTGGAACAAAGTCCTCGATAGATTTTACCTTGCCATCAATCAAGGCAGGATAAACGTAAATTTTTACATTGAGGGCAAATAGCTGACCAAAGGATTCAATAATGCCCCCTTTTAAATTCTCATAATAGGATTCATCAAAAATGCCTTCAAGATTACCTAAGCCACAAATAATTCGCAACTTCATACGTTGAGTGATATTAGATAAATAAGAAGCCAGCTTATAATGCTCACGATAATTTGATATTAAAACGGTTTGCCCTAATGCGCATAATAGATCCACACGATCTAAATAATCCGCCTCATCAATTTCCCCTGCCAAAGTCAAATCATGTAGTGTCAATTCAGTTAGGGCCAGAAGATGAGTTGTTTCCATTTCTGATTCTTCCTTAATGACTTTTAAGCCATTAATCATCATATCTACATTGACATTGGTCACAGGTCTAAACCTACCCCTTAGGACCAATACGTTCTTCTTATATAGAGCTTCAGAAGCCTGAAGTACGTTTCCTTTGGGTCCAAACATAGCAGACTGAGAGAGGCCATTTTTAACCAGAAGTAAACTCATTAGTCTATTGTCAATTTGTTCAAAATCAGGGCCCATGATAGAAAACATATCTATCTGAAACCGATCTTGGTCTAAATTATCCGCCAAGGCCAAAATAATTTTTTCAGGATTGTCATAACTAAAGCATGCATGAATTAAATTTACGCCCAACATACCTAGCAGAAGTTGTTGCCACTGGGCATCTTTATCTAGTAACTGAACATGGATAATGCAATTATTTGGAGGGGCTAAGGCTTGCTTTTGGAAGCGTAATCCAATCCAGCCATGACCATCATTGGTCTTGCCAAAGTTCAAAGTTTCCACCGTATTGGCAAAGGCAAAAAATTTCGAGTGAGGAGCTCGTTCTGTCAAACGCTCAGCCAAGAGATTGTATTCTCTACTGAGCATTTTATCGAGTTTGTCTTCACAAACATATTTTTTAGATTTCCCATAAATGGCATCACTAAAAGTCATATCATAAGCTGACATGGTCTTGGCGATGGTACCTGAGGCAGCACCTGCCTTGAAAAAATGACTGGCTACCTCTTGTCCACCACCTATTTCGGCAATGGTTCCATATATTTCAGCATTTAAATTAAGTTTTAGCGCTTTTTCTTTTGTCGTTAATGTTTTGAATGCTTCCATATATAAAAGTATTCCACAAAAGTAGGGGCTTTACTCCATTTAAAAATATTTAGCTGGGTAATTTATGAACAGATAAAAAATACCTTTTGACATATTAAGAATAGAGCGTGTAAGGAAATTTATTTTGCAGAATCATCTCATCTGCAATATCCCGAGAAAGCCTACTTGTATTCAAATGATTATAGGCGGTTAATCGATCCATGACTTTCAATAATGAATCCAAATGAGCCTCATCATCTATCATGCAAGCCAAGGCTTCATAACCTGCATTTTTTGACTTTCTGACAGCATCGAATAGGTATAATTTGGTAAGATTTATGAACAATCCGGCAGACGTTGCTCCAGATTGATCAATCAACTTTAAGGTTCTGAGTAAAGTAGATTCGGCGACGTAAGTTTCAATAACCATCTCTGAAATATTAATGAGGACTTCCTGTTCCTCATTGATTTTGGCGCCATAAATTTCGAGCGCTTTGCTCGTTACCATTAAGGTTGCTTTTTTGAGATTCTTAATCGCCTTGTATTCCTTCGACAGCGGGGCAGCATCAAAAGTATCCTTATGGATCATCCCTGTATTGAAGAAATCAAGTTCGTCCTTTAAATTAAATTCACCTTTAGTAATTTTTTTAACAATCATTCCTACCAAAAGCATTCTATTTATTTCATTGGTTCCTTCATAAATCTTAGCAATCCGAGCATCCCTGTAAGCCCGAGCCATGGGAGCTTCTTCTGAAAATCCCATACCGCCATACACCTGAACGCCTTGGTCAGCGATTTCATTCAAAACATCAGATCCGTGTACTTTGATGATGGCTGCTTCAATAGCGAATTGTTCAACGCCTTGCAGTTTGGCTTCATGTTCTGGGTGTCCTTGTGCTATTAAAACATCAACTTGATCATCGATATTTTGACCCGCACGATAAGAAGCGGATTCGATGCCAAAGGTTTTGGCGGCCATTTGAGACAATTTTTGCTTGATAGCACCAAATGAAGAAATGGATACACCAAATTGTTTTCTATCATTGGCATATTGGGTTGATTGATTTGCAATTTGTTTACAAGCGTTAATCACTCCACAACCCAGTTTAATCCTACCTATATTTAAAATATTTACTGCAATTTTAAATCCGTTTTGACGATTTGAAAGCATATTTTCAACGGGCACCTTTGTATCGTTAAAAAATACTTGACGGGTAGAAGATCCTTTTATCCCCATTTTTCGTTCTTCATCATTCATGGTAATTCCTCCAAAGGATTTTTCCACGATAAATGCGGTAAGATTCTTATCGTCTTCAATTTTAGCAAAAACAATAAATAAATCAGCAAATCCGGCATTTGAAATCCACATTTTCTGACCCGTAATCAAATAATGCTGTTGGTCTTCAGACAAAATAGCTTTTGTTTTTGCAGCATTTGCATCAGATCCCGAATCAGGTTCCGTGAGACAATAACAAGCCTTCCATTCACCAGATGAAAGCTTAGGTAAATATTTTTCCTTTTGAGTTTCATCACCGTAGTAGAGGATAGGCAATGTTCCAATTCCCGTATGGGCTCCAAATGCAGTAGTAAATGATCCCGTGGATGCGACGATATCAGCAATTAACATACCCGTATTAAAACTCATACCTAAACCACCATATTGTTCGGGAATACATACTCCTAAAAGACCCAATTCTCCCGCTTTTGTCATGATTGAAGGCATAAGTCCTTCCTCTAAGGCATCTATTCTTTCGACAAATGGAAATACTTCCTTGTCAATAAAGTCTTGTGTGGCCTTAGCCATCATTTTTTGTTCATCATTAAATTCTTCAGGAATAAATATTTCCGAAAAATGAGGATGGTTGAATAAAAATCCGCCGCCTTTAACGATGTTCTTTTCTAATGTTTTTTCCATTTCTATTGGGTATTTAAATTATATGCTGCATGCATAACATTTCAAATATAATCAATATTGTTATGCATGCAGCGTATAATATAAAAAAAATAAAAAGAGAGACAGCCGCGGTGATCTATTTAATTATTGATAGGATCACTTCGCTTCAGGAGGAAAATAAAATTGATGGGGGACTTATTTAAACACTCAGTAAGTATTTAACCACTGCCAAATACGCTGAAATAAATTAGGTTTCCTTTGAGGGATAACGATTGATTGATTTGGTTTATTAATCGGAGCAGGTACGCTCATATGAACCGTAGAATTTTTTTTGGGTTTTTTATTTAACTTCTTTTTTATAGGCTTCTTGCGTGGGGGATGTTCTTTTAAGTAGCGCGCTCTTTTTTCCTTTTTCAGTTGATCCGCTCTTTTTTTTCTGAGTTCACGCTCTTTTCTAGCTTCCTTTTTTCGAGCTTCATCTAAGGGATTGAATGAATTAGAAGTAATCTTTTTTGTATTGGAGTTATGAGCGTCAGTAGATATTTTTTTTGCTGCACTGGATGATTTCTCTTTTACTTTTTCGGGAGTTAACTCAATTTTACCCTTAACCGTAAGTCCTTTAAGTTTGATTACTGGAGCCTTGATGACTTCAATATCCTCATCAATTTCCTTGATTAAATCATCGGCATCTGGTGTTTTTACTATTTCTTCCTCACGACTTAATTCATCGTCATTCGGGGGGTTGACTTTTTCTTTCACCTCATTTATTTCGAGATCTTCTAACTTGACCTCTTCGATATCGAGGGCAATGGGATCCTCTTCCTTCGATTTTATTTCCAGATCTTGAGAATTAAGGGGGCCGGGATCGCTTGACTGAGATAGGGGATCAGAAGTGGCAACGACAACTTCTTCTTCCTCTTCTTGAAAATCATAATGCTCCAGAGCAATTTTTATTTGCTCATCACTAAGTTTAGAATTGCTAGAGGCTAGTAATTCGATTCCTTTATTTTCATAAAAGAGCTCTAATTCTGAAGGTTTTAATTTTAATTTTCTAGATAGTGAGCTTAATCTCATGGCTTAGATGGCATATAATACCAGTAATTTAAATGACCTGCATGGATTTTTGGCCAAAAATGTGTAAAAAACTATATCTTTTCAAAAAATTTTAAGTCTTTAATTTTTATTTAATTTCTTTGTAGGGATGAGTAGAAGGAGACAAGAAATAATAGATCGGGCACTTAAGCTATTTAATGAAAAAGGGTTTCATGATGTGAGCATCAAACAAATCGCCGATAGTTTATCAATTAGTCCTGGAAATCTCACTTATTATTTTACAAAAAAGACAGATTTATTAAAAGCCATTCAACATCAGTTAATCCAGGAGACTTCCATAGACATTATGCCAAGTGGCTATATTACGCTGTATCATTTTGAGGAAATTTTCAAAAGTTATAGTCAGATACAGGCGAAATACCATTTTTACTATAATAATCTACAATACATCTTCAAAACTTTCCCCGAGATCACAAAGAGTTATCGTATCATCACTCGGAAAAGATTTCGAGACGCTAAATTATTAATTAATTATTATATAAAAACAGGGAGATTGAAACCTGAAAATGAAAAAATTAATTATGCTTATTTTATTCGTACCATATGGATGATCAGTGTATTTTGGAAGACCTATAGTTTAATGACAGCGGATGCCTTTAGAGATAGCCCCTCTCAACTTGATATTTTATGGAGTAATGCCATCCCTTTAATGACGGAAAAGGGCTACCATGAATATATTGAAATCATAAAATTTTCAGTATCAGAAGTAGTAAAAGCCTAAAAAAAGTCTTTTATAAGTCCATAGCTGCTTCAACGTTCTTGTTGATAAAAGGCTTTTTAGACAGAAGCGAGATACTTACAAATAAAAGCATGGAAGTAATGAGTGATATTGCTCCAATGTCAATGGCATAGGGAACCTTGATATCTAGTATTTTCACACTAAAATTGATCAATAGACTAGATATAATGCACACATTAGCGGCTAAAGGTGTGGCACGTTTCCAATTAAATCCAATGACTACTACAGGTACAATGGCTGCAGCAAAAGTACCCCAACCAAAAGCTCCTAAAATAGCCACTAAATCTCCTGAATAACGGGCAAATAGGGCCGCAATTACGGTTAACATGAAAGTAACGACACGTGCCCAAAAGAGGTCATTTTTAATTTTAATTCCAATGGCATTAGGAAGATCATGCATAATGGCCGCCGTACCAATATTCAGAAAGGCATCCGCGGTAGACATGATGGCTGCGAAAAGACCAGCGAAAACAAGACCTGCCAATATTGGATTGGTATAATATTGTAAATATACAGAAGCAGCCATATCTGCATTTGATAATGCAGGGTACATCCCACTGATCACCAGCGCTCTCATGGCTAAACCAATCGACAACCATAAAAGAGCAGAAAAAAAATAGCCAATAATCGAAGTAGGTAAAATATATTTTGCGTCTGAGATGTTTTTGTACATCATCATTTTAGTAATCACATGTGGTTGACCCGCTCCACCCATCATGAAAACAAAGAGCCACGACAAGGATCCCATAGCACCTAAAGTACCCCAAGGTCCAATCGCTCCGGCATCGTCTTGAGCGATGATTTGGCTGATCTCTTGAAAGCCCCCTTCAAACAAATTGAGAACACTAAAAAAAATCAAGATGGCACCAAATATCATAATGGCGCCTTGAACTAAATCAGTATAAACTGAGGCAACAATACCTCCAGTAATGCTATAGAAAACTAAAATAGAACATGAAATGAGCATGCAGTAACCGATACTTATATATTCAATGAAGCTAGACGCATTTAATATTTCTTGCAATACAATGGACATTGCTAATATCTGCGTGGCTAAATAACCTAATACGCCTAAAATGATAGCTAAAGCCATGAGTCCTTGAGTAAAAGCATTGTCATATCTCAATCTAACCACATCGGGCAGAGAAATGGGATTGCCAATTTCAGCAAACAATCTCAAACGTTTTGCGAGTAAAAAAAAGGATAAATTAAATCCCATGATCACGCAGACAAACATCCATACCGAACTCATTCCCATTTTGTATACTAGGGCAGGCCCCCCTACAAATCCAAAGCCGCTCAAGAGACTTGAAAAAACAGCAAACCCAGTAACCATGATGCCCAAGTCTCTTCCAGCCATAAAGAAATCCTGAGTGGATTTGGTTTTTCGAAGGGCCCAAATACCAACTAAAACAGTTAAAAGCATATAAGCGGCTACAAAGCCGAGAATGATGGGGTTTCTAAATGCTTCCAAATTATTTGTCTTGAGACTTTATGAAATTTTGAAAACTTTTAAAAGACGCTTCAGTTATTATGAGGGTTTCAAAATAACAGATATAGATGTATGATAGGGATAAAGGGGAAAATCCAATTAAATATAGCATCACTGCGGTTGATCTTGGGAAACCAAAATAAAAAGATTGAAGGTTGAGATCCTTTGAAAAAATCAATAATCCAAGTAGGCATAAATAGACCAAACAAAAGCAGGCCATTACGATTTGAATGTTCTTACGCTTTTGTTTAATTAGATGTCTAGTAGACAGTAAAAGACTTCCTAAATAGACCCAGATCATTCCAAAACAGAAAATAAAGCTGTAAAAAGAGTGATCATTCGCAGTTTTACCTGAGATCATCAGACCATTGAACTCTGAGTGTACCGTTTGATAATAAGACACCTCAGGTGTTATTATCAAAAAACAAAGAACAACGAGTGTCAAAAAAATCAGACCCATCAATAAAAACGCATCAACTTTTAGTTTCAACAGACTCAAGGTTTAGTTCACTAAATTACGTTAAAGGCTAATGAAATGAGTAGACTTTTGCGATTAAAACATAATTAGTTGATCACTTAACATCTCTTTATTTTAAGAAGGATTGAGTTTGGACTACGTTGGAAATTGATCATTTGGATTTGTATAATTATCGGTAAGAGGCCAACTTGGCCATTTTATGTTAAAATAAAACGATTACACTTTTGATGTAGTTAGGTTATGCATCAGGAACAGCGACAATTCCTTAACTATTACCTGAGGCGTTTATATAAATAGCCCCTCAATTGAGAAGATGAAAAAAGTCCTTTTCGTGACCAATTTATTTAAAATCAAGTATTTTTATTTTTTTTAGCCAAGGGAGAAGTTTCAGCTGATTTGTCATATGAACTATAATATTCATCCAATATACTCATAGTTGCATTCAATAAATCTTTGGTTTCTATTAACAAGCTAAAATATAAAGTTGTATTTTTTGGACTAGATTCATCTGCTCTGGTTCGTTCAATTTGTTTATTGATTTTGTCGGAAACTGAATTGATCAATTCAGTTTTTCTATTTAAAATGATTCCAATTTCTTCAAATGATTCTGTCCTAAAGGCATTGATGATATTAATGAAGAAAGTTTCAAAACGATCGTCTAAATCTTTAAGTTCTTTGGTTTGCGTAGGGGTTAATTTTTTATGATTATTGTTAACATGCTTATGGCTGACTTTAGAGATATATTCAAGTGATTGAGTCATATCTTTGAGATATCCTAATATGTTGAGATAGAAGTTGCTCGCACTTAAACTCGATTCGTCCAAATTTTTAATAAAGTAAAACACGTTATCACTCAACTCATCTACCTCGGCAGAAAGTTTGACGATTTGTTTTTTATTCTTTTTGAGTAATTCCAAATCATGTTCAGCGAGACCATGCATGGCATTGGTATAGATTCGATTACCTCGCTTGACTACATTGGCGATATTCGTTGCGCTTTCAGTAATTACACCTTGAACCGAACTACTTTCCGCTTTTTTTAATCGGTCTTCTGCACTGATTTCTTTAGACTTCTTTACGCGAGAAATATAATTTGAACTAAAATTCAAGAGTACAATAAAGAGTAAAACAGCAATGGCCGTAGGACCTCCTAAATTGATTAAGTATGCGATCACACCGGCAGCTGAAAAAGCAACGAGTGCGGTAAAAAACCAACCACCTATGACATTTAATACTCCGGCTACTCTGTAAACGGCGCTTTCACGACCCCAAGCTCGATCTGCTAAGGAAGATCCCATAGCAACCATGAAGGTCACATAAGTGGTCGAGAGGGGTAATTTGTATGAGGTTGCTATAGAAATCAAAACCCCTGCCACCATCAGATTTACAGCCGCCCGGACCATATCGAATGCGGGTAATTCTAGTGTTTTATCTTTTACTAATTGAATGGTGGGCTTTTCAAATTGCGCTTCGATTTTATTCTGAAGGCTTTCTGGGAGCACTTTTGACGAAAAGTTTGAGATCCCCATGGCAAACCGAACAAACCCTCTGGATATCCAATTGGGCTGGAAACGTTCTTTAATTTCTCCTTGATTGGATAAATCAATGGAGGTTTTTACTACTAATTTAGCCTTACTTGAAAACCATAAGGTCAACACCATAATGATACCGGCAATAAATAAGAAGAGCGTAGGGGTGGGTACTTTGGCATCCAGTACTTGCATGCTAAATTCATGGGCAGGTACACCCGAGATTACCCAAGCTTCGTAGGACTGCCATGCGGCTATTGGCACACCAATGAAATTCACCAAATCGTTTCCTGCAAAGGCAAGTGCTAAGGCAAAGGTGCCAACACCAATGATCACTTTGTATATATTTATTTTAAGCTTTTTAATGAATAATAAAGAAAGGAAATACCACAAAGTTAAACTGACAATAATGATGAGAAATATTTGGTTCGTTAAAAAACTTTTGATGGTCTCACCTCCCAATAATTCAAAACTTTGCCCAGCATATGAGGTACCCTTAATTCCTTTTAATAAGATAAAGTAGGTGATTGCGGTAAGGGCAATACTTCCAAATAAAGCACCGATCCATTTTGCCTTTTTCTCATAATGATAGGACAATAACAATCGAGAGATCCATTGTACCAGGGCACCCACAGAGAAGGCCACCACCACCGAGAGTAGGATACCAAAAATAATTTGAACGGCTTTAGAGGTATTGATATAGATAATTAAATCCGCAAATTCACCTCCATCAGCACTGATTTTGATTAGGGCCATAGCTACGGAAGCTCCTAATAATTCAAAGACAATGGAGACTGTCGTTGAGGTGGGCATACCCAATGAATTGAAAAAGTCTAATAGAAGGATATCGGTAATCATGACCGCCATGAAGATGAACATAATTTCATCGAACATGAATTCTCCTGGATTAAAAATTCCCTTACGCGCCACTTCCATCATACCACTAGAGAAGATCGCTCCAAACGCAATGCCGAGACTTGCCAAGATCATGATCGTTCTAAAGGAAAGAGCCTTAGAGCCAAGGGCAGAATTCAGAAAATTTACCGCGTCATTACTCACACCAACAATCAAGTCTGCAATGGCAAGAAAAACCAAAGCAACTACCATAAGTAAGAATATATTATCCATAATTTCGATCCTTTATCTTGAAAGCGTTAAAGCTAATTCATCAGCCATTTATTTACACATAAAATTAATTTTAATCAAGAATTAGAACGACGAGGGTCGAGGCTTAGTTTGGGCATACCTTTACTATAAGTTAATATGAGGATGATGGCTTAAACCCATAAAAAAGCAGTTTTATCTGAAATTTTTTTTTACATAGAAATAATTAAATCATGTTTTAGTAATGATTTGTTAATATTTTAGTAACATCGTACTTGAATTAAAAAGCTCAATTTAGGTATGAAAAAAATTTTAGTTCCAATCATAACTTTGATAGTTTCACTCATCTGTTTGGATAATTATGCGCAAGAAATAGCCTACGAGTCTTTTGGAAAGGGTATCAAAGTTCAAGCCAAAGATTCTTCATTTTATGCCAAAATTGGATTTCGTTTTCAAAGTTTATTTTCTTCGTCTCTCAATCTCGAAAATGATGTCTGGGATCGTTCCATGATGATCAGAAGATCTCGATTAAAAGCGGAGGGCTGGGCTTTATCTCCCAAGTTTTCTTATAAAGTAGAATTGGCATTATCCAACCGGGATATTAAAGGAGGAAGCAAAACAGAGTTTGGCAATACGGCCAACATTATTCTGGATGCGGTCCTAAAATACCACATAAATTCAAATTGGTCGCTCTGGTTTGGTCAAACTAAATTGCCAGGTAACAGAGAGCGGGTGTTCTCCTCTCAAAAACTTCAGTTCGTAGATCGAAGTTTGGTCAATGCGCGATTCAATTTGGATCGAGACGTAGGTGTTCAATTACACCACAAGGGTAATATTGGAAACCTTGTTGTCAAAGAGGCTTTCTCATTATCGTTGGGTAATGGAAGAAATGTGATTATCAATGATGAAAATGGTTATCAGTATACAGGGAGAATAGAGTTTTTGCCAATGGGTGAATTTACAGGTAAGGGAGACTATTATGGTGCAGATTTGGCCAGAGAAAAAACACTAAAAATGGCAATTGGCATAACTGCAGATTATAACAATAACGCGTTTAGGAGTAGGGGTAATTTAGGTAGTTTTCTCATTGATCCTGTATCCGAAGATTACATCACAGATAATTTAAATACTTTATTTGTAGATGCCATAGTTAAAAAGAATGGCTTTTCATCTCAGGCAGTTTATGCCATCAGAAAGTCACCAAATAGCTTGGGAGATTTTGGCGTAGGCCAAGGGTTAAACCTACAAGCAGGATATGTGTTTACCAACAAGGTAGAATTTGCTGCACGATACTCAAACATCAATGCAGAACTCATCTCTAGCTTAAATGATCAAAGTGAATATGCCTTGGGATTTTCTAAGTATTTTTCAGGTCATAATCTAAAGTGCCAGGCAGATCTATCTTATCATGATCTTGAGCTTACAGAAGATGACTTTTTGAGGTTTAGATTACAAGTGGAGTTTGCCCTTTAACTTTATTTTATTTTCTCGTAATCCATGAAAGGATTGAATGATAATTGCTCTATCGTGGTTCTAAAATTCAACCAATCTTTTTCATAAAATCCATTTACATTCTCTAATACTTGGACTAGATGAGATTCAAACTTTGAAATTAAAGCATACTCGGTAGAAGTAGGTGTATGACCCGCATTGGCAGTATAGCGAAAAGCTTGGCGGTAAAGACTCATTAAAGTTTTATCTGAACGCATCGTGATGCCTTGCCTTTCATCTTCTTCACCAAAAAAATGGTCTAACAAGACATTTATACTGTCTTGGATGTTTTGACATAGTTCAATTTCAGATATATAAAGGACACTGTCTAAATCCTCAAAATCTGCCTTAAATTTATCTGCTAATTTCAATCCCTCTTTAAGACGATTTACGGCAACATACATTTTCATTTCTGACTTTTCTAGGGCTTTAAGGGCATCATATTTTTCGATTAACTCCTGCTGACTGATATCAATTCTGGGATCAAAAAGAACTTTAATCATACTTGAATCTGTATGCTCACCATAGTGGACTTTAATTTTGTAATCTCCCGGCAGTACATCGATACCACCGGGCTCTGCATTCGAAGTTCTTGAATTTTTTCTGGAAATATAGGGTATGCCTTTTTCATCTAACCTCCATGATAATTTATGAAACCCTGATTTTTCGGGGGTTTTCAGTTTAAGCGTTCGAATCACAGATGATCCATTCATAATTTGAAAGGTAATTGAGTCAGCATTCACTTTTTTCTTCACAGAAGGTTCGGTTACCTGCTCTTTTTTGGATTTCTTTTTCTTATTCGTTGTGCTTTGATCCGGTACCGTTAAACTTTCGGGTACTTGAAGGGAATAGGTTATTCTGGCATCAAATGACCGATTTTCTCCATGAAACATACCATCGGCACCAAAACGAGAACCTGTAGGCTGCTGTATGGAAACTTGGTAAGCGTCAGGTGCTTGAAATAATTTCACTGGATCATCGAGGTACGCAGGATGAGCGGCGATGGCCCTTAAGGGTTGGATATCGTCTAATACATAGGCGGCCCTACCAAAGGTACCAATGACTAAATCATGTTCTCTGGGTTGGATGACTAGATCCATGACATTGGTAGTAGGAAAGCCGGCGGTCCATTTATTCCAGTTTTCGGCCTCATCAAAGCTTACGTATAAACCATCACCGGTGCCTAAAAAGTAAAGATTTGGTTCAATAGGATCCTGTAATACGCAAAGGGCATAGCCAATAACATCATTTTTATCAACTATTTGCTCCCAACTTTTCCCAAAATCTTTAGTTCTGTATACCATAGGAGCATCATTAAAGCGACGATAATCATTGGCCACAAGCAATGCTTCTGCAGGGTTATGGTTAGAAGCCCTTATTTGATTGATCCAAGCGCCTGTGGGCATGGGGATATTTGTCGTAATATTTTGCCAATCATCACCTCCATTTAAACTTAGATGTACCTGCCCATCATCAGTCCCTATCCATAATAATCCTTTTTGAATAGGAGAGGGCTCGATAACCAATATCGTACAATAATTTTCAGCGCCAGTGGCATCCATAGTCAATCCACCACTTTCCCCTTGTTTTTGATAATCTGGGTTATTTGTGGTTAAATCTTCGGAAATAATATTCCACGTCTGTCCACCATCCGTACTTTTGTGAACAAATTGAGAACCAAAATAGAGGGTGTTTGAATGGAAAGGATCGCGATTCATAGCCGCATTCCAGTTAAATCTCAGTTTTTCTTCTCTTTCAGGATGTGTAGGTCTAATACCTTCGTTGTAGCCCGTCAAGCGATCGTAAATAACGGCACTTCCTTGCTGTGATGCAGAGATGCCGAAACGACTATTATCAGGATCAGGCAACACATCAAAGCCATCTCCAAATGAGATTTCTTGCCAATAACTATTTCTAATACCTTGTACTCGCCAAGTATAGGCAGGACCCGCCCAGGAGCCATTGTCTTGCATACCTCCGTAAACATTATAGGGCAAATCATGATCAACTGCGATATGATAAAATTGGGCAACAGGTATATTTTGTGCAAAATGCCAAGTTTCACCTCTATCTCGGGTTATATTCAGTCCACCATCGTTGCCATCCATCATATAGTTGGGATCATCTGGATGAATCCACCAGGCATGGTGATCGGGATGAACCCCATTGGAAACGCCATAAGCCGGCATCAGTTCGGAAAAGGAACGACCACCATCCTCACTCACATTGATATAAGTGAAAATACTGTAAATTCTATTTTCATTTTTAGGATCTACCCGAAGATCACTGTAATAAAAGGGTCGATTACCAATTTCGTCTTTGTCATTTATTAATTTCCATTTAAAACCTCCATCAGTAGACTTATATAAGGCATTTTTTTTAGATTCGATCAATGCATATATGATTCCTGGACTGCTGGGAGCTATAGCGAGCCCTATTCGACCCAAATCTCCTTCAGGAAGGCCATCCTCATCCGACCTTTGTTCCCAAGTTTTACCTGCATCATGGCTGATAAATAAACCTGATCCATCACCCCCAGATCTGAAAAACCATGGGTCTCGGTGATGATCCCAAAGGGCGGCGATGAGTTTATTTGGATTGCGAGGATCCATCACTAGGTCAGCCGCACCGCTTGACTGATTTGTGAACAAGATCCTTTCCCAATTCATGCCCCCATCCATTGTTTTATATACGCCACGTTCAGGATGCAAACCCCATGGAGAACCAATCACTGCAACATACACGATATCTGGGTTTTGTGGATGTATAATGATCCTGTGAATGTTACGACTTTTTTCTAAGCCCATTTTAATCCAATGCTTACCTCCGTCCAGACTTTTATAAATACCGTCACCCCCATTTAATGAATTTCTGGGATTACCTTCACCCGTCCCTACCCAAACGACTGATGGATTTGATTGTTGAATTGCGACTGCTCCGATAGAGGAGGTTGTTTGCTTGTCAAAAATAGCTTCCCAGGTAACGCCTCCTGAAGTAGATTTCCAAAGACCCCCTGAAGCCGTTCCTACATAGATAATTTCTGATTGCGAATGGACCACATCAATGGAAGTAATCCTTCCTGCCATACCTCCCGGCCCGATACTCCTTGGTTCAATTTTTTCAAATAGATCCATGTCTAACTTCTGAGAAGCAAGTAAAAAAGGGATCAAGAGGATACAAGAAGTTAGAATCTTTTTCATGATTTTAAATTATATTTACTTTAAATTATATTTAAAATAGCTCGCTATACGCATACTATTACACAGTAGGAAAAAGAGAATTACAAGCGGAGTAGAAGTGCCAATAAACACCTAATGGTCTATTAAAGCCTATTGGCTCTTTTAAAGAGCGAAAAAGGCTCGTTCAGCGAAATGAATAGCAGTAGATTTAGATCTGTTTTTTTCGTTCAGGACTAATCATTATATGTGCCCTGTGCGTACCTGGATCCATGAGCCAAGGCTCACTTGGAATTGAAGGTTTAGTGGGCAGTCCTGTTGATTCTGGAGTTGCAAATGGAATATAAATGACATACCTGAGGTAGGTGTTTTCGATTTCTTGAGTTTGCGCGTTGATGTCTCCGCTCAAAACATATAAAGTGGCCCTTGTCGGCATTTTTAGTGTACCAGATTTAGCTTCAGATTCTCGGATATCAAAGATGGTCTTAAAATCAAGACCTTCGGTTTTTAACGTCCTGCCTCTTTCCATAAATGGTTCTAAATCAGAATGGTAAGAAGACGCACTAAAACCATCAGTCTCAGGATTATCAGCTAAGCAAATCATATTATTTGTTCCTTTTCTAAGTACTTCCAAAATACCATTTTCCCGATACCCCAATACGGTTGATTGTGCTCTAAACTCCTCTGGACTTGCCAACACAGCGGTACTGATTTGCCATTCAACGCTTGGATATTGGGCACAAGCGGAAAGCGATAAAAAAGGGATTAGGGCGATTAAAAAATTACTGAAAGATATTTTCATAGTAATATGATTTAAGTATTGTCTCAATAGAAATCTGTAAAAAGAAATCAACCTTCTACAATAACAAGATAATAATTTTTTTTGCCTTTTTGTGCCAGAATATATTTATTATTTAAGAGTAAAAAATCAACCGGGGCATCTGGTGTATGTATCTTTTGCTTGTTTATACTGACCCCGCCACCTTGAATCAACCTTCGGGCTTCTCCTTTCGAGGCAAAAATAAGGCCTTCGGTTGCCTCAGTTAGCAGTTCGGTTACTGATGACAATGATTCATAAACGTTTCTAGAAATTTTGACTTTTGGAACGCCTTCAAGTACTTGTAGTAACCATTCTTCCTCAAGGGTTGATAAATCCTCTTGCGTCGATTTTCCAAATAAAATCTGAGAGGCTTTTTTTGCCATCTCTAAGTCTGACTCTGAATGAACACGTGCCGTTATTTCTTCTGCTAAACTAGTTTGAAGAAGTCTTAAATGCTGATTTTCTTGATGCTGATGGATCAGTGTTTCTATTTCCTCTCTTGATTTCAGACTGAAAATCTTGATATAGGTTACCACATCCTCATCTGAAGAGTTTATCCAATATTGATAAAATTTGTAAGGGCTCGTTTTCTTTGGATCTAGCCAAATATTTCCACCCTCTGATTTCCCAAATTTAGTACCATCTGCTTTGGTGATCAGGGGTGTAGTGATGGCAAAGGCCTCACCTTGACCTTTACGTCGGATAAGCTCTGTTCCGGTGACAATATTCCCCCATTGATCAGAACCGCCCAATTGGAGTTTTATATTTTTATTCTTCCACAACCAATAAAAATCATATCCTTGAACCAATTGATAGCAAAACTCTGTAAAAGACATTCCAGTGTCTAATCTACTTTTGACAGAATCTTTAGCCAACATATAATTGATTGAAATATGTTTCCCCACCTCCCTAATAAAGTCAAGAAATTCAAATCCTTTGAACCAATCCTGATTATTGACTACTTCTGCACCATTTACGCCATCAAAGGCCAAAAATTTCTTGAGTTGGGCAGTAACTCCATGGATGTTATGTTTGATGGTTGCCTCATCTAGTAAATTTCTCTCGGCAGATTTTCCTGAGGGATCACCTACCATACCCGTAGCGCCACCTACCAATGCAAAGGGTTTGTGACCACATCTTTGGAGATGAACTAGACTCATGATTTGAACAAGATTGCCTATGTGTAAAGAATCTGCTGTCGGATCAAAACCAATATAGGCGCTGGTCATTTCTTTCTTGAGTTGGGCTTCAACGTTGGGCATTTTATCATGTACCATACCCCTCCAGGTCAATTCAGCTAAAAAGTCAGTCATTTTCATCATTTAGAACGTAAAAATAAGCGCTCCCATTCAATAAAAGACAAGAGATAGAGTTAATTATTATTATCAATAGTTTAATTATTATACAAATTCTCTTTTGTGGATGGTTGTATTAATGAATCTTATCAATATTTTTGGGAGATGGCTGAATATGGCGAAATAATTAAAGATTTTAAGTCAAAGAAATATGCGCCTATTTATTTCTTGCATGGAGAAGAATCTTTTTTTATCAATAATATAGTGGCTCTTTTTGAAAACGAATTGCTAGATGAAAGTCAAAAAAGTTTCAATCAATACATGTTTTACGGTAAAGAAATTGACATCCCTCAAATCATAACTACCGCAAGAAAATTTCCTATGATGGGAGATCAGCAGCTTATTGTGGTCAAAGAAGCTCAAGATATTAAAGATTGGAAAAAAACTCAGAGCATTGAAGCGCTGCTTCATTATTTGAAGACACCCGTGCCCTCGACTATTTTAGTTTTTGCCTACCAACACAAACCTTTAGACAAAAGGAGCAAGCTGGCCAAAGTGTTAACTAAAACATCCATCATGATGGAGTCGAAAAAAATATATGATAACCAAATTGGTCCCTGGATTCAGAGTTATCTAAATACCAAATCCCTTACAATGAATCAAAAAGGGATCATGATGTTGTCTGAAAACATTGGAAATAACCTTCAGAGATTGTCTAGTGAAATAGATAAACTGGCCTTAAATATAACTAAGGGTCAAGAGATAGACGAGCAGCATATTCAAAATTATGTAGGTATTAATAGAGATTATAATATTTTTGAACTCCAAAAAGCGCTTTCTTTTGGGGATTTTTCTAAAGCCTTTAAAATTATTGAATACTTTACTTTAAATTTAACCAAGAATCCTTTTGTATTAACGATTGCTCAGTTATTTGCCTACTTCAATAAACTTCTCATCATCCATCAATCAACAGTAAAAGAAAAGCATCAGATTGCATCTCTGATAGGGGTTAATCCCTATTTTGTCGGTGAGTATTTGAATGCGAGTAAACGGTTTAGTTTACCGATTGTATTGAGAAATATTGCATTAGTCCACGAAACAGATTTAAAATTTAAGGGGATTAAACCTTTCGCTAGTCCCAAAGGAAAGGAAGCCGCTCTGTTAAAAGAATTGATTTTTAAATTGATGCATTAGAAGCAGTTTCAATGACTTAGTTTTGCATGCATAATGAGTAAGCCTATCAAGAACGTATTTACATTCTTCATAATCATCTTTGGATTCCAATTGTACGGTCAAAGTCCAATTCAAGATCAAGAGGGCGATCCTGCTTATCTTCAATCTATTTCATACTACGAATCGGGACGTTATCAAGCGGCTTTAACGGGATTTAATCACTATTTAAAAACAGGAAAGACAAGCTCTTTTTTAGTAGGGTCACATTTTTATTTGGCACAGATGGAACTAGAGGTCAATCAAAATGTTCAGCCAATGATTCAATTCATTAATCTTCACAGGGTTGCGCCCTTCTATGTTAAGGCTTTAATTGCTTTGGGTAATTATCATTTTCATTTGAAAGAATACAAGCATGCAGTCCCTTATTTTTACCGCATTCGGCCCAATATTTTATTGGAATCCACTTATGTCAATATAAGATTTAAATTGGCATATAGTCTCTATATGGACCAACTTTATAATGAAGCTCTTCCCTTGTTTAATGAGGTAACTTATTACTTCCAAGAGGAAAAGTACAATGCCCATTATTATGCAGGTGTGATATACTTCAATAATCAAGATTTTGACAATGCATTAGAGCAGTTGCTATTGGCTCAAAAAATACCTGAAATGTATAAATTTACAGCACCCTTCATCGCTAAAATTTATTTAAATCAAAAGCAATATAAGGAGGTAATTGCCTATGCTGATACGCATATTAGCGAAACCGAGGGTATCAATTTAGAAGGTAAAATCATATTAAATAGAGTCGCTGCTGAAGCATCGTTTGCTCAATTAAACTATTCGAAGGCCATTCAATATTATACCGAAGTACTCCTGTTGAGTAAATCAAAGGGGGATGTAGCCTTGTTCTTTAATTTAGGATACTCGTTAGAACAAGCTGGAAAAATGGTTCCGGCAGCAGACCAATATAAAATTGCAGCTTTAGCTGAAGATACATTAGGCCAACTTGCGGCCTTTCGACTAGGACAAATTTATATTCAATTAAACCAATTCAACACTGCGATCAATGCCTTTCAAATTGTTTTGGAAAGTGAATTTAGTTCAGAATTAAAAAATCAGTCTTATTTTTTGATTGCAAAATCTTGGTTTCAACTCAATAATTTCGAAGCCACCATTGATATTTTAGAAAAATATTTAAATGGACATCCCAATGATGAAAATAGGGCTGAGGCGGCACAGCTTTTGGCTGATGCTTATTTATATACTTCAAACTATAAGGCTGCTATCGATCATCTACAAGCTACCCAACTTAAAACTTGGTCACTTAAAAGGACCTATCAAATGGTTACTTTAAAATACGCCCAAATTTTATTCAATGATCAGCTTTATGCTGACGCAGAATATTGGCTTTCAAGGTCATTAATGAATGCGATGGATTCGAAACATCAATTAACGGCAAATCTATTGATGGCTGAATGTCTCTCTGCACAGAATAAATATGGCCTAAGTGTAAGCTATTTTGAACGGGTAATTAGCGCAAAAAAGGCAACTATGGAGCAGAAAAGAAAGGCTTATTATGGTTTAGGATATGCTCAATACAATAGGGAGCAGTATGAAATGGCCTATCAAAATTTTTCTTTGTTTATGAAGTTGAACACTTCAAAAAACCATATTTACCTAAATGATGCAGCTTTAAGAGCGGCTGATTGTTTATTTATCCTAAAACGGTTTGATGAGGCTATTTTGATGTATCGAAAAAATAATGCAAAAGCCGGACAAGAATATGCTAGTTATCAAATAGCCAATATCTATTATTTGAAAAATGAGTTAGAAACAGCTCAAAAAATGTTTGAGAATTTCATTGAAATTTATTCAAACTCATTTCTTGCTGATAACGCAATCTTTCAGCTTGGAGAAATTCTGATTGACTTAGAGAAATTTGAGTTGGCCATTGCTAATTTCAATTATTTTGTTGAACGCTATGACAAAAGTGCATTGCTTCCCAACGTATATGAGGGAAGAGCCGTTGCCTTCACAAATAAAAATCAATGGGCTGACGCTGCTAAAGATTATTATATTATTTTGGATAACTATTTGAGTCATCCAATAGCAAACGAAGCCATCTTAGGTCTTCAAAACATCCGTAATAAAGGTTATCAAGTTGATGATTTTGAGGAATATATGGTCAAGTTAAGAACACTTGACCCTAATAACGCGAGCTTAGAATTCATTTCGTTTGAGCAATTAAAAAATGACTATTTCAACCGAGATTATGAGCAGTTGATACAAGGGATAACTTCTTTCAGAAGTATCTATCCAAACACATTGCGTAACTATGATTTGTATTATTTTATGGGAGATGCCTATTATGAGCTTGGGGAGTGGGAGGATGGAATTGCTCAGTTTGAACCGATCATTTCACAACAACAAGGAGTTTACCTCGGTAGGGCCCTGACCAAGTCAGCTAAGGCAAATATGAGTCTAAAAAGATACGATCAAGCCATAGATTTATTTTTATTGTTGAATGAAAATGCCAGTAGTGAACGCGAGCTAGATCAAGCACAGGAAGGTTTGATGATGGCCTATTATGAAATCAATGATGTTGAAAAGGCACTTCTGATAGCACAGGAAATAAGTGAAAATATTACTTTATCGGAACCTAAAAGGAATTTAGGTGCGCTATATTTATTGAGGATTTCAATGAACATGCTAGCGTATGACAAAGCCTTGTCGCTCGCGGAGTCATTAATTGAAAGTGCGGATAATCAAACAGCTGCCGAGGCAGCTTTCATCATAGCCCAAATACGATACAATCAAGATGACTACGCTACTTCTGTAGAACAATGCATCGTACTATTGGGAAAATATGGGCTTTATGAGCAATGGACAGATAAAACTTATTTGTTATTGGTCAATAATTACATGGCTTCAGGAGAATTGCTTCAAGCCAAAGCTACTTTAAATTCCATATTGGATAATACAGAGAATGACGCACTTAAAATTAAAGCAGCGGATCTACTCGAAAGCATAAATCAGCTAGAAAAAACAGTACTTACGGAAGAAAACGATTCGATAGATGGTTAAAAACTTACTTAAGCTCTACTTACTTTTTCTGCCTTTGCTTTCTTTTGGTCAAAGCACCCAAGAAATAGAGTCTGCAGAGTTCATTGTTGAAAAGGATAAGGATTTAAAACTTCCCAAGAGGCAAAGGCTATTTGAACATGTTAAGTCAAGTCCAACTTCGGCATCTTTTGATTCATTAACTTTTGATTTAAAAGAGATTCCCTTTGAAGTACGATCTTATCATCCAAATCTGAAAGTAGCACAGCTTGAAGATCCTACTAAAGAAGAGTATTATGACCATTTAATCAATATAGGTTATGGCTCGTATAATACTCCTGGGATATTATATGAATACAGTACTCATCACTTAACCTCCTCCAACTACGGGATGAATATTGAGCTGAAAGAACATCAAAAAGGCCCTGTTCAAGCAAATTATAGTAGTGAAAGCACTTCTGAAGTACAGCTTTGGCATCGAGCCAATTTGGGCAAAGGGACCTTGTCATCTTCACTCGACTATGGATATGATAAATTTTATAATTATGGGATGCTTGATGAGTTGAGTGCCTTGTCTAGTGTTTCAGATACAGCAGATCATTACCTAAGAAGACTACATCGTTTTAATTTATTTTTTGACTATCTCATAAATACTAAAGGTGAAAATCCGATTCACATCATGCCAGAATGGCATTATACCGGACAACAAGGGTTGGGTAAAACAGATAATGTATCGAGTTATTATTCAGGTGGGGAAGAAAATGATTTCATTTTAAATTTCAATCTAGAAGCATTGAAAAAGAGATCTTGGGTGTTTGATTTTGATTTTTTTATGGCTTTAACCCAATTCACTAATCAACGAACTGAAAATAATCAGCGAAAATGGGCTTATGGAATTCCAAAAATAGATTTAACTTTTGGTGATTGGTCTGTGTCGGCTGGATTTAAGATAGGTTTTTATGATGACGATTTGGAAGGAGGTTCTGGATTTTTATTACCTGATCTGGCAGCATCTTATACCTTTGGAAATCATATTTCTGTCTACGGAGAATTAAAGGGAGATGTTAAAAGGAATGATTTTAAAAGTGTAGTCAGTCTTAATAGACATGTATCTGATAGTATCTTCTTAAAGACGAGCATTGAGAAAATAGGTTTAAAACTAGGTGTATCGGGAGGGCTTTTACCACGGATGACCTATGATGTTAACCTATCGATAAAATCAATAGGCGATCAGCTATATTTTACAAATAATAAAAGTAATCCTGCCTATTTTGACGTTGTGTATGATATAGGGAATAGTTCTCGGTTTGATGTTGAAAGTTTCCTGAATTTTGATGCAACAAATCAGCTATCATGGTTTGCCTTAATGAAGTACAATGAAATTAAAACCAATACCATTCAAACGCCTTGGCATACTCCATCAACCTCGTTTCAAATGGGAGCTAATGTCAAACTTATGAAGGATAGATTAATTTTTTCTCCCTACTTAATTAATTTATCTAACATAAAGGCCTCATCAATAGATGAGGAAATCATTGTTTTACCAAATGTGATAGATTTTGGTATGGATATTGACATGGTATTTAATGAAAAAATAGGGGCTTTTTTAAAAATGAGAAACCTTTTGGGTAAAGAGAATCAAATTTATAATCATTATAGTTCAAGAGAATTTGATATTTATGGGGGAATCAGTGTGCGTTTTTAATTGTAAATATATATTTTGCATGTAGAAATAAGTCTTGGTACTTTTTTTGATCTGCTGCTTACAAAATAATTATGGTGACGACAAGTAATCTAGAAGAAAATGGGGGGAATAGTTTTAAAGGACAATTCGAAGAAGGAGAGGATTATGGTCTACCCCAATTAGATTTTTCGCCCTTAGACCCACTTGAATTCAATGAGATTGGCATCAAAACACCTTCCTCCGGGAGTTCAATGGATGATGAAACTCAAACTATCCCAGACATAAAGGAATCTACGTATCCTCCCTTGGTTGAGATTGAAGAAACATCGGCTTACATTTATCAAGCAGATGGAAATCAAAAGTTAAAATTTATCTTGGTCGTCGTATTAGGTGTATTATTTGCCTCTGTCATCGGTATCACCTTATTGAGCATGGCCGAGGACGCCAAACCAACCATTAAAGCTGAAGTTAAAAAAGAGGTTAAAAAAGAAATAATACCTGAACCCGTCATTGAAGAAGTCATTGAACCTGAAGTTAAGACAGATCTCCCTGAACTGGAATCTGTACCAAAAGCAATTGGAGCTATATCCGAAATAAGTCAGCCATTAAATAAATATTATTTAATTGTGGCTAGTTTTTTTGACAAAGACTTAGCCTTCGATTATGCTGAAAAATTAATTTTATCGGGGTCAAATGTTATCATCATCCCTCCATTTAGCAATAGTAAATTTACAAGAGTAGCTCTCGGAGAATATGAGACCCTTGACAAAGTGAGTATTGGACTGGATAATTACAAAGATGAATTCGATGAGCAGTTATGGGTATTAAAATATTGACCCTAAAGTGGTCAAGTCTTTTGTTCTACTGAACAATATTTTACTGTTTTTCTAGTTGTACAATAAATATAAATTCAATTTTTTCTACCTCAAGAATGTTTTTATTGAATCATAGGCTAAACAAATTCTGATTTATGACCGTCTTACCCTTATTACTTCAAATAGAAGAAATATTACCCGCTGATGAAGGATCACTTAGTTTATTGGTTTTATTGACTAAAGGGGGATATATGATGATTCCGCTGATTATTCTTTGGATCATTGCTGTATATATATTCATCGAAAGAATGTTAGTCCTGAAACACGCATCTAAAACTCCTGAAAATTTTCAAAATGATATCAGAGAAAAAGTTCAAGCGGGGGCTATTAACGAGGCCAAATTAGCATGCAGTAAAGTAGATACACCCGTTGCAAGAATGATTGAAAAAGGGATTTCAAGAATAGGGGCTAATATGTCAAATATAGAAGCGTCTATTGAAAATATAGGTAAAATTGAACTCAATAAATTAGAGAAAAACTTATCTCTACTCGCGACTATTGCAGGGGCAGCCCCAATGATTGGTTTTCTAGGTACGGTTACGGGAATGATTCAAGCATTCATCTCGATTGCGCAGGAAGAAGGTGCGGTAAGTCCAAAATTGTTATCTAGCGGTATTTATGAGGCTATGATCACAACTTCAGTAGGATTATTCGTAGGTATTATTGCTTATCTTGGTTATAACTACCTCGTCACGCGTGTACAAAAGTTAGTCCATAACATGGAGTTTACGTCGATAGATTTTATTGAATTGCTCCAAGAGCCAAAAAAATGAATATTAATTCAAAATATAAAGTAGATGCTACTTTTAGTATGTCGTCTATGACAGATATAGTTTTTTTATTATTGATTTTTTTCATGCTGACTTCTTCTTTCATTACTCCCTCAGGCCTCCCAGTTAACCTACCTACCTCCAAATCTTCTGCGATTGTCATGCAAAAAGTAAGCGTTACCATAACTAAAGAATTGGGATATTATGTAGATGACCAGCTTATTTCTAAAGATCAACTAGAGGGGATATTGAGAAATTCATTTAATGGAGAAGAAGGTTCGGTAGTGCTACATTGTGATAAAACGGTACCCGTTGAGGACTTGGTTTACGTTGCATCTATTGCCACCATGCTTGAAGCTAAAGTTTCCATTGCTACGAAACCCAACTTGTGAAAAAGGAGTCGAATAGAATTGAAAAAAAAAGTGCCTTAATCACCTTAATATTACAAATTGTATTATTGTGTGGGCTCTTTTTTGCGGTTGCATGGAAAGAGCCTAATCCTCCCATCGCTCAGTACGGTATTGAACTGGGTTTTGAAGTATTGACGGGTACTCAGGAAACGAGTCCCAATCAAACAAATGACTTATCAACGGAAAATAATCAGGTCATTCAAGAAGAAACAAGTAATGATGAAATGGCCCCGAATGAAGTAACTGAATCACAGGAAATTTCGGAATCGATTGGTGAGTCACAAGGGGATATCACAGACCAAGAGGTAGCAACAGATCAAATAATAGCATCCTCAGAAGTAAAGGTGTTGACAGACGATGAAACAGTAGCTATTTCAGATGAATCTGAACAAATTATGGAAGATGTGGAATCTACTGCTAAAATAGAAGAGGACATTGAACAGGAAGAGAATACGGCCAAAAAAACGTTAAACACGGATGAAGAAGTTCCCCAAAATGCGTCTTTGGATGATTCTGAATCAGAATCGCAAGGTAAAAAGGAGCAAACTGACTTTGAGACAGGATCAGACAATCAAATTAATAAAATCGACGAAAGAGCTTTATATAAGACAAATACTGGGTCTAAACGAGGAACGAATGAAGGTCCGGAATTGCAAATCTCAGGATGGAAGTGGGGCGCGCAAAAACCGAGGCCTAAGGATACCTCTGATGAAATTGTAGGGAAAGTCATCTGTAACATAAGAGTCGACTCAGATGGTTATATTTCGGCGCAATTGGATAGCTATACGACGCCACCTTCGGTAGCAATTGCCTATAAAAATTCTCTTGATGGTTTGCAGTTGGAAATCAAGGATGACGGAGTGACTTTGGGATCAATGGGTAAAGTTATCTTTATCTTAAAACCGAAGTTAGATTGAAGTATCAAGAATGTCTTGACTTTCTGTATCTGCAATTACCGAGTTATCAACGATCTGGTAGGCGAGCATACAAAGAAAACCTTGATAATACCGTTGCTTTATTAAATGTTTTAGATCACCCGGAGCATAAAATAAAATGTGTTCATATTGCTGGGACGAATGGAAAAGGTACGAGTGCGCATGCGATTGCAGCGGTGCTTCAGGCTAGCGATTATAAAGTTGGCCTGTATACTTCTCCTCATTTAAAATCCTTTCGAGAAAGAATCAAAATTAATGGTCATCAAATTGATCAAAATTCAATTATAGATTTTGTTAAAAAGCATAAAGATATTATTAAGGTTATATCTCCGTCCTTTTTTGAAATGACTGTAGCTATGGCTTTTGATTATTTTGCTGCGCAGAAGGTAGATATTGCTGTTATTGAAACTGGACTAGGTGGAAGATTAGATAGTACCAATGTCATTGATCCCGAAGTAGCCTTAATAACCAATATAGGTTTAGACCATACAGATATTCTTGGAGATACCCTTGAGAAAATTGCGGCAGAAAAAGCGGGTATTATGAAAAAAAACAAACCTGTAATCATTGGCTCCTTTCAAAACAGATTAATCAATCTTTTTAAAGTACAAGCCGCAGAGAAAGGAGCCCTATTGATCCAATTATCAGACCAATACCAGATTACACCAAAGGCCAAGGGTCAATATCATATTTCCAAAAAAGATGAGCTGATCCTCAAGGAAATAACTTTTGATATTAAAGCAAAATATTTTGTAAAAAATATCCCAGGCATCTTAGAAGTTCTTTTACAATTGAAGAAAAAAGGATGGAAAATAAGTCCAGATCAAATGGTAAGCGGCCTAGGTAAAACAACAACTTCAACGGGCTTGAAAGGGAGATTTCAAACCCTTTCGAATGCACCAAAAGTTATTGCGGATGTCAGTCATAATTTAGAAGGAATTACTGAGTTAATAGCCCAAGTAAACCTACTTGAGCCTAAGCAATTACATATCATTTATGGGGCAGCCAAAGATAGGAATATAGATGAGATATTTAATCAGTTCCCAAAGGAAGCGCAGTACTATTTGACTTCGGGAAATAATTCAAGATTGATGGATTTGAAGTCATTGGCTCAAATTGCAGATAAAAATAGTTTAGAGAAACGTGAATTTCTTAATGTGAATTTGGCCTTAACATTTGTTAAATCAATAGCTGATAGAGATGATGTGATTTTAATTACGGGAAGTACTTTTATCATTGGAGAAATTGACGAGTTGTGACGAGACAAAAAAAAAGACGCTTTGAAGAGAATAAATTGAGGCCCAATTTGGTCGAGTCAGGAAAAGATTTCTATGATGAGATCAAAGGGAAATGGCATTTAAAAGTTTTCACTGATCAGCAACCCATAGTTCTTGAGCTGGGCTGTGGAAAGGGTGAATACACATTGGGACTCGCCCAAGCTTTCCCGAATCGCAATCATATTGGGGTCGACATAAAAGGAGATCGATTATGGGTGGGTTCAGGAATAGCACTTCGAGAGGGCATTCAGAATGCCGCTTTTTTGAGAACTCAAATTCAATTTCTAGAACATTTTTTTAAGAAAGGGGAGATTGAGGAAATATGGGTAACTTTTCCGGACCCAAGGCCCAAAGAAAAAGATGATAAAAGAAGATTAACTGCTCCTAGGTTCTTGGCCATTTATCAAAATCTATTAAAACCAGACGGATGGTTAAAGTTCAAAACAGATAATACTGAACTTTTCAATTATACGCTGGAATTGATCAATAAAAATAGAATTAGTGTAAAGAACCTAGCCTTTACTCATGACTTATATAATTCAGAATATGTATTTGAACATTATGAAATAAAAACAAAATATGAGCGTAAATTTGCCGCATTAGGTGAAACGATAAAATATCTTAAATTTCAATTTCAATAACCTCTTAGATGAAAAATATAATTACCCTTGCTATTTTGGCCACCCTGCAGCTCTTTGTATCTTGTACAGATGACAGTAATAACAGCTATTATAATAACCCATGTTTTACTGAACTCCCTTATACTGAGCAAATGGCTATCGATGCTGTGCTCATTGATGAATATTTGAGCGAACAGGGCATCACCGCACAAATAGACGAATCAGGACTTCGATATGTTATTCTTGAAGAAGGAGAAGGAGGAAGACCGACGGTAGATAGTACGGTAAATGTTACCTATAGGGGGACCTTGTTGGAAAATAATAATTTGTTTGATGAAAATACTGATGGGATAGAATTACCGCTATATGCCGTTATTGATGGATGGAAAATAGGTATTCCTTTGATTAAGGAGGGAGGGAAAATAATGCTGTATATCCCTTCTCTATTGGGTTATGGATGCCAAGGTGGAGGAACCACTATTCCTAGTAATGCCAACCTTATCTTTGAAGTAGAGATAATAGAAATTATTTAATAATTAATCTTAAATATTAAAATAAATTGAAATTATTGATCACTTTTTAAGTGATATTTAATATATTTATTTTCGATTTTCAAATAAACGACAACCTACCTTTTAAAAAATATCAGATCAGATAATCTGATATTTTTATTTTTGGTCTTCTATGTATTCCAAAATATCCATGATTTCTCCATAATCTTTAAATCCAGGTTTCTCTTCGGCGGTAGCCATTATTTCAATGGCCGGCCATGAATCGAGTTGGTCTAGATCCAAATTAAATCCATTAATAATTTGTTCACTTTGAGTGTAATGGAGTAGCGGTTTGATCAGCGTCTTATTTTTACTTTTTTGAGATCTGCAAACAACAATTTTATGAGCCATTTGTCCTTCCTTAATTTTATTTAGAAGGGTTTGCTCGTTATCGATGGTATCTAGATTTATTTTTAAATATATTTTTTTTCCTGTTTGGGATAAGGGAGCCAATAAATCAGGATTACTTGTTTCTATGATGTCTAGATCAACGAGGGGAAGGTAAGTTTGAATAAGTTCAAGCTCCATATCCTCAAATTCTCCTGCAATTTGAGGACCTTGTACCCATTGTGTTATGGCTTTTAATACTTCAATACTTACACCATCCTTGTGATTTGAATTTAGATTAAAACCGATTACGTCTACCATCATTCCTGAACAATAACGTGCATCGCTTAGGTTATTGACACCTCTTATTTTTACAAACTTTTTTGACTTCATTTAATTGCAATTTATTAATAAAATAGTTTTAATGAGCTCTTTTTAAGAAACTGGAAGGCTCTTTAGCATAGTTTTTTTCTTTAAGTATTAAAAAGTAATGAATATGATAATAATCACCCAAGAGGAAATAGAATGCTGCTTTCTCCTGAATTTATTTATTCTTCACCTTGACTTAAAAACGAAAAATATAAAGGAGTGGTTCGCTAATTAATGCTTTGTATTTAAAATTAAAAGCCTCAAAATCATTAATTATAATTACAGCAGCTTATTTTTGCATATAATTTTAAATAGCGTAAACCGAGGCTGTGAACCCGGCAAAAAGCAAATGAGCAAAAAAGGTAGAGTTTTAGTCGCCATGAGTGGCGGCATAGATAGTTCGATTGCAGCGATAATGTTGCACGAACAGGGATATGAGGTTATTGGGATGACCATGAAGACGTGGGATTACAGTACCTCAGGAGGGAGTAAAAAAGAAACCGGTTGTTGTAGCCTTGATTCTATTAATGATGCTAGGAATATCGCCGTCAACTTGGGATTTCCTCATTATATTATTGACATAAGAAAAGAGTTTGGAGATTATGTCATAGATCATTTTACGAGTGAATACTTAGAGGGGAGAACACCTAACCCGTGTGTACTCTGCAATACCCATATAAAATGGGACAGTTTGCTCAGGAGGGCGGATCAACTTGATTGTGAATTTATAGCTACGGGCCATTATGCTAAAATTAGATTAGAAAACGAAAGATATATAGTATCAAGAGGCAAAGATTTACAAAAGGATCAATCCTATGCGCTCTGGGGAATCTCTCAAGAAAGTTTAAGTCGTACTATTTTCCCATTGGGTGACCTTCACAAAACAGACATTAAAGCACTGGCCCTTCAAAAAGGCTTGTTTGAATTGGCATCTAAATCTGAATCATATGAAATCTGCTTTGTTCCCGATAATGATTATCGAGGTTTTTTACGTAGAAGGGTAGCAGGTCTAGAAGAAAGGGTGGCAGGAGGAGCATTCGTCTTGGAAACAGGAGAAGTGGTAGGAAGCCATGAAGGCTATCCTTTTTACACCGTAGGTCAGAGGAAAGGTCTAGGGATTGCCTTAGGATATCCTGTATACGTTACAGAAATTCAAAAAGAGACGAATCGGGTGGTTTTGGGAACTTTTGACGAACTCTCTAGAGATGGGATGTATGTTAAAAATTTAAACCTTCAGAAATATCCTGAAATCCCTTTTGGGAAATTAGATACCCTTACAAAAGTGCGATACAATGACTTGGGAAATCCTGCGATCATTGAGCAAATTGGGGATATTATGAAAGTATATTTTGGCAACGGTGTCAATTCCATCGCACCTGGGCAAGCCGCCGTATTTTACGAAGGTGATGACATGATTGGTGGTGGTTGGATCACTAAAAGTTTTAAGCAATTGAGCATGTCAAATAAAACGAATGCTAATGTTTAGAATCAATCTTTTTTAGTATCAAAAAGCTAATTTAGTGTTTGAATATTAATAGTTGAGAACATAAAATTGATCGTGCCTTTTACAAAAGGTGTAATGAAATATATAGAGAGATTTAATAATTATTAAATTAGACCTCTAATTAGAAAGAAAAATGAAAAATCTAAAGGTCATCTATTTGTTGTCACTCTTTTCGATCGGCTTTTATTCAACCAACGCCCAAACCCATCGATATGTGGTTTTTCTCTCTGATAAAGCTCATTCAGCCTACTCTTTAGATGAACCAGAAGCATTTTTGAGTACGCGTGCAATTGCTAGAAAAATTCGACATAACGTAGAGATTGATCTGCTAGACCTACCTGTTAGTACTACTTATATTCAAGATTTAGCTTCTTTAGAGGTGGATGTGTTCTTTACCTCCAAATGGATGAATGCCTTAGTCATTCAAACGGATTCAAGTACTTTGCTAGAGGTCGCAGGGAGGTCTTATGTTGATAGTGTAGTTTTCATAGCACCTGGGGCTAGGTTAACCTATGAAAATATAGGTTTCGAATGGCCGGAGATCTTCGAAGAGCCGAACAACCCACTTGAATCTTCTGAGTTACAGCTGGCAATGATGAATGTTCATCAAATGCATGAGGACGGGTATCGAGGTGAGGGCATGCTCATTGCCGTTTTAGATGCAGGCTTTAAAGGAGCCAATTTGTTTGAACCTCTTGAAAACGTATTCAATGAACATCGCTTGATTGCTGCAAAAGATTTTGTAACGAATGGAGGAAATCCGTTCTTATACAGTGGGCATGGCACCTCGGCGTGGTCAACCATAGCAAGTGATTATAAAGATTTTATTGGCACAGCCCCGAAAGCAGAATTCATTTTGTGTGTAACTGAAGACGTTGCTTCTGAATACAGAATCGAAGAGTACAATTGGCTTATAGCTGCCGAATATGCGGATAGTCTCGGGGCTGATATCATTTCGAGTTCATTGGGCTACAGCAGCTTTTCTGATGTGTCGATGGACTACACTTATGAGGATATGGATGGACAAACAGCCATCATCACTAGGGCATCAAATTTGGCCATAAAAAAAGGCCTCTTAGTCATCACGAGTGCAGGCAATGAAGGCAATGATTCATGGAGATATATTACTGCTCCAGCGGACGGCCCAGATAATATCACGGTAGGAAGTGTCAAAAGTGATTACAGCATTTCAGCCTTTAGCTCCCAAGGGCCTACAGTGGATGATCGAATCAAACCTGATCTAGTTGCACTTGGACAAGGTACTACATTATTGACTTCAAACGGTAGTATTTCGCAAGCCAATGGTACAAGCTTTTCAGCGCCATTAGTGGCTGGTTTTTCAGCTGGGATTTGGCAAGCACACCCTGAATTCACCAATTTAGAGGTTGTTGATCATTTACGTAATTTAGGTACTCGTTTTGAAAACCCTGATAATTATTTTGGTTTCGGTATCCCCATTTATTTGACTGATGAAGATAGTTTGACCGAGACAGATACCACGATGTTGGCTCTTTCAGAATTTGCTTCAGAGGGCATTACTATTTACCCAAATCCAATTTATGGAAATGTTATTTCTGTTAAAATAGATTCAAAAATTGATCTTTACCCACTTGATATCAAATTATTTGACCTAAAAGGAAATAATGTGAGTGAACTGAACGTTTTAACAGCACAACCAGGAGGATTGATCTTAATGGATATTTCTAAGATTCGTGCGGGTGTTTATATTTTAATATTGTCATCTGATAATATTTCAAGAAAGATAAAACTGATCAAGTATTAATTATGTCTGAAATCCTCATTGCGCCCTCTATTTTAGCTGCTGACTTTGGTAACCTAGCTGCGGCGACGCACATGATCAGTGAAAGTCAAGCTGACTATATTCATATTGACATAATGGATGGTAATTTTGTGCCTAATATATCATTTGGATTTCCGGTAACTCAGGCCATTTATAAGCATGCTAAAAAGCCTTTAGACTTTCATTTAATGATCAATAACCCTGATAATTATTTAGAAGACTGTGTAAATAGCGGGGCAAAAATAATTACAGTTCATGCGGAAGTCTGTAACCACCTCAACCGAACCCTCCATCGGATCAAAGAATTAGGCGCACTTGCCGGCGTCGCTTTGAACCCTCATACTTCGGTAGATGTATTAAAAAATGTCATCAATGATCTGGATCTGGTCCTCATCATGTCAGTAAATCCAGGCTTTGGAGGTCAGAAGTTTATTGAAAACACTTATGCCAAGGTTAAAGAAATAAAACAATTAGCAGACGCGGCTGATAAAAATATACTCATTGAAATAGATGGTGGGGTGAACGGTGAAAATGCACCGCTGCTCGTAAAGGCGGGTGCGAACATGCTGGTGGCAGGAAGTTATGTCTTTAACTCCATGAACCCTTCTCAAACCATACAGTCTTTAAAGAATCCTTGATCTTTTGAGTTCTTTTAAGTTACTCTTCTTTTTTTGTGCTGTATTGATGGGCCATAGTTTAGCCGCGCAATGGACCATTAACGGTCGTATTACCTCACAAGAGGGTAAGGCCATTACACAAGCCGAGATCTTTTTTCCAGATTTTAATAAAACAATACTTAGCGATGATTTTGGGACCTTCCATTTCAATATTAATGACAGCATTGACCGCATAAAAATTATTATTGCGCATATTGCCTATCAGCGGAATGACTTCTTGATAGTTAAGAAGAATAGCCCTCAAGACATTAAATTTGTTTTGGTCAGTAGGGAGATTTTGTTGGAAAAAATAGAGATTTCCGAAACTGTCGACAGGTCTCAAGAGATGGATCAAAATCAAATCAAGTTAAATGCCAAATCAGTCCTTGTTATGCCTTCTGCTTTTGGAGATTTCAGCAAAGTATTGTCGACTTTACCCGGCGTATCATCTAATAATGAACTTTCATCTACTTATTCGGTACGTGGTGGAAATTTCCAGGAAAATTTGGTTTATGTCAATGGGATTCAAGTGTATAGACCTTTTTTGGCCAATACGGGTAGGCAAGAAGGATTGAGCTTTATCAATCCCGATTTTGTACGAGATATCTCATTTTATGCAGGGGGGTGGCAGCCAAAATATGGGGATAAATTGTCCAGTAGCCTAAACATAGAATATAAAGAACCGGATCGTTTTGAAGGCAGTGCCTCGTTGGGGCTTTTGGGAGGTAAGATCTATTTGGGAGGAAGTTCTGACAATCAGCGTTCAAAATTCTCCATTGGTGTAAGGCATAAAGATGCCAGATATTTGTTAAATACTTTAGAAGTGTCTGGTCAATATTTTCCAAAATATACAGATGTGCAAGGATTTTTCACTTTCGACTTAACTAAAAAGTCAAGTTCCTTGATTAATAAAACTAAGTTAAATTGGCTTTTATCTTATGGCCAAAACCGATATCAAACGATTCCAATATCTCAAAGTACAGTTTTTGGTTCTGTAACTCAAAATTTTAGACTTCAAACTGATTTTATGGGAAATGAGTCTTTAGATTATGACACGTATCAAACAGGCTTTAATTTATCACATAGGCTAAATGATCGATTGAAGACTTCCCTTATTGCATCAACAGTTTCGACGCAAGAAAAAGAAAATTTTGAAGTTGAAGGGGCGTATCGTTTATGTGATGTAGATCAAAAAAGTCAGGTTGATTTTAGTGATAAATGTATAGTTACCAGAGCCATTGGAACCTATTTTGATTATGGGAGAAATGCATTAAATGTACATATTTCTACTATTGAAAATAGAAATGAATGGCTTATTAATTCTAATAATCTATTCGAATTTGGCTTTGGGATGAGCCACCAAAACATCACTGACGATATTAATGAATATGGGTTCATTGATTCTGCAGATTATGTAACTACGACTCAATACATTCAAAATAAGTTTAGTATGTCGAGCAATAACTATTTTGGTTATTTCCAATATTCTTTTTTTGATCAAGATTCCTCGCACATATTCAACATCGGCTCCCGATTCAATTATATGAATTGGACCGATCAATTGTTATTGAGTCCCCGAGTACAATATCAATATCGACCGAGCTGGTCTGTACCCACTCGAATCAATTTTTCTATGGGCTTTTATCATCAGCACCCACAGTACAGGGAATTCAGAAACCGTGAAGGTGAGATCAATAAAGGTGTGACCGCTCAAAAATCTTTACAGTTTATCACTGGAATAGATCGATTCTTAACCTTATGGGGTAGACCTTTTATATTCACCACACAAGCCTATTATAAATATTTATGGGATTTGAATCCTTATGAGATTGATAATGTAAGAATACGGTACTACGCAGATAACATCGCCAAAGGTTATGCCTCGGGCCTTGATATTAGGATCAATGGTGAATTTATAGCCGGTACTCAATCTTGGTTTAGTTTAGGCTTGTTAAAAACAATGGAAGATATTGAAAATGATGAAAATAGTTATCAAAGGCGTCCATCTGATCAAAGAATAACTATGGGTGCATTTTTTGAAGATCATTTACCCAATGACCCTTCTTTAAGAGTTTATTTGAATTTAAATTTTGGGTCTGGTTATCCTTTTGGTCCACCCAACAATAATGTCTATCGAAATGCTTTTTCTGGAGATGAATATTATCGCATTGATATGGGGTTGACGAAGATCCTTCCCATGAGTAATTCTTTTTTTGTCAAAAACATCATTTTTAGATTAGAAGTCTTAAATGTACTTGAAGCAGATAATACCATTAGTTATCAATGGATTGAAGATGTAAATGGCAATAATTTGGCGATACCTAACTCATTATCAGCAAGATATTTTAACTTGAAAATAATGTGTAACCTCTAACTAAATTTATATAGTGCTGAGGACAAAAAATCAAAACGAAAAAGGTCTATCCATACATGTTCTTTAAAAAATTAAATTGTGTATTTATTTTAAACTTAGATAGATCAACTATTTGGTTATGCCAGAGCATATTGGTTTTATCTCTATTTAATTCTTGTAGTGACCAAGAAGATTTCACAGAAGAAGTTTATAATTATGAAACTTTTAAGGTGAATGTTTTTGATCAGCTTACCAGTTGGGGTATTGATACCTTGGCAGTGACTAAAGCTTCGATAGGTCTTGACTCTTATTATTACTATCCTATCACAACAAACTCAAGCGGAAAGGGTCAAGAGGAAGGTAATATTTTATCCATAAAATATCAAATAAGTATTTTAGGAGGCGATACCATTGCCTTTTATAATTTAGGAAGTGAAATATTCTCCTTTGGACAAGGCATGAACGCCTTGATTCCGGTAGGTCTCGACTTCGCCATCGGTCAATCAGATATTCGAGTAGGCGAGGAGTATAACTATATTTTGCCCCCCGCTTTGGCCTATGGGGACTTAGATTTAGGTGATTTTCAATCTATTATTCCGAAGAATTCGATACTTAATATTCAAATAAAATTAGTATCATTAACTGCTTTATTTGATATCCCCGCCACTCAATCACTCGAAATTAACGAGTATATTAACGACACAGCTTTAAATGACACCTCGGTTTGGAGTGGTAATGACGGATTTGTTTATCGATCATCTTCATCAAGATTGGTCATGAAGGTACTTGACTCTAGCTTTTTAGTATCCCCTGTTGAGGGCAATACAATATCCTTATCCTATGTGCTTTATGATCTGAATGACTCATCTGCAGTCATTGATCGAAGAACGGTTGTAGATCCATTTTTATTTACTTTAGGCGTAGATGAGATTATGCCTGGATTGGATGAAGCGGTTCGTAACATGCATCTAAATGAGCCAACATTGATTCTGCTAACCTCAGACATTGCCTACCAAGAAAGTGCGGCAGTTCTTCCTAATTATGAGGGATTGAGACAAGCATTGGTATCAGCACAAGTGATCCCTGCCTACGCTGCGGCGATTGAACCCTTTCAAATTTTGAGATTTCAAGCCTCAATAGAAAAAATAGATTAAAAAAAGCGTAATTTTGTATTTAGCAATTATTGAGTTCCTATAAAGTGCCGCTGAACAAAGCCTTATACTCGTTTTTTATCTTGCTTTTTATTTTTAATCTACCTTCAAGTTCAGGTCAGAGTATCTATAAAAAGTATGGTATTTATAGAAATCCAGCACTTGTGATTTCCAACAAAATCTCTTGGACACTGAGTATGGGTTCTGGTAGAACTCATTTCAATCACAGCTTAAAAAATTTCTATTTATATCAGTCTTCAGAAGTCCAACTTATCCGATCTAAAAATACAGAAAGCTTTTCCGGCGATTTCATCAATGGACAAACCAATTGGCTAAATAATCCAACGGATATGGAAGATGTGAATGTAGGTGATCTATTTGATGTAGGATATGACCGATTGGATTCACCCGTTTACAATGCGCAACTCAATGCACAAACTGTTTTTTTGGATGGGGATACGGCTGATTTTCAGTTTCAGAGCCTATGGTCTAGCATACCCATTAATTTTTCTGCCCATTATGATTTTTTAAAATTCAGAATAGGGGTAGGCATACATTATGAAAAATTAAGAACAAATGTCTTAAGTCCAACCAGCAATAATTACGGTATTTTAGATTATGATCCAGGCTTTAAAACCACAAAGCTGTATAAATATTATGGCATTTTAGGTTATAAGTTTTATGAAGAATGGAACTCTGCCCTGGTCGGAGAAATCCAAATAGGAAACGTAAAATTAAGTGGCGAATTTAATAATGATTTAATGAATAGTAGTTTAATGGTAAACCTAGGTTTAAATTATGAATATCATTTTTCGGAATACTTAAGGTTCGTACTGAAGCCTTCTTTTGAAATTAAAAGCTATAAAATGAATATTTTAGATGCCTCTGGGACACTTTTAGATCAAGTATCACACAATTATAATGCTTTCTATATACAAGTAGGGATAAGTATAAATATACCTGAATTAAGAAGATCTCCGCTAGCCGCAGATCATGTTCAATTGAAACATGTCATTACGGATCCTAAGAAGGGAAGATTGGAAGAAGTAAGGGGTCAGGTGTTGTGGAAAGAACAAAATCCAAAAATGGGTCAAAATCAGAGACGACTCATTCGCAATAAGGTTATAAATAAGAAAAAATCTCATCCCTATTAATGTTATTTTTGAATTAAAAAATGATTAAATTACCACTTGATTTTTTACTAAACTAAGATACTTTTCATGTCAGACGGAGATGTTGAAAATATTGCCGAATCAGGCAACATAATACCCATAAATATTGAAGATGAAATGAGGGGCGCCTACATCGATTATTCGATGAGTGTGATTGTTTCAAGGGCCTTACCTGATGTGAGGGATGGATTAAAACCAGTTCACCGAAGAATTCTATTTGGAATGGATGAATTAGGTGTGAATTACAATCGGCCCTATAAAAAATGTGCTAGGATTGTAGGAGATGTCCTGGGTAAGTACCATCCACATGGTGATACAGCGGTTTATGATTCCATGGTGCGCATGGCCCAACCTTGGTCCCTTAGGTATCCTCTTGTAGACGGACAAGGAAATTTTGGGTCTGTAGATGGGGATTCTCCAGCGGCCATGAGATATACAGAAGCGAGACTCAAGCGTATTTCTGAAGATCTTCTTGGAGACATACAAAAAAACACAGTAGATTTTGTTCCTAATTATGATGATTCTACGACAGAACCTTCCGTATTGCCTGCAAGGCTGCCCAATTTACTGTTAAACGGAGCTTCGGGTATCGCCGTGGGAATGGCTACAAATATGGCTCCACACAATTTAACGGAGGTGGCCAACGGAATCGTTGCCTATATAGATAACAATGAGATTACTATCCCTGAGCTCATGGAATTCATTACGGCACCTGATTTTCCAACGGGTGCCATCATATATGGTTATCAAGGGGTCCGTTCAGCTTTTGAAACAGGGAGGGGTCGTATCATGATGCGCGCCAAAGCCGATATTGAGGTGATGAAAAGCGGAAAGGAACAAATTGTCGTGACGGAAATTCCTTTTCAAGTCAATAAGGCTTCTATGATTGAGAAAACCGCTCAATTAATCAATGAAAAGAAAATAGAAGGTATATCAGATTTGAGAGACGAATCAGATCGAGATGGAATGCGTATCGTTTATGAGTTAAAAAGAGATGCGATTCCCAATATTGTATTAAATACACTTTTTAAGCATACCCAGCTGCAATCGGCATTCAGTGTGAACAATGTGGCCCTGGTTAAAGGGAGACCTAAGATGCTGAATCTGAAAGATCTAATTGTGTACTATGTTGATCATAGACATGAGGTGGTGATTCGCAGGACAAAATATGAATTAGAAGAGGCAGAAAAGCGTGCGCACATTCTAGAAGGATATTTAATTGCTTTAGACAACTTGGATGAAGTGATTGCTTTAATTAGAAACAGTCGCGACCCAGAAATAGCAAAAAATAATCTGATAGAAAAGTTTTCTTTGTCAGAAATTCAGTCAAAAGCGATCTTAGAAATGAGATTGCAACGACTCACGGGTCTTGAAAGAGATAAAATCATTAAAGAATATGAGGAAATAAAAAGACTAATTGATAAACTTCAGGAAATACTTGATAACGTTGATCTTAGAATGAAGATCATCAAGGACGAACTTCTTGAAGTTCAGGATAGATATGGTGATGAAAGAAATTCAATTATAGAACACGCTGCTGATGATTTCACAGCAGAGGATATGATTCCGGATGATGAAATGGTTTTGACCATTTCGCATCAAGGTTATATTAAAAGAACGGCCCTAGTAGAATATCGAACACAAGGTAGAGGGGGTGTGGGGTCCCGCGCAGTAAAAAGTAAAGATGATGATTTCACCGAGCATTTGTTTGTCGCTACCGCACACAATTACTTACTTATTTTCACCCAACTGGGTAAGGTCTTTTGGAAAAAGGTATGGGAAATTCCAGAGGGAGGAAAAACGTCGAAAGGGCGTGCGATACAAAACCTCATCAATATCGAGCCTGAAGATGCGGTGAGGACTGTAATCAATGTGAAGACCCTTTCTGATCCTGATTATATCAATAATAATTATCTCATCATGTGTACTTCTAGAGGTACGGTCAAGAAAACAACTCTAGAAGCTTACAGTCGTCCTAGACAAAATGGAATCAATGCGATTACCATTCACGAAGGTGATAAACTTCTAGATGTTCGATTAACAGACGGAGACAATGACGTTGTGATCGCAAAAAATTCAGGTACTGCTATACATTTTCACGAATCAGATGTTCGTGCTATGGGTAGAACCGCGGCCGGTGTTAGGGGTATCCATCTAAAAGAAGATCAGTTTGTTGTAGGCATGGTATGTATTAAAAAAGATACGGCATCTAACTTACTGGTAGTATCCGAGAAAGGCTACGGAAAAAGATCTGATTTAGGTGACTATAGGGTCACAAAGAGAGGAGGAAAAGGTGTAAAAACCATCAATGTAACTGAAAAGACGGGTGCATTGGTAGCGATCAAAGATGTGGTAGATGGTGATGAACTCATGATCATCAATAAATCAGGGATTGCTATTAGATTGCCAGTGGATCAGCTTCGTGTTATGGGAAGGGCTACACAAGGAGTAAAATTAATTAGACTCAATGAAGACGATGAAATCTCTGCAGTAGAGAAAATAGAATTTGTTGCCTCAGATGAAATCGCAGAACATGATGAATCGCAGGAAAGTAGTGAAGATAATTCAAATCCAACCAATGAAAATGTATAATTTGAAATGATAATCGAAAAATAGAGTAAAATGAAAATAGTATTAATTTTATTAGGTTTTGCTTTAATAAGCACAACTAATATCTATGCACAAAAAGAAATTAAGCCTAAGTTAAGTAAAATAGAATCCTTATTTAAAAAAGGTGAACTTATTGAAGCTAAGGAAATTTCCGATGTATCTATCAGCTACGAAAAAACCATGGATAATCCTAAAACATGGTACTTGAGAGGGTTGATATATATGGCTTTAGATACTTCTGCCAGTATGGTAGGGGTCACCAATGATGCCTTAAAAACTTCCATATCTAGTTTTATTAAAAGTGATGCGCTTATTGAAGATAAGTCCAATGAATTATTCATTGCAGATGACTATGGCTACCCAACTACAAAAACTCAGCAGATTGAATCATATTGGGGATTTTACTACAATAAAGCAGCAACAGCATTCGGGGAAAAAGATTTTGTTGAGGCAATCACTTCTTTTAACAACGCTGCTTTGATCAAGCCAAATGATACTAATTCAGTAATTAATGCAGGTTATGCTGCTGTTCAGGCGAAAATGTATGATCAGGCAAAAAATAGTTTTTACAAAGCGATAGAACTCGGTTCCACAGATAAAGATGTCAGATTAATTTTAATTTATGTAGTATCTACGGAACAAAAACTACTTGAAGAGTCTCTAGAGATTATTCGTGACGCTCGCGTTCTTTACCCCAGTGATAATGAACTGGCAAGGCAAGAAATCAATATTCTTATACAATTAGATAGAAGCGAAGAAGCAACTACTAATCTTATCAAAGCCATAGAAGCGGAACCGGATGATCCTAATTTACATTTTACCTTGGGTATTTTGCATGAGGAAATTGGTTTAAAATTAGACAGCGAAGCTGAAAAATCAGAAAGAATCGAATTAGCTCGTAAGGCTTACATGGCGGCAATTAATGCAGATCCAAATTATTACAATGGGCATTATAATTTAGGCGTATTGGCCATGACAGAAGTTAATATTTATATTAAGGAGCAAAATTCACTGGGCTATTCAAAGGTAGATTTAAAAAAGTCTGAGGAATTAGAGCCCATAATTCAAGAAAAACTATCATTAGCTTTACCCCTTTGGGAAAAAACAGTCTTGCTTAAAGATGATGAGCTACCTGCCTTAGAAACTTTGGCTTATCTATATACCATGAAAAAGATGTACGATGAGGCTGAAAGTATTCAAGCAAAAATTGATGCTTTGAAGTAAGATGGAAGGAAATTAATGAGATCATTATAGAATGATAAAAAAGACCTAAGTAACCTTAGGTCTTTTTTATTTGAGTTTAAGCAGCATAGTCTCGATAGTTAACCCCGGACCAAAAGCCATAGACAAAACCGGACCTTTTACCTGATTGTGATCATCTAATAATTTTTTCAAAACAAATAATATTGTAGCAGAAGACATATTTCCATAGTTTTTTAGAATATGATAAGCGTGTACATTATGCTCTTTTGGCAGGTTTAAGTTATGCTCTAAGGCTTTAAGAATACTTTTACCTCCAGGATGTAGGGCATAGTGGCTTATTTCAGAAAAATTAAAAGGGACTTTGTCGAGCAATTTTGATACTGCACTTTGTGCATTTTCCTCAATCAATTTAGCCACTTCATGAGTTAATACCATGTCAAAAGCATTTTGACCTATTTTCCATGACATTTCATTTTTTCCTTTGAAGAGGATATCACAATGAAATTGATCTATTAAAAAAGCATTGGGTGTTTCGTTATTTGTAACCAAACAGCTCGAGGCACCATCTGAAAAAAGCGCTTGCGATAAATTTAAGAATTCATCATTCTTACGTTGAAAATGGAGCGTACATAATTCTACAGAAACAATGAGCACTTGAGCCGTTGCCGATGCTTCGCATATCGATTGGGCCAGTTTTAAAGCATTAAAAACACCATAACAACCCATAAAATTGATGGCCGTTCTATGGATATCGGTCCTCATTTTTAATTGTTCAACAATTTCCAAGTCAATCCCAGGCGCATACATTCCGGTGCAGCTTACGGTAATAAGGTGCGTTACGTGATTGAGGTCCTTCCCTTTCATGCACTCTAAGATTGATTGAATAGCCAAGACAGGAGCTTCTATTTCATACAACTTCATACGATCATTGAGGCTAGGCTCTGTACCATGCATGATGAAGCCTGGAGTTTCTGTTGTTTGAAGGAAGTCAGGTAAAATAGAATATCTGTAATCAATGCCCGAAGCTCTATAGATTATATCTAATTGATGGGATTGCTTTTCGTTGAACTCAATATGCTGCTTCATATAAGTAGCAATTTTACTTTGAGAGATCTTCGAATTAGGAACCGCAGTACCAATCGCATTAATGTAAGCAGACATAGAATTAAAATTGAGTTAATGTTATATTTTTGAACCTAAAAATTGAATTATTTGATGCGTTTATCTGTAATATGCACAAGTTTGATATAGCCTAATACCCGAAATGTCCTTAATTTCCCATTCAACGTTAAAACATTTAAGAATTACTTTTAGTTTTAATTTACTGCCCATTTTTTTATTTACTTTGGCCATAACGCCCCAATCCATTAATTGGATAGATGCCCTTGTGTTATTTTTTTGTTGGCATTTTTTTATTTATCCGGCAAGTAATGGTTTTAATTCCTATTTTGATAAAGACAAGGAAAGTATTGCAGGAATTAAATATCCGCCTAAAGTAACGAAAGAACTATACTATTTTTCGATTGCTTTAGATGTTATCGGTATTTTATTGGCCTTATGTATACATCTTACAACAGCCATTTCCATGCTCATATATGGTCTCATTAGTAAAGCCTACAGTCATCCTTCGATTCGATTAAAAAAGAGGCCTATAGTCAGCTGGATTATTGTATCTGTTTTTCAGGGTTATTTCGTGTTTTTAGTTACTTATTGGACCATACATGATATACCTATATCAAGACTTACTACGTCTATGATTCAAATTCCTGCATTATTAACCACTATGATGCTTATGAGTGCCTATCCCATCACACAAGTATATCAACATAAGGAAGATAGGGAAAGAGGTGATTTTACCTTAAGCCTCAGATTGGGTGTCCTAGGTACGTTTCATTTTACGGCTCTTGGATTTGTCATTACAGCTTTGGGTTATGTCAGCTATTTTTTCTATTATCATGATTTACAGACGATGTTACTTTACCTCATCTTGATGATCCCGCTTCTCATATATTATATCTTCTGGTATCAAAAGGTCATAAAAAGCATAGATTTGGCTGATTTTGAACACACCATGAAGTTGAATCGGCTTTCAGCACTCTGCCTGAATACTTTTTTTCTTCTCTTGATTATTTTCAATGCTTAAAATTGCCTTTTCTGAAACTTACGCACATCTTTTACCTGAAAAGCATCGTTTCCCTATGCTCAAGTATGAGTTGTTGCCTAAACAACTATTACACGAAGGCGTGGTTGTAAAGGAAAATTTCTTTCACCCCAAAAATGCTTTAGAAAAGGATATTTTAGAAATTCACAACGTACATTATTGGCATCGTTTAATCCAACTTAATCTTTCCCCATTAGAGATCAGGGCGATAGGGTTTCCACTAAGTGGACGGCTGGTTGAAAGAGAAATTCATATTGCCGGTGGAACGCTGCAGTGTATCACCTATGCGTTGGCACATGGCATATCGTTCAATATTGCTGGAGGCACCCATCATGCGTTTTCCGATCGCGGCGAAGGCTTCTGTATGCTTAACGACCAGGCCATTGGCGCGAACTATTTATTAAGAAAGGAAAAGGCCAAGCGAGTACTTATTATTGATTTAGACGTGCATCAAGGCAATGGAACGGCTGAAATTTTTAAAAATGAGCCTCGCGTATTTACCTTCAGTATGCATGGTGCAAAAAATTATCCCATCAGAAAAGAACGAAGTGATTTAGATATTGGACTTGAGGATGGTTGTAAGGATGAAACCTACTTAGCCTTGTTAATACAACACCTCAATGAAGTAACGCAACATTTTCATCCAGACTTCATTTTTTATCAAGCAGGCGTAGATGTCCTAGCAACAGATAAATTAGGTCGACTTGGATTGACGAAAGCGGGTTGTAAAAGAAGAGATCAATGTGTTCTTGAATTCGCCCATCGCGAACAAATACCTATGGTGGTATGTATGGGAGGGGGTTATTCTCCAAATATCAAAGATATCATAGATGCCCATGCAAATACCTTCAAATTAGCGCAACAGATATTTTTCTAATAAAGTCAGCTAAATGACTTTCCGTGTGTCTTTGAGATGAGCTTCTGTGCCAGCATAGGAACAGATTTAGCTAAGGCTAAAGTGGCATTACTCAGGCTGTGATTTCCAAATAGAAGTTGTAGGTTTCTTCCCCACATGAGTCGATTGCTAAACCATCGATTCCATTGAAATTTATATAGATCTTGTACTTCTCGACGGAGATCAGGCCGGGCTTTTTTTTGAATGATGATTTCAGCCAATAATTTCCCTGAATGTATGGCCATGGCCATTCCGTTTCCACATAAAGGAGTAATCAAGCCTGCCGTATCACCACACATGATTACATAATCTTCAATTAATTGTTTTTTATTAAAGTTTATCTGATTAATAATGAGAGGTTTATCAAAAATAAAATCACTTGATTTAAATAATTCTCTGATATAGGGATTCTTAAATAATATGTCCGTTTCCATAGATTCAATGGATCCTGATTGCTTGAAATTGTTGCCTTTGGTTAAGTAGCAAATATTATAGACATCATCTTCAATTTTATTCACGCCACAGTAACCGCCACGAAAATTGTGTAGAGCAACTGTATCTATGGCAAAATCAGTACGCACATGATATTTAACTCCTAAATAAGATGATTTTTCAGGCTTTATACTGCGATTTAAGACGCGATCTAAATTACTTTTTTTGCCAAAGGCACCCACAGCATAATGCGCTTGGTACCTGCCTTTTGAAGAGGATATATTAAAATGCGGATTTTCAAAAACACAATCATGAATTTTGGTCTGGGTTAAACATTCAACGCCCAGAGCCTTACACTTTTGATATAAATAATCATCAAAAGCAAATCTACTGATCCCAAAGGCACCTGTGTCTAGGGCTAAGTCTAAAGATTTACCTACTTCAGTGGTCAATTGAAACTTATTAATTTGACTAGGCCTAAAATTTTTGGGGTATAAATCATGTTTTTTTAGGAAAGGAAGCACCTCATTGCTGATATATTCTCCACAAACCTTATGTTGTGGATAACTACCTTTTTCAAATAGAATGACTTTATAACCTGCTTTAGCCAGGAGATAAGCATTGGTCAATCCTGCCAATCCTCCACCGAGAATTGCTACATCGTACATATAATTAAAATTTAATGATGATTTGCCATCTGAAAGCCCATTTCCAACGGATCTGATAATCCTTGATGCCTGCTGCTTCAAATATACGTATCCATTCTTTACGACGAAAACCACGCATCACCGACAAGGGACCATCGTATTGAACCATAGCTGATTTTGAAAACCATTGGGTCAAGTATTTTATGCTATAATAGGCCAACCAGTGACGATGTAAATCGCTAATGACCATTCCTTGACTTGCCTGATGCCTAAATATTTTAAATAACATGACCAATTCATCATGATTAAAATGGTGTAAAAATAGACTGGCGTGCAAAATGTCACAATTAAAATCTTTTTCAGCTGCATCCAGTACATTTACATCAATGAAGGACAATTGTTTAAATGCTGCTTGGGCGTCTCTAGCATATTTTAGTATATAGGCATTGGCATCAATGCCTACTCCTGAATTCAATTGATCTTGATATTCATGAGCCATTTGCGCCAAAAGAGTACCGCTTCCGCATCCTAAATCAATAATAGAAAAAGGGTTTTTATTTTTATCGATTAATTTTTTAAGCCCTTTTAAGCTCACCCAATCTCCTCCCAACCAATAATTAATAGTGTCCAGCTCTGCTAAACTTTGGTCCACTACAGGTCCATCGCAGTCCAAATCATCCATGAGCTCTTTCAGCTCAGATCGTTGCTTAAAATTCACCTTTTAGTTGTTCATGATTTACTTTCATATGCATACTTGATTTGCTTTAAAGAGTAATTTACACATTGAAAGTTTCAATTGTTTGGGAGGGAATAGGTTTCTCGAATGAAATTTTATTTATCATGGAAATTATCTCGTAAACTTATGATTTAAGCCAATACTGCCATATCAATGTTTTGAAACAATCAATTTTATAATGATTTATTAAAGGAAAATCAGTGGAGTTCTGGATAGGTTTTTCTTAGGAAGCCGTGATCATTTCATAGTATAATGCTTGCCGCCTTTGGGTAAGGATAAGATTGAAGTTGCCAATCAATTTTCCATCAACACGACGAACGGGTGTCAGGCCTCCGAACGTACCTGTCACAAAGGCTTCATCTGCGCTGTATACATCATATAGTGAGAAGTTTTTTTCACGGCAAATGACACCATTTTTATGGCATAAATCAATCACTTTAGATCTTGTAATGCCATTCATGCAATAGGCATCGGTAGACGTCCATACTTCTCCATCCGTGACTATAAAAAAATTAGTTGCATTACAAGTACTCACAAAACCATTAATATCTAGCATCAACGCCTCATCACCCCCAGCTTCAATGGCTTGAATCAAGGCTTGCACTTCATGTAATTTACTATGACAGTTCAATTTGGGATCCAGATAGTCGGGAGATCTCCGACGGATGGTACTTGTAAATAATTTAATCCCTTCTTTGAGCGTAGAGGTTGCCGCTTTTTTATGCTCTGCAATGATGACCAAGTTGGGTCCTGATAAAGTAAGTCTGGGATCTTGTGAGGGAGTTTTTTTAATACCTCGAGTAATCATCACTCGGATATGAACGTCATTAATCATCTCATTTTTAGCTACGGTGTCAAGGATGTGCTGTATCAATGCTTCTTTGTTAAAAGGGAGCTGAATAGAGGTTGCTCTAGCGGCTTTCCACAATCTGTTTAAGTGATCTTTAATAAAGACCAAGCGTCCATGATGTAATCGAACTCCTTCTCAAATACCATCTCCCACCAGATAGCCACTGTCAAATACCGATATTTTAGCTTCAGCCCTTTTCATAAATGCGCCATTAATAAAAATGAGTATCTCATCATTGCGTTCATCATGTTCAGCGTTGTGCGTTCCGTGTACCATAAGATTTTCTTGAAATTGAAAGTAAATGTAAACTCTAATAATCTTTTAATATCGAAGGGGGGTATTTAGCTCTGTTTTTTGCGTTCTCATAGCTAATATAAGTAACTTATTAAAAAAGTAGGGATTTAGTAAAATCCCTACTTCACCCATTTCTAAATGGTATTGAATATTAAGCGGTCAAAAAAAATAATCCCTACTGATATGAATTGAAGGGGGGTCACCTTTCGCATATTCGAGGTATATATAAATGATCAATTGTCATAAATTTGATAGAAATGCTTTATTTTTGCGTTAATAAGCATTTTATCTTATCATAATTATTATCATTCACCATACATTAGATAATAATGAACCAACTTTATTACTTCTTACTTTTCACCTTCCTACTTCCTATGTCTGGATGGGCTCAACAATATTCAAGCCAATCGAAGCAAACCATTGAATCGAATTTTAATGGGGTGATTTCTCTATTCCCTATTGATTTGGATGAGGATGGAGATATAGATTTAGTAGGCGCTGCTGCGAATGATAACGATATTGCCTGGTTTGAGAACAATGGGGCTCAATCTTTTACGAAACACATTATTGATGGGGACTTTGACAGAGCCTGGGCTGTGCATCCCATTGATATGGATGGAGATGGCGATCTGGATATCGTCTCTGCTGGCTTTTCTGAAAATGCTATAGTATGGTATGAGAATAATGGATCAGAAACTTTTACAAAGCAAACCATTCAATCCAATTTTGATGGTGCTTCCTCTGCTTATCCAGTGGATATGGACGGAGATGGGGATATTGATGTGGTGGGTTCGGCATACAACCTCAATGATGATGAAGATGTTGTATGGTTTGAAAATAATGGTTCGGAATCTTTCACCAAACACACAATTGAAGTGAATTTTAATGGTTCAGAAGGTTATGTCAAAGCTGTAGATATGGATAGAGATGGTGACTTAGATATTTTGGCAACGGCGTATTATGATGATGATGTAGCATGGTTTGAGAATAATGGTGCTCAAGTTTTCACTGAACGTTCTATTGATGGTGATTTTGATGGCGCTTGGGGTGTTCATGCTGCAGATATGGATGGAGATGGAGATATGGATGTTGTAAGTTCAGCTTTTATAGCGGGGGATATTGCTTGGTATCAAAATAACGGTTCCCAATCTTTCTCTAAAAACATCATTGAATCGAATTTTGATGGGGCCATTTCTGTTTTTCCAGTAGATATGGATAGAGATGGTGACTTAGATATTTTGGCAACGGCGTATTATGATGGTGATGTAGCATGGTTTGAGAATAATGGTGCTCAAGTTTTCACCAAGCGTACTATTGATGGTGATTTTGATGGAGCTACTGTAATTTATCCTGTAGATATAGATGTAGATGGCGACATGGATATAATAGGGGGAGCTTGGAATCTTGGGGATATTTCGATGTACGAATTTGCTGATAATACAGCTCCTACGATTACCGTCACTGCCCATAATGGGAGTAATGCTGTATTTGATGGATCTAGTACCAATGATGGAACCTTGGCCATCACCTTTACAATTAGTGAGATTATCAATAATTTTGTGGTCGGAGATATTACGGTGGATGGGGGTTCAATTAGTGGATTTACTGCAGTAAGTAGTTATATATATACCGCCACATTTACGCCGACATCGAGTGGATCTACCACAATTGACGTAGCAGCTGATATTTTCACAGATCAAGCTGGAAATAACAATACCGCAGCAAGTCAATTTAATTGGACTTATGATGGGATTGTTCCAACCATGACGATTACAGCAAGTGAGGGAATCAACGTCGTCAATGACGGTGACACAACGAATAATGGTCTTATAAATCTTATCTTTACCAGTAGTGAACCTACGACAAATTTTGTAATGGGGGATATTGTTGTGACGGGTGGTACCCTGAATAATTTCGCAACTTCAAGCAGTACCGTTTACTTTGCTACATTTACACCCTCTTCAAAAGGGGCAACGACTATTGATATACCTGCAAATAAATTTACTGATGCCGTAGGAAATGGAAATACAGCAGCTGATCAGTTCAACTGGATTTATGATGGCGATGGACCCACCATGATCATCACAGCTAAAAGTGGAAGTTCTGCAATCAGTGATGGTTCGACCACCAATGATGCCACCCTTACCCTTACCTTTACAAGTAGTGAGGCTACCTCTAATTTTAGTATGGGCGATGTTGCGATCTCAGGAGGAGCTTTAAGTAGTTTTACAGCAACGAGTAGTACTATTTACACAGCCACTTTTACACCTTCCTCAAGTGGTTCAACTACCGTCGATGTTGCTGCTAATAATTTTACAGATGGGTCAGGCAATAACAATAATGCGGCAAGTCAGTTTAATTGGGTCTATGATGGCGTAAGTCCTACTATAGCTATTGCAGCTAAAAATACAGATAATACATCCATAAATGATGGTTCATTTTCTAAGGATAGTACGCTGACATTGACTTTTACCATTAGTGAGGCTACTGACGATTTTGGGGTTAGTGATATTACGGTGGGAGGTGGTATTATCAGTGATTTTCTGGCCACCAGTAGCACTGTTTATACTGCCCAATTCATTCCCAATGCAGAGGGAGCCACTACGATTGATGTCAATGCAGGTGTTTTTAATGATGCAGTTGGTAATGGGAACACAGCATCTAGTCAGTTTAACTGGACTTACGATGGATTGCCACCCTCTATTAGCATCACGGCAGTTAATGATAATAATGAGGCGATTGCTGATGATACGACGACCAATCATGCTGCCTTGACCATCGTATTTACTACCAGTGATGCTACGACCAATTTTGTGCTAGAAGACATCACAGTCTCTGGAGGGACATTAAGTAATTTTTCAGCTTCTAGTAATTCCATTTATACAGCTACTTTCACCCCATCTAGTAGTGGGTCCACCACTATTAATGTTGGAGCGGATACCTTTACGGATTATGCGGGCAATGATAACACCGCAGCAAACTCATTTGATTGGACGTATGATGGTACAGCCCCAACCATAACGATCAGCGCTGAAGCTGCTGGGGTAGCCATAAATGAAGGTTCCACGAGTAATGAGAGCACCTTAACGCTCACCTTCGTAATTAGTGAATCGACGACTGATTTTGAAGTAGCTGATATCTCCGTTACCGGTGGAGAGCTGAGTGATTTTTCTAGCTCTACGCTAACTTCATTGAGTGGTACAGAATACACGGCCCTTTTAAAGCCTTCATCGAGTGGGCCCATAACCATTGATATAAATAGCAATCAATTTACGGACCCAGCGGGAAATGGAAATATTTCCGCTAACCGTTTTAATTGGGTTTATGACGGTATCACTCCCACTATTTCTTTATTGGTTAGCAGCGGAAAAGATACCATAGTAAATGGAATGACAACTAATGATGTTAATTTATTGCTGACCTTCACGAGCAGTGAGGCAATAACGGGTTTTGATGAGGAAGATATCACCGTTTCAGGGGGCATTCTAAGTAGTTTTAATGAGATAAGTAGTACCCTCTATATAACTACAGTCACGCCCTCAGATCCTGGAATTATAAACATTGACCTTTTGGCAAATTCTTTTTTCGATCTAGCTGGAAATGGCAATGATAGTATATTAACATTTAATTGGACTTATAACAGTCAAGGACCCTCCATGGCGATAACGGCTATAGATGATAACTTTACTGTGCTGAATGGTGGAACCAACAATTACTCTGACTTTTTGGTCAATTTTACAAGTAGCAGTCCTACCGTTAATTTTACTTTGGAAGATGTGACCGTGACTGGAGGGACGCTGACTGATTTTTCTAGTTCAAGTGCTTCTGTTTACTCGGCGATTTTTACACCATCTATAGATGGTGTGATCACCATTGATGTGGCTGCCAATACTTTTACGGATGATAAGGGCACCAATAATATGGAGGCCAGACCGTTTATTTGGACCTATGACAGCAAAGCACCTCGGCTATCTATAACTGCAAGCAATGGCCAAATCGAACTTTCGAATGATCAAACAACCAATGATAAAAGCCTGATGTTAACTTTTACGTTCAATGAAATCGTGAGGGGATTTGTTTCAGAAGATCTGCAAGTTGTCGGTGGGATCATAAGTGAATTTAAATCAACGAGTAGTGAATTATATTCAGCAATATTCACCCCATTAACTGATGGATTGTGCTCCATTAAGATCGATACGGCATCTTTTTTCGATGCCGGAGGAAATGAGAACCTAACCATCAGAAGGTTTGATTGGACTTACGATGGAACACCACCTGCCATAGCGATTACCGCTACAGAGGAAAATCAAATCCTATCTGAGGGAGACAGCACTCGAGAAGGCTCCTTAACCTTTACCTTTACCATTAGCGAGGAGACTACTGATTTTGATCTAGAAGATATTGAGGTAGAAGGGGGAGGATTATCTAGTTTTTCTAAAATCAATAATAAGATCTATTCAGCCTTTTTCTTATCAAGCGGGTCGAGCGATACGAAATCTATAGCCGTCGATATAAATACCTTCGAAGATGCCGCACATAATCGCAATACCGATCAGACCGTATTTAATTGGATCTATGATTCTAATCGAGAACCTGAGATGATTGCTGGCAATGCCTTATTGCCTGAAAATACGCCCAATGGAACTTTAGTAACTACAATTAGAGCCAATGATCCAGATGATGATGTTTTGTCTTACCGTATTATAAGCGGAAATCTAAATGAAGCTTTCGAATTAGATAGCCTGAGCGGTCAATTAACGGTTGCTAATAGCGTGATGATTGACTTTGAGATAACACCTGTCTTTGAGTTAACTATTGAAGCCTCTGATGGGGTGTTGACTGATCAGGCACTCATTATAATTAATCTTACAGATGATATAGCTGAAGATTTTAATTCATTACCTGTTATCTACGATCAAAATTTTTTAGTAGAGGAAAATAGTCCAAAGGATTATTTAGTGGCCATGGTCATCGCTGAAGATGCAGACGGAGATGTTTTAACCTACGCGATCACGAGTGGTAATAGCAACCAAGCCTTTGCTATTGATAGTAAAAGTGGAGCAATTACTGTGGCCAATACCCATCCACTGGATTACGAAGTCACACCTGTCTTTAACCTTGCTATTTTGGTCCAAGATGGTGAAGGTTACGATGATGCCATAATGAGGATTAGTTTAATTGATTTGGATGATGGATCTATTTTGTCTGTTATAGAGGCCGAGGATATGATATATCCCAATCCATCAAAGAGTACCTTAAATATCAAAATGAAAGCATTTAAAGAGGCCACCCTTTATGAGTTATCAGGAAAAGAAATACTCAAGTCAACTCATTCAAATATCAATATAAGCCAACTGGAAGCAGGTGTATATATCGCCCATCTTCAAAATATCAATGGGCAAATTCGAACTGTGAAATTCATAAAAGAATAGATCTTTAATTTAGCCCTCTTCTCCATTCTTAGTCTTTTTAAAACGTTTTGCACTTCCATTATTGGTTTCAAAATTGTAATTTGATGTCTGTCTCGAGATACACTTATCGTATGTTTTTTTTCTTTTTTTGTGTTTAGTGAGAAAATCAATCACTATTAAAAGTGCCAAGCAGAGAGTCAATTTTATTGTATTTGAATACTTTACTATTTAATTACATCCAGATCATTTCAAAATTATATATTTTATCATATTGATGAGTCCCGAAGCTTTTATAGAAATAAGCGCCAATATTTGTGTAATTGTTTGAAAATCAATAAATTATTATATGAAAATTATTCAATAGTTATTCATGTCGTTGAAAATTACTGAGCGACCCTCTTTTTAGGCTATGTTGGAAGGCTATATTCTAAAATAGAGTGAATACCTTGTTTTGATTGAATCACAATAATGCCCATGTCTCTAAAAAGAAGAAATTTTATGAAAATGGTATCGGCAGGTGCCCTGATTAGCACACCTCTTCTCCATGCGGCATCCTATCCATTTGCGATAGGGAAAGAAACTATTGATCCTGCTCCAAAAAGACAATCTATTAAAAGTAGCTTCAATTACGGAGATCAAATAGTGATCGATGGATTGATTATTTCACGTGGTTGGAATGACGATTCCTTCGAGGCATTATCTAAATCTGGTTATACCGGTTTCAATACATCACTGGATTCCAAAGACTTAACCTCGGCCTTAGAATCATTGGCACAATGGAAATCACGTATTGAAGACCATCCCAATAGACTCATGGGCGCTCTTTCAGCGGAAGATTTTATTACGGCGAAAAAAGAAAATAAAGTGGCGGTCATGTTCGGATTTCAAAATGCGACGATGATAGAAAAATCCATCGATAATTTAGATGTATTGTACGCCGAGGGTACCCGTTGGATACAGTTGACCTATAATGAGCGAAATCTCTTGGGAGACGGATGTACAGAGAGAACGAATGCTGGATTGTCAGATTTTGGTATTGAAGCTGTACAGCGTATGAATGAATTGGGTATCATCGTAGACCTGAGTCATTGTGGAAGACAAACGACCCTTGATGGTATCGAATTCAGTAAAGTAGGTGTTTCCATGAATCATACCATGTGCGAAGCTTTGTACAAGGAACATCCCCGGGCTAAGACCGACCAGCAAATTCGTGCCATGGCCGAAAAGGGGGGTATTATGGGGATTATTTGTTTAGGCTATATGATCGGGCCAGATCCAGGGGGGCAAACGACCTTAGAAACCTATATTGATCACATTGATCATGCAGTCAATGTGGCTGGAATCGATCATGTCGGACTTGCTGCAGATTTTGCTATTGAAGGATTAGAAGCCAATGGCGCAACACGAGAAAATTGGTTTATACCTCGTTTATCTAGGTTTAAGCCTTCCTATCAGGTGCGCTGGCCACCATGGATTCCCGAACTTGATCGTGCTGAAAGATACCAAGATGTAGCTATAGCTATGGAAAAGCGTGGTTATAAACATGAAGAGATAGCAAAAATTTTAGGTAAAAATTGGCTAAGATACTTCAATGAAAATTTAAAAATTAAGTCATAAGTAATTGTAAATGAATAGATTATAATATAAATAATGAAACAAATACTTCAAATAACATATTTACCATTACTTCTGTTTGTGATGATCATGACTTTCACCCATTGTGAGCAGATGACAGGTGTCAAATCTATTGCAGTGGACACGACCTACTATGATGTGATATTTAGGGAAAGTAAGGCGGGAGTTTATAAAAAATGGCAGCAAGGATCGGGAAGCTATGGTTATTATTATACTTATACTGATCGGGGTCGGGGACCTGTTTTATCAGAGCAAATTACCCTTGATAATAATGGCTTCATTAAGTCACAATCTATTAGTGGGGTTAATTACTTAAAAGATTCTGTCTACGAACACTTTGAGGTAAATGGTAACCTGGCACAATGGACTAACTCTGCGGGTAAGGATCAAGGTGAATTCTCAAGTGATGCGCTCTATTTCCGTTATGATGGCACTCCGGCTAGCTACGAAATTCTTGCACAAGGACTCATGAATGTGGAAAATAAATCTGTAGAGCTTTATCCCAAAGGTTCAGTTACGCTCATGCAAAAGAATCCAATCATTCTTGGAGATTCCATCACAACCCAATTACTTATGATTAAAGGTCTCGATATGAATCCTGTTTACCTTTGGTTAACAGAACAAGCATTGATCGGTAAGATTACTGGGAATCTACACATCATCCGGACTGATTTTCAAGACTACCGAAAGGAGATGAAGGTCATACAAGATAGCTTGGAGAATGAATATCTTTTTCAGTTGGCAACTGATTTGAGTCAAGAAATTGACGATTTAATTATTAAAAATGTCAATATTTTTACGGTTGAAGCCACACTCAAAAGAAATCAGGATGTCTGGGTGCATAAGGATAAAATAAGGGCAATAGTACCGAGCACTCAAAGTTCGGAATATGGTGACGATGCCCGTATCATAGATGGTACAGGTAAAACCCTGATGCCTGGCATGTTTGACATGCATACCCACAACACTAAATTTAGGGGAGCTTTACACCTTGCAGGGGGTATTACATCCGTAAGAGATTTGGCCAATAACAAACAGGTGAAGGCCTTGAGTCATCAATTCAATAGTAATCAGATTATTGGACCACGTATCGTTGCCTTTTGTGGTATTATTGATGGACCAGGACCCTTTGCCAATCAGCGCAATGTAGTTGAAAATCTAGATGAAGGCTTAGCTGAAGTTCAAGCCTACAACGACCTAGGCTATCAGCAGATTAAATTGTACAGCTCTATTAAGCCAGAATGGGTCAAACCGATGGCTGACAAAGCCCACCAATTGGATATGCGTGTCAGTGGCCACATTCCGGCTTATATGACTGCTTCTCAGGCGATCGATGCGGGATACAATGAAATTCAGCACATGAACATGCTTTTTCTTAATTTCATGTCGGATACCATCGATACCCGCACTCCTTTACGATTTACCATGGTCGCCAATCACGGAGCCAAACTTGATTTGTCCTCATCAGCGTATTTGACCTTTGTAAAGCAATTAAAAGCCCATCAAATTCTGATTGATCCGACTCTTTCAATCTTCGAAAATATGTTCGTCGCCACCAAAGGTATACCAAGTCCTACGTATGAAATGATCGTTGATAGACTACCCCTAATCAACCAGAGGAGCTATTATAAAGGGGGGTTACCTAAGCCCGTAGACGGGAGTAATCGATACGACCTGGCCCATGAACGCATGTTAGATGTAGTCTATGACTTATACAAAAAAGGCGTAGCTATCGTCCCGGGTACAGATGGACTACCCGGTTTCTTATACCATAGGGAGCTGGAGTTGTTTGTTAAGGCAGGTATTCCCGTACATGAAGTACTGAAAATGGCTACCATTAACGCTGCTGAAATTACAGGAGTCGCAGAGGCTTATGGGTCCATTGAGGTGGGTAAACAAGCCGATCTCATTCTCATCTCGGGCAATCCTTTAGAACGTATCAGTGACATCCGAAACGTACTATGGACTACTCAAGGTGGATATATGTATGAGGCCGAGGCTTTGTATGCTTCAATGGGGATTAAAAATTTTAATTAAAGACTTTATATTTAAATTAATAAAACATTTATGGTTAATGGATTATAATTTTAAAACTATGCAATAATCATCTTATGATTGGATCATTCCATTATTGGCCATTATGTCCCTATAAATCAATGAAATATTGTCTAGGGTTCCTGCTTGGACTCGGCATTCATATGGCCCCGTGTCAATCTGTGACCTTTATAGGTAGTCCTCGATGGGTATTAGGGACTGAAAAACAGAAAAGCGCCTCTATAGGGTATGGGGATATTGATCAAGATGGAGATATCGATATCTTGGTTGCGAATGGAAGGCATTGGCCAGAACAGAATAAGGTTTATTTTAATAATGGGCTAGGAATTTTCACAGTTTCAAAATCTTTAGGGGGTCAAAGTACTACAAGCTATGCTACGGTGCTAGGTGATATTGATGGCGATGGGGACCTAGATGTGATAGTGGGCAATGATATGGCACCCAATTGTATTTTCAAAAATGACGGTAAAGGCCATTTCACCAAAGGAAATGATTTTGGTGAGGCCTACGCACCTACAAGGAATCTTGTCCTTTCCGATATCGATCAGGATGGAGATTTGGACATCCTCATTACCAATAGGGGAAGTCAAAATGAAATATGCATCAATGATGGTCAGGGCCAATTCAATGAAAAGCTAGGTTTCGGTACTGCAGATGACTCAACGATTGATATGAAAGTAGCAGACATGGATGGAGATGGAGATCTAGATTTGATATTGGCCAATCGAGATGCGCAACAAAATTATATTTACCTAAATGATGGAAATCTAAATTTTGATCAAAAAATTGCCTTTGGAAGCGGGGAGGATCACACCCGATCCATTGCTATTATAGATATGAATGCGGATGAATATCTCGATGTGGTGACCGCCAATATCAATGGTCCCAATGTCATTTACTTTGGCAATTCGACATTGAGATATGAACATAAATCAGTATTTGATGCCCAACTGGACAAATCCTATGCTATTGCATTGGGTGATCTTGACGGGGATAAAGACGTGGATATTGTTATTGCCAACCATGGGGAACCGAATACTTATTTTATTAACCAAAATCAGGGAACCTTATGGAAGAAGTATGCGCTCAGTACCGAAGCCTACCATACCTATGATATTGTCCTGTCAGACTTGAATGGAGATGGAAGACTTGATATCATTGAAAGCAATTCTGATGAGCAAAACTTATATTATTTTAATCAATAAACAGATCAAAATAAAGCCTTCCGCATAAGCCTAAATAGATAGATCAAATAAACACTTAAAAACATGAAAAAAACCTATTATTTACTCAATCTGTTGTTATTGATTGTTGTTTTGACAATCAGCTGTAAAGAACAAAGTAAAACCGATGTAGTTGACTTAAGTTATGATCCTGAATTGCGCTTAAAAGAGCTTAATATCATCTTGCCAAGTCCACCGCAACCCGTGGCCAATTATGTTAATGGTGTACGTACAGGAAATTTGATATTCTTAGCAGGAAAAGGTCCAAAAAGTGCTGAAGGTACTGAATTAATTGGTAAGCTTGGGGTCGACGTTACGATTGAGGAAGGTTATGCAGGAGCACGAATGACCGCGATAAATCAGTTAGCCGTTTTGAAATCTATGCTAGGTGATTTGAAAAAGGTAAAACGTATTGTAAAAGTACTTGGGATGGTAAACTCGGCGCCTGATTTTGTAGAGCAACCTAAGGTGATCAATGGATTTTCTGATTTGATGGTAGCCGTATTTGGAGACCGAGGAAGGCATGCACGGGCTGCAGTAGGCATGGCTTCATTACCGAGAGGTCAAGCGGTAGAGATCGAATTGGTCGTAGAGGTTTATGAGGATTAGTGACTGATAGATATGAGTCATGATTATACTGTTTGATTTATGAGATGATTTATCGTCATAATTAGGCTTTTTTTACAATACTATTTCTAATGGCTCAATTGCTATGTAATCATTGATAAATAGGTAATCAACAGTTTTATACCAACCTAATTTCACAAAGCAAAAAGAATTTGGCGCAGAGCATGGCAGTGGATTCGTCTATTATTCACGCGTTCCCTTATTATGGTATGGCTGGAGAATTCCGCATGGTCATTCTTACAAATATCAGTCTGTTACCGACATCGTGCCTATGCTTGCTTTTATGTTGGAAATTAAATTGTCAGATGCAGTGATCGGACAGCCTATTCTTGAAACACTAGATTGAGTTAGGCAATAATAATTGTTTTAATAACTTAATATTTCTGTAAAACTGATGTCATTATAATCATAATGCCTTCTTTATACCATAAGCATTTTTATAATTTAAAGGAGCGTAAAAACATTTTCATTAGATATTTCACTAAGTAGTTAAATGAAAAATAATAGATCAAAATAACATCACGGAAATAAATGCTTTATATTTATTTCATGTACTTCTATGAAGCGGTTTTTGTTAATGTAAGTATGCTTCATCGGATATATAAGCTGAGTGGAAAACTAAACTGAGACAATAAATGAAATTAACAACTCAAAATCTTTTTGAACAATGTTATGGGAAATATGCGATTGCTGCGGTGAATATATTTACCATGGAACAGGTTTTGGGGTTATTTTCTGCAGCGCATAAATGTCAATCACCTTTTATTGTGCAGACGACACCCGTCGCACGTAATTATGCCCATCCAGAAATGTTATTGAGCATGATTGATGCGGCTTCAAAGATCTATCCTGATGTGGTATACGCGCTACATCTAGATCACGGTAATGAAGATCATGCCCTTGCGGCCATTGCTTCTGAACAGTATACCTCAGTGATGATTGATGCAAGTCATGATGATTTTGAAACTAATGTAGCCAGAACCAAACATATTGTAAAGAAGGCGCATATGAAGAACATCTCTGTGGAAGCTGAATTGGGCGTACTCAGTGGCGTTGAAGATGACGTTTCTATTGAGGAAAAATATGCCAAGTATACCAATCCAGAGAATGTAGTAAAATTTATTAAGCAGACGGAATGCGATAGTTTGGCAATTGCCATAGGTACGAGTCATGGTGCTTATAAATTTTCCGGCAACCAAGGCTTACAATTTGATATATTGAAAGAAATCCAGCAACGTTTACCCACATTTCCATTGGTTCTACATGGTGGATCTGCGGTCAATGATTACGAAATTGAACTTATTAACAGATTTGGAGGGAAGTTAGATGCGCATGCTAAAGGTGTAGATCCATTTGAGTTAAAGGAATCTATAAAGTATGGTATTTGCAAAGTGAATATTGCCACGGATACCCGATTGATTTGGGCTAGGGTTCACAGAACGTTTTTTAATAATCACCCGGCACAATTTGATCCAATTGTACCGGGCCAAGCTTATATAGAAGCGCAAGAAGATTTTTTAATTAAAAAATTTGAGTTAATTGGCTCAATAGATAAAATAAGAGATTTTAAATAAAGAAAAATTAAAACATGAACAGAGATTCAAAATATCCATTATTGATGAAATCTTCCCAAGCTAAAGAGGGCATTTATCAAGAAATAATTGCTGAAGATGCAGGTTGGGAATTTCTAAACTTCAATGCCCGCATTCTTAAAAAAGGCCAGGTATGGAAAGGTTTTACAGGAGAGAATGAGTACGGCATTATTTTACTGTCAGGCGATTATTCAGTTAAAACAGATCAAGGTAACTGGAAAACAAAGAATGGCCGTAAGCATGTCTTTGAGGGCATTGCGCATACGCTGTATTTATCTCGTAATACGGAATTTGAGCTTACCGCCGAATCTGAAATTCTAGATATTGCTTTGGGGTGGTGCGAAACCACAGAAGATCATCCGGCCCAATTCAAAGAGCCAACTAAGTCCGTCATTGAAATACGCGGAGGTGACAACGCTACTAGGCAAATAAATTCATTGATTGAGCCCGGATTTGATTGTCAACGCTTGGTTTCAGTAGAAGTATATACGCCTTCTGGAAATTGGAGCTCCTTTCCTGCACACAAGCATGATGAACGCATTTTGGATAATGACGGAAATCTAATAGAAGCCCGTTTAGAAGAAACTTATTTTTATAAGACAGATAAGCCTCAGGGATATGCCATTCAACAAATATATACTGGAGATAGAAGTCTTGACGAAATAGCAGTAGCCAGGAATAATGATGTGGTGATGGTACCCAAAGGATATCATCCTGTAGTTGCTGGTCATGGTTATAATATTTATTATCTTAATTTTTTGACAGGAAGTGATCAGTCACTGGCCAATACCAATGATCCAGATCATGAATGGATTTATGATTCCTGGTCAGGAAAAGATTCGCGGATTCCTATGGTCTCAGCTAAATAAAGAAAAAATGGGAAAAGTAAAACTTACGATGGACGTAATAACGATGGGGAGGTCTTCGATTGACCTATACTCCCAAAGCATAGGAGCAGATTTTGTGGATATCAAAGGCTTTGATGCCTTTGTGGGTGGATCGCCACTTAATATAGCCGTAGGCTGCAGTAGGCTGGGACTCAATGCGGCACTTCTGACAGCAGTAGGTACTGACAAAGTGGGAGACTTTATCTTGAATTTTCTGACTAAAGAGCAAGTTAATGTTGAATTCATTCCTAAACTCAGCCATGCAAGAAGTAGTGCGGTACTTTTGGGCATTCAACCTCCTGACAAGTTTCCCTTGGTGTTCTATAGAGACAATTGTGCCGACAGTCAATTGACCATTGATCATGTGGACCAAGCGCAGATTGAAAATTTTAAAATATTGGAAATTTCAGGGACTGCATTGAATGTAGAACCTAGTAGAAGTGCCGTTTTATATGCCCTTGAGAAGGCGGTTAAAAATGATGTTGATGTCATATTGGATTTAGATTTTAGAGCAGATCAATGGAGCGATGTGAGGTCTTTTGGAATTACTACTCGGTCTATATTGCCAAGGGTCACGATTGCCATTGGGACTGAAGAAGAAGTTTTAGCTACAATACTTGATTCCGAAGAACAGATTAATATCTCAGACCAGCAAATATCAGCACCAACGATATCTGGTAATTTAGATCAGGCAATCCAGCGTATTCTGGCATTGGGCGTGAAAATTCTCGTTGTAAAAAACGGATCAGAGGGTGTTACCATCCATCAGTTAAATAAAGAACCAGAAAAAGTACCAGGTTTCCCCGTAGAGGTGCTGAATGTATTGGGTGCAGGAGATGCTTTCGCCAGCGGATTTATTTATGGCTATCTTGAAGGATGGGATATGTATAAGTCATGTCGGATGGGTAACGCGAGTGGTGCACAAGTAGTACTACAACCCGGCTGTGCCAATTTTATGCCTACCCTCGAGGAATCATTATTATTTATTGAAGCAAAAGGAGGGTTTTGATATGAGTACTATAAAATTAACTGTAGCGCAAGCAGTCATAAAATTTCTTAATCAACAATACGTAGCGCGAGATGGTGTTGAGCATAAATTTTTTGCGGGATGCTTTGGTATTTTTGGTCATGGTAATGTTGCTGGAATAGGTCAAGCTTTACAACAACAAAGCGATCTTAAATATTATCAATGTCGCAATGAACAGGCTATGGTGCATACCGCCGCAGCCTATGCCAAGATGAAAAATCGCTTGAGTACTTTTGTCTGTACTACCTCTATTGGTCCGGGTGCGACCAATATGATAACCGCGGCAGCGGGTGCTACTATCAACAGGCTGCCTGTTTTACTTTTACCTGGAGATATTTTTGCCAAGAGAAATGTTGCGCCTGCCTTACAACAACTTGAATCATCGTCTTCCCAAGATTTTTCTGTAAATGACTGTTTCAAACCGGTATCAAAATATTGGGACCGCATCAATCGTCCCGAACAACTGATTTCATCCTTACCTGAAGTAATGAGGGTGCTTACTTCTCCCGCTGAGACGGGGACCGTAACCTTGTGCTTACCGCAAGATGTTCAAGCTGAGGCTTTCGACTTTCCCGTGCACCTTTTCCAAAAAAGAGTTTGGAAAATCCAACGTCCAAGACCTGATCTTTCCCAATTGGCTATGGCCGCAGCATTGATCCAAGAAAGCTATAAACCGCTGATTGTGGTGGGGGGTGGAGCGCACTATAGCGAGGCTCTTGAGGTTTTGAAAAAAGTCGTAAATAAAACAGGTATCCCAATAGCTGAAACCTTTGCAGGTAAAGGCGCGTTGAGATATGATAATCCACATAATTTAGGGGCCATAGGCGCTACCGGTACCATTGGCGCAGTTGAAATGGCAAGAGAGGCAGATCTGGTCATAGGTATTGGTACAAGGTATAGCGATTTTACTACAGCCTCCAAAACTGCCTTTCAGCATCCTGAAGTTAAATTCATTAACATCAATATTTATGAATTAGATGCAGCAAAGCATGGTGGAATCATGCTGCAAGGAGATGCTAAGGTTACATTGGAAGAGTTACAGACTCATTTAGGAGATTTTGAAGTCAATAAAAATCATCGTCAGAAGGCCCAAAAATTCAATGAAAAATGGGATAAAATAGTAGATAAAGTTTATAATTATCGACATGGAGAAGGCTTAAGTCAAGGGGAAATTATTGGAGCCGTGAATAATTTTTCAGATGAAAATGATGTCATGATTTCAGCTGCAGGCAGTCTACCTGGTGATTTGCATAAGTTGTGGAAGACAAAAAATAGCAAAGGGTTTCATTTGGAATATGGGAATTCCTGTATGGGCTATGAAATTGCTGGAGGGTTGGGTGCGAAAATGGCTGATCCCACCAGAGAAATATATGTGATGATAGGAGATGGGAGTTATCTTATGCTTGCCCAAGAAATTGTTACCTCCATTCAGGAAAATTTTAAACTCACGATTATTTTAATTAACAATGATGGCTATAAAAGTATCGGATCTTTGTCACGCTCACTTGGCAGCGAAGGTTACGGTACGCGGTTTTTGTACAGAAATGAACAGACAGGCCTCATTGATGGTGACGAAACAAACAAGAATGCCACACTTCCTGTTGATTTAGCAAGTAATGCTAAAAGTCTAGGGGCTCATGTAATTGAATGTCAAACTTTTAAAGATATTAAAAATGCACTGATTGAAGCTAAATCTATAAATAAAACTACCGTTATCTACACCGAATGTGATCGTCATCAAGACATAGAGGGGTATGCCTGGTGGGAAGTTCCGATTGCTGAAGCATCCCAAATGAAGAGTGTTCAAAAAGCGTACAAAGAGTATCTAAAACACAAGAAAAATCAGAGATTTTATTATTAAAATCAAAATTTATTGATCCAATACTATGGAAGCATTAAAAAATTATATTGACAACACCTGGACAGCGAGTGCTAATCTGTCAACGGTAAAGGTGTTGAATCCTGCGACACAAGAGTTGCTGGCTGAAGTTCCTATCGGATCAGCGTCAGCCAGAGACATGGATCAAGCTATTAAATCAGGCCATCAAGCGCATTTAGAATGGAAAAAAGTTCCGGTCATGCGTAGGGTTCAACCTCTTTTTAAACTCAAGAGGTTGATGGATGAAAATCTTGAGGACTTGGCCCAGACCATTACCCTTGAGTCGGGTAAGACTATGGAAGAATCCAAAGGAGAATTGATGCGTGCCATTGAAAACATAGAAACTGCCTGTGGTACACCCATGTTGATGCAGAGTGAATTCTCTGAAGATATAGCGAGTGGTGTTGATGAATTTATGATCCGCCAGGCCTTGGGAGTTACCGCTTGCATTGCTCCATTCAATTTTCCAGCGATGATTACTTTTTGGTTTCTACCTTATGCCATTGCTTGTGGCAATGCTATGGTGGTGAAACCATCCGAAAAAGTACCCTTGACGATGATCAAAATATTTCATCTGATTGATCAATTAGATTTACCTAAGGGATTGGTCAATATGGTACATGGGGGAAAGGTAGCCGTAGATGCGCTGCTCGAGCATTCATTGGTCAAAGCGATCAGCTTTGTGGGGAGCACCGATGTAGCAAAATATATATATGCCAAAGGCGCTCAATATGGAAAGCGGGTGCAAGCGCAAGGAGGGGCTAAGAACCCCGTAGTCATTCTTCCTGACGCAGATATTGAAATGACTTCTAAAATTGTCTCAGACAGCGTGTATGGATGTGCTGGGCAGCGATGCTTAGCCGCTTCTGTCATCCTAAGTGTTGGTGATCAAAAAAATGGAATTAGGGAGGCCCTTTATGAAAGTGCAAAAAGCAAACACATTGGTTTTGGTTTAGACTCCGGAGTAGATATGGGGCCTGTGATTACCCCTGATAGTAAATCAAGAATTAATCGCTTAATTAATTTGGGTGTAGAAGAAGGTGCCAATCTCTTGTTAGATGGGAGAACCCCTAAAGTATCTGGATATGATAAAGGTAATTTCATCGCCCCAACTATTTTAGAAAACTTGGCGCTTGATGGGAAAGTCATTGAAACAGAAATATTTGGCCCGGTCATGAGTCTCTTGCATATGAATACCGTTGATGACGCTATTTCATTCATAAATAAAAGCAAATACGGAAATTCTGCTTGTTTGTTCACAAGTAGCGGTGCAAGTGCCCGAAAGTTTCGAAATGAAGTAATGGCTGGGAATATTGGTATTAATATTGGAGTAGCAGCTCCTATGGCACAGTTTCCGTTTAGTGGATGGAAAGATAGTTTTTTCGGTGACTTGCATGGTCAAGGAAGACATGCCATTGAATTTTTCACACAAACCAAAGTAGTCATAGAAAGATGGCCGAAAGATTGGTCTAGAAAATTTTAATAAATATTTAAAGCGTAATTGTTATGATAAAATTGGCCAATGCTCCATGCTCTTGGGGAGTACTTGAGTTTGACTTAGAGGGAAAAGTAGCCCCCTACGGCCAAGTTCTCGAGGAAATGAGGGCAACAGGATATCAAGGAACGGAGTTAGGAGATTGGGGTTTTTTACCTACTCAGCCGAATCAGCTTTCTCAGAATTTAGCTAAGCGGGAATTAGATTTGATAGGGGCGTTTGTTCCTGTGAATTTGAAGGATTCGAATACCCACATCAAAGGTCTTGCGTATGCGTTAAAAGTTGCTGGGCTGATGTATTACGCTGGCTATGAGAATGCGAAAATAGTATTAGCAGATGATAATGGGGCGGTAGAAGCGAGGATAAAAAATGCTGGCAATATTACCTCAGCTATGGGACTGGGTCCTAATGCATGGGAAATATTTGCCGAGGGAGCCAATCAAATTGCCTATGCGGTAAAAGAAGCTTATGGTTTTCAAACAGTCTTTCATCATCATTGTGCAGGTTATGTTGAGACCCCAGATGAGATCCATAAATTACTTGAATATACAGATAAGCAATTAGTAGGACTATGTTTAGATACAGGTCATTATAGTTATGGTGGGGGAAATCCCATTGAAGCTTTGACTCAGTATAAAGAAAGAATCTGGCACATCCACCTTAAAGATTTCGATACCAAGGTCGCCGAAAAGGCGCGTTTGAACCAATGGGACTATTTCACAAGCGTTCAAAACGGTATTTTTTGCGAATTAGGTAAGGGAGCTGTTGATTTTAAGAGATTTATTGACGAATTGAAGGGGCAGGATTATTCGGGCTGGGCCGTAGTAGAGCAAGATGTGTTACCTGGAATGGGCAACCCAAAGCAATGCGCGCAGAGCAATCGTGAGTATCTCAAAGGACTTGGATTATGAGGGTCACATTGCACCGCTTTTTCGATGAGTATCATTTAATTCTAAAAGAGATCTATCGATGAGATGAATAAAAGTAGAAGACTATGAACAAGGTTAAAATAGGAGTGGTCGGTCTAGGAAGATTGGGGCACCAACATGCTGATAATATAGTAAACCATGTTAGAAATGCTCAGCTATCCGCCGTTTGTAGTGTTCAGGGAGACGAATTAGATCGCGCTAAAAAGGAATGGGGGCTAGACCAATGTTATACAGATTATAACGAAATGCTGGCACAAGCAGAACTAGATGCAGTGGCGATTGTTTCTCCTTCAAATTTACATTGCGAACAAGTGATTTCGGCCTTAGAAAAAGGATTACATGTGTTCTGTGAAAAACCTTTAGGTATCTCTAAAGCTGAATGTTGGGTGGTAGAAAAAGCTGTTGCCGCACAACCCAAATCAGTATTTATGTTGGGGTTTATGAGGCGATATGACCCCTCATATGCTTATGCCAAAAAGAAAATAGAATCAGGCTACATTGGTCGACCCATATTATTTAGGGGATACAGTGTAGATCCTGCATCAGCGATTGATGGAGCTATAAAATATGCAGCCAACAGCTCTGGTCAGTTTCTTGATATGGCCATTCATGATATAGATTTGGCACGCTGGTTTTTACAATCAGAGCCCAAATCTATTTATGCCATCGGAGGCTGTTATGCACATCAAGAATTTGCGAAATATGAGGATGGCGATAATGTTTCTGCCCTTATGCAATTTAAAAATGAGAGTATGGCTTTTTTATTGGCGGGCCGTACGGCTCCACATGGCTACAATATAGAAACTGAAATCATAGGTATGCTCGGACAAATTAGAATAGGTTCTGTACCACAGAAAAACCTCGTTGAACTATTTGATGCCGCGGGTATTCGTAAAGAATGTACATATTCATTCTCAGAGAGATTTCATGAGGCCTTTGTCAATGAGGTGCAAGAGTTTGTGGATTGTATTCTAGAGGACAGAAAACCAAGTGTTTCTGCTCACGATGGCACACGGGCTACCATTATAGCCGAACTTGCTACTCAATCTTTCAAGAACAATGAATTAATTAAAATTGATTAAGGGATCGTAACCCATTTAAAAACATCAAAATGAAGCAAATAAAAATAGGAATCATAGGGATTGGGCGGATGGGACAGATTCATCTGGATAATCTTATGCAGAAATTTTCAGAAGTAGAGGTGGTTGCGATTTCAGACATTAATGTAGAGGCTAGACAATGGGCAGCGAAATATAACATACCTAAATTTTACTCGGATTATCAAGACCTCATCTCTAATCAGGAGGTCAATACCGTGGTCATTTGTTCTCCAACGAATCAACATGCAGAAAACATCATAGCGGCGGCTCAAGCAGGTAAAGATGTTTTTTGTGAAAAGCCTATGGATTTGTCAATACAGACTGCAATGAGGGTTTTGCAAATCGTTGAAAGGGCTGGCGTTAAATTTATGTTGGGATTTAATCGTCGATTTGATCCGAATTTCATGAAGATAAAAAGCTTAATCGATGAAGGAAAAGTAGGGGAGCCACAAATAGTTAAAATTACGAGTCGCGATCCTGCACCCCCACCGATTAGTTATATAAAATCTTCTGGTGGGATGTTTCTAGACATGACCATTCATGATTTTGATATGTCTAGGTTTATGGTCAATAGTGAGGTCAAATCAATTTTCGCTGTGGGTAGAAACCTCATAGATCCTGAAATTGGCATCGCTGGAGACATCGATACCGCCGTGGTAACGATCACCTTTGAAAGCGGTGCCATCGCCACTATAGACAACAGCCGTCAAGCCGTTTATGGGTACGACCAAAGAGTGGAAGTATTTGGTTCCGAAGGCATGGCCGGTACGGAGAATAATAAATCAGATAATCATTACTACTACAATAAAAAGGGCCAATCGGAATCCTTACCGCTTCATTTTTTTATGGATAGATATATTCCCTCTTATTTTAATGAAATGAAGGCTTTTATTCATTGTATTGTTCATGACGAAGCACCAAAAGTAGGAGGTCAAGATGGCTTAATTTCATTGGCTATGGGATGGGCAGCCAATACATCTATGCAAGAAAATAGGGTAGTGATGTTAAAAGAGATGCTTAATTAAGATAACCACTAAAAAAGTCAGTATAAAATTTAACTTTTAGACAAAACAGAATATGTATACTTTCATGACTTTCTTGGCATTCACCTTGTTTGTCGCAATTTACTCTTGGTATAAATTGCGAAATGAAAAGTTAGATTCTCAGGATGGATATTTTCTGGGTGGAAGAAGTTTAACCGGTCCTGTAATCGCAGGATCTATGTTGTTGACCAATATCTCCACAGAGCATTTGATTGGCATGAATGGATCTTCTTACAAAAACGGATTCATCATCATTGGCTGGGAAGTTACTTCGGCACTTGCTTTAGTGCTGGCAGCCATATATTTTGTTCCAAAATACTTAAAAATGGGTTTAACTACGATTCCCCAATATCTAGAGAATCGATTTGACAGCTTGACTCGAACCTTAGTCGCCTTATTTTTGATTATTTCTTTTGTAGTAACCCTCTTACCTATAGTACTTTATACTGGAGCCATTAATTTAGAAAGCATCTTTGATATTTCAGGCGTTCTCGGTGTAAGCAAGACGGAAGGCCTTTGGATAACTGTAGGGCTAGTTGGCTTATTGGGATCTATATATGCCGTTTTTGGTGGTTTAAAGGCCGTAGCTATTTCCGATACCGTCAACGGATATGGGTTATTGATAGGAGGTACTGCTATTCCGATACTGGCTTTGGTGAGTATAGGTGGTGGAAATCTGCTCATAGGTTTGGAGAAAGTATTTAACGCCGTTCCAGAAAAGTTTAATGTGATCGGGACTAAAGATTCGGTCATGCCTTTTGAAACCTTATTTACCGGGTTGATCATCAATCAAATTTATTTCTGGTGTATGAATCAAAACATTATTCAACGGGCATTAGGCGCTAAAAACCTTATAGAGGCCCAGAAAGGCTTACTTTATACGGGGGTTTTAAAAATATTTGTACCTATCATCATCATTCTACCAGGCGTTATTGGATTTTATTATTTTGGAGATAGCTTTTATGATCAGCAAGACATGATCTATCCTGAGTTAATTAAAAAGGTCATGCCCAAATGGTTTACAGGTTTATTTGCGGCTGTGGTGATGGGTGCGGTGCTGAGTACATTCAACAGTGTACTTAATAGTGCTGCCACAATTTTTAGTGTAGATGTTTATAAAAGACATATCAATCCATCTTCGAGCGATCGAAAAATGGTGAAAGTAGGGAAGTCAGTATCTGCAATATTGGCCATATTCGCAATCATTACCGCACCGATGGTAGCCAATGCATCAGATGGCCTATACCAGCTTTTACAACAACTGAATGGTATTTTCTTTATTCCAGTGGCTTCCATCATGCTCGCAGGCTTTTTTTTACCTAAAATATCTGCTATGGGAGCAAAATCGGCGCTTTTTTCGGGTTTATCATTTTATATTATCTGTATTTTTATTTTAGATGTAGATCTTCATTTTATTCATATATGGGGTATTGAATTTTTATTAAATATGGCTATTATGTTTGGTGTTTCCTATTTCTATCCAAATCAAAAAAGTTTAGATATCGGTGATATTAATTTATTGGACTTAACCGAATGGAAGCATACTAAAAAACTGTCTATAGGTTTGTGTATAGTAACCCTTCTAATTTATATTGTGTTAGGGCAAGCGGGTTAAGTTTATATTGTAATTCTATTTCAGAAGGATCACTCTATTATTGCGTAATGCCGCAATGCGCTGTCTTATCATGTTGAGCCATCACAAGAAAAAAATTTGTTATTTTGATTTTGGTAACGTTTTACGAACCTGTGCATAGAAGAGGAATTTATAGGATAATTCACAATAGGCCTAATGGACGTATGTTGATTATCTCAAATACTTTTCAAAACAATAACTTAACATAATATAAATTATATAACAAAATAGCAGTTTAGTGTTGCTGCCGCTTGACGATCATAGAACCGCTTGATCATATATTGATATTATGTTTACACGAGAAATACGGCCCTACAATTTGATTGCTTACTGAATACTTATTAAATAGTACACCTTATCGGTAGAATGATAAGCCAACTCAATCTTTAATAATGACTATTCTATTCTCAATATATATTAAAATTATAAATTCTCTCTGTAAGGCCTAAGTTAAGTAATCTAAAAAGCTTAAGTAGCACTTACAATTTAATCATATCCACAAAAAAATATGATTAATTAGTTAATATGGAAATAATTAATTAAAATAAAATTTTTAAATTAAATTACCAATATTCTAATCATTATAAAAAAAATCTTATTATCATGAAATTAAAATTCCACCTTTTCTTATGCTTGATCTTCATTTCTGGGCTTTTCGCAAATGCGCAAAGGCCTGTTCCGTTTAAAAGTGAATTTACATATTTTCAACCGCCTTCTAACTTTCTTTCTGAAAGTGGTACATTTAGCGTTAATGCATCTCTTGTTTACGAAGAAGAAGTTAAGGAGCAATTGGTATTATATGAGGCAGAAATGGAAGAATGGAAGGCACTTCCAGCAAAAGAAAAACTAAAAAGAAGAGCAATAGATAAAGGTAATCTTCCCGAAAATAAATATTTTCCTACAATTCATGGAGAAGAAAGAATAACACGTGGTATTCAGATAGAAGGTCTTGAAATATCAGATGATGCAGCTGCTAATGTCACTATAACTGTTAATAAACCAATTACCAGCTCTTCTGCTAGAAAGGTAGATATAAATGGTAATAAGTTGTGGAAAATAGATGTAAATACAAATATTAGTATAGATATAGTTATTACAGATGATAAAGGTCTAAAAGAGGCTTTTAGCTTTGATGGGAGTCATACTGAAACAGACGCAGAAAATTTTGAGGGTAAACTCGCAGGTAGAGGAGTAAATGCAAATACACAACAGAAAGTCGAAAAGCGTCAATTTCCAAACGCTGAAAGAAAGGCATTAGATAATGCTTTATCAAACCTTGGTCTTTTTTTATCAAACAGATATGGTTTCATGAATAAAAGCATGACTACTCAGATTTATACACTTAGGGCTAAGAAAAAGAATTATGATGCAATAACTTTAGCTGCGCGATCTCTCGTTGGTGGCTATGGTCTTCAAATGCAACCAGAAAATGCTGAGAAATTCGAAGGAACTCTATTGAAAGCAATAGATGTTTTCAATGCAGAACTTGAGGAATATATTCCAATGAATAAAAAAGCTAGAATATCTGATGCAGCTGCTACCTTTTTATATTTAAATATTGCAGAGGCTTACCTGTGGCTTCAAGACTTCGGAAAATGTAAACAGGCTTTAGCAGAATATGCAAATATTCAAGTTCTCTCTGAAAAGTCTGGTTCGTCAAATTTTGCGGCAAATTTTAATGGTACTGATTATCAAGCGCATTACAATAGGTTAAATGGCTTGCAAGCTGATTTAGAAATGCGCTATTCTCAAATAAAGTAATAAGATTTTATTACTGGATTAAGTATAAAGTGAATATCTACCTCAAAAAAAGCATAAATTTCAAAATGAAATTTATGCTTTTAACAAATCTTAATTTTCAAATCTTTTAGCCCATTTCCATTAAGAAATTGTAGCCTTATGTTATCTTGTCCGAAAACATTCACGAGATAAAACTGATTGATCTCCATTTTTTATGATTAATTCTTAGCTTATGATAAGTAAAATTGTTCATAATCAATTAGTTATGATAAAGTATAAGTTTAGTTTACTATTGTTCCTAATCATTATAAAAGTAATTTGTTGAAAACGAAGCGAACAGAATTGAGCATTGACATAAATAAAATAAGACAGCTACTTGTTTAATTTTTTGATCCAAGAAGAACGCTTAGATGTCCTCCCCCACTTTCACGAAATTCTGATGTGATCATTAACTATTTCAAGGTTATGAAGTTGATCAATGAGTTAATTTATTTTTTTTTAGAATGTATTTGATTGCGGTAAATGAGATCATTTTTTGGGATAAACTGAATCCTTGACCTGTAAATTATTTCAACCTTATCAAACCATTTAACCAAAACCAACACATTCTAAATATGAACCCATGAGTTATATGAATTGTTATATAATTTAGAGTGATCAAAACAGACAGATGAATGAAAAAAAAACCGAGCTTACCTATTTATACATGTATATTTTTCTTAGTGGTTTTTTCAAGTTGTCAATCATCTTCTGAAAAACAGAATGAACGTCCTCAAATAGATTCATCCTCAGTATCTCAAAAAGTAAGTATCCAGGATGTAGAAGAAGGAATTCGAGCCAATATAGATGCCAAGACCAAGGCAGGTGATGGTTATTTCACCTTTTGGAATGATAGTATAGAGCTAAGTTTGAAATTGGTCAGGGTACATACAGAATACCTATCTGTACTTGGAACCAATGAATTTTTCGCTTGTGTAGATCTTGCCACAGAAAATGGAGACGTCTATGATGTAGACTTCTTTCTTGAAGGCACTGTAGGTGAAATGAAGGTAACCCAGACAGATGTTCATAAGCTCAATGGAAAACCGTATTATGCTTGGAAGCAAGTTGATGACGATATCTGGTATACGGTCCCAGTAGAGAATGCAGGTGCCGAACTCTTGGGTGTGATTGAAAGTGCTGATCGTTTTACGTTCACTTATGAAGTGCAACTGCCTGAATTAAGTGAATCCGCAGAGATTTGGCTCCCTCTAGCGCAAAGTGATTCTTTCCAGAAAGTTGAAATCTTATCCATTGATGCGCCTGTTGAACATCAGCTCCTTACCGAGGGTGAAAATCAGAATAGTATTCTTTATCTTAAACTTATGAGTAGCCACGCTCATGATAAAATTATGATACAATACCGAGTACAGAGAATTGAAAAGTCAGCCTATATTGAGGAGACTTTCAATCCTAAAAAATATCTTAAGGCTACCTCTTTAAACCCTGTAGGAGATCGATTTGAAGTGATTTCTAGTACCATAATTGAATCAAAACAGGCAGATACACCGCTGATGAAAGCTAGGGCTTTGTACGACTATATTATAGACAATATGCGGTATGCCAAAGAGGGTATTTATGGGACAGGTGATGCCAATTACGCTTGTGATTCTAAATCCGGTAATTGCACAGAATTTCACTCATTTTTCATCTCGCTTGCCCGTTCGGCAGGAATACCGTCTCGATTTGCCGTAGGCGCATCAATACCATCCGAGCGAAATGAAGGCGGGATAGATGGTTACCATTGCTGGGCAGAGTTTTATGCGGAAGGAAAATGGTGGCCTGTAGATATTAGTGAGGCCAATAAATATACGCCATTGGCCACTTATTATTTTGGACATCACCCTGCCAATCGAATTGAATTCAGCCGGGGCAGAGATCTTAGGCCTGATCCATTACCTCAATCAGGTCCTATCAACTTTCTAGCTTATCCAATATTTGAAATTGGAGGTAAGCCCACCTACGTTGAAACTACTTTTTCATTCAAAAGAGCAACGTCCAAAATATAATATTTTACTTATTCAGGGTGCTCAGATTCTGAAGAATCATCTGAAGGATGCTCATCTGCCGCGGCATCATCGGAGGGATGTTCGCTGCCCGAGCTGTCATTATCTGATGGATGCTCACTACCTGAGGCATTCGTTGCTAAACTATCCGAAGGGTGCTCACTATCATTTTCTGATGGATGCTCAGTGCTGTCAGTAGATGTAGCTTCTACTTTATCTGTACTTTCTGCCTCTTTTTTTGAAGGTGTGCTGCAAGAACTTGCCGATACAAATATGAAAAAGGAGAGTATCCACAGTCCACTTATCAGGGTTTTCAGCTTATTAGAATTGACGATCATAACTTTAGGGGTTTATTTACAATGAAAAATAAAAGTAAAAATAAGAAATTAATATCTTTTTAGCGGCCCTTCATATAAATAATTCCTGATTTGCAGTGTTTAATAACTCAATTCAGTTGTTTTCTGAAGGGAACTTCATCGCATTGGAACCTTTTGATTTTAGCTATGTCTCATGATATTTACAGAGATGGAAATTTTTTAAATCATTAAATTGATGCCATTTTAGATGGAGGGTTATAAGATAGACCCATTATTATTTTGAAAAGCGTGACCCTACTCTATGACAGGAATTGTACCAGTAAGTGCTTGATTTTTAAGGTTTTGAGCACTAATAGAGATAGATTAGAGATGAGATGAATCAGGAGCGCCTTCCCTCAACTCACTCAATTTCTGCATTGACTCCCACCAAGGCAGATTATGGATAGGATCACCAAACGTCAAAGTTTCTCCTAACTTAGGAGTAACCAATGAAACCTTTTTTTTAGAAGCATATTGAACGGCCAAGTTGATCGGTTCATACCAGTCATGATTGGATAAATTAAACGTACCCCAATGGATGGGAAACATTATTTTAGTCCTTAGGTCTAGTGCTGCTTGGACCGATTGCTCGGTATGCATATGGATGTCTCGCCATCCTAGATCTTCTCCATAATCACCGATTTTAATAAAGCTCATCTCAATAGGTCCAAAGCGTTCTCCAATGACCCGAAAATGATCTCCATAACCTGAATCACCACTATGATAGATGTCATGGTTGGGACTGGAGATGACCCAAGAAGTCCATAATGTAGCATTATTCAAGCCAGTACGGCCCGAATAATGTCTTGCTGGCGTACAATGAATGGTAAACTCATCTAAGGTGAGACTTTCCCACCAATCCATCTCATTGATTTGGGTTGCTGAGATGCCCCATTCAATGAGATGGGCTTTGATCCCAATGCCTACATAAAATTGGCTACCCGATGCAGCCAGTACTTTAACCGTTTTCATATCTAAATGATCAAAATGATCATGAGAAATGGTAACGATATCAATCGGAGGTAATGCATCCATAGGTAAGGGAGATCGATTAAATCTTTTGGGCGCTATAAATTTTATGGGAAAAGCATGATCGGAGAGCATGGGATCCGTAAGTATTCGTTTACCATCCATTTCGATAAATACAGTAGCATGACCCAACCAAGTAGCCCTTATGCCCGCTTTGACCGTATCAGCTACATCGGGAATCTCCATGGGAAATGGACCTGGCGGTACACGAACTTGATCCCCTAGTAGATCCCCTATATTTACCATTATGCCATAAGGCATGTCGCCCGGTGAGTTTTGAAAGTGATCGCCATTAAATGAGTGGGAAGACCGTGCTTTGACAGAACTCTCTTCGTCCATGACTCCTCCAAATTCTGTCCCACTTAAAACCCATTGAACCAGTACATAAGCCAATAAAACAATACCAGCAATAGCTAAAAGAATGACCTTTAAACTTTTTTTCATTGTACAAAAATAGCAAATGAGCGCAACATCCATCGCCTGATTCATTAGTACCCAAAATATTCCATTTTACCCTTGGGGGCTGGCAACTAAATTGATAAGCTTAATCAGTATTAGAAGAGACTATTCAGTAATTACAAATTTATGGCTCACACTCTTTCCTGTAGTTTGACTCATCATCTTTACTACGTACAGGCCTGGCTTTAATGATTTTAGTGAAAGATGATTGTTTTCAGGTATTTCATCACACATGAGCCTTGAACCATCCATGGATACGATAGAATAATAATCATATTCAGAAGGATAGAATTTAATGAATGCTTTTGCAGGATTTGGATAAAAATAAAGTTCACTATTTAGTGAAAATCCAGTTATGACCTCTGCAAATTCAAACCAATTGAGATTAAATTCTCCGGCTCCAAGTATTTTTAGGCGGAGCGTATAAGATCCAGCAGGCATCACTGCATTTGTATAAATGGTTACCCAATCTTGCCATCCTCCAGTTACAGGTGTGCTAGTAGTGAAAATCTCACTTTCAACAGAATCCACTACTGAATAAAAGCCTAATGATCCTTCAGCTGAGAGCGAGGCAACTCTCAATTTCACACCAAACTCTGTTTCTTGAGGTACATAAATCAAATAATCCGCATAATCTCCAATATTTACGTAACCGAGATTAAGTCCACCGCCCTCATCTGTAGAAGATTCTGTCTGGAACCCAGACATGTTTATAAAATCCTCTGCCTGAATGACACCTGGAAGCACGAACTGAATAGGTAAATTATTTAGAACAGATAAATTAGTAAACGCTCCTAATATTTTTTCCGACTGAGAGGTAATGGTACTACCCGAATAACTTAATTTAACCTCATCTGAATGCATTAAATTTCCGGATAATTCCAATATTAATGTTCTTGTTTTGTCTTCCGCCTGAAACACGGTGTTGATAGACCTTATCTCTCCATTTACCGTTGCTGAAAATAAACCAGCTGCATTCGCTAAAGAGCCCCCTTTTATTTTGTCATTTAATACAAGCGTTATTGATTTTTGATCTTCAAAAGTGGTTCCAGTAATAGCAGTAAAAGGAGCCGTATTTGTAGCTGCTGTTATATCAAATGTGATATGACTGATGTTGAGAGGTATGTCATTGTCGACATGATATTTCAGTACATGCCTCCCCGCTTCTAGATAGATATTTTTAATAGTGAGGCTATCAAATATCGTCCAACCACCCGTACTGTTACCTGTAGTTATGGGTGTGATATCCTCCCCGTCCATTGATAAATGAAAATTACCTCCACGCTCCTCTGAGGCTACATGAATACTCAAGGCATAGGTAGCAGATTGCGCAATATTAACAGTATAATTCATCCACTCACCCGTATGAGTAAATCCTACATGGTAACCATTACTATTGAACAAATCATTAGCTTCAATATCTACGCCATCGTTTCTATAAGCCCAACCTGAATTCCACGCTTGCCATTGACCTGATGATAATTGATAATTGGCTGCGTCTACATCATAGTAAGCAATACCATTTCTTCCCAAATCATAGTCAGACAGGTAGATGGTCCCTGGGATACTCTGAAGGGCATAAGGCAATGTTTCCTCGGTAGTCGGTTGTCTCATAAGTGCATCTATGACATCAGGTCTGTAGGTATTATTGGTCACGAGTAAATTCTCTGCCAATTGCATGACCGCGTTAAAACTCTCCTCTTCAGAAGGCTTTGGTCCTTCTCTTTTCCAGTAGTCCAAGATATCTTGATAGCCTGGATTTATCGTGATACTATATGGACTGTTAATACTTTCCATCTTCCTCATGGTCCACCATGCCCAACCTATATTGTGCTCTTCAAAAAGGGCTACAGCATCTGTAAACCAAGTGTTGGAGTTTTCTCCAGATTCGCCCATCCACAAGGGGATATCATATTGTTCCCTCAAGGGAATAATCCAGTCAAGGTCATCTAGTGAACTCCAGTATTTATGGAAACTATAAACCATATTATCGTCCCATGGAGGGGTTAAACCCGTAAAATCATTTGCGAACCAGTTCCCCTCAATAAATAGAACATGTTGATCTCCAGTAGCTCTAATACTATCCGTAATTTCTTCATATAAATTTCTCAAAAGAGTGCCGCCAGGAAGGTCCCAATTGGTTTCATTGATCAAGTCATATCCACCTATCCAAGGTTCATCTTTGTATCTTTCTGCAATTTTTTTCCAAAAAGCCACCGTTTTATCTTGGTTGTCTTTACTCTCCCATAGAGAAGGTTTGGAATTATCATAATCTGAAATGTCAGCATTGTAACCTTGACCCCCAGGAGCGGCATGAAGGTCAAGAATAAGGTACATTTCGTTGGAGGCACACCAACTAAGAAGACTATCTACCATCTCGAAACCCTTTCCAAGCCATGTATGGTTACCCGATACGGGTTCATCCTCGATAGGAAGTGTAAAGAGATTGTAGTGCATGGGCAGACGTATACTATTGAATCCCCAAGCAGCTAAGGAATCCACATCGCGTTGGGTAAAATGATTGGCCAGCCATTGATCAAAAAAGAGGTCTGTCTTTTCGACACCCATCAATTTGATAAGCTCTGACCTGATTTCATGTTGAGTTCCAGCAAAGCCTGCCGTTTTCATCATATATCCTTCCATAACCATCCAACCACCTGGCCCCAAGCCTCTGAGCAAAACTTCCTCGTCTTCACTATTGACAATGACTTTTCCCTTTGCTTTGAGCCACTGACTAGAGGCCGAATAAGTAAGAATGAATAAGAGTAGTAAGAGTATTGCTTTCATTTTAATTTTTATTTATCAAATTAATTTAACTGATCAGACAGATGAATTATAATCTCAAAAACTTGTTTAGAGTTTTGAGAATTTTAGTTTAATGAAATGAAATCATTAAACTAAAAAACAAGCTTAAAAAAGGGTGTTCTTGAGCATTTATGTAACGACCTTAACAAAAATAAAATTATTGCCGTTAGTATCTATTAAACTGGATACTACATATACTCACGACTTCACTTAGTTACTTTCACAATACCTCACAAATATTTACAAAATATTAATTTTTATTTAGATTATGCATTATTTTACAACCAGTTAATACACATAATGCATAAAAATTCTACATGTAGACCCGTCTTGATGCGTAAATGTCATTTCGGTTCTTTAGCTCTTTTGATGTTTTTCGAATTTCACTCTATAGTTTCATTAGGGCAAATTACTTCAATAGGCTTTCCATTAATAGAACATTTTTCTCCTGAGGATTACCATGCGGGCATCCTCAATTATAAGATTAAACAAGATCATCGAGGTTTCATTTTAGTCGGAAATAATAAGGGCATTCTAGAGTATGATGGAGATCAATGGCGAAAACATATCATTAACGGCAACGATAGGGTCAGATCTATATTTCCAGCGATTAATGGGAAGATTTATGTGGGTACACAAAATGAGATTGGCTATTTATGGCCCGATGATAAGGGTAAATATACGTATCACTCTTTGAAGTATTTAATTCCAAAAGCCCATAAAGAATTTGATGACATATGGAATATTTTCCCTTTCGAAGAGGGCATTGCGTTTGCCAATGTAAAGGGAATACTTCACTATGCGAATGATCAAATCACCTTTACCCCTTTTGTTAAGTTAAACGTCCAATCATTTACGATAAATGATAAAATTTATAATCAAGTAATGGATCAAGGATTACTTTATCTTAATAACGATAAATGGACACTTACCAATCAAGGATCCTTTTTTGCAGATAAAGAAGTACGAGGTATGTGTACCTACAACGAACGTTTTGATCTGATCAGCACCTATGATCAGGGTATTTTCCTAGTAGGAAGGCATGAAGTCATACCTTGGGCACCCGATTTCACAACGATATTTTCTCAACATGAAATTTTAGTCACTAAACGCTTAAGAGATGGTTCTTTTGCGATAGGTACCCATACGGATGGTCTATACCTCTTGAATGCAGAGGGTTCCTTAATCCATCATTTTACTGAGAAGAAAGGGCTTAACTCGAAAGCTGTACATGATGTTTTTGAAGATTCATTCGGTAATCTATGGGTGGGGCAAAATAATGATATTGCCAAAATCGAATGGAATGCTCCCTTTCGATACTTAAACGATAAAATGGGCTTATCGGGTACGGGCTATGCAGCGCTTACCACCACTGACTATACTTATCTAGGAACCAACAATGGACTTTATAGCATTTCGCACAATGAAGAAGAGGAAGCCAGACGGTTAAAAAAAATCAAAGGTATAGAAGGACAGGTTTACAGCATTCAAGACATAAATGGCGATATTTTGGTAGGTTGCCATGTGGGGGCTTATCAAATAAAAGGAACCCAAGCCATCGAAGTATCTGGAGGCGTGGGTTGGTGGACATTCGCAGGTACAGATAATCCTCATATAGCCATTGGAGGTGGTTATGCTGGATTATTTTTAATGCGAAAGCAACAAGGGGATTGGCGGGTGGAAAAATACTTATCTGGGTTTTCAGAATCAAGTAGAATCATGGCCTTTGATCAGCATAAAACCCTTTGGATGAGTCATGGGTATAAAGGCGTTTACGCTTTTAAATTCACAGAAACCTATGACAGTTTGACGGCTATAAAACGCTATGACCAATCGAATGGTTTTCCTTCTAGTTTAGGAATAAACGTTTTTCAAATTAATGGAGAAAATATCTTTACCACCACTGAAGGAGCTTATCGCTATGACAACACGGAAGACAAATTCACTCCTGATAAACAGGTCAATGAGGTTCTGGGTTCAAAAACTAATATTAAATATCTATTAGAGGATAATTTCGGTGACCTTTTCTTTATCAGCGATGAATATTCTGGAATGTTGAAAAATACGGATTGGAAATATGAACTTGATAAACGGACTTTTAATAAAATTCACGGGCTCTTTAATGATGACTTGGAGAAAATAGCGATTCACTCAGACGATGAGATATTATTCGCTGCTCGTGAGGGGTTTATTGTGTACGACAAATCCTATATTTCACCCGTTGATAAAGCATTTGAGGTAGTCATCAGGAAAATTACCTTATTAAATACTGATTCAATACTTTTTGACGGTAATTTCATTTCAAATGATGCACTTGTTAAGCATCAACCTAAAGCAAGTATTCCAAGTATCGACTATGATGATAATGCCATTCACTTTAGCTTCTCGGCACTCGAATATGATGAGACACCTCCGATGTTCAGATATCGACTGAAGGGCTATGAAGAAGAGTGGTCGCTCTGGACGAGTACCCACCAAAAAGAGTACACCAATTTATTTGAAGGAAAATATGTATTTGAAGTTGAGTCAAAAAATGCGGTAGGCAAACTTTCTGACATCAGTTCCTATAGGTTTAACCTTCTCCCTCCTTGGTATCGGACCACGCGGATGATTCTACTTTATTTATCCTTGATTTTTGGATTTTTATTTTGGTTTATCTATTCAAGTAGAAAAAATAAAAAAATCATTTTTAAGCAAGAAAATGCGCTGATCACTCAAGACCGAGAATTGAAAGAGGTATCCGAAAAATCAAAAGAAGAAATTAATCAACTGAAAAACGATAAACTCACTACAGAAATCCGTCACAAGAAAAAGCAATTGGCCAGTACCACGATGCACTTGCTCGATAAGAATAAATTCCTTCAAAACATACAAAGTGCTATCAATGAATTAATGCAGAGCCCCGAAGGGAATAAGATTAAACCCAAACTTAAACGGATCGTCAAAGAAATTGAAAATAACAAAAACGAAGAAAACCATTGGGATAAATTTGAATTGCACTTCAATGAAGTAAATGACGGATTCACCAAAAAGCTCATCTCACAATTTCCGAATATCAGTTCCTCAGAAGTTCGATTGTCGGTCTACCTTAAAATGAACCTGAGTACAAAAGAAATTGCAAATTTGAGTCATGTAAGCACTAGAGCTATTGAAATGTCACGCTATCGGTTGAGAAAAAAACTAGAGCTAAAAAAAGAGGTGAATTTGATTGATTTTTTAATGAAAATCTAATAAGTATTTAGACAATAATCATGATCCCATGCATCCATCATTCAAGGGCGTATTTTTACAATTCCTGCCAAAAAGAAAGATTCAATGCCCCCCCAGGAAAATATACTTTTTCAAATATTTTTTTTCAGTCAGTTATCAGCTCAAAAAAATTAGTCATAGTATTGAGCCATTTGATGATTGAATAGTACTTTTACTGCATGATCATAGTAGTTTCCCCAGCCAAAAACCTTGACTTCGCCTCAAGATACGATATTCAGGTGACGCAGCCCAGACTCTTGGAATGCACCCATGAACTCATCACTACCTTACGGAAAAAATCGGTTAAGGATATTGAAAACTTGATGGGTATCAGTACTTCTTTGGCAACATTAAACGTTCAGCGGTATCATGATTTTGAAAAGGATCCTTCTGTAGAGCATACTCAACCTGCCGTTTTTGCCTTTAATGGAGATGTCTATCAAGGCTTACAAGCGCCTACATTTGATGCTGAAAAAATCAATTTTGCTCAAAAGCATCTTCGAATTCTTTCTGGTTTATATGGTTTACTGAGACCTCTAGATTTGATTCAGCCCCATCGACTAGAAATGGGCACTCAACTTGCTTTTGATGATTACAAGACTCTTTATGAGTATTGGGATACAAAAATCATGAATTTATTATTGGAAGATCTTAGGGCACAAAATGACAATATAATCGTCAATTTGGCCTCAAATGAATATTTTAAATCGGTGAATAAAAAAGAATTTCCGGCTGATGTCATAGATGTCGAGTTTAAAGACTTCAAAAATGATCAATATAAAATCATTTCATTTTATGCCAAAAAAGCGCGAGGCCTGATGTCCAAATATATTATTGACTATGCGATAAGCGACCCGGAAGATTTGAAGGGATTTGATTCAGGAGGTTATTATTATGATCCAGAGGCTTCCTCTGCTCAAAAAATAGCTTTTAAACGAGACTCAAAATGATAGCGTTTATTGAAGTGAAAATGCATCATTGAGATTTTGGTTAGCTAAATCCCGTTTATTACTCCCTAAAAGAACCCCTCTCATATCTGAAAGAGTCATAGAATTTCACCAAGCCTTTTTAATTAATAACTCTGTGACAAGACTTTATACCCGACAATGAGGTTCCGTTGTTTAGTATAGGAACGAACAAGCGCCTGCCTAACTTCAATCACATCTACAATAACCTTTTGGAATTAATCATGTTGCAATTTCAGTAAATTCAATGCTGAACCTGCCTTAAACCATTTAATCTGACTTTCATTGTAGGTATGATTCACAGTAATTAAATCCTCACTCCCATCCTGATGGCTTGCCCGGATAGTCAGAGATTTTTCAGGTGAAAAGCTACTCAAGTCTATGAAATCAAAACTGTCATCCTCTTGAATTTTATCGTAATCATTTTCAGAATTGAAAGTTAGGGCCAACATTCCCTGCTTTTTCAAATTGGTTTCATGAATTCGAGCAAAAGACTTAACTAAAACGGCACAAACGCCTAAATGGCGGGGTTGCATCGCAGCGTGCTCTCTAGAAGAACCTTCCCCATAATTTTGATCTCCTATGACAATCGTGGGGATTCCAGCAGCTTTATAAGCGCGCTGGGTATCAGGAACGGTTCCAACTACCCCAGTTAGCTGATTCTTAACTTTATCAGCGGCATCATTAAAAGCGTTGGTAGCTCCTGTGAGGGTATTGTTGGCAATATTGTCAATGTGACCTCTATACTTCAACCATGGCCCTGCCATAGAAATATGATCAGTGGTACATTTTCCTTTGGCTTTGATCAGTAGTCTGGCACCCATGATATTTTTCCCATCCCATGGAGCGAAGCCTGCCAAAAGCTGCAACCTTTTTGAATCAGGATTTACTTCGATCTCAACACTCGAACCATCTTCGGCAGGGGCTAAATAACCCGCATCTTCAACATCAAAGCCCTTGGGCGGTAATTCCCATCCTGTGGGTTCATCAAGCTTGACTTGTTCGCCTTTGTCATTGGTCAAGGTATCGGTGATTGGATTGAAACCCAAGTCACCAGATATTGCCAAGGCAGCAACCATCTCTGGAGAGGTGACAAAAGCATGGGTATTGGGATTCCCATCATTTCTTTTTGAGAAATTTCTATTAAAAGAATGTACGATGGTATTTTTTTCTTGCTTATCAGCTCCAGACCGAGACCATTGCCCTATGCATGGACCACAAGCATTGGTAAATATTTTCGTACCTAGATCTTCAAAGGTCTTGATAAAGCCATCTCTTTCTATGGTATATCGAACAAGCTCTGAGCCTGGGTTAATTCCAAATTCAGCAGCAGGTTTTAATCCCTTTGATACGGCTTGTGCAGCAATGGATGCTGCCCTTGAGATATCTTCATAGGAAGAGTTGGTACAAGAACCGATCAATCCCCACTCTACTTTCATAGGCCAGTCATGTTTCTTAGCTTTTTCACGCATTTCAGAAATCGGTGTTGCTAAATCTGGTGTAAACGGACCGTTTACATGTGGCTCCAGTTCTGAGAGATTGATTTCAATGACTTGATCAAAATAATTTTCAGGATTCGCGTAAACCTCGTCATCTCCCGTCAAATGTTCCTTTACCTCATTGGCCAAGTCGGCAATTTCTGCTCGGCCGGTCGCTCTTAAATATCGTTCCATGGCCTCATCATAACCAAAAGTAGAGGTAGTAGCCCCTATCTCTGCACCCATATTACAAATGGTGCCTTTACCTGTACAAGAAAGTGTTTTGGCTCCTTCTCCAAAGTATTCAACGATGGCACCCGTACCTCCTTTGACCGTTAATATGCCTGCTACTTTGGAGATCACATCTTTGGGCGCAGTCCAACCACTTAGCTTTCCCGTCAATTTGACCCCTATTAATTTTGGGAATTTCAATTCCCAAGCCATACCTGCCATGACGTCTACGGCATCTGCGCCGCCAACCCCTATCGCCAACATACCTAAACCACCTGCATTCACCGTATGTGAATCCGTACCTATCATCATGCCTCCTGGAAAGGCATAATTTTCAAGAACTACTTGGTGGATGATTCCTGCACCAGGTTTCCAAAATCCTATGCCATACTTGTTGGATACAGCCTCCAAGAAGTTAAAAACTTCGTTGCTTGTATTGAGCGCATTTTGTAAATCGGTACCGGCACCCATTTTGGCTTGAATCAAATGGTCACAATGTACGGTCGTGGGGGCTTCTACCCTTTTCTTACCCGCTTGCATAAATTGGAGCAATGCCATTTGGGCCGTCGCATCTTGTAGGGCGATGCGATCGGGAGCAAAATTTACATATGAATCTCCTCTTTTGAATATCTCGCTGGGTGCTCCTTTAAATAAATGTGAATAGAGTATTTTCTCTGATAAAGTTAACGGTCGTTCATTCAACGCTCTGGCCTTCTCAACCCTTTGCGAAATTGTTTGATAAACCTTTTTGATCATTTCAATATCAAATACCATAATATGTAAGTTTTAGCCGCGTTAATTTGATTATTAATGCGAAGATATCTAATAAAAAAAAAATGTCTACAAGTCCTCCCGTTTTATTTATTAAGTCCGTTTCATTAATAAAGATATTTAAAAAATATCCTTGATGAGTTAGAAAATTCATGACTAGGAAAGGTTTTCTAATGATCTTATGGGCAGCAGCGATCTTACTCATTTAAAAGTATTGCATATATTTATCGAACGTCTATTCTTATCATATAAAAATGCAATGATTTTTTAGATTTTAGGCTGTGTATTCTGATTCGTCTAAATTTGTATTTGAAGTAGACCTGGAAAGAATTATGAATTTAAGTTATTGGGAAAGAAATCAATGGTTTGACGATCTGGATGTCATCATTATTGGTAGTGGTATTGTCGGTTTAAGTACGGCGATTCACATACTAGAATCTGACCCTCATCATAAAGTTTTGATTCTCGAAAAGGGCATCTTACCACAAGGAGGAAGTACTAAAAATGCAGGATTTGCTTGTTTTGGAAGCCTTTCAGAGCTAATCCATGATCTAGATAGTCACAGTCCAGAGGAAGTGATTGATTTGATTCGGTTGCGTTGGGAAGGATTGAACTCCATGAGGACCTTACTTGGAGATGAGCATATGGGTTACGAATGCCATGGGAGTTATGAACTTTTTTTAGAAAAGGATCTCCCCTTGTTTTACAACTGTCGTGAGCATTTAGAACATATCAATAAGCTTTTACTTCCTGTTTTTAATGCGCCCGCTTTTGTAGAGCAGGCCACTCCTTTTGGCTTTGGAAATGTACATCATCACTGCTTTTTTAACCCCTTTGAAGGACAAATAGATACGGGAAAAATGATGGATGTCTTAATCAAAAAGGCCGTAGGTTTAGGTGCTCATATTCTGACAGGTATGAGTGTAAATAGAACATCTACCGATGGCAAAGTCTATCTTCAAAACGATTTTGAAATTCAGGGGAAAAAGATCATCGTAGCGACCAATGGTTTTGCCAATCAGCTTTTAAATGTGTCGGTGGTGCCAGCGCGAGCTCAAGTATTGATTACTCATAAAATCGAAAATCTAGCCATCAAGGGTACCTTTCATATGGATCAAGGCTATTATTACTTTCGAAATATCAATGATAGAATTTTGTTTGGTGGCGGCCGTCAATTGGACTTGGAAGGAGAAACAACAGCCGAATTTGGTTTAAATGCACCTATACAGGAAACCCTTTCAAAACTTTTAAAATCCGTAATCTTGCCACAAACCCCTTTTGAAATTGATGATCGTTGGAGTGGCATCATGGGTGTAGGAGATAAAAAAACACCTTTGATAAAAACTTTTTCTGATCAACTTTACTGTGGTGTCCGATTGGGAGGAATGGGTGTGGCAATAGGTAATCTGGTGGGTAAAAAGCTAGCAGAAACAATCAATCTTTGAGTATCCTTAATAAAAGGGGATAAATGCATCCGATGTCTTCCTAGTTAATAAAAGGAAGAAAGCAGTCTTTGACCACTTTCTCCGGACTTCCTAGATTATTTTTTACTGTAAAAAAAGAAGAGAACCCCTAAAATAGCGGTAACACCTAGGTTAGCATAGGCGGTTGGACCCGATGCGGCACCTATGGCTACATGATATCCAATAATGGCCACCCACATGACTTGTGCTATGGCATATACTTGACCGAAAGCGGGCAAGGCATCATTGGCCAAATCAGCAGTTTTCCATGCAATGAGTGCCATCGCTAAAAAAGTAACCCCCATAAATTGACCTATAGTTAATAAAGAAGGTGACATTTCCATGTTCGCCATCTCCATAAACATGGCGGTAGCAAAGATGAGGCTGATCCCATTGATCGTCATGATTACCGCTCCAATTTTAAAAATATTTTTTAAATTCATATCGGTGTGTTTTTTATTGAATTTATAATAAATCTTGTTTTAAAATATATAATTTATATTAAAGTTATCAAATTTCATAATTATTTCATAAATTTATCAATTTGAGAGCTGGGCCTGATAAAATATTAATATCTAAATTATTGATGAAACATAATGTATTAAAGCCTCTGCCAATGCTTAATAAAAAATAATAATTTAATAAAAAAAGTAGCTGTTTTTACCTAAAGTTTGATTGAAAATTCAACCATGAATAAGACTTCTAAAAAGTATATGATCATCAACAGTCTAGCGCTTATCTGGAATCTCATAGGAGTTTATCAGTATTTGGTTCAAGTCTACCAGTCTGAATTGGATAAGATGGGGTTAGCTCCAGAGCTACAAAATTATTTTTTGCACCTCCCAGCTTGGGTGACAGGATCTTATGCGATGGCAGTTTTTGGAGGTAGCGCTGGCTGCATTGCGCTGCTATTGAGAAGCTCTTGGTCGATCAACTTTTTGGGATCTTCGTTGTTGGGTGTTCTGTTGCAGCATTATTATAACTTCTTTATTCAATCCGATGTAATCCTCTCCTTTGACCTTATATGGATGCCTGTTATCATTTTAACGGTTTCTATATCACTGCTGTGGAGCGCCTTTTATTACAAGAAAACGGAATTTATTTTTTGATGGTCTTTGATATTGACTACTTTCACCGATTCGAAAGATATTTTTCTACATAATATAGCATCGGTTCAAATAAAGTTATTTCTTATGCCTTTTTTAAAATCTCTGTGTCTTTTGCCTTGTTTAACTTTTCTATTCGCTGCTTGTTCTGAAGGAGAAGATGCTGTAAATAAAACATGTGCTACAAACCCATCTACTCTTGTAGAGGCAGAGACGCTTTGGGCTTGTCAAGCGGTCAGTTCTTACGAAATAGATTTAACCGTCAGCTGTTACTGTGTGAATTACCTACCCTATCATATTGTCGTTGAGAATAATGAAGTAATCAGCATTGAAGTCATCTATACTTCTGATGAAGATCAAAAATATGTAGAAGAAATGGAAGCGGCCTATGGTGAATCATTTTGGGGATATGAATATTATACCCTATCGATAGATGACTTGTTTGAAGAAATCAATAATCGTATGAGTCAAAATCCTGCCAGCGCAGTAATAGTGTATGATAAAACTTATGGCTTCCCTACCATAGCAAGTTTTGATATGGATGTGATGATTGCAGATGAAGAAATCGGTTACTATCTTTCAGATTTTATCCCTTTATGAGCGGACGTCAATAAATAAAAATTAATGATTTCAGCTGCTTTGTTGCGATCTATGCTGCATGATTATAGCATTGATTTTAAATTTTTTCAGTCTAAAAAGGTAAATAGCTTATTGTTTTATTAGTGGTTGATCTTTGTCTTTAAATACACAACCGAATAAAAAGAATTATGGCTTTCATTCATACTTATTGTGTTGTCTGATTTTTTTGGTAAGCATCTATGGGTAGTAGTCATTTTAGATCCCCTGCCAATTAGCCGCTCTTAGACCATTCAACCAATCAATCACTTATGTGTTTACAAGTTGTTTAAAACATTATTCATTTTTCTCATAGTAATAAACTAAGAACTATAATATTTGCGGTGAGTTACAGTGAGTAAGATTTAAACGATTAATTAACCTATACTTTTAATGAGTAAATACAATACAGGAATTGAATTTAAACATGACTCTGGTCTATTTAATCATTATAAAAAGTATTTTGATCAGCCCACAATCATGACATTCAAAGCTAAAAACTCTTTAGACAGCTCATATGAGGGCTTTATTGCATTTAAAAAAGAAATTGAGGCCTTCGTTAAGAAAAATATTAAATATGAGTCAGATGCTGACTATTATGCTCTTGTGGATACACTCAAAATATTATCTGAGGAGGACTCTGAAAGCTAAGCGTTTTGTCCATACCTGATGTTGGCCCCACTACATCCATATTTTTTTTAACACTTTGAAAGACGAGAATATGGTCTATTGGGCCCTCCTTAAAATCATATTTTAAGGGTCTTATATTTATATTAATGATTTAGCTTTTTTAGTGGGGTTGAAAAATCAACAACAAGAGCAGATACTTGTATTTCCACTTTGATGAGAGTCCAAAATCAATTAATCCTTTATCAGCTTTGTATTTATACTTGCGCCATTTTGATCTTCTAGCCTGACAATGTACGCACCCTTCTTCAAAACAGAGATGTCAATACGAGATTCCTTTGACCTAAATACTTCTTGACCTGAAAAATTAAAAATAATTACTTTTTTAAAGTCAAGCATCTCAATGTTTAACGTACCATCAGTTGGATTTGGATATACGTTAAATATATTTTCACTCGGCTGATCCAAGACAATTTTTGGTATCATAGGAATGCCAGTAGTACGGCGTGTTTCTACGAAATCTTTTAATCCATATCTGGCTTGTTTATTTGACTCATATTCAAAGGCATTTAAAAAATCTTGGTAGCTAAAATCAAATGAATCATCAAAATAAATATCTTTTTCAACGAATGGCTTTAACAACTCTTTGTAAAAATCAAACTTTGGAAATAAATAGGCCTCTGTAAAGTATTCATCAAATAAGCGTCCCAAATAATAATAATATCGGTCTCGATATTCATCTACCTCTAAAAGCCTGCTGGATAGAGGTCTGGCCTGATTATGCCTATAAAAATGAGTGAGATCACGCGTGGCCCAATCTCTGTCTACCCAATCTATTCCTAAGGTATTGTCCGTGTCGTAAGCAATGAATTCAAATAGACTGGTACCTGGGTTATAGTAGAGGTAATAATTGTTATTGAGATAACTGTAACCATCCCAATGACCAATAATGGCTTCTACCGCCATTTGTCTCAGGAAACCGTCTACGCCAAATACCGGTTCAATTTCTGTCCTAAAGTTTGCATCAGTAGAATTATTTAAAATTCCAACAAAATGATTGAGCTCAGATCGTGTGTCTGTTTCTTCATTCATCTTTACATCATATAATTCAAGATCATTGATTTGACCATCATCTTCTAACGTCGCGCTATAGGCACATTTATACAAAAAACCGGCTTCAGTATCAAATCGCTTATCTATGAATTCATCATCAATTTGTTCAATGTTTAGGTAAACTCCCTTAAATTCTTCATTGATATATACGACTGTGGGAGCTACGCGAGGAGCTAATACATTCATTAAACGATATAAATGCATACTTATAAGTTCACGGATGTGTGCTGGATCGTTGACGTTGGGTTTTAAATTTATTTTTTTATAGCTTTCGAATTTTTCTCCTCCAAATTCCTTAAAATCAATTTTATAGGATCGTTTGTTATGACCTCTGGCCGTATTTCCTCTCAGCCTTAAACCTGCATTACTTATTTTTACTTGGTCAAGCTTACTGTTCGAGAAAACAATATCTGCAGATACATAAATGTCAAGCCATCGATTCTCTTCTGCATGCAATAAAATATTATCGGAATCAGAGATAGTAATCCGTACTTCTGTGACTTCATCTTCCCGGTATAATTCATCCTTTCCCGGATTTATACTAGTATTTTGAGCATGAATGCAAAGGGTAAAAATAGAGAAGCTAAAAAAGAAAAAAACCTTCAAGGTGTAGGGCAATAAATGGTTTGATTAAGTAACAATTTCTTGTTCGGTAAGCTAATTCAATTAATATCAAAAAAAATAAGTTCCTTGGGAAATTATTTAGATCTTATTTCTTATAATCATGACACTTCCTTGCCAATCCATAAGTTCGATTATCGATTCAGGAATATTTTCAACAAATACATTGACGGCCTTAGGAATCCCATCCCATGTATGATTGTAGTCATGAATAATGATGACTCCACCTGGATTCATTTTAGGATAAAAAAACTTCAAAGCTTCAAGAGTAGGCACATATAAATCTGCGTCGAGATGCACCAATGCAAATCCCTCCTGTTCCAAACCTAAAGTAGTTTCTGGGAAATATCCTTTTTTAAAGATGAGGTTATCATTACCCCCAATATAAGCTCTTACTATTTCTACCTCAGTATCAGAAAAGTTGGAAGGATCAAATTTATCCTCCTGCTGAGATTCGACTGCCAAATCTCTGGAATCAAATCCATTAAAAGTATCAAATAGATAGAGTTTTCGATCTGCATCCATCAAATGAATGGCCTTGGCCGTAACTCCCCTGTGAACCCCTAACTCAGCAAAAGCACCTGCGATTTTCATTCTTTTAAGATACTCGACCTGAAACCAAAGGTTATAAAATCGCACCCGATCTCGAAACGTACGTTCCATCTTAATCAGCTGAGGGGTCACCGTCTTGAGTGCTACCGCTTGCTCCCAAGCATAAGGTTTATTGATTTTATAAGACCAAAACGTCTCGAAATATTTATATCCAATCAGTATAAAACACCCACACAATACAAAGTTTAATACTTCAAACCAAGTTACGAACATAATGAAATGATTAATGGTCTAAAAAAAACAAAATTAGTTGTTATTTATTGTCTCGCCTGAAGTTTTTGAGTTCTGTATTGGGGACAATCACTGATCCATGATCCCACATGTCCATACTGTAGACGAACTCCTTTTTAATGGTCATTTTTTCAGGTTCCTTAACAAGCTCAAAAGCTTCTTTTGTCAAGTTTTGCCGATGAATCACCAATAGCTCCCATCCATTTTTTGTTTCAAATTGCATGTCTAATGCAAACTTGATTTTATTCAAAGCCTTATCAAACAAGAACCGCTTTTCTTTCTTTACCATGAAGAAGTCACGATCTACAGAGAAAAACTCTCGCTTTTCAGCGTTTACATATTTCACAAAATACGCCGTATCTAGCTTTTCGTAAATGACTTGGGCCTTTTTGTAGTTTACTTTATGGCCTATTCCTAATAAATTAATATTTTCGGTACTTTTACCGGTTGCAAATTCATAATCAAACTGTAGAATAGCATAATTCGTGGCAGCTATGTACAATACCCCTTGAAAAATTCCTTGTTCTTTGGGGTCAAAACTAATTTTATAAACCCATTCATCATTAAATAAGGTCAATTCTTTTTGATAATTGTATTTTTTAGGTTTGTTAATAAACTCTAAGTTGTCCGAATTAATATCGGCAGTATTGACCAAGAAGTTTTCTATATCCTTTCTAAGATATTCTGCCCTTATTAAATAATGGGTAGTGTCATCTGTATTTGTCATTACTGTATCTATGTCTTCAGAATCCGGCTCATCGAGCTCTAATTTTGATGAAATGATTCCCGTACCCATTTTGTAATACAATTCGTCATCTTCAAAACTGAGTTCAATATCCTCTGTTAAGCTCAATAATTTTTCCTCGATCTGCTTTTGTACGGAAAGTGCAGTGCTTTCTTGCAAAGAAATCCCTTCGATGGGCATGATTTTCCTTTCAGCACCGTGACTGTAAAAATCAACGATGACATCTCTGTATGATTTAATGTCCTCTGGAATTACCTCTAAAACTTCATCGACTAATCCTTGATCAATGTCAGTAAAGCTTGTTTTTAAGACGTTCATTCTATTTGCTTCACTGAATGGAGTATTATTATAACTATGGTAAAAGAGGTGTTGTACCTGATTGACTTGAGGATGATTTTTAGGGAAATTTTTATCAACTAATTTGATGATCGCTAACGCGTTCAAAGTTTGAGAGTAAACCGGTATTTCCGCTAAATTGATTTGTGCAGAACGCAACCATACGCTTCCCTCCATCAATAGGGATTTAACACTGACACCTAACGTTTCATATCCCATGTAGCTGAAATACAATGAATCTCCCAACCTATCAGCAGCGATGTCCATGACATATACACCCTCAGAATTAGAAACGCTACCGTTGGAATAGTCATTAAAAGAAATACTAGCAAAGGGCAAGGCAATACCCGTCTCCAAATCCAGTACCCTTCCAGTAAGGATTTTTTTTTGGGCCCATACTGAGAGATTACAAACAATTAAAAGAACTATAAATAACATTCTCATATAATATTATTAATTTTTATAGATGTACAATTAAAATTGACTTAATGATGTAATTAGTAAGCAATAGGTTGCTTAACTATAATCGAAGGGATGATTCTTTTCTTTAGTTCAAACGCTTGGTCAACAGTTCATTATTGTATGGTCATCTTAATATATTTTTATTTTGCTTTGGAACAGGAGAAAACTACTGCAGTTATTTTATAATCAGGTAAAGATATCATTTGCAGAGCGGAGTCGGAATCTGTTGATCATCTAAATTTCTTTATCACAAAGGATGCTTTAATTAAAAAAGGTGGATTAATGACCCTTATTCGGTTCCATTAATTCTTATTAAAATAATAATTGTTGTGTATTTAATGATGCTCAGTCCCAATCATTCTTGTAACTCTAACCTATGAATAAGTACTTAAAATTGGAAAATAATTGAACCACTTTCATTTTTTATTCATAATTCCACTTTTTTTTTATTTTTTTCACCCATAAAAGTCATTCAGTTTTTGTTTAAAATAGGAATTTATTAAATTGATATTATCAATAGATCAATCAACTTAAATCTCAAAACATGAAAAATCTAATATTAACTCTTTTCTGTGTCTTAATCTTTAATCTGGCAATTGCTCAGGAGGATGAAGCCTATCTCATACAGTTTCATTACATGGAAGTAACTGGAGACACGGAAGAGTTTATTAAAACAAACAAAGAATTTTATAAAAAATTGGCCCAAAAAGGAGTAGCCGAAGAAAAATGGGCCGGTTGGGGTATGATGCAATCTTGGTCTGAGCCTAATAAATTTCTATTCTTTCATCACTTCAAAAGCCCTAAGCAATATGCAGCATTTGATTTCAGTATTTTTAATAATGATCTTGCTCAAGAATTAGGACTCGAAACTCCAAATTGGGAGACTTTTGAAGCTAAAGGCATAGCACCCCTTGAAATTTGGCAAATTGTTGACAATGTCTTAAGTGAACAGCAATCTAGTTATTTCATCATGAATGAGTTTAAATTCACGGACCGCCAAAAATTTGTTGATCTCAATAGATTATGGGGAGAATTAGTCATGAAGCCACAACAAAAAGAAAATATCGGAGCAAACTGGGCCTTTGGTATGAAACTGACTAACAACCATTGGGAAGATGGCCAGATGGTAAACTACAATGGTATATCGTTTGATGGTTTCCCTTCTATAGAGGCTTTATTAAAAAGTGCTACTTACATTGATAATTCACCTAACCAGAATAAGTATCTTGAAACATACATGAAAGAGATAGAGGAAAGACAATTGTCAAGTGCCAGCGATGCCCGAAAACAATCTATTTGGAAATTTATAGATGACAGTTGGAATTAATCTGAACATTTAACTGTTTTTTACATCATCAGAGGCCTTAATCATTTTAAGGCCTCTGATGTTTATAACTGTCAATGAGTTCAAAAAATCCCTATCACATAAGGATCTGAACAAGGATCAAATGCTTCAATGAGTAATAAAAATTCATCAATTCAAAGGATGATTAAATGTCAATAGAATTAAATTGTCCTTTAGTTTAAATATCACATGAAAACAAATCAAGATAAAAACATTTACATCATTGGAGCAGGTGTTAGTGGTTTGATCGCTGCACAAAATCTAGAACAAAAGGGATATGTGCCCACGATCTTAGAGGCTACAGGTTATATTGGAGGTCGGGTAAGAACTGAAATCATAGATGGTTGGATTTTAGATGTGGGGTTTCAAGTCTTGTTAGATGCGTACCCCATGAGTAAAAAATACCTAAACTATGCCGATTTAGATCTGCAAAGATTGTCTCCTGGTGCTCGTATTTACACCGATAATGATTCCTCCATCATTGGAGATCCACTTAGAGACACCTCTATGCTCTTCCCTACCCTATTTTCTAGCATTGGATCTATGCGCGATAAGCTTAAAATATTTCAACTCAATCTTCGACTAAAAAATACGCCAATCGCCACCCTATTTAATAAAAAAGAAAAGACTACTTTGGCTTATTTACAGTATTTAGGCTTTACAGATAAAATCATCAATCAATTTTTTAAGCCCTTTTTTTCTGGTATTTTTTTGGAGTGCGATCTTCATACTTCTAGCAGAATGTTTGAATTTATCTATAAAATGTTTGCTGAAGGTTTTGCCACCCTACCCAAGGCAGGGATAGGTGCGATCGCCAAACAATTGGCAGGTCAATTAAAGACGACTCAAATTCAGTTAAATAACGAAGTACAAAAAGTGACTACTGATTTTATAACCATGGCTTCAGGAGATCAATATCCTTATGATGTGTGCATTGTCGCTACGGATCCAAGTAGCTTTCTCGAAGGTTATTCTGTTAAAAACAGATGGAAAACATGCGATACTTTGTACTTCAGTGTGCGGGTAAATGATGTGCCACCACCCATCATCCATCTGTCAGCTCTTTCCGATACTTTAATTAATAATATTTTTTATCCAACGAGTGTTCAACGGGCTCCTGACCCCCATCATCAGTTACTTTCAGTCACCGTAGTAAAGCAACATTCGTTTTCCTCTGAAGTCCTGGTTTCTCAAGTCAAAGGTGAGCTTGAAAAGTATTTTTCTATTACAAAAGTTAAATTCATCAAGCATTATGCGATACCCAGGGCGCTGCCTGATCTCGGATCTGTATCTTACGCACCAAATCTTGATCTGATGACTTATGAAGATAAAATACTGTTATGTGGGGACCATACCGCCAATGGTTCATTAAATGCGGCTATGATCTCTGGTGAAATAGCAGCTCATGACGTATTAAATCGTTTGAAAACTAACTGACTTTAAAAGTGTACAGTCGGCTATTGAAACGAACAATCCTGAGATTAAGTCGCTTTCAAGAAATGCCATAGCTCGTGATTGAGAATAATAAGACCTATTCTGGAGTTCAATAGAGCATTTGAAATTAGTAAATGACAATTAGCTAAAAAATAGCATGGATTATATCAACACAAACCAATCTGGGGGCTCCAGAAGTAAGATTAGTATTTGTGATTATCCTTAAGAAAATGCGTTATTTTGACCCTAAAAGCTAGGAGAATTTTAATCTCTCCGAGTAGGATCAACATCTTGATATTGCCAGCTTTTGATCACAGGTTCTTCAGATAACAATTCTAGCTTTTGTAATTCTTTCAAGAAATGACTTCCATGTTCTACACGCTTTTTGTATAAAATTCCTTTGTCCTTAATGATTAAATGAATTCCAAATTGTTCCATTTGACCCAAGATATGTTCTTTTTTTGGATCTTTTTCGTATTTGGGGAGAGCTATAAAATCTTCTTGATTAACCATATTACTTCTTTTTTATTTAGAACGTTACTGTACGCAAATACGTTCCAATAATAGACAAAATTTGAATGAATTACGCTGAATGATGAACTTATCTGTAAATTATTTCTTCTTTTTGAATTTTTTTTGTTTTCTATTTTTTTCAATAATCAATTCGTTGGCCTTGATTAACGCCTTCCAATCATTTTTTGATTCAAAGGCCAAATCTAAGGTTGCCGCATAGTCTGCTTTATTTATGGGTATATTTGCAATTTCACTCATTAAATCCGTTTCGATGAGATCATAGAGATGCTTTTCTTCCGTGCTGCAAAAAGAAATAGCCGTACCTCTCTTACCCGCTCTTCCCGTTCTGCCTACTCGATGGATATACGTTTCACTAGAATCGGGCAAATCATAATTAACAACAAAATCAACATTAGGTACATCAATACCCCGTGCACTTACATCTGTAGTGATTAAGATTTTAATTGTACCGGTATGAAACGATTTCATGGCTTGTTCCCTTTCATCTTGAGACTTATCTCCGTGCAATGTTACCGATTCAATATTAACGCGATCCATGGCCAATTTCACGCGTTCTGCTCGAACTTTGGTCCTAACAAAAATTAATATTTTTGCTTCTTCATTCTTTTGAATAAAGGAACCTAAAAAATAGCGTTTATCGTCCATCTCAATGAAGGCAACGCCATGATCGATACTTTTGGCTACCGAGTTATTAGGTGAAATCTGAATACGAATGGGATTTTTAACAATTGAATAAGCTAGCTTTTTAATTTCCTTATTAATGGTTGCAGAGAAAAATAAATTCTGCCTCTTTAAGGGTATTTTTCGCATCAGATCCCTGATATCTTCTATGAAACCTAAGTCTAACATGTGATCTGCTTCATCAAGTACCAACATTTTCAGATGTGCGACATCGATCATTCCTTGACTCAATAAGTCAAACATTCTCCCAGGGGTTGCAATTAAAATGGATGCTCCTGATTGCAATTGCTTGATTTGATCCTCTTGATCTACGCCGCCATAAACGCAAACTGCAGAGGCTTTCATACCTTTTCCTAAGGAAAGAAAAGTCTGATGGATCTGTCGAGCCAATTCATGAGTAGGCGCCAAAATTAAGGCATAGATCCCCCTTGATCGGCCTTTATCGGTAGCTACCAAATCCAGAATGGGTATGGCAAAGGCTGCCGTCTTTCCCGTACCTGTTTGGGCAATGGCTAAAACATCCTGACCATCTAGTATGGGCTTAATACATTTAAATTGAATATCTGTAGGTCTATTAAAGCCTTGGCCTTCAATGTTTTTTTTGAGGGTGGTATTAATGTTGTATTGAGAAAATTTCATAGTTACGCTAAAACTCAAAGATAGAGCATTGCTTAATCAAACCCTTTTATTACTTGAAGTTGAAAAATAAATGTATTACCCTACTGACCTCAAAAAAAACAAAATATTTTTTTAAAATTATTTTAATATTATTGATATTAATATATTAATAATTTATGTAAATATTATTAATTTTGTAATTATTTTAATAAAATAGCTATTATATCCTCATGGACATTATCGGTACGTTAAGTATAAATAGTCAAAAAGTCACCTTAGATAAGGGGCATATTATCTTAAAACCTAACGAAAAGATCACGTATATCTATTTCTTAATAAAGGGTACGGTTGACTATTACAATTGTCTCGATCATCCTAGAAAAGACGTTTTAATATATAGAAGTAAAGTTACTCAAACCCCCATCGGATGGTGTGGTCTTTTCCCACCTGCACGAAGCCTTAACAAGATCATAATAGCATCAGAGGAAGCTGTTTTTCAGCGTTTTGAGATAGAAATATTTCAAAAAGAAATCAAATTAAATCTTCAAAACATATTACAAAAATTATCTAAAACTATTTTTAATCAATATTTAGAGGTCCTTAAAAGTCACCATCCAGAAATCAAAGGTGATCACCTTAATGCAGTAGGACAACGCGAAAGTTATCAACTCATTCAAAAAGATCATTTCCAAGAACGTTTGATGCTCATTAAACGTTCTCCATTTTTAGGTGAAATGGATGACCTATTTCTAGAAAAATTAGTAAAAAAGCTGTCTATTAAATCGTTTCCAGCTCGAAAAAAAATGTATCGGCAAGAAAATACTTCACAAGGAATTTATATCTTGATAAATGGTGAAGTATCTATTGAGCGTTCTCAGTTAGGTATTTCTCAACAATTACGAACGCTTTCCACGCCTGGATTTGTCTGGGGATGGGAAGGTCTAATCCATAAAAAAAATGTAGCTTCAGCAGTAACCGTGGTGGCTACTCAAACGTTATTCATCGCCCATCAAGAAGTTCAACTATTAGTAGCCCATGACCCTCAGCTCACGCATCAATTATATATGCGCTTGCTCTGGATGATGGACAATCAGTTACAATTGTGCTATTCAAGATTTTTAAAAACAAAACTTAGACATGATCAATTGACCATTCATAATCTGATAAAAAAGAATAGTGTTAAATTAAAAGTCGGTTCAAGACTTCATCAAGTACCCCATTTATTAACCAATCAAGATACACGGACGCTCGCATTTCAAACGCTTAGTGAATTAAATACGACTGGAAATGCTCAGGAGCGTCATCTGTCCTCGATATCTTTAGACCTCTTAAAACAAGAAAACAGGGATTTTAACTTCTATCAAGGACTCATCAATATCTATCAAGAAGTGACCGAAAATACTTCAAAATTGAGCTCTTTTGGAGTCAGGAAAGCCTGTGCGAGCAGGGTGAAAGAATTATTTCGCCATGTAGATTTCCATATTGAAGGATGGGAAAACTTACCCAATGAATCAGGTCATATCTTCATTTACAACCACCTTATCAACCATGAGAGCTATACATTACCCAATGACTTTCAAATCACGTTAGATTCTCATTTTTTAAGTGCTCTGATCCTAGATGTAAAGTATGACGACCCTGGCATTCGAATTGTCAGAATTCCTGATGATGGAGAATATGGGCATCAAAATTATTATCAAAATCAAGGTCATATCAAAGTCTACGCCTCATCTGAAAACACGCAATCTAAAACGGACAAAAAATTGGTAAATCCGTCATTTTATGAAGTGGCTGGTAAATTATTATCTGAAAATCAAAATTTAATTATCAGTCCTGAAGGCAAATCCTATACCACAGAGACCTCTCCGGGAACATTTAAAACCGGTGCTTTTAAATTAGCATTACAACAAAAGAATGAGCCTTATATCGTTCCTATAGTATTGAGGGATTTTGATAGAAGAATGGCACAAAACAAAGTGAAATGTAAAATTCTTAAACCCTTTAAGATCAGTGACTTTATCGATAATAATGAGAATCAACTTGAAGTTATTGCTTTCGTAAATAATTATCAAAAACAATTCAAAAAGGAAGTAATTAATATGAAAGATCAATTCAAATAATATGAATTTAAAACCACCAGATAATTGGGAAAAAGAAATTAAGAGACTTCAAAAGAGAATTAAAATCCATCATCAAAAAGAGCGTCTTATTGTATTGTATGGGAGTTCTTCTATCAGACTTTGGGTGCATATTCAAAAAGATTTGGCTCCTTACAATGTGCTTAATCTTGGATTTGGTGGATCGTCTTATGCTTGGTGCTTACGCTATTTTAACACATTGTTCGATACAATAGCACCCCAGAGAATTATTTTTTATGCCGGTGAAAACGATTTAAGTCAAGGATTACCGGTCCAGCAAGTCTTCAATGATTTCAGAATGCTGGTTGAAAAAGTAAGGAATACCTTTCCAAAGGTCAAAATAACAGTAATCAGCATCAAACCGAGTCCAAGTCGTGCGACATTATCAGGAAAATTTCAGGAACTTAATGCCATGTATAAAAAATACATGGTAAGCATTGAAGGAGGAACCATTCTTGATCTGTATTACCCCATGCTGACTTCGATAGGGCACATCAAATCGGATCTTTATTTATCTGATGGATTACATTTGAACCGTAAAGGATATGAAATTTGGTCCTATGAATTAAAAAAGTTTCTAGACTTACAAGAGCATTAAGTAAATAGAAATAAAACGTATCTAAGGTCTAAGAGAGATTGATACTTTGGAGTACTAAAGCCTTTTCTATCGGAGTAAAGTTAGATTCTTCCAAAAGAAAATTCAAAAAAGTGAACAATTTCGGCGATTTATGAAAAATCAAAGCTTTATTAATGGCTACATAAGATTTTCTAAAATCATCAACCTTAAATGATTTTATGGCCAAATTATAATAATGTAATCCAATTAACTGATACAAATCAATGGGCTCAGCATCGAAATTATCATCACTCAATGACTCATTCATTGATAAATTATAAGCCATTAATTGTGCCTCAACATCACTTGAATTTCCAATAAACCCATTTACAGGATCGGTTGATTCTAACAAAATCGTCTGCTGATCTAAATTTACTTTTAAATAAATATGATGGGTTAATTCTATCAGCTCATAATGAAAGTCGAAATACTCTAGAATGATGGCATAATAAGCCGTGGCGGTCAGGCAATTGTATTTACCCTGCTCCAAAATTTCAGAAAAATCAGTGAGTGGCTCAAAGCTCCTTAAATACTTGCTGTGTACTTTATAAAATACATATTCAAGAAACTTTTTATCTGAATCGAATCGTTTCTTCTTTGAGTCAAGATGGTTTAAAAAATTAAGGATCTCCCATTTATTCTTGTCAAAATGCTCACCGGTTCCAATCAACATTAAATAATCTAAAGGATTGCCATTTTTATCCTTTAAATAACCAGAAATAATGCCACGTTCTTTATCAGCACCTACCCCTAATACATGGGTCCCATAAATCGGACCCGAAATGACTAGCGTGATTAAAAAAAAGATAATAAACCGATGCATGGATAAATTGCTTAATTTCTTAATACTAACTTAATATTAAATTAACATTAAAACAAATTAATTGCCTTAGGGGTATTAAAACATCCTGAAATTGTTAAAAATGATGTATTTACTTAACAATTAGGTAACATTGGGAACGGGATATGTGGATTACTGGATAACAAGATCCCATAAGATCACCGCGGATCTATGGGAATTGTTTGTAATGAAGCAAGTAAAAATAGAGAATAAAATCAGGACTTAATTTCTTCGCCTACCTTTTCTGTGATCTTTTTTGGGAGTCCTTTTGTCTCGGAAGTTTCTTTTATTCGAAGGGGCAGAAAATTTTGATTTTCTAGCCTGCTCATCAAGATTCACCCGGATATCTCGCCCTTTGATCTCGATACCGACAAAAGTCTCGCCCAATTTTTGATCATGCTTGGCATCTACATCAAAATAAGCGCAATTCTTTTGAATACTTAAAGGACCGAAATATTTGCGGTCTATTTTGGAATTATCGGATAAAAAATGAATCAAGTCCTCCTTGGTCATCCCGTCAATCGTTCCGATATTAACAAAATATCTATTAAAAGCGCCCCCATTTTTCTTATATGACCTGCTTGACCCTGATCCTGACCCTGAGGCTTCGTTTAAATCAGATTGACCGCCTCCCTGAATCATTAAGTGATCCAATTGAGTGGTGATCAGTCTTTTTAGTATATCTTCTTTATCTAAATGCTCAAACTGGCCATTGAGTTTGCTTAAGATGCTCTCCGCTTGCGAATCTACGGTTGTATTGATGATTAAACTGGCCCAATTATTGATTCTTGTAGACTTGAGTTCTTCAAGTGCGGGCACCTCAATTTTTTCAAAGCTAATATTGATTCTTTTTTCAATTTCGGTGATTCTTCGCCCCTCTCTTGGTGTAATGAAAGCGATAGAGGTACCCTTTTTACCCGCCCGTCCCGTACGACCACTCCTGTGTGTATAACTCTCTAACTGATCGGGTAAGGTGTGATGCATCACATGGGTAAGGTCATTCACATCGATCCCTCTCGCGGCTACATCGGTAGCTATTAGTAATTGCATCGATCGTGTTTTAAAGCGCTTCATGACAGCATCTCGCTGCCCCTGGGATAAATCCCCATGGAGGGCTTCAACCCCATATCCTAAATGACCTAAGTCATCTGCGATTTCTTGGGTTTCTCTTTTAGTCCTACAAAACAGCACCCCTCTCATGTCTGACTGAATATCCATGAATCGCCTGATTGCCGGCACCTTGTTGGATGATTTTGTGATGACATACTTATGGGTAATGTCCTTGTTACTTTGTTCCTTTGAGTTTACTGAGACCTCAACCGGAGTCTTCATGTATTTCGTTACAATTCTTCTGATTTCCTTGGGCATTGTCGCTGAAAATAGCCACGTCACCCTTTGTTCTGGGGTAAACGAAAGGATCTGATCAATGTCCTCTTTGAAGCCCATATTGAGCATTTCATCAGCCTCATCCAAAACAACATACTGTACTTGATCCAATTTAATTGCCTTTCTTTTGATCAAATCGATCAATCGCCCAGGAGTAGCAATCACAATTTGAGTAGGCTTTCTTAAAGCACTTATTTGATTGGTAATCGCAGCACCTCCAAAGACCACCTCTACGTTGACTCCCTTTACACCTTTAGCGAATTGAGCAACTTGCTTTGCTGTTTGTTGCACCAATTCTCGAGTAGGTGCCAACACCAAAGCTTGAACTGATCGGTTATCACTGTCTATCAGATCGATGAGAGGAAGCCCAAAAGCAGCTGTTTTTCCAGTTCCAGTTTGTGCTAAACCGATAAAATCAATAGGGGTATCACTTAAGAGCAAGGGGATTGCTTGTTCTTGAACAGGGGTAGGTGTTGTAAAACCTAAATTGTTAAGAACATCAATCAATGGATTAGATAATCCTAAATTAGAAAAAGTACTCAATGGGATTTTTTTTAATGAACCGCAAAGTTAGTCAAATGACTCGAGGATAAGTTTTTATTCTTCAATAATAAAATATAAACCTCCATTAAGACCCATTTAAAAATGAAAAACTTCCAAAAACAACTCAAAACCTTAGTTTAAGTTATTTTTAAGTCATCAATAATTACTTAGTAATATTGTTCAAGCTAATAGAAATTTTAATATGCTTATATTATGCTATTTAAATCAACTTTGATTAATATTAACTACAATTTAATATAATAAAAAAAACACGACATCAAATGAAGTTTACGGCACCACTCCATGCGTTTACCCATTGGGAAAAAAACACCCCTGATCAACTTATGTTCCATCAGCCCTTTAACCAGGGTTCGGTAAAAATGAGTTATAAAGAAGCCGGCATTGAAATTAGGAAAATCGCCCAAGCCTTGATTGCAATGAATTATGCTCCTAAATCTAAAATTGCCTTGCTTTCAAAAAATTGCAGTCATTGGATTATGGCAGACTTAGCCATCCAAATGGCAGGACATATCTCTGTTCCTATTTACCCAACCATAAATGCCAACTCCATTGCGGAAATTATGTCGCACAGTGAGTCAAAAGCGGTTATTGTAGGAAAGCTAGACAACTATGAGGCTCAAAGATCTGGCTTAGAAGGATTCACTAAAATAGGCATTAAGGCTTATCAGGTCGAAGAAAAATTGAATTGGGAAGATATGGTTGCCCAAAATGAAGCCTTGACAGAAGTTCCGGAACAAAATCCTGAAGATCTGCTAACGATCATGTATACCTCTGGTACAACTGGATCTCCGAAAGGGGTTATGCACCGTGTGGGTTCATTCAATGCGGTAACCAACACAGCAGTAAGTGCGATTGCTATAAACGCCAGTAAGCCTCGTTTTTTCTCCTATTTACCTCTCACGCACATAGCCGAAAGGATAGGTATAGAAATGTTTGGATTGTATCAAGGAGGGAGTTTTAATTTTCCCCTATCAATAGAAACCTTCGCTGATGATTTAGCGGCTACCCAACCAGATCTATTTTTTGCAGTACCTAGAATATGGACTAAATTTCAAGATAGTATCTTAAATACCATCCCTCAAAAAAAGTTAGATCTTTTACTGTCAATTCCGATTATTAACAACATCATTAGAAAAAAAATTAAGAAAAAGCTCGGCTTACTAAATACTCAAGCCATTTTTACCGGTGCTGCGCCTATTTCCATAAGCCAATTGATTTGGTTCAAGCGGCTAGATATTGACATTTGTCAAGCCTATGGTCTTACTGAAGATTGTATTCTCTCTCATTTTAATCTGCCTGGACAAAATAAATTTGGCTCGGTAGGCAAACCACTTGCTGGTGTTGAATTAAAATTTTCTCCTGAAGATGAAATTTTGATCAAAAGTGAATGTTTGATGATTGGCTATTATAAGGAAGAACAAATGACACATGAAGTATTCACAGAAGATGGTTTTTTAAGAACAGGAGACATCGGTGAATATGATCATGACGGCTTTCTTTGGATTACCGGAAGAATTAAAGATCAATTCAAGACGGATAAAGGAAAGTATATTTCACCAGCACCTATAGAGCTCGAAATGTTGAAGAATTCAGACATTGATCAAGTATGCGTGGTCGGAACAGGTATCCCTCAACCCATTGGGCTCGTCGTCTTATCTGATACAGGAAAAGAAAAAGAGCAAGCAGCATTGATCGAAAGTCTTGAGCAAACCATAAAGGTTCTAAATCCAACCTTAGAAAGTGTAGCTAAAATTCAAAAAATAGTGGTTATGAAGGAGGATTGGACCATCGACAATGGCTTACTTACTCCAACTATGAAAATAAAGAGGAATCGAGTTGAAAAAATCCATCAAGACATATATACCAAATGGTTTAATGACGAGGCGGCTATATTATTTGAATAAGACATCCGTCAACCTGTATTTCTCATAGCGCTTGAAAGTGCATTAATGGAAAGCATAATCTCTGTTTGTGTTTCTTGCGCGGCTTGTTCATCGTGTGCTCTTTCCTTACGCCATCTTTTCAATAAAATGATCTGTCGCTCATGCAGTGGGTCCATCAAAGATGCGCGCAGCATGTTTGAGTAATAATGATTCACGCGCCGCTCTTCAATTGGTCGTCCTAATAACACTTCAAAATGATATTTCACACGCTTCAGCTCGCTCAAAAATAAGTCCGTGAACTTTTCTCTAATTTCTTTATTTTCAACTAAATCAGCATATTTAAGCATGATTTTCTCATCAGTAGCAGCAATACTGGTATCTATATTTGTAAATACATATCGTATGAAGGGATCATCTTTCATTTTCAATTTAAATAAATCGTAATCCGCAGGAGATTCACTTTTTAATTGATCTAGTGCGGTACCAATCCCATACCAGCTGGTCATATGAAACCTGCATTGACTCCATGAAAAAACCCAAGGGATCGCTCTCAAATCTGAGAGCGAGTTGGCGCCAGTTCTCTTGGCTGGCCTCGACCCAATCTTACTGGTCTCAATGGCATCTATAGGTGTTGCCTGTCTGAAAAATTCCATGAACCCTTCTTCATTGATCATTTTTTCATAGGTCTTTTGAGAATTCATTGATAACTGCTCTAAAATATCTGCTTGCGCATGGAAAACTCTAGGAGAATGCCTATCTAAGATCGTCTTAGACAATGCATTGGCTGCCAACAGTTCTAAATTATAGGCTGCATTTACCTTATTGGCATACTTTTGGGCAATCGTCTCCCCTTGCTCGGTCAAACGGACATCGCCATTCAAGGCTGAATGGGGAAGGGCATCAATAAAATAATGGGTAGGTCCAGACCCCCTACTGATCGATCCACCCTTGCCATGGAAATACCTAATTCTTACCCCGATGTCGACACCCACCTGACTTAGATTATATTGGGCTTTGTATAGATTCCATTGGCTGGCCATGATGCCCCCATCTTTGTTGCTATCGCTGTAACCCACCATTACTTGCTGCACAGGTTCCTTTTCATCTCCCTTAAGGGCTTGTAATGTTCTTTTTGTAAAAGGATGATTCAGGAAGCCGTGTAAGATCTCAGGAGCCACTTCTAAATCACCAATGGTTTCAAATAGAGGGACTACGGGTATTTTAGAAATTAATCCTGCTGTTGTCATTTGTGTAAGTCCGGCCTCTCTTGCCAAAACATATACCACCAATAAATCAGACAATGATCGGGTCATACTTACGATCAAAGAACCTATGCAATTCATACCATACTTATCTGTATGCTCAGCGATCACACCATAACATTCCATTACTTTTTGAGCATGAGTTTTAAGCACTGTTTTTGAATGGGTAAACAAACGAGCGGAAAGCAACTCTTTATTGAGAAAATCAAGGCGTTCCGTTTCACTCCACTCTGAAAAATTAGTCTTTTCTGCTAATGATGCCTCTAGAAGCTCATCCATGGCCTGGTCATGAAAAGTGCTGTTTTGACGAATATCCAATGCCGCTAGATGAAAACCAAAAATTTCAACAATCCTCAAGGTAGCGTTTACTTCATTGTACGCTGTCGATTGGGCACCAAACTCAATCAACTCTTTTTGTAATATTTTTAAATCTGAAAGTAACTCCGAAGAATGGAGATACGCTCCTTTAGAGGCCAATAATTCAGTGGCATGACCTCTTTTAGTGTCTACAGGAAGCTGGGCAATCATCAAGCTTATGAACTGTCTAAAAACCTCTCCTTTATTACGCGCCAAGATTTCTTCACCATAGCCTATTAATTTATCCTTCATTTCCATCATTCTGGATTGTAAAGCTTCACTAGATGCTTCCAAAGGATAGGCAAAACTTAATTTTTTAACTAAGTCTAATAATTTTCTTCTTATTACGACAAATGCGTTCAGTCGCAATTGTAGCAAGGTATCCCGAGTGACCGTGCTCGTAACCAAGGGATGACCATCACGATCACCCCCTACCCAATTACCAAATCTAATTTTCGGAAATGCATTGTTCTCTGAAACTTCATTTTGGACGAAACCTTGATCATTACAGGCGCTAATCAATCGCTTATCTAATATTGAGATGACATCGGGAAATACGTTGATTAAATAGTGAGAGATATTTCTCAATTCAGAAGCTACATCAGGTTTTTCCAAATAGATTTCACCTGTTTTCCAAAGACGGTAAAGAATTTGCTTAATCTCCTGCCTCAAATCGCTCAGTTCATGCGTATTGTACATTGAGTTTTCACGCTGAACCATTTTCAGATACAATTCCCTTCGATGCTCCAATACCGTAGCCCGCTTAGCCTCGGTAGGGTGTGCTGTGAGCACGGGCTCAACAAAAACTTGCTTTATCCCTTCTATGACCTCCGCATTAGATATGCCGTGGGCATGCAGTTCCTTGATATTAGAGGTCCAAAGACCACTGACAGCCGATAAATCCCTGCTCTCCTGTCTGCGACGATTTTGAACGGCTCCATTGATCTCTACCATATTAATCAATTGGAAGACCAATGAATACAATTGCAGATATTCTGAAGAAAACTCGTGATTCCCCTTTCTCTCTGTATTAATCCACGGAATTTCCTTGGCAATGTCCAAGGCATCATTCTCTTCAAGAACTTCTCTAAGGGCGGTCAACAAAAAATATAGGTCGTCATAAGGCTTCCCTATTTTACTTCGTACGGCATTGAAAACATCATTCATAAATGACTTTTTTTAATGATCTAAGATATTTTAGACTATTTTTCTCTTGGGAATCAGCAAATTCTAGGGGTGTGGCACAATATTAACAAGGAAAACCGAAAAATCTATCACTCAATAAACATTTGACGTCTATATTTGCGTTTCAAATTAAAAAAAACTGCGTTATGGATAATCGAAAATATTTACCCCTTTTGTTAATTCTAGGAGCTTCACTATTGGTACTTTTTTCAATATCAAATAGTATATTTTTTACTATACAAGCTACCGAAAGGGCCGTTATGTTTAGGAAATTTAGTGGTGGTCTAGACAAGGAAAATATCTTCGAACCTGGATTTCATGTGAAAGCCCCTTGGAATGAAGTGTATGTTTACGATGTCTCTGAAAATCAAATAGAAGAAACTATGGATGTACTCGACAAGAGCGGATTAAGTATCAACATCGACGTAACAGTAAGGTTTCATCCTGTTTATGATTCAATAGGTGAAATCCACGAGACTTTTCAAAAAGATTACGTTCGAAGACTAGTCATTCCTGAAGTGAGATCGACGGTTAGACAAGTAACTGGTAGGTATACTGCCGAAGAGATTTATTCCACCAAACGCCCCGAAGTTGAGAGTGCCATTAAAACTGAAGCTGCCGCTGTATTAGCAGCACCTGGTAATAGTATTGTTATGAGGGCGCTTCTTATAAGAGCCATATCACTCCCTGCGCAGATCAAAGAAGCTATTGAGAATAAGTTGAAGCAAGAACAAGAAGCTCTAGCATATCAATTTCGATTAGACAAAGAACAAAGTGAAGCCGAGAGAAAGCGTATCGCGGCTGAAGGTGAGGCAGTCGCAAATAAAATAATCAATAATAGCCTAACGGATGAACTATTGAAGATGCGAGGTATTGAAGCGACGATCGAGCTATCAAAATCTCCAAATGCTAAAACAATCATTATTGGTAGTGGTAAAGCTGGCCTGCCACTCATTCTCGGAGGAAATAATTAATAAAACCAAAACATATCATATATTAGAATGTCAGAATTTGCTCAAATAATTGTAGATGGTAAAACCTATGAGCTACCCATTATAAGAGGTACAGAAAATGAATTAGCCATTGACATAAGTAAATTGAGGAGTCAATCAGGCATTATCACATTGGATCCTGGTTTTAAGAATACAGGATCCACCAAGAGTGCCATTACTTTTTTGGATGGAGAAACCGGTATTTTGAACTACCGTGGCTATCCGATCGAACAATTGGCTGATCATTCAACTTTTACTGAGGTATCTTATTTACTCATCTACGGGGAGTTACCTACTGCCGTAGAGCTGGCGGCATTCCAAAATGCGACGACACAGCACACCTTAGTACATGAAGATTTTAAGACGATACTTGATGGATTCCCCTCTACAAGCCATCCTATGGGAGTACTCTCTTCATTGGTCACGGCATTAAATGCGTTTTATCCAAAGAGCACAAATTTAGATAAAAGTCCTGAGGCCATCAACTTAAGTATCATTCGCCTATTGGCTAAGATGCCTACTTTCGCCGCTTGGTCCTACAAGAAAAAAATGGGTCAGCCAGTTAATTATCCCAATAATAATTTAGATTACTGCAGCAATTTTCTTCACATGATGTTTGCTTTACCCACCATGTCCTATGATATCAATCCGGTGGTTACCAAAGCGCTCGATAAGCTCTTAATTCTGCATGCTGACCATGAACAAAATTGTTCAGCCAGTACCGTACGTATTGTAGGTTCATCTCAAGCAAGTCTGTATGCCTCCATATCGGCAGGGATCAATGCCTTGTGGGGACCTTTGCATGGTGGAGCAAATCAAGCGGTCATTGATATGCTGGAATCCATAAAAGCAGATGGGGGCAACATTCAAAAATGGATGGACAAGGCAAAAGACAAAAACGATTCTTTCAGACTGATGGGTTTTGGACATCGCGTGTACAAAAATTTTGATCCCAGAGCCAAAATTATCAAGAAAGCTGCAGATGAGGTGTTAGATGCCCTTGGAGTTCAAGATCCTATTTTGGATATAGCGAAAGGGTTAGAAGAAAAAGCATTAGCGGATCCTTATTTTGTTGAAAGGAAGCTCTATCCCAATGTGGATTTTTATTCAGGAATCATTTATCGCGCATTGGGCATTCCAACTGAAATGTTTACCGTCATGTTTGCCCTTGGCAGATTACCAGGTTGGATTGCGCAATGGCAAGAAATGCGGGGAAATCAGGAGCCTATCGGACGTCCTAGACAAATTTATACGGGGAAAACTAAGAGAGAGTATCTCCCTTTAAATCAACGATAATGAGTCTTTAAAAATTTACTTTTAATATTTTCTCTTAAGTATTTCGCTTAAAATAACAGCTTTCCTAATTCCTGAAGGTGATTTGAGTTCGTTTCTGATCTCACTTGCTTTGATTTTTTTAGATCTCTTGTGATAGTCTTCTACAGTCAATTCTTGCATCTGTTGTTCTTGATGTAGCGGGGTAATTTTGGGGAAAGCCGGCTCTGAAGCCTCTATCGATTCCTCGACGACTGGCATTGTACTTGAATTAGGTTTTTTTTCGACTACTTCATTGGTGATTTCCTTGGCTGGATTTGTTCCCCCTTCGATGACCTTTTCCTCTATATTACCATCCTTTTCTAGTGTATTTAACCCCGTAAACTCTCCCAGTAATTCTTCGAATGTTTTGACTTTTTTTGCCATTGTACTACTTTGACCTTCCGATTTGGGAGCTGCTGATTTATTCTTTTTTCTTAACTTCGATAAAAAATATACTGCACCTAAAATAAGATATATCCAATTTTGTATGTTGTCCATAATATTAAGCTAAAATTACCCTAATTTTATTAGCTTGACACCAAAACAGTAATCATTTTTGCCTATGCAATTAACGCGATTAGAAATAAAAGGCTTTAAAAGCTTTGCAGATAAAGTAGTTATCAATTTCGATGAGGGAATTACGGGTATTGTAGGTCCAAATGGATGTGGTAAATCCAATGTAGTTGATGCGATTAGATGGGTATTGGGTGAGCAAAAATCAAGAGTTTTGAGATCTGATAAAATGGACAACATCATTTTTAATGGGACCAAAACAAGAAAACCTACGCAATTAGCCGAAGTATCTATCAGCTTTAACAACACTAAAAACTTACTTCCCACTGAATATAGTCAGATTACCATCAGCAGACGGTTTTATCGGTCAGGAGAGAGTGAATATCAACTCAACGGCGTGACCTGTAGACTCAAGGACATTACCAACCTATTTCTGGATACCGGAATAGCCTCTAATTCCTATGCCATCATCGAATTAAAAATGATTGATGATTTGCTTAATGACAAAGATCATTCCAGGCGAAGTCTGTTTGAAGAAGCTGCAGGTATTTCAAAGTTTAAAAAAAGAAAAAAAGAAACTTTAAAAAAGTTAAGTGATACCGATGCCGATTTAGATCGGGTAGAGGACGTCCTTTATGAAATTGAAAAAAATCTCAAATCCCTGGAGAAACAGGCAAAGCAGGCTAAAAAATACTATGAAATAAAGGAAGATTATCGGCTTTTAAGTATCAGTATGGCTCGTAAAGGGATCTTCAATCAACAAGAGACTTTTGACAATACTCAAAAACGGATTACCACTGAAAATGATAAAAAGCAAGCCTTAAACACACAACTTTTAAAAGAAGAGGCAGTAATCGAAAAATTAAAGTCCGATCTTATTATCAAAGAAAAAGTACTAGCTGCCCAACAAAAATCATTAAATGATCATGTCCATAGCATTCGATCTTATGAAAATGAAAAGAAAATTAAAGTGGCTCGACAGCGCTTTCTTCAAGATAAAATTGACCAACTAAAGAATCAAATTAATCAAGATCAGGAAAGCGCTGATCGATCCTCTTTCGCCATTCAAGGCCTAAAAAAGACATTTGACACGGCGAAAAATGATTTAGAAGCTCATTTTGGATCATTAAATTTGATGAAAGAAAAATTCGAGGCTCAACAACAAGCTACCCGAGAAGCGAAAGATCAATTGGATATCAGTAATCAAACCTATTTGAATGCACGTGAATTGGTCTTTCAATCCTCCAAAAACTTGGAAATAAAAGAAATTCAATTAAATACGCTCAAAGTTGAGTTCGAAAAAACCAATAGTGACTCATCTGATCACAACAACAGTCTACATGAGTTTGACATAAAGGTCAATGAAATCATTTTAGAAAAAGAACAAAAGCAATCCATTTTTGATAAATTATTCAAAGAACAAAAAAGCTTAGATGAAAAGAAAAAGTCATTGATTGGTAAAATTTACTTAATCAAAGATGAATTTAATTTGGTCAATAGAAACTTAGATGCTAAACAAAATGAATACAGTCTGACCAAATCACTGATTGACAATTTAGAAGGATTTCCTGAAGCCATCAAGTTTTTGAAGAAGAAAAGTCAGTGGAAAAACACCCCCCTACTTTCTGATGTGATTACCTGCCCCGTGGATTATAGGGTCTGCATAGAGAATTTTTTGGAGCCTTATATGAACTATTATGTCTTTGATAAAGTCGCTGATGCTATAGATGCCATCACACTACTTAGTGACGCCAATAAGGGCAAGGCTCATTTTTTCATTATGGAACTTTTAGAAACCTTTAAACCCCATGATATTCTGCCCATTGACAGTTTGCAATCTGCCACTGAGCTGATCGATTATGACGTTAAATACACAAAGCTTATTACGTATTTGCTTCATAATGTATACATATATGAAGGCAGCAAACCCCAAGGGGCTGATGAACTTGTCTTTATTGAAAAGTCAGGTAAAATCATTCATAAAACCTACAGTATCTCCGGTGGATCTGTAGGCTTGTTTGAAGGTAAAAGAATCGGTAGGGCCAAAAATCTAGAAACCTTATCTATTGAAATCAAAAAATTGAAGCACCAGCAGTCAATTTTATCTCAAAAATTACTTGAAAATCAAAACGAATTTGAACACATCAAGTTAAAAGATAAATTGGTTGAATTGGAGGGCTTAAAAGATGAAATAAATAAAATAAATGAATCTTATGCTACCTTTAAAACTCGTCAAGAACAGTTTTTCAGCTTACTCAACTCAAATACCACAAGAAAAGAAGATATTGAAAATCAGATAAAGGTCATCCGTGAAGAAATCAATCATCTGCAACCCAAGCAAAAGGAACGACAAGCAAGTCTCATCGAATCAGAGCAGAGGGTTAATGAGCAAAAAATATCTGTTGAGAAACTAAATCAATTATTGGCTTCAGACTCATCGGGTTACAATGAAGCAAATGTCAAGTACCACCAAGAAAAAAACAAAGTAGATCGCATTGCTCAAGAAATCCTTCACAAAGAAGAATCATTCCAAAATAGCACAAAACGTATTGAAAATGATCAAGATGAACTTAGAAATAGCGAAAAAGACTTAAACCAATTAATCAGTAATACCGTTATCGAAGATGATCAACTTGTAGAAATGTACGCTCAAAAAGAAAGCTTCGAATTGGCTTTAAACGAAGTAGAGAAAGCCTATTATCAGCATAGAGGAAACATAGAAGTACAAGAAAAAAACCTCAAAGAAATTCAGTACAATCGAGAGTCTGCAGATCAGTTATTAATGGAATGGAGAGAAAAGCTGAGTGATGCTAAAATGCATCTCAATTCAATTAAAGAACGTTTGTCAGTTGAATTCAATGTTGTTTTAGAGAATATTGAAGATAGTGAGCTAAAGCCTGAATATGAAAAACTAGGCTTTGATGCCCTTGAGGAACAAGTTAAAATCTCTAAAACAAAACTCGAAAACATGGGAGCTATCAATCCGATGGCTATGGAAGCTTACGATGAAATCAAAGAGCGCTATAATTTTATCATCACCCAAAAAGAAGATCTACTGAAGGCGAAAGATACCTTGATCTCCACTATTGAAGAAATCGATACAGTGGCCAAAGAAACTTTTTTAAGTTCATTTGAGAGTATTAAAAAGAATTTCATTAAGGTATTTAGAACCTTATTTACAGAAGAGGATGATTGTGACTTAAATTTAACAAGGCCAGATGATCCTTTGGAGTCCCCCATTGATATTATTGCCAAGCCAAAAGGAAAACGACCATTGACCATCAATCAATTGTCTGGTGGTGAAAAAACCTTAACGGCTACTGCTTTGCTATTCGCAATATATCTAATTAAACCCGCCCCTTTTTGTATTTTTGATGAGGTAGATGCCCCTTTGGACGATGCCAATATTGATAAATTCAATCAAATTATTCGTGAATTTTCAAAGGATTCACAATTCATTATCGTTACCCATAACAAGCGGACGATGTCCAGCACCGACCTTATCTATGGCATCACCATGATCGAACAAGGCATCTCAAAAGTCATCCCTGTCGATCTGAGAGCGTTAGCTTAATATCTGACATAAACGCAAAAAAATACCCTCCAAATGAGAGGGTATTCAATCATCTCATGAATTCGTTTTCATTTATTGATCTAATGGTTCGAAGGAATGCATTTCTTCATTAACTATCTCTAATTCTTCTGTCAACTTTTTTAGATAATCTGAGCTCATTAATTGCTGCATACCCGCCATATCTACATCATAGAGCATGACCATACAACTCTTATCGTCAATTTTACCAACGGTTGTTTTGGTTTCGTCACAAACGGCTGCTCGTTCTTTGTGCGAATCAAAATCTTTTTTCCAAGCAGTATAATTATTACAAGATATTTTTAAAACTAAATTCATTCTGTTAATTGTTTATAGTAAATAATACCAAATATGAAAAAAAATGATCTTATCAAGGAAGAGATATTTAATAAAATAAATGATTAAGCGTTGTAATAAAATCGCTCATGCACGATTTGGCCCTGCTCCCATTGCTGCACTGCTACTTGCTCCATAGTCACTCGGTTACCTCCTTTAAAAGTCAGATCCATGGCTACTTCTATAAAAACTTTTTCTTTATCTAAATCTTCAGATATTGCTTTTATTTCGAGACTATGAAAAGCTTCGACATTGTTAATAAATTGTTCTTCATACTTGCGGCAGGCCTCTTTACCTTCTCGTCTTCCTGAAGGTTCTTCCATCACGATATTTTCAGCATAGTTTGCTTCGAATGCTTCCAATAACTTTCCTTGTCCCACCTGCGCGTAAATATGTTTGGTCTTATCTAAATTGCTCATCTTTTTTGTTTAATTAAATTATAACGCAAAGATTTCAAAAAAATAAGCGGGGTGCATTAATCTAAATTAAGAAGTTTAACACTAAACTAATTCTATTAAGTTTTTTGACTTCTTATTTTACTAAGGGCTTCAGGAGTAATTCCTAAATAAGAGGCGATCATATATTGTGGGATTCGATTGGGCAATAAGGGGTAATCCTTGAGAAATAATGCGTACCGTTCACCAGCAGGGGCACTCATAAGCATCAATACCCTACGTTGTAACAAACCGACCCTTCTACCCAGCAAACGCAAATTTTTTTTGAGTTGATCATGACTTAACTGATCTTGATCTAGATGATCTATTTTTAACTTAATCAATTCCGTATCCTCTAAACAATCTATGAATAATTCCGTGGGATGCTCATATTGATACGCCTCAATATCTCCAATAATCCATTCCTCCGGCGCAAACATGAAAACATGCTGTTTGCCTTTGCTGTCAATCGTATAACTTCTTACCAGTCCTTTTTTGATATAAAAAGCTTTCAAATGTACTTCCCCTTTATTTTGAAGAATCGTTCCTTTTTTGAATAACTTTATCTGTGCGTTGAGATCCTGTAGAGGTAAAAACGGGGATGGAGACATATCAGATCATTTAAATCTATGAAAGAAGAAAGCGCTCTTTTTTAAACCGCTTTGACTATTTGTTAATTTACGCTTATGGTGATGAGCTTTTCAACTTTTAAAAAGTAGTCTGTTCAAAAGAGGCTAGGGTTAGCCTCAAAAAGCCAGTTTTTAATTGATTTTATCATCTACAGAATGTTTACCCCCACCCACAAACATCAAAACTAAAAATACAGCTAAAAACATTAAGGGCTTTTCTTGCTTGGAAAAAGGATCATCACCATGACTGATAAAAGCCGCGACAAACATGGTAAAAGACAACAAAAAAGCATTTATCCGCGTCCAAAAACCAAATATTAAGCCAATGGCTGCAAAAAACTCAGCCAATACGACCAATACAAATGACAGTTCTGAACCAATACCCAAAGGATCTCCAAATTTAAAATTGCCGTCCAATAATCTTAAAAACTTACCATAACCATGCGTGAGCATCATGCCCCCTATAGTCACCCTCAAAAATAGTAATCCAAAATTTACGGTACCGGGACGCAACTGCGTACTCATTAATTTTTTAAACATCTCGTCTTTTGTTTTTTAGAAAGATAATAACATTGAATAAATAAAATTCGCAATTTAAAATTTATAAAGAATTAACCTAGATTAATTTATAAATGGAAAATCAGGTCTCTTTAGTGGTATTATCAAATCAGCTGAATTTCAAGATCAATTTCTCAATCAATTCAACGCCTCTTTTCAATTGAGCCTTACTGACGAACTCATTAGCTCTATGTGCTTGGGCGATGTCACCAGGTCCGCATATTATAGAGGGAAATCCACCTTCTTCAAATTGACCTGCCTCTGCAGCATAAGAAACAGTATCAAATTGATCTGCTTCCGTTAATTCTTTGATGAGTTGTGCAATCTCTTGATCTTCCTTAGTGTCCAAAGCGGGGACCTCTGGGTGATCATTAATGGTCTCTATCACAAAATCCGGAAAAATAGTTCTTAATTCTTTCTCACGAGACCTACAATGCGCATCAAACGCTTCAAGTATTTGAGGGATACTATCTTGCGGTATACATCGGATGTCCCATTTAAAAGAACATCGATCTGCAATGACATTAGGTGCTATGCCCCCATGAAGAGTGCCTACATGAATAGAAGTATGGGGTGGATTAAAGCGGGTATCTGAACTTTGATCAGCCAATTGATTCATTTTTTCTTCTAACCAGATGATCAACCTTGAAGCTTCATGAATGGCACTGACTTCTTGCCTGATCCGACTGCTGTGTCCAGCGGATCCATTGACGATGGTTTCTTGAACACAAATTCCCTTTTGACCCACAATCGGAATAAGCATAGAGGGCTCTCCTATCCATGCATAGGCGGGTTTTTCGTCATAATGTAACGCGATGGCCTCAATCAAATCAGGCGCTCCCAAGCATCCAATTTCCTCATCGTAAGAAAAAGCAAAATAAATAGGCTTTTTCAAATCCGCATTGACCATCATCGGGGCTGAAGTCATGATACAAGCTAAAAAAGCTTTCATATCGCAAGAACCCCGGCCATAAAGCTTGTCCCCGATTTCAGTCAATACAAAGGGATCTGTATCCCAATTTTGACCTGCCACAGGTACAACATCGGTATGGCCCGAAAGAATAATTCCCCCATCTACTGCCGGACCAATCCTACAATGTAAGGACGATTTGTTCCCTTCTTCATTGTATACTCGAAAAGAAGTTATGCCCAATTCGGTAAGATAGGATTCGATCCATAACAGAATGGAAAGATTTGATTCGCCTCCTAAAACAGGAAAAGAGACTAATTTTGCTAATATTTGTTCTACATTCATAATTACATTAAAAAGGGCCCCAATTGATGGCTACACCCACCAACAAGTACAACCAACTTATTAATAAAATAACACCCATTACCGGTAGTATAAACTTTAGCCAACGGTCAAAAGTAACTCTACAAAGGGACAACATAGCAATCAGACCACCCAATGCAGGATTCATGAGATTTGAAACGCCATCTCCAATTTGAAAGGCAAGTATGGTCGTTTGCCTTGTCAAGCCTAACAGCTCTCCGGTCGGTATCATGATGGGCAAGGTGGCTAAGGCTTGACCACTACCTGAAGGTATAGCAAAGTTAATCAATAACTGCGCCAATGACATTCCGAGGGCGGATCCATAGACGGAGAGACCGTTTAAAGATTGCGCCAACTCATAGGCAATGGTATCTCCAATACTGGCTTCCTCTAGAATCACTTTTATAGTTGCGGCAAAGCCGACCATAAAAGCTCCTGGCGCAACTAAACTGATCGATTGAAAACTGGTCTCACCAATTGTCTTGCTACTCATACCTGAGGCCCAACCAGCAATAATGGAAATCATTAAAAAAATCGCAGAAATTTGATTCAAGTACCAATGCCATTGAAACACTCCAAATAGCATGAAGACCAACCCTGATAAAAAAATAAATAATATAAGTAGATCCTTGTTTTGTAATCGGTAGGTTGACAAATCTTTGGTGAGACCAAATCCACTTTGATCAACGCCTTGAGTAAGGCTTTGCTTTGGATTTTTGATGATTTTTTTAAAATAACGACGATTGAAATAGGCCAAAACCGTAAGCGCTGAAAAGCACAACATACTTCTCATCAATGCACCTGAAAACATGGGCAGTTCTGCTATCTTGTGTCCTGTTCCGACTGTATAAGGATTAATTGGAGACAAACCAAACCCAACCGTAACGCCACCCACAGCAATCGCAGCAGCCAACATCAAATCTCCCCCAAGCGCCAAGCTGATTGTTGCAGCAATCGGAATCATGGCTATATTATTCTCATAACCTACCATCACACCTAATAAGCCAAAAAGGTAGGTCAGTACGACTACAATTATCAGTCTGCGTTTCAAACCCAGCTTAAAAATGAGTGTTCCAACCACATTTTCGATCATTTTAGACTTTTCTAAAATGCCAAACATGATACCGCTGGCCATCACCACCCAAATCACTTCTATCGCCACACCAAAACCCTTCGGCATCGCAATGAACATATCCATTAAACCAAGAGGTTGCTCAGCGATCAAGCGATAAGTCCCTGCAATCACTCTAAGCCTACCGTCGATTAAAACACGATCAAAAGTACCGGCCGGTATAATGTGGGTGGCCAGCGTAGCTAAAACAATAATAAAAAATAGTAAGACAATGGAATGGGGAAATTCTTTAAAAAAGGAAGGTTTGAAATTCAAAGATTCGAAATTTAATTAAATGTAAATGGATTTAATTCTTTTGAAAGATAATTAAGATAAGGTTCTGCTCCAAGTACTCCTTTTTTTTCTAAAATTTCAATGTAAAGCAAGAGTATTTTTATATTAGTCTTGTGCAATGATTTCTTTACAGAGGTCATGTATTTGCTCAAAGCTAGAAATCCATCAATACCATCTACTCCAGCCGCTGCCAAATTTGATAATTCTTGCTCCTTTTGCAGAAGCATTTCATAACGAAGCACTAAATCATTAAATTGCTTCATTCTTTGCCGGTCGATCAAAACGTTTATTTCTTCCAAATGTTTCAATTCAACCGCTGTGCCCATTAAATTTAGTTCTTCTCTTTTCAGCTTAGGCTTGTCCTCATTAAATAAGGGAATCGTTATTCCGATCCGATAATCCATTTGCTTTTTAAGCGTACCCCCACCATCCATGTCATAACCAGCCTGAAAAAATCCAATGTTCCAACTTTCAGCGTAATCTATATTGAGCTTTAATCGATCGAGATGGAGCTTTTCCGAAGCCAAATCCACTTCTAAAAAGAAAGATTTATGATTATGAAGTGCTATTGTATTTTTGATTTCATCAAGACTTACCAATTCAAACTCATCCCAATCTACATTTAAGAAAAGAGAATCATTGATCATGAATTCACTGTTTTTAGCATGAATTAGAGATTCAAAATCAGCCTGTTTTAGTCCTAATTCTAATAAATTTTGATCCAGATTGATCCAATCATTCAAAGCAAGAACTCCTTTTTGAGCTAATTCAAAAGCCTTTATTTGATTTTTTTCCTCTTGCAACAAAGATAAGGTAATGACCAGATCGTAGTTGTTGATGAGGCCGTTATATTTTTCTGACAATATCTCATTGAGTAAATGATCTTTGGTTTTTAACAGATAATTCTCTTTGGCTACATTAAAAGTATTATTAGCGGTACGTTCCTTTGGATTTAAAATACCTAAACGCAGGGCGAAATTATCAGGAGATGAGTCAAAATTATTACCCCTGACGCGCAGTTCTAATTCTCTTATAGCAGGAGATTTGAATGAGTTTGAGCGATAATATGATAATTGTCGATTGATGGATGACAAACGGGTATCATAGGCCGCTTGTTGAAGCACCTTATCAACGGGGGATTGTGCCAAAACCGACCCACTTAAGAAAAAAAATAGAACGGCAAAGTCAATCCTATTCAATGCCATCGGAGATATAGACATAAACCTTTTCACCATTCAGGAATTGATTATTTTCTGATATTTTAACGAAGATCTCCTGACCATATGAATTCACTCCATTGATGGCATTCAATTTTTCAGGAAAGGACGTAATTCTCGATCCAATCTCAATGATCTCGCCAGAAATTCTATACATACGATTCGTAGATTCCACTTGAACTTTAGCTCCCACATTAAGTCCGGCAATACCTCGTTCATTAATAAAAGCTTTAATTACCGTAGGATTAAGGCTATAGATGGATAAAATAGACTGATAAGGTGGAACCAACTCGTTCAGTTGTACATTGAGATTACCGATATTCCCCGTCTGATCAGCATATTGAATAAGATCAGCTGATTCGTCTTCCAACTTTAGCAAATCGTTTTTGAGAATTTTTATTTTCCCTTTGATCAAGCTGGTATCTTGAGTAAATCTTGAAGCCATTTGGATCATTCTCGCCTCCATTTGTTTGGATTGATTAACCCTCTCTTTTTCTAAAAAGAGGATTCTGGCTAACTTAATAGAATCTACCTGAGCATTGACTGTACCATCAAAAACAGCCTTTAATCTTAACGAATTCTGATCTTGCATTCTTTGTTCAAACATCAATTCATTGCGCTCATTTTCCATTGCCAAGATCTTAAAAGAAGTCTCCGACTTCAATATTTCTTGTTCAAGTTGATAATGATTATTCAGTCCAACTTCTTGGATGTTAAGACTGCTCAGTTCACTGTTTTTTTGATAAATATCCGCTTCTAAATTGGTGCTTTCTGCGACAAAAAGTTTGTCCCCTTTTTTAACTTCCTGACCAGGAACTACATAAATGGCTTTGATACGAATCGGTTTTTGATAACTAATGACCGTAACTTGATTCTCTACCTGAGCAACCATTGCTTTGCTCTTGTCTTTGTAATGGAAGCCAAGATAGGCCAATGAAACCAACACCATAAGCCAAACGAAAATAAATAGCGTAGACCTGATCACAATTGAGAAGCTATTTTTTTCCTTACCACTTTAAGTTCTTTTAACCCTGTTATAGCAGTAAGTTGATTGAAAACATCTTTTTCTAAAATTTTTGATTTTGTCAATAAGTGATATTCATTTTTAAAACTTCCATCAGACAATTTTCGCTGCGAGACGATATTGATTTCAAATGTATGCGTTAAATATTCTTGCAACGAAAATGTAATAGGATTCTCATGGGAAATGAGTACCTCAAATAAGATGTTTTCTGACTTGGCATATCTAGAAAATCGCAACATAAGGGCAACCAAACAAAATAAAATCGTGCCACTGACACTCACAGCATAGCCATAGACTCCCGTTGTGATCCCTACAGAGATGCCTGCGAACATGAAAATAATGTTTCTGGGATCTGATACCAAAGTTCTGAATCTTATGATCGCCACGGCCCCTATGATTCCAAAACCAACGGCTAGATTATTCCCCACAGACATGATAATCATGGAAGTTACAATTGAACTTAAGACAATTGCCTGGAAGAAGTAATTAGGGAAGTGTGAGCCCTGAAATGTAAAATGAAAAGTCAATGCAATAGCCGAGCTCAGCGTGAACGCGAGCAACAACGAAAAGATGGCCACCTCTAAGGAAGGGAAATCGTAATAATTTACCCCCTCTAAAAAACTCTCAAGCATAATTTCATTAATTGATCCACAAAAAAAATCATAATTTAATGAAAGAACTAGCCATTAAGACATTTTAATTTAATAATAAGTTAATGTAGGTGGCAAAGGAAAGGTTCTTGCTCAATTGGGGGCTAACTGATCCTTGATGGTATGATTAAATTAATCAGAAAATCTTTTTTATTAGATAGCCATCCGCCTCAACAGGCAGGATCACCTATTTTATTATCCAATAAATCAACTTGCGTTAATCATTTATTCCCGTTACATTTAAAGCATAATTAAGATTTTTAAAAAGATGAAAACATGAGGTACAAATATCTTAAACTCCTTTTCCTTTTGAGCTTTACTGCGGACGTTACTGCACAAACTGTTGATTTATTTAATGCTGAAAACTTGGAGGGCTGGACTGTATATGGAACTGAAAAATGGTATGTGGATGAAGGCGAACTGATTTGCGAAAGCGGACCAGATCAAAATTATGGTTATTTAGCTACCAATAAATATTATGATAACTTCGAATTGGTCTTGGAATTTAAGCAAGAAGCCAATGGTAATAGTGGCGTATTCTTTAGATCTACCTTGGAAGGGACCGAAATCAGTGGTTGGCAAGTAGAAGTAGCCCCTGCTAATCATCCCAAAGACAAAACGGGAGGTATTTATGAATCTTATGGTCGTGGATGGCTCATCAAACCTCCTGCCGAAACTGATTCAGTGCTTAAAATGGGAGAATGGAATACCTTAAAAATAGTTGCCCAAGGAGATCAAGTTTCAACCTGGCTCAACAATGTCCCTATGGTATCCATTAATGATAGCCTCATTGGCAAAGGAAAGGGATCTATTGCCCTTCAAATTCATGACGGGGGTGGAATTAAAGTCAAATGGCGGAACATTAAAATAACAGAATTAAAATAAGTAGCCTCAAAACACACTTATTATACCGCTCTTCCCAAGACAAAAAAGTAACTTCACGCAATAAAAAAGCGTATGGAATGCAACTATACAATAACCTAAGTGCGCAAGAACAAGCCGCAATCATAGATCAAGCAGGTATAAAGAGATTGACACTCTCTTTCTATAAATACCATAATTTAAGTAATCCTGAAACATTCAGAAATCACTTGTATACCCATTGGCATGACTTACATGTTTTGGGGAGGATCTTTGTAGCAAGTGAAGGTATCAATGCACAACTTTCTGTGCCCGCTCCTCAATTTCATGGTTTTAAACAGACATTAGATGAAATCCCCTTTCTCAAAGGAATCCGATTAAATATCGCCGTTGAACAATATGACAAATCATTTTTAAAGCTTAAAATAAAAATACGCTCAAAAATACTGGCTGACGGGCTTGATGACCAAACTTTTGACCCTACGGACGTGGGGACCCATTTAAAAGCAGAAGCATTCAATCAGATCATAGCTGATCCAGATACTGTTTTAGTCGATATGCGCAATCATTATGAAACTGAAATAGGTCATTTTGAAAATGCTCTCACTCCAGATGTAGATACCTTTCGAGATTCTCTGAAAATGATTGAAAAGGATATTGAATCTTACAAAAACGATAAAAACATCGTCATGTATTGCACGGGTGGGATCAGATGTGAGAAGGCTAGTGCATATTTCAAACACAAAGGCTTTAAAAAGTTATTTCAATTGGAGGGTGGCATTATAGAATATGCCCGACAAGTAAAAACACTTAATTTAGAAAATAAATTTAAAGGCAAAAATTTTGTTTTTGATCAACGGATGGCAGAACGCATCTCTGACGATATTATTTCCTCTTGCCATCAATGTGGTCATCCATCAGATACCCATGTAAACTGTGCCAACGAAGCGTGTCATCTTTTGTTCATCCAGTGCAACAGTTGCAGAGAAGCTATGAATCAATGTTGTACAACTGCATGTATGGAAATCAATGCCAAACCTTTGGAGGAACAAAAGGAATTAAGGAGGGGCAATAAAACTGAAAACAAAATATTTAAAAAAGGAAGGTCCAAGGAGAACATTCACTGAACCTAAAAATTTTCAATAGGTGGTTTCGTTAAATTTCTTCTAGCTCTCTTCTCTTACTCCAACTCAATATTTTGACCTCTTTTAATTCTCTGTGATTGCAATAGGTACAATTATATGTCCTTTCTAGTAAACCCTCTTCAAATTCGGAAGCATCTTTAAGTATCTTTTCTTTCCGCTCTTTCAAGGTTCTAAAATTACATTTTGAACAAATCAATGCCTTTTCTGAAATATCATATTTTTGAATAACTTTTTCTCCTGAGACCTCATCAATCCATACATCAAAATCTGCTTCAGAAGCATCTTCTAAAGCGATCATTTCATCTGACATAAATTCATCTTCCTCTAACTCATTCAGCAACTTCATGTAATTACCACTAGAGGATTTTAATTTCTTGAAACGAATAGCCCTTAGCCTTTTTTCCAAAACAAAAGGGTAATAGTATTGCAAATACATGGTAAAACCATAACCAATCATGAAGGTTATCATGAATGCCATAAATGCAACAAAAATAAATTCGTATGATTGCGCTAAACCCAACCAACCAGAAATTAGACCAAACAAATAAAAGAATATGGCTATCGAAAATAAATTAGCAGTTCTTTTTAAATATTTAACTTCATTGTGAGCGGCAAATTTATACTTGTCAGATCTGTTAGTTTTACTCATGAGTAGAACGAAATAAACCATTTGATTTATAACTGACAACAATATAAATCCAAAACTTCCATTCTTAAATAGTTGTATCCAAATCTCTCCTAATGTGTTCATTGTAAAATAGTTAGTGTGTGGTTTGTTGGTTATTATTCAATATTCGAATAATTATTAAATAAATATAAATAAAATCATTGAAGAAGTACTACAAACACTCATTTTTAGTATCATTGCTCCTCGTATCTTTTGAATGAATGAATGAATTTATTAGGAATAGATGTTGGAGGAACGGGTATCAAAGGAGCCATAATTAATACAGTCACGGGACAGTTGGTTACCGATCGCAAAAGACTATCTACTCCACAGCCCGCTAACCCTCAATTGATCATTGAAACTATTGTTGAGTTGGTTCGATTTTTCGACTGGAAAAAGGAAATTGGATGTGGTTTCCCCTCTGTGATACAAAAAGGAGTCGTTCGTACTGCTTCCAATATAGATAGACAATGGATTGGATTGAACGCTGCGGATTTATTAACTGAGGCTTCCGGGTGCCCTACCTACGTCATTAATGATGCCGATGCTGCCGGTAAAGCAGAGATTTCCTTTGGATCTGGGCAGGGTAAGAAAGGTAATCTCATTTTTCTTACCGTCGGCACAGGTATCGGCTCTGCCCTATTTCATGAAGGGAGCCTTTATCCTAATACTGAATTGGGTTTCTTGAAAATTAAAGGGAGGTATGGTGAACATTATGCGGCCAATTCGATAAGAGAAGCTGAGCGTTTGTCTTGGAGTCAATGGGGAAACCGCTTCTCTCGCTATCTAAAAAGAGTCGAACGCTTACTCACGCCTGATCTATTTATTTTAGGAGGAGGCATCAGTAAAAAATTTAAGCTTTATGAACCTTATTTAAAATGCGATACACCCGTCATTCCTGCCAAATTAAAAAATAATGCGGGCATTATCGGAGCGGCTGTAAGTGCGCGGCATTATTTCAAAAAATAGTCAGATTAATTCCAGTCCGCATGAAAAATACCCAGCCTATCTTTCCTTTCATAGGTATGAGAGCCAAACAAGTCTCTTTGCGCTTGAATTAAGTTTAGAGGCAATTCAGCACTCTTAAAGGCATCAAAGTAACTGAGCGCATTGGACAATGCCAAAGTAGGTATGCCCTTAGCCACAGTATATTGCACGACTTTTCGTGTGGCACCAATAACGGAATTAACTTTCTCAACAATCACGGGAGATAATAATAAGCTTTCCAGTGAAGAATCGTTTTCATAAGCTAGGCGAATATCTTCCAAGAACCGCGCACGTATGATGCATCCGCCTCTCCATATTTTCGCTATACTTTCCAAATTCAAATCATATTGATATTCTTTTGAAGCCCTACTCAGTTGGTCCATCCCTTGTGCATAACTCATTATAAAGGCGAAATATAAGGCATCTCGTACCTCTTCAACACTGGGCTCGTTTGTAGGTAAAAGGGATGCCTCTGTATATTTTTTAGAAGCCTTCATGCGAATGTCTTTCATACCCGAAATTTGCCGCATCGAAACCGCTGCATCAATCGTAGGTATGGCAATACCTAGGTCCATGGCATTTTGAGAAGTCCATTTACCAGTACCCTTTTGCTTGGCTTTGTCTAAAATTTGATCTACCAAATCACCAGAAGTTAGATCATCTTTTTTATCAAATATTTGACTGGTAATCTCAACCAGAAAAGACTGCAAGACTCCCTGATTCCAATCATAGTAAGTTTTTTTCAAGCGGTGGTTATCTTGTTGTAATCCCAGTTTCATTATGTCATAGGACTCACCCATAAGCTGCATCAAAGCATATTCAATCCCATTATGAATCATTTTCACATAATTACCTGCAGAGCCTTGTCCCATAAAATCTACACATGGTTCGTTATTGACTTTAGCAGCCACTGCTTCAAAAATTGGCTTAATGATCTCGTAAGCCTTAAGATCACCTCCTGGCATAATACTCGGACCCTTTCTGGCCCCTTCAGATCCTCCTGAGACACCCGCACCCATGAAATGAATGTCCTTGGATTTTAAAGAAGTAAATCTTCTATTGGTATCTTCGAAATGTGAGTTCCCTCCATCAATAATCAAGTCACCTGAATCCAATAAGGGCAATAAATCAGCAATGACATGGTCCACAGGTCCCCCTGCGGGGACAAGTAGCATAATCTTCCTTGGTCTGGACAATTTTTTAATGAATTCTACTTTATCTAATGTCCCCTCAATATCATCTGAGTGACCTTCATCTTTTAAATCCGCTACTTTTTGGGCATCTGTGTCAAGACCAATCGCAGAAAAATGGTGATCCGCTACATTCAAAAGAAAATTTCTGCCCATCACTCCTAACCCTACCAATCCAAAATCAAACAATTGTGCCATAAGAAAAAATATTATAAAATTTCAACAAAACTAATAAAACAATAATCTCTGTGACAATAAATCAAATGGTAATTATTTAGTTTGTACCTGAATCCATTTTCACCAAAATATGATAAGCCACAAAGAAGTAGAATCACAAGTGCTGGTAATTTTTGGCGCCTCGGGCGATTTAACCTCAAGAAAGTTATTGCCAGAAATTTTCAACTTATTTCGTAAGGGATACATACCTGAAGATTATGCCATCATTGGTGTTGGAAGAAGTGATTATTCTGACCCATCCTATCGCGATAAAGCGGTCATCAACAATCCCTATTTTAAAAAAAAGGAGAAAAGAGCTAAAGAGATTCAAAAGTTTTCCGAATTGGTGCATTACATCTCTCTAGATACCAGTGATCCTTCGGCTTACGCGGCGTTAAAAAATAAATTACAACAAATACTACCTGGGCATCCTGATCCAAATGTTATTTTTTACCTCTCTACCCCACCCATGTTGTACAAAACGATCGCCCATCATTTGGCTGCTCACGATCTTAATTTGGAAAAAGAGGGATGGAAACGGATGATTATCGAGAAACCCTTTGGTTATGATTTAGAAACTGCTAGAGCTTTGAACATAGCGCTTTTGTTGAAATTCAAAGAGGAACAAATTTATCGAATTGATCATTATCTAGGAAAGGAAACCGTTCAAAATCTGATGGTTACTCGGTTTTCCAACAGTATCTTTGAACCTCTTTGGAACAGAAATTATATCCAACGTATAGAAATTACGGCAGCAGAAAGTGTCGGAGTAGGTAATCGAGGGGGCTATTATGAAGGTGTTGGTGCCCTCCGGGATATGATTCAAAACCACTTGCTTCAATTGCTCTCATTAGTCGCTATGGAGCCTCCAAATCAATTGACATCAGAAGCCATTCGGAACGAAAAGGACAAATTATTCCAATCACTTAGGCCACTTTCTACTGAAGATGTGAAAAATAATGTGATTCGTGGGCAGTATACCAGTGCCAACGTTAGAGATAAACAAATCTTGGGATACCGAGAAGAAAATAGCGTGCATCCAACCTCTCGAACGGAAACGTTTGCTGCTATGAAATTTTTTATTGACAATTGGAGGTGGGCAGATGTTCCTTTTTACATCAGAAGTGGCAAAAGATTACCCACAAGAGTTTCCGAGGTCGTCATACACTTCAAATCGAATCACCTCCATTTGTTCAAAAACGAAGGTTCTGATCATGCGCACAATATCCTCATTTTCAGGATACAACCCAATGAAGGGATCCTGCTCAAATTTGGGCTGAAAGTACCCGGAGCAGGCAACCTAGTCAAGGATGTAAATATGGATTTCCAATATGATGACCTAACGCAGGATTATGTCCCAGACGCCTATGAGCGACTTATTTTAGACTGTATGCAAGGAGACTCGACTTTGTATGCACGCGGAGACAGTGTCGAAAATTCTTGGAAATTTATCGATCCCATCTTAAAAGCATGGGAAGACGATCCTGATATCCCTATTTATGGCTATCCTGCAGGCACTTGGGGGCCTGAGCATATCAATGAATTGATTGAAGGTAAGGACATGGCTTGGAGAAATGCCAGCTCAAATCTTTCTCATGACGGTGAATATTGTGAATTGTAAAAAAAATGAAAAAAATTATTTTTAAAACACCTAATGCCTTGGCATCTGCTTTTGCCGATCAGCTGGTAAACCTTGCTTCTGATAAGGAAGTCATTCATGTCGCATTATCGGGAGGAAGCACACCCAAGTTACTGTTTGAAATTTTGGCCACTACCTTTAAAAATAACGATTGGTCACGGTTGCGTTTTTATTGGGGAGATGAAAGATGCGTAAGTCCTGATGATTCTGAAAGCAATTATTTAATGGCCAAAAAACTCTTTTTTGATCCCGCGAACATTCCTAGCGAGCATATTTTTAGAGTGCTTGGAGAAAATGATCCCAGACAAGAGGCAGAGCGATATGGAGACCTCCTTTATAAATCGTTGCCCATAGTGAATGACCTGCCCTGTTTTGATTTAATTTATTTAGGAATGGGAGAAGATGGGCATACGGCCTCTATATTTCCCCATGAAATGGAATTAATGACACATCAAGAAGTTTGTGCGGTGGCCACGCATCCTACCAGTGGTCAAAAAAGGGTCACATTGACGGGGCCGGTCATTAATAATGCTCGATCTATAGTTTTTTTAATAACGGGCACGGCTAAATATCCTCGAATCAAATCTATTCTCAAAGATCAACGTGATTTTGAAAGCTTCCCGGCAGCGCATATTCAACCAACGCATGGACATTTGACTTGGTACCTGGATGAAGCGGCGTATGAAGGCACCTAAAATATTGATTTTGATGGGTGTGACTTGTTCGGGCAAAACTGCCTTTGGAAAAGTGCTATCTAATCGACTTAAAATCTCTTTTTTTGATGGTGATGACCTTCATTCAAAAGAAAATATCGATAAAATGAAACTAGGTCACCCCTTAGATGATGATGATCGCTGGCCCTGGTTACAAAATATTCATCAATTAGCACTTGATCACGCTAATGAAGGTGCAATTATCGCTTGTTCCGCCTTAAAAAAGTCTTACCGACAAGTCATTCAAACTTCTGCCAATATGGAATTTATTTATTTGAAAGCAGATAAAAAAACGATCGCACAACGACTTGCATTACGAAAAAATCATTTCATGCCCGCCTCACTCCTCGATTCCCAATTCGAAGCTTTGGAAGCACCGAAAAGTGGGTGTATTCTTGATGCTACCCAGACATTTGAGATCAATGCTGATTTAGTAGTGAGCTACCTTCAAAAATAATGTTTAGCTGAACATAGGTTGCCGGTATGATAAAAAATCAATCTACTGCCGCGGACGCAATTGCTTTGAAAAGTTTGCCATCAGAGATCAAGCACCCTTGTTCAACCATATCAAAAATTTCTTTTTCGCGATTTTCCTTGTACTTTTTTTCATCCATAAAAACCTTCACCCCACCAACAGGCTGTGCTAAAAGCTGTTTTATAGAAAGCTCATCATTAAAGTCAATTTTAAATGCCCCACGAGCATCTAGTCGAATACCTGCCATGTAAATAAGGTCTGCCATACAACTAAAAGTGATGAGCTCTCCTAGACTTCTGAATTCTAAAAATTGAGTTTTTCTCATAATGCCTTCAAAAACCACTTCGCTAAAGGCATCTATTATTTGATTAGATTTTTCAACATCATTTGCCAGCAACTGTTCCCAATCATCCGCAATGACCCCGTTGACCACTAAAAAATCTATAAATTCATTTTCTAAGGGTTTGAGTTCTTCGAGGGTGAGTCTACGATATTTCATTACTGAGGAAAAACATATTGGATACCTTATAAAAGGCAATTTTAACGATTATTTTGTTTGCCACCATAAATATTTACCTTTGAATTTGACATATTAAAATAACTAATCGTAATAGCTGCATTTTTTTGTAACTATTTTGTTTCTGCTCAAACTGTGATGGAATCTACTTATGTAGACGTCCCACTGAATAAGGTTCAAAGATTTATAGAACTACACAAAAAGGTTACCGACCTGTCTCAAGGTGAAGGCAGAACGATTCAAGAGCACTGGGTTTATAAACATTGGTATGGTTCAGGCGATGCTATTCTCATTTATGATGAATACAATTCCGCACAATATGCCATTGATGATAATATCAATGCAGCCTGCAAAAAAAATGAAGGCCTTTCGGCAGACGCCAAAAAAGAAATGGATGCCGTTTTCACTGACTGGTGGTCATTTTTTAACGGTCATTGGGATGAAATGCGGGTCATAGACTATGAAAAGGACTTTGTGTCAAAAGAAAATGTGAATTGGGATATTCCCTTTGTCTTTGTTGTAGGGACCTACAACACTAAAGGTAAGCCCTCTAAGATGGCTGAAGCCTACATGGATTGACAGACCCGCCCCTTGGTTGCCGATGGCTTACAATTGGGAGGTGGCGTAACTAAACACGACAAGGGAGCCAGTGCAGATCTAGAATTTTTCGGCGCTTTCAAAACCATGGTAGATTTTGCCACTTCCATCAGTACACAAGGAACAGTAAATACCGCTGCTAGAAATAGCTTTTGGAGCCTTGCAGACGGATCTCATGCAGATTAAATCTATTTTCATATAGGACATCTTGTAGATGGTACCTTATATCTAGCTGGAAAAGATAAATAAGCCCAAGCTTCTTCAATAAAATTTTATTGACTTAACCTCCCCTCTAGTGGAGGGTTTTTTATGACCTCTGGAGTTTATTTGAAGACATATATGCGTTTAAATGAGGCTTGAATAAAAAAGCCAACCCTCTTCTCGTTTGAGAAAATTGTTGGCTTTTCTTAATAGACGACCATTGATCTTGGGATCATCTATCAATAGTAAATAATTTGGGGTAGTTAATTCCTCAAGCAGCCTGTTTTTTCTTGATTTCTCTTGGCAATTGAATTTCCTTCTGATCTTTTATCTGAATTATCCGCAATGCATTGAGCAACTTAATCACTTGGTAAGTTGGATCAATTTCATGCCACCGTATGCCTCCAAAATTAGGTCGAGAACCATATTTGTGATGATTGTTATGATAACTTTCTCCCATCATTAAGAAATCGAATGGTAAAAAGTTTCTTGAGGTATCTTTTACTTCATAATTTCTGTAACCGTACTTATGGGCAAACCAATTAATGATGGCACCGTGGATAGGAGAAAATAAAAATTGCATCGGCAATAAAGCCCACAGCCAAATTTCTGTTGCAAATAAATAATAAACACCCACGTATGCGGCACCCCAAAATAATCTCGATGGCCAAGATCTGGCAAATTTGTCAAAAAACTCCCACTTGGGAACCCCGTCTGTAAAACGCTTTTCTGGTATTTCTTGACCACTCGCTATTTTGGAATAAATGGTTTTCGTTTTCCACATCATTTTGAAAATCGATTCATCATATTTGGGAGAATGTGGGTCATTTTCAGTATCTGCAAAAGCATGGTGCATCCGATGCATAACGCCGTATCCGTAAGGACTTAAATAATTAGAACCTTGAAAAATCCAAGTCAGCACAAAAAATATCTTTTCCGTTATCGGACCCATCGTAAAGGCGGCGTGGGAGGCATACCTATGAAGGAAAAACGTTTGAAAGAAAAGGGAAAGGTACCAGTGTGATACAAAAAAGATGAGAATGATTTCCATAAAAAATGTTAAATTAAAAAATGAATCTTACTTAGTAAGATCCATTAAGTTTTCATTTGTTACAGAAAATCGAAATTTTATTTATTTAAGGAGGGTTTTTTTTGAAATCTCTCGCTTTAATTCGTCAATTATCTCGTTGATGCTACCGAATTCACAGGCTTTTTTGAATGATAGAGGCAGTTTAGGTACCGTAAAATCAGTTTTAAACTTTATTTTGTCCTGTTCTAATTTTGCTTTTGCCCTAAAAAATAATTGTCGGCAATGGTCTTTCTTTTTATCAAATATTTCTTGTAACTCTTCATATTCAACACTAAACACCTCCCGCATCACATAAATAGATTTCTCTAAAGGTTCTAATTTCTTATGCAATACCTGCCATGCTTCTCCTAACTGAGCATCCATATCAAAGTTCAAAAAAGCTTTAATCTGATGACGATCAACAAGTTCAAAATGATCTTCAGCGGTAAAAGTTTTCTGAGAAATTTTGCTCTTTAAAGAAGTCAGAAATTTGAGGCTGTTGTTACTGACTGATTTGATCAGGTAGGCCTTTGTGTTCTTGATGTCTTTGCGATCAATAGAAAGCCATTTCTCAAAAGTATCTTGAACAATGTCTTCTGCATCTTCGATACTACCTACGATTCTTAAGGCAATGCTTCGCAATAGCGGATGATAACTAAATATATCTTTTGAGGTATTCATTTAGATACACAAATAAAGCAAGAATGAAGTAATCTGACAATAAAATTAGGGATTATAAACATAGAACATAAAAACCTATAGTTTGCAAATTAAGTTCCCATACCTCTACTAACCCTTATAATTTCAACTTTTTATAAAGAACCTTTTTAGAAATCATCACAATTTGTCCTGGCATTAATGGATCGAGCGCCAAGTCTTCAATCCCTACACGTATGAGTCTTAAAGTGGGGTGACCCACCTTGGCGGTCATTTTACGTACTTGCCTATTTTTGCCCTCGGTTAAAATTACTTCAACCCAAGAAGTCTCGGGATGTTTAATTCTGTTGACAGCAGGACTTCGTTCGGGGAAATTATAATCCATTAAAACACGTGCTTCCGCTTTTTTCGTTCGGTAGGGTTTGCCATCGATAGTAATGCTTAATCCCTCACTTAATGCTTTCAATGCTGCAGTAGAGGGGGTCCCCTCAACTTCTACATGATAGGTTCTCTTGTGCTCATTCTCAGGATTTAAGAGGGCACTATTGAGCTTCTTATCATTGGTTAAAATCAATAATCCTTCAGAGTCAAGATCCAATCGACCTACCGCATAAATACCCTTAGGAATTCTAAAAATAGAACCTAAGCCTTTATTTTCTGCCTCATCTGTGTACTGACTGAGTACCTTATAGGGTTTATTTATAATGAAATATCTTAAATTGTCTACCAAAGTATAATAATATGTTTTCTAATCGTATTCTGCAATACTACCATCAATTGAGTAGGCCCGCAAATCTTCCGAGTCATGTTGAAGTGTTACACCCCTATGAAAATAAGTATGCGTTGTCCTTATGCCAGCAGTTTTATGAAAAATATTATTCGGATGACCAACCCAGAAAAATTCTTTTTGGCATCAACCCGGGTAGATTGGGTGCGGGCTTGACCGGTATTCCATTTACAGATCCTATAGTGCTTTCCGATAGATGTGGTATTCCCAATACACTGAATCAAAGAGCAGAATTATCATCGAGCTTTATTTATGATATGATCACGAGCTATGGCGGACCCGCTGCATTTTATGCACGTTATTATATCTCTGCGCTCTCTCCCTTGGGCTATGTGAGTAAAGGAGTTAATCTTAATTATTATGATTTGCCCAATTATAAGGCCTTATTTGAGTCTTACATAGTAACCCAAATTAAAGCGCAATTGAACTTCAATATTGATCGCAGCGTCGCCTTCAGTGTGGGCAAAGGCAAAAACTTTGATTTTCTATCCTATCTCAATAAAAAGCACCATTTTTTTGATGCGGTGGTCGCACTCCCCCATCCCAGGTGGGTCATGCAATACAAGTTGAAACAAAAAGATGATTTTATCGCTGACTATCTCGCACAACTTAAATGAAGAGTCGTTTGTCTTTATTTTACCACGGAAAGTTACCACAGGCTCAGTAACGCCTACTCATGAACATAGGTTTCCCAGTCATAATTTTTTATTATTTAGTTTAAAACGAAATAAGGGGACTACCATTCAGCAAGCACAAATATACCTGAAAGTAAACCTCATAGAATATTTCCATATTTTATCATTAATTTTATCTCAAAGACTTTAAGAAATGCAAATCACTTTTTACGGACATAATTCCTTTTTATTCGAATCCGATGTCAGCATACTGACAGATCCCTTCATCGCATCCAATCCAAAAGCAAAGCATATCGTCATGGAGGATATAAAGGCAGATCATGTCTTGATTACCCATGGTCACGCGGATCATTTGGCCGATTTGGACAAAATTCTGGCTCACAATGATGCCAAAATCATTACTATGGTAGAAGTGGCCAGCTGGTTGGCCAAACAAGGACATAGCCATTCTCACAGTTTAAACTTTGGAGGTACATATGAATTCTCCAAGGAAACATCTGCTAAATATGTGCAAGCGGTGCATTCTAGTAGTATGCCAGACGGAAGTTATGGAGGTCATCCTGGTTCTTTCATCCTGAAAACTGGAGGTAAAACTATTTTTATTGCAGGAGACACGGCCTTGCATTCTGACTTGAAATTGTTTGGTGAACTTAATGATATCGACTTGGCCATCTTGCCTATCGGGGGCAATTATACTATGGATACAGAAGATGCGGTGCACGCAGCAAAATTTTTGGGCTGTAATCAAATCATAGGCTGTCATTATGATTCCTTTCCTGAAATAACCATTGATCACGCAGCGGCCCAAAACCTATTTAAGTCCCATCAATTGGATTTGCAACTTATGGCTATAGGCGCCAGTATAACTCTTTGATTCCTCATAACTAAATTTATATATCATGAAAATTTTTTTAACCTTAAGCTTATCCCTGACCTTAAGCCTGGTTATGTCCCAGGAAGCTCCCTTAAATCTGCCCGATGCTGAAGTAGCTACTTCACATCAGCAGGTTGAAATAGATGGAAAAACCATCCAATTAATTGCTCAAGCGGGTACTTACAAGCTCAGGGATGAAGAAAATAAACCTTTGGCCTTGTTTGGCTATACCAGCTATATCAAAGAAGGCGCCAAAAGCACTCGCCCCATCGTTTTTGCTTTTAATGGTGGCCCTGGCTCTTCCTCTTTTTGGTTGCATATGGGTGTATTAGGGCCCAAGAGGATTGCGGTGAATGATCCTGAATATACATCGGCCGCCCCCTATCAAATTGTCAATAACAATTATTCCATTTTAGATATTGCAGATTTAGTGATGATTGATCCGGTAGGTACAGGATTGAGTGTCCCATTGGGAGCGCATACCTTCGATGAGTTTTGGGGTGTTGATCAGGACATCAGAAGTATCAGTTTATTTATTACCCAATATTTGATTGAACAAGGTCGCATGAACTCCCCTAAATTTCTCTTGGGTGAAAGCTATGGCACCTTTAGAAATGCTGGTATTATGGATCATATGCTCAATCAAGGCATTGCGATGAATGGGGTCATCATGGTATCCGCCGTTTTTGACTTAAGAACCCTCATTTTTCCACCCGATGATGATTTGCCTTATCTTATGCATTTTCCCACCTATGCTGCCAGTGCCTGGTACCACAATCAAATTCCTGATAAAGAACCCGACTTGGAGACGTTCATTGATGAAATAAGAAGCTTCACTGAAAACAGTTATGCGCCTGCCTTGTTTAAAGGAGACCGTATTTCCCTGGAGCAAAAGAATACCGTCGCGGATCAACTGGCTCAATATACAGGTTTGAGTAAAGACTACTGGCTCAAGTCTAACCTCAGGGTGACGGGATCTGAGTATTTTGCAGAAGCCTTAAGATCAAAGGGTCTTGTTATTGGAAGGTTAGACTCAAGATATACAGGGATTAATCAAGATCTGATCTCACAATTTGGAAGTCATGATCCTCAGAGTACCGCTATTTCTCCCGCTTACATTACTGGATTTTTAGATTATTTTCACAATACATTGGGTGTGAGAAAAGACTTACAATATACCGTTACTGCCAGTCGCAGAGAAGGTTTTGAATGGGATTGGCATCACAAAGGCAACCAAAGATGGAATACACAAGCCGCGATCAACACCGCACCCGATATGGCCAGAGCCTTGTCTCGAGACCCCAACATGAAAGTACTAATTCTTAATGGGTACTATGACATTGCTACCGTATTTTATGGCGTTGAGTATACGATTGATCATCTTGGACTTACCCCTGAAATTCGTGATCATATCATCATGAAATACTATGAGGCGGGACACATGATGTATACCCATCACCCCAGTCTTATCAAGTTCAAGGAAGATGTAGGGAGTTTTATCTTAGAACAGTCAAAATGATGAGCTAGCCTCTGCCTAGATGCACCTTTAAGGCAAGAATGTTTGTGGGACTGTTGCCTATGAAGATCTGTCCATCAACGATGAATACAGGCCGTTTTAAAAAAGTATATTCCTCTTGGATCAGCTTTCGATAATCGGACTCTTGAAGAGTTTGATCCTTTAAAGCTTTATATTTCATGGCTCTTTTGGAGAAAAAAGCCTCATAACTCCCAGCAAGATCCCGCATCTGATCAATTTCACCGAAGGTAAGGGACTGGAGTTTGATGTCTATTTTTTCAAACCCATCTAAAGCCGTATCTAAATCTTTCATGATACGGATGCAGGTACTACAGGTACCCAAAAAATATATTTTTTTCATATTAAATACAGATCTGGAAAGGCAAAAATAGCAGAAATAAAGGGATAGCTAACGTTTTTAAAGTACTTAAGCTATTTGAAATTTCATTGGTCAGATAAAGTGTTCCGATTTTTATTAAAAATGCTGAATTTCCTTTAATTTGATCCTTACTTCACATCAAACCTCATTATATGGAAATCGCAATACACAATTGGATGCGTGCCGAAAGTATCGAAACCACCCTTACCCGAATCGCGGGTCTGGGTTATGACAAAATTGAAATCCAAGGGAGTCCTGAATTATATGACCCTACTCAGGTATTGCAATTACTGCAATCCCATCATTTAACCTGTTGGGGAGCGGTGACCTTGATGCTTGAAGATCGCAACTTGCTGGCCAAAGATGCTGCACAAAGAAAAAAATCAATTCAATACGTCAAAGACGTTATACAAATGGTCCATCGATTGGAAGGTAACATGGTGTCTGTCGTGCCGGCTACAGTAGGTAAACTGGTTGCGGAGGGCAAACCAGAAGACGAGTGGCTATTGGCGGTAGATGCGCTGCAAGAAATTTATGATTATTCAGAAAATCTGGGCGTTTCAATTGGTATTGAACCCATCAATAGATTTGAAACCTATTTCATCAACCGGGCCGACCAAGCCCTGGCGTTGGCGACAGCCGTAGGTCCCAACTGTGGGGTATGTCTGGATACCTTCCACATGAATATTGAGGAAATAGATATGGTGGAAGCCATCAAAAGCAGCAAAGATCGTTTGATAGGTTTTCACGTAGCGGATAACAACCGGATGGCACCCGGAATGGGACATCTCCCATGGACCGATATCTTGAATGCCTTAAAAAGCATCCATTATGATCGTGTCCTTTCGGTTGAATTTTGTTCGCCGTTGGACCGAACCCCGGCCAACCCCTATCCCAACTCAATTGATGAACATCCTGAAAACTTGAGTCCTGAGCAAAGAAAGTTTTTGGAAGATCATGGCAGTTCGGCGGTAACAGAACATTTTTATCACATGTTGTCAGAAAAATCAATTCATTTTTTAAGGGAGCTTCTTTCATGAACAAAGCCCACATTATAACCTTTGGTTATCAATATCTCTTTAATGAGCGTATACACCCTACTGCTGACATTTATGTGTTTACTTTTTCAGGCCTGATATCCACAAGTTTGGTTTCACAGGATTTTGGTCAAGCTGAAGCAACGGAAACCTACTTTAGCGTAAAGGCTCTTTAAGATATTTTGATAAATTTAATTTATAAAATCCCATGGCAAGAGCACTAAAAATCAATCATGTCGCATTAATCGTAAAGGACTTAGAAGCCGCCTGTATCTTTTATGAAAAAGAGTTGGGATTAGCGCCCCTTCCCGCCTTTTTATTTGACTACCCTACGGCTTTTTTCAAATTCAATGACCAACAACAGTTGCATTTGACCGAATGGGAGGATGCCCATTCGTTCCGAGGCCATATCTGTGTACAAGTAGATGATATCAATGCCCTGTTTTTTAGGATGAAAGTTCTGGGAATCATTGATATACAACCTTGGGGTAAAGTAAGACGACTTCCCGATGGAGCTATTCAAATGTTCGTTCGTGATCCCTCAGGAAATTTAGTTGAATTGTCTTCAGATCCAGAAGATCTTATTGATCCTAAAATCTTTGAAGATGAGCTCTATCAAGAAGGTATTTATGTCTCCGGAAGGAACGATTTTCGGGGCTATAAATCCAAAGACGCCACCTTGTATCACAAAAAATAACTTGGGTCTGAATATGGGGGTCAGTTTAATCGCCAAAGGCTTATGAATTTATGGAGATTGGTTTTGAGCCTATAGGACTTAAATAGAAGCCAACTAAAACCACCACCAAATAAATACAGTTTCCTCTTCTTTTGCTTTTAGTGCTGCTTCCAAGGTAACTAGGTTTTGCTCTAAAAGCTTAGTCCTCCTCAAGTCCTTATATTCTACGTTCCTTTTCAATGAAATGGATGCGTAGTATTTCATAAATATCAACCCAATCTAATCTTAATGCCTCTTGATGGATTTAGGTAACCTTTATAAGAGATAAAAATAGCTGGCTTATTTTTCTATGGCTTAATTTAGGTGGGAGATTTTAGGTTTGAAGTTGTACCAGAATAGATGTTTTGGAGCGGAGGCTTGACTTGATCGTGCGAAGTTGACCCGTAACCTTAAATCACCCTTTATCTAGGCCTAGACTACCTCAACAGCACCCATTCAACCCTCTTGGACCAGGAAAGGGTGTTTCTAACCTCAAAGACTAACCCAAGGAAAAAGGCTGTGGACTGAAGCACAAGAGGAAAATCAATATCGCCACCCAACCGATTATATTTCTTTTTTCATCCAAGGGCGTATCGTCTACGGCTTTGGGATGGTAAACCCCCAAAAATCGTCCGATTAAAAACACAAAGAGCAACCAACCATCATAACCCACTATAGCAGTAAAACTGGTCACCGCATATTGTAGGGCCAGCAGTACCACGGCAAAAAACCAGCGATCTCTGGTCTCCGGAATCATCGAAGCCACGGCCAAATAGACAAAATAAAGATAAATCCCTACGTAAGCCACGAAAGTAAAGACACTCTCAAGGGAGACGTCCGCCAGTAGGTCTGGTGAAATCCAGCCCAGCCCGGCATAAAACAGGAACAATGTATAAAAAACTTGATTGATTCTTTGGGCTATTTTGGAGCCAAATAAGCCAAAAATGACATGCCCCCCATCCAGTTGACCAATGGGCAATAAATTGAGCGCTGTAAAAAACAAAGCCAAATAGCCCGCCAAGATAAAGGGATAATGGATCATTTCATTGGGATGGGGCAGCAAGTCGGGATCTGCTACATAGGTCTTAAAGAACCAAAAAATAGGATTTTCTCCCAACTGAAAAGCCATACCTTCGGCTTCATAAACATGATCAGCATAATCCAACCCATATACTTCGTATTCGGGATGGATTTCAAAAATATACTCTGCAGGGGGCAAATGGCTGAAGCCATACCATAACACCAAGAGGGCCATCACAAATCCAGCGATAGGTCCCGCCACTCCTACTTCAAAATATTCTCGACGACTTTGAATAACCGCTTTAATACGAATGAACGCTCCCATGGTACCAAACGACGGCATCCCGGGGATAAAACCCAGCCACATGGGAATATAATAAGGCAGGGTCACCTTGATCTGATTCATTCTGGCCACTACGTAATGCCCCATCTCATGAACGGTCAGAATTAGTAAAAAAGGGATAGAAAAGGACAAACCATTCCAAAGCTCTTCTTGGGTCAAGGAATATTCCCCGATAAAGAGCCACCGACCATACATCCACTCCGCTCCCGCTATCGTGGTGGTGATCACTGTGATGATAAAAAGGCCAGTATGAATCAATAACGTCTTTTGTTCTTTCATCTCAATTGATCCAGAATTTGATCTGAATAGGTCACTTGTATGGCTTGAATGCCGCTGTCCTGAGCCGCGGTTATATTTTCGAGGCGATCATCAAAAAATATGGTTTTTGCAGGATTTAAATTTTGCAGGTCAATGACCTTTTGGTAAATGTGAGGATCGGGCTTCCTCAGTCCCAATTCATGTGAATAATAGGCCGTATGCACCAGATCTGCCATGGTTTTTGAAGGAATATGCTCCCCTACGCGTCGATCAAATGCGCTTTGATGGATGGCATTGGTATTGCTCAAAATCAATACGTTAAACTTTTCTTTTAACGCTAGCATCAAATGCAGCTTATCCAGCTTAATGATACCCAAAAAAGAATTCCAGATGGCTTCAAAAGAGGCTTGAGACAGTTCAATGGACAATAATTCATTCACTACTTGACAAAATTCTGCATCTGTCATCTTGCCCACCTCATAATCGATCAAATCTTGGGATTTAGAAATTAAGCGGATGATGTCCTCTGCAGACTTATCCGAATACTTTTGAAACTGGTCGATGACCCTTTTTGAATCTAGGTCAATGATCACCTCTCCGAGGTCAAAAATAATGGTTTCAGTATCTTTTAAATCGATCATTTATGTTTTACTCTATTCGCTTCAATGACTTTTTTGTACCAATTTGCAGAGGCTTTGGGAATACGTTCCAAGGTATCAAAATCTACGTAATGTAAGCCAAATCGCTTCGCATAACCAGAGGCCCATTCAAAATTGTCCATCAGTGACCAGGCAAAATAGCCTTTTAATTTGATTCCATTTGAGATCGCATCATGACAGGCATTGAGGTAGCCTTCATAATACGCAATGCGCTCATCATCTTGGACCTTGCCCTCGACAGGAGCATCGGCATAAGCGCACCCATTTTCTGTGATATAGATGTCTGGCGCGTCGTATCGATCCGATATCCAGGTCAAAAGCTTTTGGCAACCCCAAGGAACTACGGCCCAACCCATCGCTGTTTTTTTCCAATTAGGATCCGTCGAAAGGTTGACGTCTTGGTCCTCGGAGAGGCCGCCATTGCCATAAACGGAACCTACTTGCAAGTTGCCTTGAGCATCGGCAGCAAATAAAGTTGTATAATGGTTCAAACCAAAAAAGTCACTGGAGCCCAGTAATAGGTCCCTTTCTTCTTCGGTAAACTGGGGCAGTCGATCTCCCAGGCGATCCACCATACTTTTGGGGTACTGTCCCAGATAAATAGGATCTGCAAACCAGGCCAGAAAGAATTCTAGGGCGCGCTCGGCAGCGACTACATCTTCTTTTTTGTCCGTTAAGGGCTCCCGCCAATCACAGTTGTTGGTAATACCGATGACCCCCTTTTGTTGAGCCTGAAATTCTTCTCGATAACACCTCACCGCTTGCGCATGAGCCCGAAGAAGGTTATGACCTACCAAATAGGGTTCAGACTTTGAGGTTCTACCGGGCGCAAAGGTGCCCAATCCATAGCCCAAAATAGCTACTACCCAAGGTTCATTGAGGGTAATCCAATGTTTGACACGGTCCCCAAAGCGCGCAAAGCAAATCCTGGCGTAGGCTTCGAAATAATCAGCAATCTCCGCATTGAGCCAGCCATCTTCTTCCATCTGCAAGGCCAAGGGCAAGTCCCAATGGTATAAAGTGACCCACGGTTCGATCCCTTGATCCAATAATTCATTGATCAGATCATCATAAAATTGGAGGCCTTCAGTATTCACTTGGCCTTTGCCCGAGGGCATAATGCGTGGCCAAGCTATCGAAAATCGATAGGCTTTCAGCCCCATAGCTTTCATCAATGACACATCTTCTCTCATGAGATGGTAATGATCACAAGCACGATCTCCCCGATCACCCTTGGCCACCCTACCGGGAACGGTACAGAAAGCATCCCAAATCGAGGGGCCTTTTCCGGCTTCGTCTGCTGCACCTTCTATTTGATAAGAGGAGGTAGCTGATCCCCAAGTGAAATTTTCTGGAAAGTTATTCATTGACTTCATTCTGAAACGATCTGTTATATTAAGCTGATCATGATCCAACCCGCTTGGCGGTCAAATCTTGCGTAATTAAATCCATTTTCTGTTTATTTAAAGGGTAAAAGCTCATCACGCCTGCGGCTACCAAGGCAATCAGCGCAGGCACCCAACTCATCAGCATGATGATCCCTGTGGCTGCGCCTTCTGCTGCTGCGGCATCTTGTCCGTCATAATGATACGAGGCCAGTACAAAGCCGATTATCGCTCCAGCGATGCCCCCACCAAATTTAGTTGCCAAAGATCCTGCCGAGTAAATAAGCCCGGTGGCACGTCTCCCATGGGTCCATTCGGAATAGTCTGCGGCATCCCCAAGCATCACAAACAGCAAGGTAGGAAACATGGCCGCCGCAAACTCTGATACCATCCCAATCGCAAATATGGGTACTAGGTCATTGGGTCCACAGAAGATAAAAAAGCAATTTACAAGAGCTGAAAAGATCAAGGCAATGATAAACAACCGCTTCTTGCCCCATCTTCGGCCTAAAGGAGCCACACTCATGGCCCCCAAGATAGACACCAAGGTCAGCGCAATCATAAAGCTAGAAGCCAACAACTCATTGTTGAGGTAATGCAGGAAATAAATAACAATAATGCCCATTTTGATGGAAGTATAAATATTGAACAGCAAACCAATGACCAACAGCACGAGCCAAGGCCGATTGCTCAGAAGTTGCTTTAAATCTTTAGCCAAATCTTTCTTTTGGTCCACCGGGGGTTTGACCCGTTCTTTGGTCATAAGAAAGGTCACGACCATGCATAGGGCAAGAAATACAGATAATAAATAAATAGATTTACTATAACCCGCTTTTTGATTGATGACCGAGAGGTCCCGCTGATCTATCTCTGCCATTCCAGATAGAATGAACACATATTCTTGATGGGCTTCCATCTTAAAGCTGATACTTTGCGCAGGAGCTATGTTTGAGGACGCCTCTTCCTTTAAAATAAATTTTCCAAGTCCTTGCTTCAGATTGATGCGCGCACTCACTACGTCGACCGGAGCCGTAACCCGTACTTCGTATGAGCTCCCGTCTGGCAATGGCTCCCATTCGACCGTAGGATTTACATTGCCAAAGAAAACGACCAAATAGAGCAAGGCCCCTTGCACCAACATGCCCCCTGCAAAGGCCCCTACCATGCGATAGGATCCCAAACTGGTGCGTTCTTTATCATCACCGGTCATGACCCCCATCAATGCACCATAAGGGATGTTATTGGCCGTATATATCAAGGTAAATAAAATATAGGTGACGTAGGCATAGAGAATCTTGTCCTGATTTTCCAATTCTGGGGCGGTAAAAAGTAAGGATAAAATGAGGGCTAACGGGATGGCAGTCCATAATATCCAAGGCCGAAATTTACCATATTTTGAGTTTGATCGATCTCCTAAAACGCCCATAAACACATCGCTCAATCCATCACTCGAACGGGCCACAAGCATGAGCAGACCCACCGAAACGGGATCTAATCCAAACACATCTACGTAGAAAACAAATAAAAACGTAGAAACACCGCGCCAAGCGATGTTGGCCGCACCATCACCTAAGGCATAGCCTATTTTCTCTTTTATTGACAGCTTCTCGTTTATTTCCATCCGTATCCTAATTAATGAATTGCTTAGCGCCCTCTTTCTATCGTTTTCAGTAATTGAGTTTGGGGTAGGTATTAAATGAGCACATATTGATTATCTTCAAAAAACTCTAAGATCAAAAATAGTTTGACCTGGTTTCATTTTATTCTAATTGAGCGAATATTTATGCTGTCATGGATAAAAAAGAGTGACAGCAATCAAATGATTTTGTTTTGCTCTAACAAGAAAGTAGCGCTTTTGCTTTTGCAGATGCCCTTTCTCAGCTTGTAATCAAAGATCAATTCTTCATTTTTAATCTCACTTTCAAAGCAATAATTAGCCATCTGATCGGGATAATCCTGCTCCAAATCGCATAATTGAAGATCATGGGTGGCCAAGAGGCCCAAGGCTTTTTGAGCCATCACCCTTTTTACAATTTTCATCGACCCCAGGATTTTATCGTCTGAGTTGGTTCCCCGCAATATTTCGTCCATCAAGAGCAAGCATCTGCCCTTATCCAACTGGGCCATGACGGCTTTTAACTTTTGTACCTCAGCAAAGAAGTAGGATTTCCCCTCGCTCAATGAATCTGCATGTCTCATCGTGGCCATCATCGGCAATGGATGTATTTGGGCCTGGTCACTACACACCGGGGCTCCCATTTTGGCCAAAGCAAAGTTGATTCCTAAGGCGCGTAAAAAGGTACTTTTTCCAGACATGTTGGAACCCGTCAGTAAGATGAATTTTGAGTCCTGAAGCGTAAGAGTATTGGTGACCGATTCATTTTTGGCCACCATCGGATGGCCCATATTTTTGAATTCAATCTGAAATCGGTCATTAAGGCTAGGGAAAACGTACTCAGGGTTGTTGTAGGAAAAATGAGCAAAACTATTCAAACTCTCAAATTGTCCCAGGGCTTGTATCCATGTGAATAGGTGGTCACCAAATCTTTGCTTCCATTTTAACATCAAGGTCCTCACATTTAGATGATAGAGAAAAAGTCCACCCAACAAGAGGGCCGCAAAAGGATTGCGAAAACTCCCCAAACGATGCACAATTTCTGACAATCGCTTGACATGGTCATGTGCTGAACGTTGCTCATAATATGTAGATGTCTGAAGATCCGTCAAGTAAGGACTTTTAAAGTCTTGCTGACCGATGTGCGCCAAGAGCAGGCCATATTTCTTGAGGATCTGATCCATGTGATCGGCCACGATGAGGTCTTCATTGATTTTTCTGTAATGCAGCCCTGTGATCAGCCAATTAATCAATACCGCGGTAGAACCCAGGTCATAGTAAATTTCCGATTTCAGAAAATAGTAGGACATGAACAAAGCCACTGGTAGTGCTCCGAGGACTAAAAATAGCATATTGACTAATTTTGGAATCGTTTTTTTCTTTTTCAAGGTCCATGCCGTCAATGATTCAATATGCCCTTCCTCGTCCTTCACTTCTATCGCAATGGCCGCAAAGGATTGGCGCCACTCGATCTGGGCTGAAAGTTCTTTGATGGCCGTCTGCCGATCCTTGATGGACTGAGGTTCATGGTTTTCTAAGAAATCATTTTTTAAGGTCTGAAAGCCCAAAAAAGTTCGGGTACGATTGATTAAATGGAACAAAGATTTTGGACCGAAAAAATCTAAGTCATGCGCGTAGTCATGACGAGGATCAGAAAATTCACTCCCGTCATTATGCTCATCAAAAACCAATTTATTAGATGAAATTATTTCTTTATTATTAAGATTTATTTTATTGATAATCAATGTTTTATACCAGTTAATGCGATCTGTTTGTTTAATTAAAAAGAGAAAAACACTTATCAAGCCCAAACCCATAAAAAATGCCCCTATCACTTCCCCTTCGCGGTAGAGCAACACGGGTAAGATAAAAGCAGCTGTCACAAGTAATCGGGAAATCAAGATGCCCAGCGCTTTCTTTTTCAAAACCTTCAGAGCGGCTTCATTTTGGTGAAGTAACCTACGATACTGTTCCAGAGATGTCATCTTTTGTTAACTAGTGATTTAGTTTTTAAATACATAAATTTAATCCGAATAAAGTAGAAAAGCTGCGATGAGAATTACCCTCACATGGCACCTTAAACATCGATCCAATGGACTAAAAAGTGCTTCGTTACAGCATATAAATTTTTACCTTTCAAAGCTTTAATAATTAAAAACAAAACCGATGCCTAATAGTTCCTTAAACTGAACCCGAGGTCCAGAACTATCTATGGTACCATCATTGTCATTATCTACAGGGATTTTGACATCGTGATCATAATATAAATGCGTATTGATATTTACAGATAGAAATTTATTGACTTTCATGACCACCAGCAGTTCCCAATTCACATCTAAATTTTCGGGCTTGACCAAATAATTGTTAAATAAGGTCAATTTGGAATTTACACTGATATTATTGAGCCATTCTCGCTCAAAATCATTCTTGATATAATTCATAGAAACATAACCCCCAAACTCACTGCGGTATCTGCGGGCCTGAGTGATCATAACACCGAAGTCGTCATATACAGCCCCCTCTAATCCAAAAGAGCCTTGATTGGCCAACTGCTGATCATTGACAAAAGTGAATTTACTGGTAAGGGGCGCCACGACTACACTGACAGCACCCCACGTCTTCAAGTCAAATCCCAAGGAAGTAATCAAATAAGCAGGGGCTAAAAGATTGGCAATTTTTTGGTCCTTTTCATTACGACCTATGGCCATCTGCGTATCAAAATTGAGTAATAAGGTATAATGCAAGGACTCGTTGATGCGGTGTCCGTACTTAGATGCCACATGAAATTTGTCATCTGTCTTAAGATACCGCTCATTGTTCCCTTGTTTCATGAAACCATAACCGACATTAAGTACATTTTCCCAACTGGTCTTACGATGGCTATAATTTGTGAAATATTTAATCAATCCATTCACCGCGAAGGTATTTTCACCTCCAGCCGCCCAATTTATCAATGTCGCTTGAGCCAAACTTAAGGAAAAAATACCCCCATTTTCCCATTTTGAGCTGGTATCTACTTCCTGCAACACAGCATCATTGGATTGAATTAGATCATTCCCAACTCCCTTATGGGAGACCATCATAAAAAAATGAAAAACAAAGACACTCAGTATTTTCGCCATGATCAATCCATGATTCTTGAAAAAATAGCAATATAATCTTGATTTAATCATGATACGATAAAGATCACAAGTTGTGAGCATATTCTATTCATGCTCCTTGAAAAAGAACAAAAAAACCTCTTTGATAGCCATTTCAATGTGGAAATAGCCAGAATAAAAGCCGTTAAAGACTTACTATTAATGACTTAGGCATGAGAATGGCATATTAGGCTTTACGAGCCGCCAACTCTGCTGAAATTTCTTTAGCTTTTTCCTCAGTAATCTCATAATCTCTCATCACGTATATGGCTCCTAATGTCCCCAATATGGGCAATCCTGAGAAAAACAATCGCAGGCCAAATAAGGCTTCTGCAGATTGAGTAGCTCCTCCAGATTCCCAGCCTATTATGGATAAAATCACACCGCTTAATCCGCCAGCAATTCCAAATCCAAATTTCACCATCCACCAATATATGGCACCAAAAACACCTTCGCGTCTTTTTCCAGTATTCAGCTCATCTAGGTCAATCACATCTGCGGTCATCGACATCATCAAGGTAAACAATCCTCCAATCCCAAAGGAGAAAAAAGGCAGTGCAAATAAAAACATGTAGGGTTTTCCTGGAATAAACAAAAACCAAAGCATAATATAACCTATGATAGAAATCGATTGTGATATAATAAATGCTTTCTTTTTTCCAACTTTATTTGACAATATGGTGACCACTGGAATCACCAAGAAGGTAGTTACTAAAGCCCCTACACTTCCAAAAAGAGTGGGCCACCACCAGGCGCCATCCGGACCTGTGACACCGTTAAATAAGAAGAAAACAACGATAAAATAAGTAAAAGCGGCAACTGTATTAAAAGCATTAAAAATCAAAAAAGTAGCTACACATAATTTCCTAAATGCTTTTATTTTGAACGCTTGACCAAAGTTGATTACAAATATGGTATGCAAACTTTTAAGAATATTTTTAAAAGTAATGCTGTCATAATTTTGATTTAAAGTTGATTTACTCTTAATAAAAATAGCTGGTATCAATGCGAAAATCATACAAACTAAGCCAACCCATATCGCTAATTCTCTTACTGCAATTTCACTAGATTCAAAAAAGTTTTGATCATCCATAATGACCCAAAACCAAGGGGCAATGACCCAAGCCCATTGACCAATAAATTGAGCTACGGCCATAATATTTGTTCTTTCGTGAAAGTCATCACTCATCTCATAACCCATAGCCACATACGGAACACTGAATATTGTTAATCCAACATAAAATAATAATGACCATGAAAGAAAGTAGGTGAAGTTGTAATCAATGGTACTTTCTTTATGCAACTGCCACATGACAATAAATGAAATCCCCATTATGATGGCTCCTAAAAAAACATATTGGCGTCTGCGGCCCCATTTGGATTTCGTATTGTCAGAGATAAATCCCATAATCGGATCGGTAATAGCGTCAAATAGTCTTGGAAAAATCATAACAAACCCCCACATCCATCCGGGAAAGCCTAAATTCTGAACAAGCACTATGATAAAAATACTTATTACGGCTGGAAACATTTGATTGGCGAGCATGCCAAATCCAAATGCTATTTTTTGACCGAATGGGACTTTATTGATTTCTGACATAATGACTAATCTTTAGTAAAGTATTCTTTAATCACATTAAAAGTTAATTTTTTGTTTCTTTCGATGTCTACGATACCCCAATATTCTTCATTGGCCGCACCATCGTAAGGTACGCCACTGCTGTAGGGTGCCCAACCCCCCACATCTTGCTGGTCAGGACTCCCTGCTTTCCACCATCCGTCGGTAAAGGAGAACATAAAGACTCCCACATTGGCATCGGTGTTCCTTAAAATTTCATCGATGATTTTTCCATTGGCTATCGCTTGCGCCTGCTGATTTTCGCCTTCCTGAAACTCATCTCGAGCGGTCACCATATAACTATCTGCACCGGCTTCAGAAAAATACATGGGCTTTTTGCTGATTACTTTCCATTCTTCAATAAGACTAGAGGGTTGATCCCATCGATACACATTCATACCCCAAATATCAATATTAGCAGTCATGCTTAGTACCAAAGAATCAGGTAATTCACCGTGCGCGGTGGCCACAGGGTGATGGGCATCTAACTCATGAATCTTTTCAGCAGAGGTATTGAGAACGCGATACCATTTTTTGATATCACCATCAAACCATTCTGGCCGAAAATTATATTCATTACCGAGTTCCCAAAACAAAATAGCCTCATGATTTTTAAATGCATTGATATAATCTAAATAGGTACCTGATCTTATGTCATATTTACCTTCTTGGTTGTAGCCAAAGTTAATGATTACTTTCAAGCCTGCCGCCTTTATTTTGTCCAATACTTCCACCGTAGCAATCGGCTCATACACCCTGAGGGTATTGATACCTGCTTCGATCATTAAGGCCAGATCTTGATCAATGCTACCGAAATCTCGACGTGTTTCTCCTTTGGGCACAGGATGATAACAAATTCCTTTCATATAATAAGGAAGTTGATTTATCAATAACTGATTACCTGATACAGTAACCACATCTAAGGAGGGGTCTTGCTTACATGCAAAAGCTAAAATAAGAATGAATACTGCTTTATGTATTTTCATTTTATCTAATAATGTCTATGCCCTACCCACAGATCATTTATCTTATTCAAGAAAAATCAATCCATATAATCCTTTGGATTTCCTAATCTATAATCAAGAAAACTACCAGTTTATGGATCTCATGGGTTCTTTTAAAAATCATTCGACTCACAGTCAAATCTAATTGGTTTCCTTCAATGACACGCCTCGTCCCGTCATTATAATGCACTTCAATTTTTGAGTTCTGTGACGTTTGATAAATGATGGGCACCTGACAGTAAGTAAAGCCTAAGCTGTCCTTTTCAAGTTCAATAGAGCATCTTTCCTTCACTACATTGACGTAAACATAGACTTGCTTCACAGTTAAAAACTCGTCTTGTCGCAACATAAAAGGATCAAATATCAAAATGCCTTCTCGCACCTCAACGCCCAATTCTCCCCACCTACTCAACAAATCCTCCTTTACTTGACCGGTCATCCCAGGCTGCTGAGCGCCTTTTCCACCAGGTGTGTGTGAATAAGCATCCGTAGAAAAAGCTCCATATAATTCTGGAGATTTATTGACTCCGATACCCTCATTGATCTCAAAATAATGATCAAATAACCTACCAATAAGGGCCTTGTCCTCCTTTTGATTCACGGCATCCTTGGTGATTTCAAAAGTAGCCAATAACAACTTTGATACCATATGCCAATAGATAGAGCCCAGACCTTCATATCCAAAGAATGTCCCGGACCTACCGGTAAAAGATTTATGATCAAATACACCTTCAAAGATTTGATACAGGGACGCAGATTCTTTTTCCACCGATGCTTGATACAACTCAGGAAGCGCCTCGAGGGCAGCCTTAAGCGAGTTGACATTATTGAAAGTCCCATTGAAGTGATATTCACCGAGTGCATCTCTTTCAACCACTTGAACATTGTTATGCTCAATCAACTTTGTCAAGAGATCCGAACTTGATATGGCCTCCGTTGGTATGGTATTCTTTTCAACAAATCTGGGTAAGGTTTTATTTGGGTAAAGTATATAACTGAATTGATCGGCCCTAAACAAACTGCTAGACTTAAGCGCATTCAAAACCTCTAAACTCTCACTTGAGGATAAAAATCCCGAACTCAATACCGCTACTTGTCCTTCGAGCATTTCTGGCAGGTAGGAAATGGCTACTTCATCTTTCCCTTTTACGGTCATCAAATTGTAGGCATGATAAAGATGGTCCGTCCTTTTATTAGCCTTAATGGAGTGTGCTAAAAACAGACTTGCTAGATCAATAAATGAAGCTATGTCTGCTATATGCACCTTTTCTTTTTGTCCTGAAAATTTCTTAGCATAAATAATTTTTCTGAAAGAACTCCCCGCCCTTCCCAAACCATCCAATACTTTTTTACGGTCCTTGTCTGAGATTTTATCATTCAATAATCCCTGATTTTGAGCTAAAACATGGGTGAGTTCATTTAAGAATTGCTTTAACTCTATTGAGATCTCAATATCATCTCGATCATATTTACCTAAAATATTTTCAAAAAACTTAAGAAATCTTTGAAGGTAGTACAAGGTAACCATGGACACACCATTTCCAACCAAGGCATTATTAGCGTCATTCCACTCGGGTCGTTGGGTATTCATCCAAATCCCACCCTCAGGGATGAAATTTGACATTTTAGCTAAAACAGTAGCTAAAACTTTCTCAATGAAGTTGACCTTATAAATTTGGTCGTTGACATCAGTAAGCAAGGCACCATCTGCTCCAATTTTTGCACGCTGTGCTTGTATACGCGCCTCATTTTCATAATCATAAACAATGGTATCTTTGGGATTTTCTAGTAAATCTTCATAGTCCTTGATCAGATAAGGCACATTGGCATATACAAACAAATTCTTTGAAAAAGACTCCGCTAGTTTATTGGGATAATAGTTTTCAATGAACTCCAAAAATTTGAGTAAATAAATGATTTGATGATCCCCCCAATAACCGATATAAGCCCATGGATTACCTGGTTCTATGGTCTCCCAGTCAAATCCATCTTTGGTAACGCGGTAAGGATTGTAGCCATCAAACGTAGTGGCATTCAAGAACTTATGTATCATCCCTTCAATGAATTCTGGATATGAATAAGCTAGAGCCTCCCAATTTTGAAAAATATCTCTCCAATTACCTTGATAGTCCAATATTTTGGAGCCATCCACCTCACTCTTGGTATTGATTGAAAACTGATTCCAAGGGCGACTCGGATCGCCATGTCTTCTGCTGAACATCAAGGGCAAGTACTCAGCACACAATCTTTTAAAATCACCATCACTTTCATTTTCAGCTACTTGACGCAAATCACTGAGATCAAACACCTCAGATAAGTTATCTAGAAGCGCCTTTTTTTCTGCAAAGACATTTTTATTGGCTTTGGCCAAATAATCCAAAAAGTCAGTCTTTCCTATCTGATAATTATAATCGAAGATACCCCCACGCATAATGTTGAACATGGTATTAGAGAAATGACGAATGTTACGAGGTCTATGCGCGGACAACCTCAAGCCATCTGCAGCACCCACTAATTCAAGTAAATGCATCGAGCCTGCTTCAATGTCTTTGTTAATTTGATCCAGAAGATCCTCTTTTAACTTGAGTTTTTCCTTAATTTCAATAATATCTGAAATGGATTGATTCACGTCGGCAGCAATCAGCCAATGCTTTTCCTCTTTTGCTGACAGCGAAATTTCGTCATGTAAGAAATAAGCCCCTTTTTCTGCCTTAACATCTTCTTCTTGAATGAGCGTGCCTCCCCTTCTAAAAGTATCTAATTGCTTGGACGAAAGTAGTTTTTTTGCCTGATCCAAACCCAAAGACCAAACCACATTGGCCTTTAATGCTTCGCTAGGTTCTGCCTTGTCCACAATGATCGCACTCAAAGAGTAGATACCGACACCGGAATTTACTTCCAATTCACATTTTTTGTACGCATCTACTAAGTTACTGCTACCGCTTTGTACAGATTGCGCTACGCCATAAGGCAGTAAGTTTTGAATTCCATCTATTAAGGAAAGGGTGACCGCAGCTCCCCCTTCATTGGTGATGGTAGATTTTTTAATGAATCCAAATTGATCGCTTGAGTTCCATTGGTAAGTGAACTTCAATGCCAGATCATGATTGACCTCTTCAAAAATAATCTTATTACCAAAGGCATTTTTATATAAATTTCTTGTAATCTTATAAACCCCTGTATATTTATCTGAAAAGGGCTCCCATAAAGAAGTCTTATCTCCTTTCGAAACCAAAAATAAGGTTTTACTCCCTGTTGTTTCAGCGGCACTGGTAATCTTATCATCTGTATAATAAGGGAACAGGGCTGAATTACAATCTTTTCTTCCTGCCGATAGCCCCCCCGTACTTGAAATGAACATCCAATGATTGGAATGACTCACCACCGTCATAAAGAACGGACGCATCTCATCAAAATGGCTTATTTTATAAAAAGTTTCATTGCCTATTTGCAGCAACTTTCCGGCTACTTTTTTTTCTGAAAAATCAGCTTCGTTCGTTCCTAAAAAAATCTTTTTCTTTTTAATCATAAAAATATCTGCAGTATTCGGATTGTGATCAGTATTGAGAGCATTTGACCCACAGGGTGAACAGTTATTTGAAATAAATTACAAATCAAAGGCCTATTAATTTTTTAGTCTAAGGATAAAAGGGGTGCTCTTTTCAGTAATGAGGTATTTTATTGGCCTCAGAATAATTTGCACAACAGAATGTAACTGAAAAGATAATATCTATTACAAGTTTTGTTGGGCAATGAAAATAAAATTATTTAACAATTACTATTTTTTATTTAATCAATATTTGGAATAATCAATAAAAACAAAATTTATATACCATTCGAAAACGTCAAACTTCAAAAAATGATAGGTGATCCCTCTTGATAAGCTGATGCTAATTTTAATAAATACAACGATCTATGATAGCATCTTTCAACCAAAATATCCTTTATGAAGAACCCTTTTCTTAAGTAGATCAACCCTAGTATAATAAAAGAAATCCTTCGTGATCAATGACATTCATCTTATGAGTCTATTTTACTTGATTCTCAGATAATTATTTAGATCTATCAACTATGCTCATTTGATATTAAGCCGTGAAAGATCGCTTATAATCACCTCTATCGGAAAAAGCCAACTTTGGCGTACGATTCTCAAAGTACAACCCCCAATGCTTTTCAGGTTCATCTGGATCTGGGGATCCCTTCCACGGCTCATCAAATGCCTCAAAAACAAAGGTCAGGATATGGTCTTCTTTACACCATGCGCTTAATTCTTGATAGTAAATTTTTTGAAAAATTTGATTTACATGAGCTCTGGGAATCCCTTGATCATTTGATGAGGTCGCCCAGCCCGCCTCGGTTATGACGACCAACTTATTCGGATATTTTTCTGCTACTGCCCTGTAATTTTGCTTTGTGAATTCAAGTGACTCATCTATGGTTTTGTATTCCCATACCGGATAGGTATGTATTGAGATAAAATCCACTTCATTGACCAATGGTTCTAGCTTATCAAGCCATGGAACATAATTTTCGCAAAATGTTACCGGCTGTTTTGCACCTTTTTTCACTTGCCTCACGTAGTAGATGATTTGAGAAACTGCTACCATATGATCTGTCCAATCTACACTAGCCTCATTGCCTACGGACAAACTAAAGATAATAGTAGGGTACCTGTTGGCTAAACGCACCAATTCATCAACTTCTTGATGATTTTGTTCTTTATTTGAGGCCAAGGCTTCTTCAGAAAAATCATTTCCTCCCCAAGGACAATTTGGATTATTCTCCTCTGCATTAATGTAAGCACCCAGCATAACCTTGAGGGGAAGCTTTTCTTTTTCAATCACCTCGAGTACGGTTCGAGAATGTGAATCACAGCTATAAAGACGTACATATGTCCAGTTGGCCTGTACGATCAATAAATCTTCCTTCACTTGCTCGTAACTAGGGTCATTGATCCCAGGCTGCTGACCCTCCCTGTATCCAGAGTAGCAGACAGCTGCAGCTGCAGGCATTGAGAAAACATCAGTATAGTTCATGTAGTTGTGCTTTATGATCTTCTTATTTTAAAACTTAATTTTTTCTTCCTTGTCCCAAAGCCCCCAAAACGCGCCAACATCACCTTCTGAATCTACTTTCCAAGATTCATCAAAGGAGGAAAAATAAAACATTTCGATTTCCTCTTCCTCAGCCCACTGCTGAGCATTACTGAAATATTTAAGGGCATTTTCATAGGATGGATGAGCATCTCCTAAGTCACTTCCTTGACTGGGCCAGCCGGTCTCTGTAATGATCACCTTTTTACCATCAGCGGCATCCAAGGCAGCTTGATACATTTGTTTCATATACAATAAAGAATAATCCAAATGACAACCTTCCCAATAAGGATAGCAGTTTGCTAAAATCACATCACAAGCCGCTGATATCTTTGGTCTGGTGTTGAACTCATAATAGGCATCGACATAACCTACAGGGATACCTTTTACTGCTGATTTGACCTCATGGATATAATTGAGTAGGTGATCTTCGGAAAGGTCTCCTCTATACATGACCTCATTACCTACCGCGGCAATGTCTACCAACCCAGAATCACATAGACTGATAAGAGAACGAATTTCATCAGCATTGGTATTCTCATTATCACTAAGCCAAGCACCTACCAACGTCTTTATGCCATATTCCTTGGCCAACTTTGGAATCAATTCATTGCCATCGGTGCAAGAGAAAGTCCTAATCCATTTCGTATAGGGTTTGATTATTTCAAGTCTTCTGCGAATTTGATCTTCCGAAATTTCATCCCCGGGTTTTTGTATCCCATCATAAGGGCTAAAACACAAGCCATGCATGCCTCTTTCAAGTATTGAGGAACAATGATCTTGAAGTTTACGGGTGTTAAAGTCAGTATAATCTGAACCGATTAAGGATTTTATTTTTTCTTCTCTGTACGACATAGAAACCTAAATTAGCTCTTTATTAAGTTTGTTAAACAATTCAATCTCAAAGATGTCACTCTTTGTCTATTAAATGGCGATTAAAATATTAAAAAAAATAAAATTTTATTAATCAATAAATTCTTGATCATAGAAAATTGATGAAAATTGGGGAGATATCAATCTTGATGGAATCGAGGAAATCCTTATGAAACACGAAACAAAAAAACGGTTACACTATAATAGTATAACCGTTTTTTTTGGTAGATAACTCATTCGAAATATCGAACATAAGTCTAACGCCAAGAGAATTGATTGACACTCATCATATAATGACTCTTATTATGAAAGGTTCAACTTAAGTTTTACACCAAGAGATTTTTTAGAAACAATTTCAATAACAAGGACCATATCAAAAGAAAAGAATTTACGTCCATTAGTGTGACCTTTATTCTTTTTCTTACTCTGATAAATACCTACCAATTAGCTATTTAACATCGATTTACTTTTTTAATTCTGAATTAATATAACTCTTAATTGCTTCACCAGCTTGTGGCGTATATCCAGAAAATAAAAAGACTACATTTGAATTTTTATCTAAAACAATATGTGTTGGATAACCAGGAGGATTGAGTTTTTTTGTAATGTATTCTTGACTATCTGGAATAATATTATAATCGAATTTGTATTTTTTTAGAAATTTATCCACACGAGATTTTGGGTCGAGGGCAAATGCTAAAAATAGGACATCCTCATTTTCTTTATACTCACCGACAATCTTATTTAATTCTGGCATTTCATGGATACAAGGAGCACAAGCTGTAAACCATAAATTTATAACAACAACTTTTCCTTTAATATTCTCTGATGTGTGTGTGGTACCTGATAGATCTGTTAATCTAAAGTCAGGGAAAGGTTTCCCTTTTAATTTAACTTCAAAATCATTTTGCATTTTCATAGCTTCTTCAATGCCTTGGTTCATCTGCTCTTGTGTCATTTTAAGAAGATAAGCCATTTTAAACTGATCGTTATCATCAACGTAGGCATCAACTTTATACATCCCGCTTTTGAATTTCTTAAGTGCATCTTCTGGCATTAATTTTTCATTATTAGCACCATAAAAGGTGTAGTTTTCATCCTCAAAGCGAATCCTTCTATTTAAAAAATCTTCTTCACTAATTCTTTTCAACCCTTCATCGTGAATTTTATTTACAACAACTTCATCTTCTTTTTTAGGAATTATAATCAAGGAAATTGCATTGTTAGTATCAACATAAATTTTAGATTCTGGATCCATCAACCCATACGATATTGCTGATTGTAATTCCTCTTTATTTAGAAGTTCTCCGCCAAAGGTATAAGCCTTTATACCCTCACTAACCGATATAGAATAGCCTAAATCTGAAATGGATATTTTTTTCAATGAATTTTTAAGACTATTAAGCTGTTCTAAATTGCTTGAGTTACTATTATTTTGACCAAAAGCAGTGGAAGTAGTAATAGTTAGACAACAAATTAAGAATAATGATATTATTAATTTTGTATTTTTTAGTTTATCGGCTGTGTTAACTATGTTTTTTTTGTTTTCATTCTAAATTTTATTTTTAAATTTTTGTAATTTTACTTTTAATTCGATAGCAAAAATAATTATTACTATTGAATTAATAGTAATAATCTATAAAAAATGAAAAAAGAATTTCGCTCTGGTTGTCCAGTCTCGTCTTCATTAGATGTTGTGGGTGATAAATGGTCTTTGTTAATCATCAGAGACATGCTTGTTAAGCACAAAAAGACTTTCAAGCAAATGTCTGATTCATATGAAAAGATTGCACCAAGCATTTTATCTGCACGATTAAAATTATTAGAGTCGTATAAACTGATTTTTAAAACGAAAGCACCTGAAAACAAAAAAGAAAATATTTATTTGTTAACGGAAAAAGGGATTCGTTTAACTCCAATAATTATTGAATTCAGCTTGTGGGGGAATTATAATATGCGAGAATTTAATGAAATAGATGACATTGAAGGCTTGAATTTAGATAAGACTCTAATTATTCAAAAAATTCAAGATAGTTATAATTCTATGTTGCTTAATTTTCGATAATGCTTCTCTTAAATGACATTAAACTTTTTCAATACTATTTTGAACTGTTCTAATAATCGCTGGAAGAACTTCTATTAGTCTTTGAAGGTATTTGAACGAAGTCTTTTAATAAAAAAACGGTTACACTATAATAGTATAACCGTTTTATTGTTTTAGTAGCGGGAGCTAGACTCGAACTAGCGACCTTCGGGTTATGAGCCCGACGAGCTACCAACTGCTCCATCCCGCGATGTGAGTACAAAAGTAGTAAGCTATTTTCAATAAACAAGAGGTAACTGAGTATTTATATTTAATATTTTGAGGAAGGCGAATGATGCCTAGTAGACCCCCATTCTGATATTTCCGGATCACCCCAAAAGACACCCTACTCTGTTTGCTATTACTGATAGATGAAAAATTCAATTATCAATGACTGTTCTAAGGAACAATAAAAAGTATCTTTGCTGCATCATACAAAGAAGGATTATGCACCTCCCAACATGAGCGAAGATAAAACAGCCTTTAAAGCAGGCTTTGTTAGTATTTTAGGTAAACCCAACGTGGGTAAATCAACTTTGATGAATGCCTTGGTTGGAGAGCGTCTCTCTATCATGACCTCAAAGGCCCAAACGACCCGGCATCGTATTTTTGGGATTCTTTCGACGCCCGATTGTCAAATGATTTTCAGTGACACCCCTGGCGTCATTGATCCTCAATACAAACTTCAAGAAAGCATGATGCGGTTTGTGAGAGCATCTCTAGAGGATGCCGACTTAATCTTATATATGGTAGAACTCGGCGAGAAGTATGATGACAATGAAAATGTTAAGCATATCTTTGAGAACCAAGCTCCCAAATTTCTGATCATCAATAAGATGGATCAAGCCAAAGGATCGCAAGTGAAAGATAAAGTGGATTACTGGCAAGAAATATTCCCAACGGCGCAGGTTTTTCCGATTTCAGCCTTGGAGAAAGAAAATATCGATGAACTCTATGAAGCCATCAAGTCCGCTTTACCCCACCATCCACCCTATTTTCCTGAAGATCAGATCACCGATAAATCCGAGCGGTTTGTGACCTCTGAGATCATCAGAGAAAAGATCTTCTTGAATTATAAAAAAGAAGTCCCCTACAGCTGTGAGGTAGAGATAGAAGAATTCAAGGAAGCCGAAGATATCTTGCGCATTCGAGCGATCATCTACGTGGAGCGCGACAGTCAAAAGGGAATCATCATTGGCAAAAGTGGAACCAGTCTCAAAAAAGTAGGGATTGAATCTCGTGTGGACCTCGAAAAATTTTTTCAGAAAAAAGTCCATTTAGAAACTTACGTAAAAGTCGAAAAAGACTGGCGTAAAAAAGAAAAACCTTTAAAGAAGTTTGGTTATCAGCATTGAAGGCCGCAACCACTCATTAACTAAAATACATGGCGAATATAGTAGCAATAGTAGGCAGACCCAATGTAGGTAAATCTACCCTTTTCAATCGTTTGATCGAACGCAAACAAGCCATCATGGACGATGAGTCCGGTGTGACCCGAGATCGACATTATGGGGTTTGCGAATGGAATGGTAAAAAATTTACCGTCATCGATACCGGTGGATATGTAAAAGGTTCTACCGACATCTTTGAGGGAGCCATCCGTACACAAGTACAACAAGCCTTGTCGGAAGCTAGTGTCATTTTATTTATGGTCGACTGCCATACGGGATTGCATGGTTTAGATGAGGAATTTGCCCAGATATTAAGAGAAGTCAACAAACCCCTATTTGTAGTCACCAATAAGGCAGACAATCAAAAAAGAATTGATGATTCCACCGAGTTTTATGCATTGGGTTTGACCGATAGATTGTTTCCTGTCGCTTCTTCTAATGGCTGGGGCACCGGAGATTTACTAGATGAAGTGGTCAAAGAACTTGACGAAGAAGAGGAAGAATCTGACAGTGGACTCCCTAAGATCGCTATTTTGGGCCGGCCCAATGCGGGTAAATCTTCTTTTATCAATGCCTTATTGGGAGAAGAGCGCACCATCGTCACCGACATACCCGGGACCACCAGAGATGCCATCAACACGCGGTATACCCTGTTTGGTAAAGACTTTATATTGACCGACACGGCAGGTATCAGAAAAAAAGCCAAGGTCACAGAAGATATTGAGTTTTATTCAGTGCTTAGGGCCATTCAAGCCCTTCAGGACAGTGATATCTGTATCATCATGATTGATGCCGAACGAGGATTGGAAGCCCAAGACATGAGTATTATCGCCTTGGTCAATAAGTATAAAAAAGGCGGCGTAATCATGATCAACAAATGGGATTTGGTGAACAAGGAAACCAATACTGCGGTAAAATTGGAGCAAGAGATTAAAACCAAACTCGGGCCGCTTTCTTACGTGCCCATCATTTTTGCCAGTGTACTCGAAAAACAGCGTATTTTCAAGGTCATTGAAAAATCCTTGGCTATTTACGAAAATAAAACCACTAAAATTCCTACTTCAAAGCTCAACGAAATCATGTTGAAGGAAATTGAAAGGAATCCACCTCCCGCCATCAGAGGAAAGAACGTAGGCATCAAATACATCACCCAACTGCCGACCCACTCCGTAGTTTTTGCCTTTTTCTGTAGTTATCCAAAAGAAATAAGTGAATCTTATGAACGATTTTTAATCAATAAGATCCGAAGTCACTTTGATTTCGAAGGCATCCCCATCAAAGTGGTTTTCAGAATGAAATGATCATCCTTTGGGCCTAGATACAAAAAACAATGAATGATGCGCTACATCAATAATTAAATTTTCTTGATCACTTGACTGTTATTTTGACCGACCGCACCTTAAATTAGGGTCTAGATAGATTAAAAAAGGAGCTCATTCATTGAAAAAAGATTATTTAACCGTTTTTAAGCGTTTTGTACCCCTAGAGGCGGCTAATTATTGCTCGGCACTCTATCAACAACATGGATTTGAATTTAAAATCAAAAAAAGCAGACGCACAAAATTTGGAGATTATCGGTTTGAACCCACTCAAAAAAAGCACGTCATCACCATCAACAATGATCTGAACCATTATGCTTTTCTGATCACCTATCTGCATGAAGTCGCGCACCTGATCACTTATCAAAAACATAAAAATCAAGTAAACCCTCACGGTGAAGAATGGAAAAATGCCTTCAAAATGGTTTCATTGCCCGTGCTCAATCCGCAAGTTTTTCCCGATCTACTCCTCAAAAAATTGGCCCACTACCTGCGCAGTCCCAAAGCTTCCAGTTGCTCTGATCCAAATCTGTATGCCTTGCTGAAGCAGTATGACCACCCCGATGATACATGCCTACTCAAAACACTCCAGGTTGGGGATCAATTCTTATTCAATAAAGCTTCTTATCAATATCTTGAGCTAAAAAGGACCCGCATCCTTTGCCTTCAAATCACTAGCGGCAGAAAATACCTTATCGCTCAGATCGCTTCAGTCAAGAAGATTTCCCCTTCAGATGGATAATCTCCTACTGATCAAACCCGAAACCAAAAGATAAAAGGTACTCGGAGTTAAGGTGCGCCATTTTTCGATTTCCAACGTACCCCCCATATTCAAATAAGCATCTAAGTTGTACTTAGCCATTTCTTCCCGTAAAAAATCCGGAAAGCTCACACATGCAATCCAACCCTCTTCGACTTCTTCGAGCCATTCTTCATAATAACTGTCATCACTGCCATGGAAATTCAGCACATTTTCTCCAATCAAGATGAATTTATTAATTCCTTCGGCCTGCAGCACTTCAATAATATTTCTTTTGAGGAGCATGATGTCATTGTTGATTGCATCGTTCCATTCTCCAATAAACTCCAGCACCACATAGCCCTCGTCATAATCGCAGAAAAGTATTTTGATATAAAGCGTTTCGGAGCCAAAATAATCCCAAGCGGGGTCTATGTAGTAGCCGTATATTTTCTCTGAATAGGTATCATAATTATAGGTTTTTCCTGAGAATGGCGAACGACCATCTGTACTCGAATCATAGTACTTGAGCCAGTTATAAAAAGGTTCTATCTGATGCATTTTATATCAACCTCAATTGTCTACTCAACTTTTATTGTATGCATCTATGGCCTTGCGCACCGAACCATGGGTATTCAGAAGTGCCGCTGCCGCTACACGATCTAGACCCGTCTCCATGACAATCATTTTGACGCCTCGATCTATCAACTTATCATTGCTCAATTGCATGTCTACCATTTTATTACCTTTTACCCTTCCCAACTGAATCATGACCGCGGTGCTGATCATATTGAGTACCAACTTCTGCGCAGTGCCTGCCTTCATCCGGGTGCTGCCCGTGACATATTCAGGACCCATGACGATCTCTATGGGAAATTCTACGGCCTGGGCAAGCGCACTCTCTGGATTACAGACGATACATCCGGTCAACAATCCATGCTTTCTGGCTTCTCGTATTCCCCCTAATACATAGGGCGTCGTACCCGAAGCAGCCAGTCCGATCAAGCTGTCTTGCGCACTAGGTTGGTAGGCGCTTAGGTCATTCCAGGCCTGCTGATCGTTATCCTCGGCAAACTCTACCGCTTTTCTAATGGCGCCATCACCTCCCGCAATGATGCCGATCACCACATCATGGCCCACGCCGAAGGTGGGTGGACATTCTGAAGCGTCTAAGATACCCAAACGACCACTGGTCCCAGCACCTAAATAAAAGATTCGACCGCCTGACTTCATCCTGACAACGATCTGCTCGATGAGGGATGCAATCTGATCCATTTTTTTGGATACAGCAAGCGCTACTTTTTGATCTTCTTTATTGATCCCTTCCAGTACCTCGCCTAGAGCTAGTTTTTCTAAATCTTGATAGGGAGAAGATGACTCTGTGATAGACATTAACCTTACTATTTTATGATAATTTATGATAATTTGCAAGCCCTTCAATAGGGGTTGGCACAATAGAATTAATAACGATACCCACAGAGGCAGCGGCGGCTTCAAGCACAGTACTGAATTGATACGCAATCGATCCGGCATAACTGACCAAGGTACCTGGATTGTAATTACCAGCTACAGCTTTAAAATGCTCTAAAAATGCCTGATACACCAATTGATGACAATAGGGATGGCTCAAATGAGTATGTAAAAAGAAGCTGAAACTTGCTAAAAAGGCTTTGGAGCCTACAGGGTCGTAAACCTTGCTGATCAAGGTCGCTTCATCGAGTTTATAAGCTTTGCGAAACTCGTTTTCCAAATCTAAAGGTAGTTTTTGACGTGCGAAATCTGCCAATAGTTTTTTACCAAAAGCAGCGCCACTGCCCTCATCACCTAGTATATAACCTAGAGAGGGTATTCTTTGCGTGATCACCTTGCCATTGTAATACGCAAAATTGGCACCTGTCCCCAAGATCCCAATCCATCCTGGAGATTTCTGATAAGCTCCTCTTGCCGCACCTAAGAGATCATTTTCAATGACAATTTTTGCCTTTGGGAAGCTATTTTTAATTTCATTAAGCGCATTTCTTCTCTGACGCGGCACATCCAATAAACCTGCAAAATACAGGTAGACTTGTTCGGCCTCGCTGAAAGGTTGAAGGGACGTCGCTACCTTCTTCAAGAATTCAGTCAGCTTCTCATGAACCAGGTTCACTCCAAGGGTCTTGAATGTTCTAGAAACCCCATTTTCCAACACCATCCATTCGGTCTTGGTACCTCCTACGTCACCGATCAATATCATCAACTATCTATTCTATATGCAACGTACATCATTTGGGTTAACTACAAAAAACAACCAAGTACAAATATCAGATGTCATCCAATCATATTACACGATTTCATGAAAAAAATATAGAAAAAATTGATTTGTGTACGACGATGCTTATTTTAAAATAGCAAACAAAAAAAAGAGCGGACCTATTAGTGACCACTCTTCTTGTATGTTATTGTTTAGTATTTAATCTAACATCATCAAGGTATTGACCATATAGCTATTCAATACCTCGGCCTCTCCCCGATTTTCAACTAATTCTTCGTATGCCTTAGATGCTCTTATCTTGTCCATGGTAAGCTCGACATCACTTAAGTTATCTCCGTAAAATACCGCATAATGAGTAGCCCCATTCCTACCCATATTTAACTTACCAAAACCTATCGAACGGTCACCTATTATATCTGCTGTTTGCTCCACAAACTTATTATGAGCAGCAAGGTATTTTTTTGAATCAGCTACCTTCATGATCCACATTTGTCCTACATTATTTTTTTCACGATCTCCTGATTTCCATGCCAATGATTTTGCTGTATACGAGCCTGGTGCTTTGGCTCGTTGATGCATCCACATCCTACTGAGAAATCCGTCCCATTCAGCATCACCGACCTCTTCCTTAAAACCCCAATTCGCTGGATCTCCCGTGAAGAGTGCACGATGCGTAACTCCATCCAAAAAGCTTACTCGCTGCAAGATCGCATAACCAGAGTTACGCTCACGGTCTTGAAACTCCTTAAATATTTTACCCACTTCAGCTTCAACGCCATCATTAAAATTAAAATTATATACGCGGATACTCTGCGCATAAGAAAGGCTCGTAGCCATCCATGCGATAATGATAAATAAATTCTTTTTCATGGTTCATTTGTTTGGTTAATAATACCCAATGTTATCATTATTTTTTTAAGTAAAAAAAAGAGCTGTGGTAAAGTTGAACTCTATCCTGAATCAAGGGACTACTTTAAGTTGATCAGCGTAATGCCGCTGCCCCCGCGATCTACGTGTTCGTCTTGCATCGTTTCGATGTTGCGGTAGGTTTTCAGGTGGGTTCTGATCACCTCTCTCAGCACCCCATGACCTTTCCCATGAATGATTTTCAAGTTTGCGTTGCCCAGAACAATGGCATCATCCATAAAGGCATCTAAAATAGCTAAGACTTCCTCCGGTCGCTTTCCCCTCACATCAAGCGCTCTATTAAAATGCTCTTGTCTTTGGGTCAAATCAAGACCCCCGATACGCCTTTTTTTCTGAGTTGTACTTCCCGCCGCTCCTGAAATCTTTTCTAATCGATCCAGTTGAACAAAAGAGGTCAAAGACCCAAAAACGACTTGCGCTTTTTTCCCTTTGATGTGTAGCAAGGTACCTGTTCCCTCATGATTTTTGATACGCACCTGATCTCCAACCTTAAAAGTGGCTGAATGAGCCTTTCTTTTTTCAGATGTAATGGCCATTTTCAATTTCAAATCCGCGATGCTTTCCCGACCTGCACGCGTTTTTTCTTTGTCTGCATTGGATTCTTTGATGTCCCGAATGACCCGCTCTATTTCTTTATTGGCACCCTCTAAAATTCGACCTGCTTCCACTTTTGATTCGCGTATGATACGTTTTTTGTCTGATTCTAACATCTCCTTCAAAGACAAATAATCGTTGCGCAATTGCTTCAGTTGGGACTCTTTGTGGGTTAAGTCTTGGTTGAGTTTCTCATATTTTGCCTTATCGCCTTGCAACTCGGTCAACATTTTATCATAATCTACCTGACTGACTCCTATTTTACTTTTAGCATAGGCTATCAGGTCATTATTCAAACCGATTTTTCGTGCGATTTCCAAGGCAAAGGAGCTACCGGGCTTTCCGATCTCCAACTCATAAAGTGGGACCAAATGATCGGTATCATAGCGCATCGCCCCATTGACCATACCCTTCGCATGGTCTGCATATTTTTTGATATTGGCATAATGTGTAGTAATGACCCCATATGACTGTTGATGAACCAGCCTATTCAGCAATGCCTCAGCAATGGCTCCACCAAATTGAGGTTCTGTACCCGTGCCAAATTCATCCATCAATATCAAGGATTTTCGGTCTGCCCATTCACTGAAATATTTCATGGCAGTAAGTCGACTACTGTAGGTACTCAAATCATTTTCTAGTGACTGTGAATCTCCGATGTCAATAAATATTTGATCAAATACACCAAAAGTAGACGCAGGATCCACGGTAACTGGAAACCCGCATTGGAGCATATATTGCAGCAAACCTACGGTTTTCATGGCTACCGACTTACCTCCCGCATTGGGGCCGGAAATAATTAAAAACCTATGTTCTTGATGGGACAAATGAAGATCTAAAGGCACCACTGCTTTCTGCTGCTCCTGATTGACCTTCCAAAGTAATGGATGTACGGCCTTGATCAGCTCCATGCCGGGCGTTTTTTTGAGTATCGGAATACAGGCGCCAAATTGATAAGCAAACTTGGCCTTCGCCTTTATGAAATCTAGTTTCGGCAGAAAATCAGCACCTTTTTCTAACTCACTTAAATTTATTCTGACCCGATCACTCAATTGGGTCAAAATCCTATGTACCTCGCGTTGCTCTTGATAACCGAGCTCACGAACCATATTATTCAATTCGAGTACTTGGGTCGGTTCCATGAAGACGGTTTGTCCAGTAGCAGATTCATCATGGACAAATCCTGCTACTTTTCGCTTGAATTCCGCTTTAACCGGAATCACTAATCTGCCTTCTCTGATGGTGATTTCACCACTCTCATCCGTAAAATGATCTTTCTTGACTTGATCAAATATGGTTCTGATAGATTTGCGTACCTTCTGCTCAGACTTTACGATGTCACGTCGGATTTTCATGAGCGCTGGACTGGCACTGTCACGTACTTCTCCCCGCTCATCGATCACTTCGTCTATCTTATCTGACAAGGCCTGATCTACCTCGAAATCACCGGCGAGTTGGGCCAGCCAAGTATAGGATTCCTTGTTCTTAGAAAGAAATTGCTGCCACTGACTTAAAATTCTATTACCCTTGCTTAATAAGAAAAAATCATCGGCACCTAGATAACTGCCTTTCAACTTAATTTTAATCAACAGCGGTTTGATATCTTCTAAATTCCCTTTTGGATAGCCTGCATCGTTTTCTGTGATTTTAATGTAGTTTGAGGTTTGCATCAGTCGCTGCCTGATCTCACCATAATCGACTGATGGTGATGTCGACATCACCAATGCTCCTGAAACAGGCATTTGACAATAACCTTTGATCAAATCTCGTATCTGATCAACTTCTAATTTTTGCTCAATTTGAGTTGGGTAAATGCGCACTAATCGATCCTTTTGGTGTTCTCTCTGAGCAAAAGACTATCTATGATGGCCGTATATACCTTTTCAAGTAAGCTGGGGTGCTCCAAATAATAAGCTAAGTTTTGAGTATATACCAAAGAGTCTACACCATGTTTTTCTAAAATTAATTTTTCAAAATGATCATAAATTTGAAAAGAAGTATCTCCTTTTTTTCCGAGAGTATTTATTTTTGATTCCAAAAGATGGACATCAAGTAAAATATTACTCATGACTACCTCGTTGAGCAAGGTATCAGGGGTCTGATCAGGGGTGTTACACCCCATGATGATGCAAATAATGAAATAAAAAGATCGACGCATTAGATAAACATTAATGTATATAGTTTTGCCACTAAATTAGGGTACATGAAGGAAATCCTCAAGAAGTTACGAAAATATGAGATAAGAGTGCGAAAAGCAATTAACTCTCAAATGCAAGGTGATTTTAAATCTATATTTAAAGGATCAGGACTTGAGTTTGATGATGTGAGGACTTATCAATATGGGGATGACATTCGATCGATCGACTGGAATGTGACTGCAAAAGGTCAAGGAACCTTTATTAAAACCTTCAAAGAGGAAAAAGAACAAACGGTCTTTTTCATGTTGGATGTCTCGGCTTCACAGGAAATAGGTAAAGAAGGGCATCAAAAAATAAACATTGGTAAGGAGTTGACCGCCCTACTGTCTATCTCTGCCATCAAAGAAAACAGTCAGGTAGGTCTCATGTGCTATTCGGATGAAGTAGAAAGTTACATTAAGCCGGCCAAAGGCATCAAACATTCTTATGAAATCATCAATTCATTGTTCAAATTGGTACCCAAATCAAAAAAAACCGACTTGAATAAAGGGATTAAATACCTACTCAACATACTCAAAAGACGAAGTGTCATTTTTGTTATTTCGGATTTTATAGATGACGGCTACCTGCAAAGCCTTAAAGGTATGGCGCGTAAGCACGATCTCATCGCGATTCAACTCTATCATCCAAGAGAATCCCAATTTCCTAAAGTGGGCATTGTTCCGCTGTACGAAAATGAATCTCAGCAAAACATTTGGATCAACAGTTCCTCGGCTAAGTTTAGAAAAATAATGGACCAAACCCACCAGACAAATACTGCTGATTTGGAACGCTTTTGTGCACGCAATGATGCCAATTATACCCGTATCTCAACCGAAGAAGACTACGTTCCAGGCCTGCTTAAATTGTTTACTCGTAGAAATAAAAAAAAATCATCACACCGTGCCCGATAAACGTCACTTCTTCATCTCACTATTGATGCTCTCTGTCCTGCTGGTACAGAGTCAAGAAATTAAAATTAATGGAGGTTTTATTGAAGACAGTCTCCAATTGGGAAGCACCGTCCATTATTGGGTTACGGCCGAATACCCCATGGAAATCGAAGTCCTTTTTGCCGATAGCAACTATAATTTCAGCCCTTTTGAATATGCCGATAAGTTTTTCATTGAGACCGAATTAAGAAACGACAATGCTTTTGATTCTGCCGTTTATGGCTTTCAGTCTTTTGAAATCGATCTGATTCAAAAACTACAATTACCGGTCTTTGTGATTCAATCCAATGATTCTATTGTTTTGGCTACTCCTCTGGATTCCCTCTTTTTTGAAGAACTGGTGCCCCTGCAGCAGGTCAGTGACACCACTCAATTGATTCAGAACACACAATACAACCCAGTAGCCCGACTGTTCAATTATCCCTTAATGTGGATCATTGTAGGGATATTATTGATCATTTCCTTGATGGTCTTCTTTATTTTTGGTCAAAAAATAAGAGATTATTTCACCATCAGGAGACTCAAAAAAGAATACGGTCTCTTTTCAAATTTCATCAGTCAATCCATTCATGCCCTCAAAGAAAACGTAGACCGCGAAAGGGCCGCACAAGGCCTCACTCAATGGAAAAATTATCTGGAAAGGCTAGAACTTCAACCTTTCAGCAAACTGACCACCAAAGAAATACTGGCGCTGGAGTTTACCTCAGAGCTCAAAGAAGCCCTTAGGAACATTGATAGAAGCGTCTATGGCAACCATAGGGATGCGGAACTTTATAAGAGTTTTCAAGACATAGAAGATTTCACACAACATAGATTTCATATGAAAATCGAAGATATTAAAAATGGAAAATAATCAAATCTCATGGTTTTCTCCCTATTGGTTTACTGCGGAACGTTTAGGAACTTTTGATTGGCAAAATACCCTTTGGCTGTATGCCCTAATTTTAATTCCCTTGATTTTTTTGTTCCGATGGCTTATGCGCAGGTTTTATAACCAAAAATTGCCCATCGCCTTGAACAAAGAAAACATCAAAAACGATGCCCTCAGTTTTTTGAGATTCCTCCCCCCCATCATCATGGCCACCGTCATAGCATTGGTCATCTTGGCATTGGCACGCCCACAAACTACGGATGAGCAAATCGAACAATGGAGCGAAGGCATTGACATCATGATGGTGATTGACATATCAGAATCCATGCAAATTCAAGACTTTCAACCCAACAGATTGGAGTCGGCAAAAGAAGTAGCCAGGAATTTTGTCAAGGGGCGGTTTCAAGATCGGATTGGACTGGTTGTTTTCTCGGGAGATGCCTATTCGAGATCTCCTCTAACGACTGATTATGAGCTTTTAAACACCTATATAGATGGTATTGACTTCAGTTTGATCGAAAATCGAGGAACGGCCATCGGCAGTGCGCTAGCCGTGGGTACCAATCGGCTAAGAGAATCTGAATCCGAATCCAAAGTGATGATCTTATTGTCCGATGGAGACAATACCGCAGGCAATATAGACCCCATTACCGCTGCTAAATTGGCCGCCGCCTACAAGATTACTATTTATTCTATTGCGATAGGCAAGGAAGGTAAAGTTCCTTTTGGACAAGATTTTTTTGGGCGTCCCCGCTACGTGGAGAATACCTTGGACGAAACAAATCTCAGAGAAATTGCCAAAATTGGTAATGGTAAGTTCTATCGTGTCTCAGATAAAGCAGCTTTGGAAGCTGTATTCAATCAAATCGATCAGTTGGAAAAAGCAGAAATCAAAGAAACAAGATATAAAGACACCCTAGATTATTATAATATTTACCTACAATGGGCCATCGCATTATTCCTTTTTTGGTTGTTTTTAAAAACCACCTTCCTGTCCAATCTACTTTTGGATTGATCAGGGCCATCGATCGTATCAAATGAAATACTCACTGATAACCCACAAAAAATGAAAGAAGATCTACGTAAGTTGTTTCTAAGAGATTTGGATAAACTAGAAAAAGAAATCAATGCCTATCGCCATGAGTCTTCCCTCTGGCTCATCGATCAAGAAATTTTAAATTCTGCAGGAAATTTGTGCAAGCATTTGACCGGTAACCTGAAACATTTTATAGGCCATATCCTTGGCGAAACGGGCTATATTAGGGACCGAGAAGCCGAGTTCAGCACACCGCACCTCTCCAAAGCAGCCTTGAGTCTCGAAATTGCATCCACTAAAGAAGCCATCAACCTCACTTTCGACCAATTAGACGCTACCAAAATGCAGCTGAAATATCCCATCGACGTTTTCGGTCATGAAATGACGGTTCAATATTTCCTTTTTCATCTCATGAGCCATTTGAACTATCATCTCGGCCAGATCAATTACCACAGGCGCCTACTGGATAGGCCTTAATCAAGACGTTATAAGGGCATAACCTATGCGTAGGCTGAACAATAACATCACGATGCTCAAAATTTTATTTACACTGGCGATGACCTTGGGTTTGATCAGGTCCTTTAATTTTTGCGCCAATAAAGACTTGGAGATATCAAGGATCAAAGAAATCGTTAATACACCCAAAAAGAAATAGCTATTGCCCTTGTCATCATAGGAGTAATTGGCTTCCACCACTGAAATAAGCGAAATCCAAAAGACCAATAAAAATGGATTTAATAAGTTGATGATCATTCCTTTAAAAATGTATTTAAAAGAAGCATTCAAAGGAGAAATTACCGTTTTTTTATCTGGATGATAAGGCGTCTTGAACCAATAGTATATCCCGGCACCCAACATAGCAATCATGGCGATCCCATTTCTAACCTCTACCGTATCGGGATTATTCAATAAGTCTGATAATCCGTAGAGTGAAACGGTAACAAATAAAAAATCAATAAAAAAAGCCCCTAATACGAAGAATAAACTGCGCTTGACCCCTTGCTGAATACTTGTTTGAATCAAAGCAAAAAAAGTAGGGCCAAAAACAAAAATTAACATGAGACCAAAAAACAGGCCATTGAAAAATGGAATCAACATACCGCAAAATAAGTTCTTAATGGGATATAAACCAATCTGGGAAGCTATCTACCTTATTATGTATCAGAGAATACCACTAAAAGGCGCTCTGAAAGCATGAGCCATCTGTTTTTTTATGAAGATAAATTAACCTTGTTCTGATTTCAAAATTATAAAAAAAGACCTCTAAAAGAGGCCTTAATGCATATTTTAAAATAAAATCTATCTCCAAGAAGAACTAAGTTCCGGCAATCGCTTATGATGACGAATTCTTCTACCATTGGGCATTAAAGAATTCCTTAGCCGTTCTAGATCCTCTTTGTAAGACCCCTCTCCAAATAAACCATTGTATGCTTCAGCAAAGGCAGGCATATTTTCCCAAGCTTCCTCTTCATTCGTGAAATCTTTATGATGAAATCTTACCTGCACCCAGTTACCATCACATCCAGACAGACAAGTCATCACTCCCACCCTGTTTTCCATCTCCATTTCTTCCCAGATTTTTTTAGCCCTTTCTCTGTATCTCCAAAAATCGTTGAGCTTATCGTCTTTGACATTATAATAGATAATTCTCCTATGATTCACTTGTTTGGCCACCGTTGGGTTGTAGGTCATCTCAGTATTCACTGCCCATATTCTATTACCCACTGATGTGTGCAGCGGACCCACTGTTTTTTGCCAAAAATCGTTGCCCGCCTTGTCCAAAACATCAAATTCACTCATCGATTCAGCAACTTGAGTTCTGATATAATTGTAGGCATAGGGTCCCGTCATGATTTGAAAAGTGATCCACCTTGCCTGGTCATCTTTGCTATTGTACATCTGATTTTTCTTCGCCACAGCGGCTTCAAATTTAGCCACGTCAGCAGGATCAACGTCCAAGCGTCGCGATTGAATAACTTGTGATTGCGCCGTGGTTAAAAATAGCGTGGTTATTAATGCAAAAATTATTTGTTTCATGGTATTTTATGTTTGGTTTGATTCATCAAGTTATTACATTTATTGAAAAATCGATGCAATAAATTTTATTTTATCTATCGGAATATGCACAAATTTGCATTACCGTAAAAAAACATATGTCAACAATAACTAAATATTTAGAGGAACTTGCTCCCTTCGGTGCCACCTTGATCGCAGTCTCCAAGACCAAACCTGATGAAATGATCCTAAAACTTTATGAAGAGGTTGGACAAAGAGATTTTGGTGAGAACAAAGTACAAGAGTTGGTCGGTAAATACGAGCGCCTGCCAAAAGACATCCGCTGGCATATGATTGGGCACCTGCAAAGGAATAAAGTTAAATACATCGCTCCCTTTGTCGATTTAATCCACTCGGTCGATTCGGAAAAACTCCTGCGAGAAATCAATAAAGAAGCCAGAAAAAATAGTAGAAAAATCAAGGTATTGCTTCAGGTACATATTGCTCAGGAGACAGAAAAGTTTGGTTTTTCCATGGAAGAAGTCACCGATCTCTCAAAAAAATTACCCACGTTAGCTCTTGATAATATTGAAATTGTAGGTTTAATGGGAATGGCGACCTACACCGAAGATTCAGAGCGCATCGCCCAAGAATTTACCCAACTCCATGAACTAAAAATAAGCCTCAATGAACCAATGGAGAGCCATCATCAAAACTTTAAGATTCTCAGTATGGGCATGAGCGGAGACTACAAAATAGCCTTAGCCAATGGCAGTACGATGATCCGCATAGGCAGTGCCATATTTGGGGCTCGAAATTATGCATAAGCAGGTCATCATTTTGGGAACCTTATTGTGTGCTTTGGCTGTTCTTCTAGGCGCCTTTGGTGCACATCTATTGCCACCCATACTCATCGAAAACAGTAGAGAGAGCACGTTCAATACCGCCATCAACTATTTGATCTTCCATGCTTTGGGTGTACTCCTATCAGGTATCACCTTAAAAAAATCAAAGTTGATTGCCCTGTTCTTTGTGTCAGGCATCTTTATCTTTTCTGGGTCTTTAATCGCCCTCTCCATAACCAATATCATCTCTCTAGGAGCACTGGCTCCTATCGGGGGAAGCTGTTTCGTGATAGGCTGGATACTGTTTGCTAGAAGTGCTTATTTACACATTAAATAAGATATCTAGCTCTTATTTAAGATTTAGGATTCACATTGGTCACAATCATCACCCTAGAGGTTTGATTGGTTGCATTTGAAATAATGGTGATGACTTTATTTTGAATCCCTATTTTCCCAGCACTGTTGAATTTAACCTTTAATTCAGCGGTGGCTCCTGGAGCTAACGGCGTTCTGGGCCACTCAGGAACGGTACAACCACAAGTAGTTTTTACATCTTGTAACACTAAGGGTGCATTTCCGCTGTTGGTAAATTCAAAAACATGTTCAATGACATCGCCTTGGATGATGTCTCCAAATTCATGCCTATCTTCAGAAAACACGATCTTAGGTCCATTCACCGGTTCTTCAAAAACCGCAGGTTCTTGCGCAAATGCAGTACCCACAAACCATACAAATAAAACTGAACAACAAAACTTCATAGCTGACATATAATTTATTTAAAACTTTAAACACGGTAAATTTATCAAAATCATTGATCAATTTTACAACGTTATGGATTTTGATTTAAAAAAAACAAATTCTTTACAGGTTCGTGTGCGGGTTTGCGGGTTACATTTGACAGAACAAGGAATTTTATTACTCAAACATGAAGGCATTGGAAAAAAGGGGTTTTTATGGTCCCCACCCGGCGGAGGAATTGAATCTAATGAAAATGCAAGAAGTGCATTGATCAGGGAATTTAAAGAAGAAACTCATTTGGATATAGTCGTCGAAGATTTTTGTTTTACCAATGAGTACCTCGATAAGCAAGTACATGCCCTTGAATTGTTTTTCAGCGTACGCGTGATCGGAGGGCATCTAAAATTAGGTCAGGACCCAGAACTAAAGAAGCAAATTCTCACTCAAGCAGATTACCTCAGTTTTGAACAAGTGAATCAACTTCATAAGCTCAACAAACACAACGCCTTTCAGTTCTGTTCTGATGCCGCTCACATCAATAAATTGCGTGGATATTATTTTTTTAAAAATATTTGAGGCCTTGCCGTTTAATAGAAGGCTTAAAGTTGTTATAATTGTATAAAAATTATAATTGTGATGTCAAGGATAAAAATCTTAACAATAATATTTGCCATAACCTCAGTAGGACTGGCTTATTATCTCTACTATTCCATCAATACCACCATACAAGAGACCAAAAGGATCGCAACCATGGAGGCCGCCATTATTGATCAACTCAAACTGATCCGTGAAGCTGAATTGGGCTATAAAGCCGTACATGGTCGCTATACGAGTAATTGGGATAGTTTATTGCACTTTGTAGATTCTGGTTACTTTTATATTACACAACGTATAGAAACAGTTATCACACTTGATTATGGTGCTGACAGTACTTCAGTTCAAATAGATACCCTTGGTAGAGTTCAAGTCATAGATTCATTGTATGGTGTCCATAAATATCCAAATTTCAAATTAACTGAACTTCCCTATGTACCAGGCATTACACCCAAAATTAAGTTTCTTATTTGGGCGGATGAGATTAAAAAGGCCAATCTTTTGGTGAATGCCATTGAAGTATGGAATCCTTCCCCTATCGACCCCGATAGAGATGAAGAGAGCGAAATCAATATCAAAAAACCGCTGAGATTCGGTTCTAGAACAAATATCACCACAGCAGGTAACTGGGAATAAATTGGAAATAGATACTCAAAAATCTTTCTTGTTGTTGCATCGAGTAAAGGATGAGTCTTTTGATATTCTTGAGCTGCATGATTATATGCTATCTCTACAAATAGGAGTTAAAGATTTTCAGTTCTGCGTAACCAATGCGTCTAAAAAAGTCGTCCTTTTTGAGTCTTACTCTTTTGAAAACGTCAAAACTGTTAATACACGCGTCCAAGCGATCGCCGATATTTATAAAAATAATGAAGTCCTTTCAGCCGGTTTTTGGAAGGTGGTCGTGGTCTCCTTCAAAACTCATAAATACACCCTAGTCCCCGAAAATATCCATGCTGAAAATGCGGATCTCGACTTTCTCGAGGTGAACAGTGTTATCAATCCCATTATTGAGACAGTACACCATTGTGCGCACAAATCGTTAGGTCTGGTTAATGTTTTTACGGGTGATTTGAGATTAATGAAATTAATCAAATCCTTTTATCAATCCATTGAGCTCAAGGTTTTGCATCAAGGAAGTACATTTATTGAAGGCATAACCACAGTAGATCCAGCCTCCCGAGAAAGAGAAATGCTGGTGAACGTGGATCGAGGCATCTTCCATATCGTTATATTTAAAAACAACAGTCTACATTACTACAATCAATTTGCCATCAAAAAAAATGAAGATGGTTTAAGATACATCATGCTTTTATTTCAGGAACTGGGCTTAAAACAAAGTGAAACTAACATTACCTTCTGGGGGAGTATTGATGCAAACTCAAAGTTCATCGCACTTCTTGGAAAATACGTGAGAAATATTTCTTTTGGTAAAAGACCCTCTGCGCTCAGTTTTGATTACGTCTTTGATGAGATCCCTGAACATCAGTTTTTTGATCTTTTCAACATTCCTCTCAGCTAGTGGAGAAGATTGCCTTATTTCCAGGGTCTTTTGATCCATTCACAAAAGGTCATCTTGATATTGTAAATCGATCATTGAAATTATTCCATAAGATCATTATTGCGATAGGGCATAACTCCAAAAAACATCGGTATTTTGATGTTTTAAAAACTAAGGCCTCAATCGAAAATTACTTCCAAGGTAACTCCCATGTTGAAGTATTGGTTTATGATGAGTTGACGGCTCAAATAGCGAAAAAAAAGAATGCTCAATATTTGATCCGAGGATTAAGAAATACTACTGACTTTGAATATGAAAATTCAATATCTCAAATAAACAGACATCTCAACCTCGACTTAGAGACTGTTTTTCTAATTACCTCCCCCCAATTTGCCCATATCAACTCTTCGATCATCAGAGAAGTACACAAGTATGGGGGAGATATCTCCGCCTTTGTTCCTTTCGAACTATAAACTTTGCTTTTTCAATAGCTTGTGATATTCCTGCATCACCACACGGATGGTTCGATAGGAATCATAGAGCGAGGCACGAACCTGACTCAAGGTCATCCATTTCACATCATCAATTCCTTCCTCAATCTGTGGACCTATTTGTAAGTCATCCAAGCATTCCATTTGATACCAGTACGTTTTTTTAAGGATATATTTTTTATTTTTTGTATAAGTGTGCCATGTATGACAAATTTTTTCTTGGACAACCACCTTTACCCCAGTTTCTTCTTCAACTTCACGCAAAGCACATGATCGGATGTCTTCATTCTTTTCCATCTTACCCTTGGGTAGGTCCCAAAGTCCATTGCGATGGATCAACAAAGTTTTTCCCTCTTTGTCAACCACACCTCCTGCGGCCCGAATGACTTTAAACTTTGTTTTTATGTATTGGGTTAAATCCTTTTTATGCTTGGAAGAAATCGTTATTGAATCCACTTTTTTTAAAGCTTTATCCGTCATCAACTGAAACAATTCCTCTACTTGAACGGGGGTTGCATGAATGATCAATACATCATCAATGAATACTCTGGTGGTGATCTTCTGAAATTTAGAATCCAAAACAACCGCATAAAATGCAGCTTCTTTCAACTCTTCAGGACCGATTAAATATACCGGTATGTCGTTAATAAAAATTTTCATTAATATTATCTATCAATAATTATGTAATTATGCTTTTATCCTAGCACATTTGCAACATAATGTGATCATATAATATTAATACCATCAAATGCGTTACCACTGCTTTAAAAAAAAATTAGGCTTAACGATTGCGCGTCAATTATTAGAAATCAATGCCATAAAATTACAACCCCATGCCCCTTTTACTTGGGCATCAGGCTGGAAATCACCTATCTATTGTGATAATCGGCTCAGCTTATCTTTTCCAGAGGTGAGAAATAACATCAAGTTGGCCTTTTGTGATCTGGTAAAGGAACATTATCCTACTGCTGAGGCAATTGCAGGGGTTGCTACTGCGGGTATTCCCCAAGGAGCATTATTGGCAGATGCCTTGGGATTACCCTTCATTTACGTTCGTTCAAGTTCAAAATCTCATGGTCGTACCAATCAAATAGAAGGAGCGTTTTCTGAAGGACAAAAAGTAGTAGTTTTAGAAGACTTAATTTCCAGCGGCGGCAGTTCTTTAGCTGCTGTAGATGCTTTGCGTGGCCAAAACATAGAAGTGTTGGGTATGACGGCTATATTCAATTACGGCTTTCCCATTGCACAGCAAAATTTCATCGACAAGTCGGTGGAACTCGTTTATCTCAGTGAATATAGCTTATTGATTGATCTGGCTCTCGCAAGAGGTTTTATAGATGCGTCCGATGCGGCAACGCTACAAAGTTGGCGGGCCTCCCCTGAAACTTGGGGTAAATAAGAGCTAGAACTTTTCTATAACTCCCAAGCCAAAAAGAGCAAAATCATATTTGATAGGATCGACAGGGTCCATTTTTTTGAGATTTTCAGTGAGTTCAATAGCCGTACGCCAATCGGTCTGTTTTCTAGTAATCAGTTTAAACTTACGGGCAATGCGATCGACGTGTAAATCACATGGACAAATTAAATGCGCAGGCTTTAGATTTTTCCATAGCCCAAAATCTACTCCCTGATCATCATCACGTACCATCCATCTTAGGTACATATTCAATCGCTTACAAGCAGAATTTCTTTCAGGCGTAGAGATGTGCTTGCGTGAGCGATGAGATGCTTCAGGCAAAGAAAAAAACAAATGATGGAAACCGGTGAGCGCCGCTTTCATACTTGAATCTTTATAAATAAAGGCGGTCTCTAAACTGTCCTCTTTTCTGTAATACCATCGTAGCCAATGTACGAAATAAAGGGTATCTGTGGCATTAAATGTACGGTGTTTGAATTTTAAAAAAGGTTTTAAATCATCAGAGGAATGATTCATAATAAAATCATAGGGATCATTGTCCATGAGCTCAAACAATTCATGGCATTTTTTTATGATGGTCTTTCGCAATCCCCAGGAAAAAACGGCGGAAAATAAGCCAGCGATCTCAATATCTTGTCGCTTTGAATATTCATGGGGTATGCTAATGGGATCTTCAGCAATAAAGTCAGGTGTATTGTAATAGGCAACTTTCTCATCCAAAAAATACTTAAGGTTTGTAAAATCCACTGATCTACCTATAATAAATTATTTTCATTCGTGCTTGTTGATCCAAGATGCCTAAATTTTCAAATACAGACGCCGTAAGACGTAACATTACCCTTTGATTTAATCCTGTATCGGGTAAGCGGCCTACCACACGCACATAGGCATTTTGATTGTTCATTAAATTGATCACTTCAAAAATAGTGCCTATGCTCAAATTCCTATGTAAAGCAAGATATTTTGGCGTATTCAATTCCGAATCAATTTTCATAACCAATCCCTCCTCAGTATACTTTTTGACACCTCCAACCTCTTTCAAAATCATTTTTGATCCATATTCGGTGGATACATAATCCGGAACTTTACTGATTTTCATGATCGTACCATCGTTAATCATAGCGGGGGGGAAAAGGAGCTTTTGACCTGTTTTCAACCTATTATTTCTTAAATTATTATAGGATTTGATGCTATCCCTCGAAATATTGAATTTTGCTGCAATTTCTTCCATATTTTCACCATTTTGGACATAATAAATATAAGAATCAAGCTCAATTTCAGATTCAATTATCTCTGTTGATATACTGTCAGAAGGAGGATCCACTTCCTTTATTTCTTCTTTTAAAACTTGGCTTGATGAGTCTTTTACATCATTCACGGCAGGTGTCTCTTTGATCAAGAGATACTGACCTACCGATAACTCATCTGCTGTCAGTGGGTTCATTTTCCTAAGTGTATCCAAAGAAAGGTGGTATTTTTTGGCAATGGCATACAAGGTTTCACCCAAAGCTACTTCATGCTGCCCATCTTGTGGTCCTGAAAGAATCTCTGAGTCCTTCTCCAAATCTTTATTGTATTGTATTTCCAATACTTGTCCGATATCCAAAGCATTGCTTTTTAAACTATTCTGTCGAATAAGGTCATCTGACGTTATATGATACTTTTTGGCTAGAGAATAGACGGTTTCTCCGCTTTTAACCTCATGAATAATAAAAAGGCTGTCTGCCCGCTGTAGTACGTTCAAAGAATCGTAGGAATGACCGGTAAGCATCGAAACCAACAAAACACAAAAAAAACAGACTCTATAAATCATAAATTTTGATATTTTTTCTATTTTGAACAAATATGAGCTTCTTTCCCAAGACCATGAAACTTTCTGCTGATATCCCATTGACCTGATCATCCAAAATAAATTCATGGACGACCTTTTCTTCCTTCAACCACAATAAATGCTTATCCATCAGCTCCTCATTTTGAAGATAATAGAGAATCAAAATATGATCATTAATCTCTAAATAAGCTACTTCTTCTTTCGGTTCTAGATTTTTTCGCCTCAAGTACGCGGCGACGGTATCAAAAGCGGATGACTTAGATGAGAAAATAGTAGGCAAAGAAATTTCTTCCATATTTTTCTCCTCCCCCAATGAAATCTCAAGAAATTCAAACCCCTCTTCCTTCAGCACCTTGCCTTTGATAAAGGTATCTGTCAATTCATGCAACTGAAAATTGGTAATCTCCTCTAAAATCACATTACTTTTCCAATCGTATCGCATCAAAGTAATAGGCCCTGGATTACGTTGATTTTGGTACACACCTATGATCAGCTGATTCCCCTTGATACCCAATAAGGTAGACCACCAATCAATTTTAATAGGGATCTTAATCTTAGTAACTTCATACGAGTGTACATGGATCACCGCAAAATAATGCTCCATCGTCTCTTCAGTACGCAGTTCAATTCCCAATTGGGAGTCAACTTGATCCACCTTGATTAACCAAATAGGATCTGTGAATTTCCATGAAAAACCGACATCTGATGTTAAATTCAATTTCTGTGTTGTAATTTTAAACAAATTTAACCCCAACAAGATCAATGCCAAACTTCAAACATGTTTTCATAGCAATCCTTGCTTGCTTATCGAGCGCTTTGATATTCGGTCAAGAAAAGACACCGCAGATACTTCATTTGAAGGTCACCAGCGATATTGATCCAAGAAGCAATCGATATGTTTCATTGGGATTGGAAAAGGCCACTGAAATGAATGTGGATTATATCATTCTCGAACTGGATACTTACGGTGGTGCTTTGACCGATGCTGATGAAATTAGAACAGCCATACTCAACTACGAAAGACCCGTTTATGCATTTATCAATAAGGATGCCGCCTCAGCAGGTGCTTTGATCTCCATCGCTTGTGACAGCATTTATATGTCAACAGGATCAAGTATCGGCGCCGCAACCGTCGTTACGGGTGAAGGTGAAGCGGCGCCTGATAAATATCAATCTTATATGAGATCCATCATGAGATCTACCGCAGAGGCTAAGGGAAGAAATCCGGAGATTGCTGAGGCCATGGTAGATGAAGAAATCCGTTTAGATTCGCTGATCAAAGACGGTAAGGTTTTGACTTTTTCCGTTTCTGAAGCCATAGAATACGGGTTTTGTGAAGCCGAAGTGGAAGGCGTCTCCGATATTATGCTCAGATCAGGTGTCGCCCAATACGATATAACCCTCTTTGAACTTGATTGGAGCGAACGATTCATTGCTCTTTTTCTAAATCCTGCCGTGAGTGGAGTGCTCATATTACTGATCTTGGGAGGCTTATATTTTGAGCTTCAATCTCCTGGCATTGGGTTTCCCATTGTTGCCTCAATGGTAGCAGCGCTTCTTTATTTCACCCCCTACTACCTCAATGGCTTGGCTGAAAATTGGGAAATCATTGTTTTTTTTGTGGGTCTATTATTAATCGCACTTGAAGTTTTTGTGATCCCCGGATTTGGACTCCCCGGCATCTTAGGATTGACCTTTACGATAGGATCTCTCACCTTGGTCATGATCAATAATGACGGTCTTAATTTTGATTTAATAGAAGCTTCTCTGCTAAATAATGCCCTCATTACCAGTCTCGTTGGATTTTTAGGGGCTCTATTCATGATGATCTTATTGGGTGCAAGATTAACCAAAACTTCTTTTTTCAACCGATTTGCTCTTACAGACGTACAAGATACTTCCACGGGATATACCTCCAGTTTCTACAATAAATCACTCATTGGCTCCATCGGAACCGTAGTAAGTATTATGCGCCCCAGTGGACGTATCATGATTGACGATACCGTTTATGATGCCTATACCCGAGGTGAATACCTCGAGAAAGGTGAAAAAATCATAGTAATTGCCTCAGAGGGTACTTCCTTAAAAGTTCAAAAATCAGCACCATGAAAGTTCTTGGCATCATCCCTTCACGCTATGAATCTACCCGTTTTCCAGGGAAATCATTAATTGACATTATGGGTAAAACCATGATTCAAAGGGTTTATGAACAGGCGAAAAAATCTAAGCAACTGAATCATTTAGTGGTCGCCACTGATGATCAAAGAATTTTTGAAGAGGTTAAAAGCTTTGGGGGATCCGTGGTCATGACAGCAAAACATCATAAAAATGGTACTGAAAGATGTCTCGAAGTAGCCCAATCACTACAGGCTCAATTTGTGGTAAACATTCAAGGAGATGAACCCTTCATTCATCCAGATCAAATTGATGAATTATGTTCCCTAATAAGCTCAGATACTGATTTGGCGACCTTGATTAAGCGCATTAAAGATCCCAGTGACCTCGGGAATCCCAACCTCGTAAAAGTGGTAAAATCCCTAGATGATCATGCCCTTTATTTCAGTCGAAGTCCCATACCTTTTGATCGGTCTATGACTAAAGCGACCACGCTGCCCTCAAACAAAGTTTATTGGAAACATATCGGCATCTATGCTTATCGTACGTCGGTGTTGTCTCAAATAGTGAACTTAAACGAAAGTGCACTTGAAAAGATAGAATCCTTGGAGCAACTGCGGTGGCTCGAAAATGGATTTAAAATCAAAACGGCCGAAACCCATTTTGAATCTACAGGAATTGATACGCCAGAAGATTTACATCATTTAATCGCTAAAATGAAAGCTGATGCTTAGTAAAAAGACTCTGGTTTGGATCTTAATCTCACTTTCGATGATCACCTTTTTATTCTCCATGAGAACACCAGAGAATCAAATATTCTATACATTTATTGCACTTGGCATTTGGGGGATTAGTTTTGTAGTAAATAAGTATTACCATCCCAATTCATAATCGAATTATTGAATGGCAAATTTCCCCTCAGATCAAGATATAAGTCATTAAACAAAAAGCCTTTATTATCAGCAAGTAATCAGTAAACCCCTTGAGCACCCAGTACCACTGAACATTTAAGATGAGTCAATTACCTAAGAAAATTTTGTTTGTAATTAATCCTATTTCAGGTAGTGGGAAACAAAAAAACATAGGTGGTGTAATCGAACGTTACTTAGATAAATTCAAGTTTTCATTTGAGCTCGTGTTCACAACACACCCTAAGCATGCAGAGGAGATTATCCTCCAGCAGCAAGCGCACTTTGACATTATAATAGCCGTAGGTGGGGATGGTTCTGTCAATCAGATAGGTGCCTCATTGATTAATTCCCCAGTAGTATTTGGTATTATACCTGCCGGATCTGGTAATGGACTGGCGCGACATTTAAATATTCCATTGAATTTTAAGGGCGCCATTGAGTTAATTAATTCTTATCAACAGCCTATAAAAATGGATGTCGCTAAGATGAATGGGCACTGTTTTTTATCTACGGCTGGGACTGGGTTTGATGCCCATGTCGCTTGGAAATTTTCAACTGCAACTACTCGAGGTTTTTTAACTTATGCCAAAATTACCGTCCAAGAATTATTTAAATACAAAATAAAAAAATATAAATTAGAGATCAATGACCAAATCATTGAGGTGAACGCCTTGGCAGTGACCATAGCGAATTCAAACCAATATGGAAATAATGCTTATGTGTCACCCCAGTCCAAGTTGGACGATGGCTTTTTGCGATTGATCGTCATTAAAGCATTTCCTGTTTATTATGCACCCCTAATGATTTTTCGCCTTTTTAATAAAAGCTTGCTCAAAAGCAAATTCGTTGATATGCATAAATTAAAAAAAATAGTCATAACCTCACCTACTGAGCACGTACAATTAGATGGCGAATCTTTGACTATGAAGCAAAAGCTTAACATAAAGATTATTCCTCATTGCCTACATATCATTGGCAATATTCAATGATGCCACGAACAATGAGTCCCATTGAAAAAAACTATTTCATTTCATGCATCTCCAACAATACTTCCTCTGTCGCCCTTAAAATAGCAGCCACTTCAGCAGATTGAATGACATTGGAAATAAAAAGCGATTCGAATTGACTGGGTGCTAAGTAGATGCCTCGGGACAACATTCCACGAAAATAGGCACCAAACAATTGGGTGTCGGTACTCTTGGCTGTTTCAAAATTCGTCACCTTCTGATCCGTGAAGAATAAACTGTACATACTCCCTATCTGGTTGATCGTATACTTGAGGCCTTGACGCGATAAGATCTTGGTTGTGCCTGTAGTTATCTGGCGTGTTGTCTGTTCAACTTGTTTGTAGATTTCTGGGTGTTCGTGTAATTTCCTCAAAATGGCCATTCCTGCAGCCATCGCTACAGGATTCCCAGACAACGTACCCGCTTGATAAATCGGTCCCTCTGGAGCTATTTGATTCATGATCTCTCTCGAACCTCCATAGGCACCGACAGGTAACCCTCCCCCAATGATCTTTCCAAAGGTGGTGAGATCAGGCTTTACTCCCAACAACTCCTGTGCACCGCCTGCCGAAAGTCTAAAACCGGTCATTACTTCATCAAAAATTAATAATATTTTATGGGCATCACATCTCGCTCTAAGGCCTTGTAAAAAATCATCATTTGGAAGTACGCAACCCATATTACCCGCAACAGGTTCGACAATAATAGCACATATTTCATTTTCATTTTCGGCAAGCACACGATCAATAGCCCTCAAATCATTGTATGGCGCCAATAAAGTATCACGACTCGTTCCCTTGGTAACTCCCGGGCTATCGGGAACTCCCAAGGTCGCTGCTCCACTTCCTGCGGCCACCAAAAAAGCATCTCCATGACCGTGGTAACAGCCCTCAAACTTGATGAATTTATTCTTTCCAGTATAACCTCTGGCCAATCGAATGGCAGACATCGTAGCCTCCGTTCCAGAATTGACCATTCTAATTTTCTCAATGGAAGGTACCATTTCAATGATTAATTCAGCAATTTCCACCTCTCTTCTACCTGGAGCTCCAAATGAAGTCGAACTTTTCACAGCTTCAAAAATGGCTTTTTCAACTTCTTCGTTGGCATGGCCTAAAATCATAGGTCCCCAAGAGTTGATGAGGTCTATATAGGCATTGTCATCTTCATCATATAAATAGGCTCCTTTGGCACGAGACATGAAAATAGGATCTCCTCCTACCGACTTAAAAGCCCTTACTGGTGAGTTCACGCCTCCAGGTATCAAAGTCTTTGCACGCTCAAATAATGCTTTACTGTTTCGGGTGTTCATTTAATTCAATCGCTTAAGCCTAAAATCTTGCATTTCTATGATGGGTACTACTTGATTATCTCGCGTACCTGGATACCAATTTCCCTCCATGAGGTATCCTTCCATCAAATCCATATTCAAACTGTTTTGGAAATATTTTCCATGTTCATTCAACTTACCTCCAATGAACATAATGAATTCATAGCCCAATTGATGATAAGTTGAAGGTGACTGATGAAATTCAGAAAGAAAATCGTCTCTGAATTGCTCATATACTAACGACTCTTTATCAATAAAATCGTCGACCGCCAGCTTCACATTAAGTTTTTGTAGTAGTTCATAGTTTACCGTTCGCTCAAAAAACCAATTACCATAACCGTAAACACTCACCTTTTCATCACGATTTACGAGCGCTCCCAATAAGTTATTGATGACCGTACTTGACTCGGTAGCTATAAACATATGATTGATAGAATCCTTTGGAAAAATAAATTTATCTTCATAGGCAACCAGCCATTTACCCGTTTCTTGATCAATTAAATAATCAGCTACCTCATCCGCATAAATGATTTTTCTTCCTGATATTTCGGAAATTGAATCAGCGTCATTTTTTGTGTAGTATACCTTCTTTGTTTCTATCCAATCATCCAACAGAAGCTTTGAACTATTCTCATCCAAATGTTTGAATCCCAATATATTAAACCCTTTTCCCTCTAGAAAATCTCGATAAACCTGTCCTGATATTGAATCTCGATCATTTTGATAAAATATGGCGACATTCTTGTTGGTGTCAGATTCAGCCACAAACTCAGCTAACTTAAGAGCAACAGTTTTGGATTTGGGCTTGAACATAAAAGCAAAAGGATTATCCCCAATGAATTCTTCGTTGTTGGTAAACGGATTGATAATATTGATACTATCCTTTATTGAAAGAGATTTGACGCTACTGATAGGCCCTGCATACAAAGGCCCCACAATAAGATCTGCCTCATTCAAATAAGGCAACAAAGTATCTGTGGTACTTTTCGACTTTTGTGTGTCAAAATCATAAAAATTTAATTGGATACCTTTAGACCTAAGGACAGATTGTCCATGCAGCATACCTTGATAAAATTCAATGATCACTTTATTTCTGATGACTGTATTCGGATTTCCTAGGGAGTCAAACATGAAAGGTAAAGTCACTGCAATCGCGTAAGACGATGCATATTCATCTTTTAGACTCCCATTAATTAAATTTTCATTGGTGAAATTGTATTTAGATTTCAATTGATTGACGATGGGTACATATTCAGATAAGTCTTTTTCAATGATTAATTTTCTCGCCAAAATAAGTGACAATTGACGATAATTGGGATGCGCTCTATTGTGTTCAAGCAAATCTGTCACGGATAAATCCAAACAGTATTTGTTGATTACCCTTGATGAAAATTTCGAATCCCTGGCATAAGCATTATAACGATCTAAAAAATTAAAAGCAGCAGCATATTCATTCAACTCAAAATATGCTAAGGTTAACCAATAAAACACCTCGTCTTGTTCTGGCCAATTGGGGAATTCCTTTTCAATTACCTCCCAATTGTCAATGGCCCTGTTATAATCTGCGTTCTTACTGTAACACAAACCTTTAAAAAAATAGGCATAAACACCAAGCTGAGGGTCAGTTTTCAATACTTCAAAAGCGCTCATTGCGGATCTAAGCTGTTGATTTGACATCAACCTTTTGGCTTCATTGAATTCATCTCTGGGATTAGACTGCCCTAAGCCCATCAAAGTATTCAATAATAAAAACAATATGGTTATTCCTTTCAGCATTACTCCCACTCTATGGTTGCAGGTGGTTTAGAAGAGATGTCGTATACAACCCTATTGACTCCCTTCACTTTATTTATAATGTGATTAGACATGCGACCCAAAAATTCATACGGCAAATAACACCAATCTGCAGTCATGCCATCCAAGCTAGATACTGCCCTTAATGCGACCACCTGCTCATAAGTCCGCTCATCACCCATCACCCCAACGGACTGAACTGGAAGCAACATAGCCCCTGCCTGCCAGACCTGATGATAGAGGCCTTCATCTTTAAGTCCTTGAATAAAAATATGATCTACTTCCTGAAGGATACGTACCTTTTCAGCATTGATGCTTCCTAAAATACGTATGCCTAATCCTGGCCCGGGAAAAGGATGCCTTCCTAAGATCTCTTTTGAAATATCAAGGGTGGCCCCAACCTTTCGCACTTCGTCTTTAAACAAAGTGTTTAATGGTTCCAATACCTTTAAATTCATTTTTTCTGGCAAGCCACCGACGTTGTGATGTGATTTGATGGTTACCGAAGTCCCATTTACGGAAACGGACTCTATGACATCAGGATAAATTGTTCCTTGACCGAGCCATTTAACATTTTTGATTTTTTTAGCTTCTTGCTCAAAGACATCAATGAATACACGTCCAATAGCCTTTCGCTTGGCCTCAGGTTCTTCCAAACCTTCCAATGCGTCATAGAACAATGATTTAGCATCAACGCCTTTCACATTCAAGCCCAATCCTTTGTATGAAGTAAGTACTTCCTCAAATTCGTTTTTTCGAAGTAACCCGTTGTCTACAAATATACAATACAGATTCTCACCTATGGCTTTGTCTATCAGTACGGCAGCGACCGAACTATCCACACCTCCTGACAACCCCATAACGACCTTGTCATTACCTATTTTTTCTTTCAATTTAGCTATGGTAGACTCTGCGAAAAGATCTGAAGTCCATGATTGACTCGCCCCACATATTTTTACAATGAAATTTTCAATCAGCTGCTTACCTTGTTCAGAATGCGTCACCTCTGGATGAAATTGAATGCCATAAACAGGCCTATCCTTCCATTTAAAAGCTGCAACAGGTATGTTTTCAGTAGAGGCTATTTGTTCAAATACTTCAGGTAACTCCACTATGGTGTCTCCATGAGACATCCATACCGTACTCCCAACATTAACTTGACTCAATAAATCTGTCACATCCTTCACTTGATTCAAGTTGGCCCGTCCGTATTCTCGATGCGCTGATTTGGCTACTTTTCCCCCCATTTTTTTGGCTAACAATTGGGCACCATAACAAACGCCCAATAAAGGTAAATTTCCAAAAACTTCAAGCGCCACATCTGGTGCCTCTTCATCCAAAACAGAACAAGGACTTCCCGATAAAATAACACCAATGAAGCTGTCAAGAGCCACTTCATTTGATTTATTAAAAGGATGAATTTCACAGTATACATTTAATTCTCGAACCCTTCGAGCAATCAATTGTGTATATTGGGAACCAAAATCAATGATCAGAATTTTATCTAACATGTTACAAAATTAATAGAATCTAATCAGCATAAAAGCCCTAGTATGATTTTAACAGAAAAAAGAATGTCTAAGTCAGAGCTTCAAAAAATATTGAAATCATTCTTCCCTAACTTAGAAGAAGCGTCTCTGGATGCCTTTATGAAGCATGCTTCATATTTAAAATCTACCAAGGGTACAAAATTAATTTCTGAAGGAAAGAGACATCGTTATTTCTACTTAATCTTAAAAGGAGGTGTCAAATCTTACTATTCAAAAGAATCAAGAGAAGTATGCATGTGGTTCGCATTCAAAAATGAAGTTGTTGGAACAATTACAACATATGAAGGCTTACCCTCAAAAGAAACGATTGAATTATTAGAGGATTCAGAATTGATAAAATTCAATATCGAAAAAATAAAAGAGCTAACACTAACAGATTTGTCCATTAGTCACCTGATGAATGGTATTATCATAGAACATACCCTATATCTTGAGGAAAGACTCTATCAATTACAGTTCATGACCAGTAAAAAACGCTATAAAGTACTTTATGAATCAACTCCCGAAATATTTCAAGAAGTCTCCCTTACTGATATCGCATCATATCTAGGAGTAACTAGAGAAACGTTGAGTAGAATAAGATCTAAGTAATGGCTTTGTGATAAATGTCAAATGAATTCAGATGAGAATCAATTAATCTTGCGTCTTGATGATTTTTAAAATATCTACACACATGAAAGAACTAATTAAAATTAAATCTCTTTTTTCATTATTATTCCTTGTTCTTCCATTTTCATTTATGGCTTGCAACAAAGATGAAAATCCAAATACTTCTGGGAATCCCGAAAACGAGCTTCAAGGAAATATCGAAAATGGGTTTCAAGGAAATGTAATCATCGTAGGTGCAGGAGCTTCTGGATTAGCTGCTGCCAAAAAATTGGAAAAGGAAGGAATTAGCTATCAAATATTAGAAGCAACTGACAAACTTGGTGGTAGGATCCAGAAAAATGAAAATTTTGCAGATTTTCCTATCGATTTAGGTGCTGAGTGGATTCATGAAGATAAATCGATTTTGAACTTTTTAATAGATCAACCAGGAAATGAACCAAATGTTGAAACTATTTTATATCAACCCATGAATGTTCAGCAGGTAGTTGATAATATTATTTCACAAATCCCAAATGAAGAAATGATTGATTATTTTGCAGGGTATATAACAGAATATAAATTTAAGAGTACTACGTGGTATGATTTTATTCATGAAAACTTTGCGCTAAATATCGAACAAAATATCATCTATAATGCTAGAATTACAACTATAGATTATACGGGAGATCAAGTAGTATTAACGACAGAAAATGGTATGGAATATAAAGCTGAAAAGTGATTCTAACTGTTTCTATAGGTGTACTTAGGTCCAACGCTATTACTTTCAACCCTCCATTACCCGCAAAAAAAATCACTGCTATTCAAGATATTGAATTTTTGCCAGGGTTTAAATTGTTTATGCGGTTTTCTGATCAATTCTATCCAGATGTTATTTCATCTGAAACAAGTAGTGGAGAAAAAACATATTATGATGCTGCTTATGGTAAGGAATCGCAAGATCATGTTTTAGGGTTATTGTCTACAGGTATTTCAGCTCAAGAATATTATTTATTGGGCAATTCAGATTCAATTGTAAGTTCTGTAATTCAAGAGTTAGATGGTTATTTTAACGGACTTGCCTCTCAAAATTATCTAGGATCTTATATATACGAGGATTGGGGTCAACATACCTTTACCCAAGGGACTTGGACATCTGATTTTGAGAAATCAGCTATAAAATTAAATGACTCTCTTGATGATAAAGTGTATTTTGCTGGAGAAACTTATAATACTCATGGAATCACCCCTAATCGAGGTTTTTATATAATCCGCGGCTCTGTGCAAAGTGCTATACTATCGGGTTATGATGTTGTCGAGCAAATATTAGAGTAATTATATACGCCACAACAACTAGCTACAACAATGGCTAGTTGTGGCTGCTATTTGCATCGATTTGAGCAGTCAGAGACTATTCAAAAGTAAAGTTCCAGAAGAAATTTTTGTAATCTCATTATCACAACTACACATATTCAAAACTGTTAAAGGTAATTATATCATCATGATCCACAAATGAAAGCCTGCGCCAAGCCTAGTTGTTTTATTTATTTTACTAGTAAGTGAGAGCAGTAGATACTGTTCAAGAGAATGTCGTGATACAAAAAAAGCTTTAGTGGAGGACAAGAAAGTGGATACAAAAAACCAAAGATTCCTTCAGTTCAAGATAAATATAATCACGACTATAGATTTGCCTTTTCTTCTAGCATGAAAGATCAGTTAATGTGCATTCAATGGCATGAGAAGCGCGATAAAGGGCTAAGGAAAAGAGAAAAAATGATGCAGTTTTAACCTTAAAATTGACTTAACAAATTCATTCCACCAATCTTCTACCCGTACTTTGAAAAGACTAAAAAAGTGCCTATAATTGCTCAATAAGTAGGTTATTTTCTAAATTGATTATTGCAGAAAATTCGTTTATTTAGCATCAATAAGTTGAACCAAACTTCTGAAGCCATCCTTATTACTCATCTAAAAAGTTCAAAAAATGCAGAATAAACAAAGAATTGGATTGCTCTTCGATATGGATGGAGTCATCGTTGACAATCATATATATCACTACAGAGCCTGGCAAGCGTTGGCCAAAACTTATGATCTAGATCTAAATGAAGAAGATTATCGAAATCACATGAATGGCAGAACGATCGGGGAAGTCGTCAGGTTTCTCCAAAAAAATGCCTCAGAAGAAGAAGTGAAAAGAATCGGAATAGAAAAAGAAGTCCTCTATCGTAATTTATATCAACCTTTTTTAACGCCTACCAAAGGATTGTGGAGCTTCCTAAGTAATGCACAAGAACACAAAATTCCTATGTGCATAGGCACCAGCGCGCCTAAAGAAAATGTCAGTTTTACCATAAACGGATTGGGCATCGGTCATTATTTTAAAACGATTCTTGATGATCGATCAGTAACCAAAGGAAAGCCCCATCCAGAAATATATCAAAAATGTGCCCAGTCTATAGGATTACCCAATGAACAATGTATCGTTTTTGAAGATGCGCTCGCAGGTATCGAAGCAGGAAAAGCAGCAGGATCAAAAGTGATAGCTTTGGCCACTTCGCACGAAAGATCAGCATTAAATGCTGATCTGGTCATCAATGACTTTTCTGAAATCAATATTCAAACGTTGTATGATTTATTTTAAATGAAAAAAAGAAATATTTATGGGATGATCCTACTTGTCATTTTATCTGCTCGGGTCTCACTTGCACAAGAAATGAAAATTGCCCGATTAAAATATGATGGCGGCGGTGATTGGTATGCAAACAGAACGGCACTGCCAAATTTGATCGCCTTCACTAATGAAAATATAAAAACAGATTTGTATAAAAATGAAGATCAGGTGGACGCAGGTAGCCCTGATCTGTTTTTGTATCCCTATGTTTACATGACGGGTCATGGAAATGTCGATTTCAACGCTATCCAATCCAGCAATCTCAGAAAATATCTGACCTCCGGTGGCTTCCTTCACATTGATGATAATTATGGTTTAGATCCCTTTATTCGACTAGAGATTAAAAAAGTATTTCCAAATAACGAGTGGGTAGAACTTCCTTTTGATCACGAAATCTACCATCAATATTATGATTTTGATAGAGGTCTTCCCAAAATTCACCAACATGATGGACAGCCCCCACAAGGTTTTGGGATATTCCATGAAGGCAAACTCGTTGTCTTTTACACCTATGAATGTGACCTAGGCAATGGTTGGGAAGATGCCTCCATACATAATGATCCTGCAGATGTAAGGTTGAAGGCGTTGAAGATGGGCGCAAATATAATTTCCTACGCTTTCAGTGCGAATTTATAGTTCATTAGAATATTTCTTTAAATAAAGCCTTTCGTAAATTTTTTATTTCAATTAGAGAATGCTGTCTACATATCCTAGTCGAACTCCTATCCACTGATTATATTTGCATTAGAATGAAAAAAGTTGCTTTCTATACGCTGGGCTGTAAGTTGAATTTTTCGGAAACATCAACCATCGCAAGATCCTTTGAAGCCAGGGGCTATCGCAAAGTACCCTTTGATCAAGCTCCGGATATCTTCATTATTAATACCTGTTCTGTAACGGATAATGCAGATAAAAAATGTGCTAAAATAGTTCGTGAAGCTAAAAAAATCGCGCCTGAATCTTTTGTGGCCATCATAGGTTGCTATGCCCAACTGAAACCCAAAGAAATCAGTAATATTTTAGGAGTTGATGCCGTTTTGGGTGCTGCTGAAAAATTTAGAATGTTTGATTATATCGAGGAATTCATCCCTCAATCCAAAACTCAAGTTTTTACTTCCGAAATCAAAACTGCCGATGTCTTTAATGCGTCTCATTCTTATGGAGATAGAACTCGAACATTCCTTAAAGTCCAAGACGGCTGCAATTATAAATGTGGCTTCTGCACCATTCCTTTAGCCAGAGGTAAAAGCCGAAGTGAATCTATCGAAAACATACTTAATCAAGCCAACCAAATTGCTTTAACGGAAGTAAAAGAAATAGTCCTGACGGGAGTCAATATTGGAGATTTTGGCATTCAAGGAGGAAAGCGAAAAGAAAAGTTCATCGATCTACTTAAAGCACTAGATAATGTTGAAGGCATTGATAGATTTCGAATCTCTTCGATAGAGCCCAACTTATTAACCGAAAAAATCATTGATTTTGTAGCGAAATCGAAAAGGTTTGTCCCCCATTTTCATATTCCACTTCAATCAGGAAGTGACCTCATATTGCATGATATGAAACGAAGATATGATACAAGTTTATATGCTGAACGAATTAAAAAAATCAAAGCCATCATGCCCCATTGTTGTATAGGCGTTGATGTGATCACAGGGTTCCCGGGTGAAACTAAAGCAGAATATTTGAAGACTTATGATTTTTTACGTGAGTTGGATGTTTCTTATCTTCATGTATTTACCTATTCTGAAAGAGAAAATACCCGGGCTTTTGAAATGGCGAATCCGGTACCTAAAAAAGAAAGACAGAAACGATCTGTTATGCTTAGAACACTTTCTGAAAAGAAAAAGAGGTACTTTTATGAAACCCAAAAAGACCAAATAAGAACGGTTTTATTTGAAGACAATATTGAAGATGGGGAGATGCAAGGCTATACAGAGAACTATGTTCGTATTACTGCAAAATATGATCCGATGCTCACCAATGAACTAAAAAAAGTAAGATTGTCTGAGTTGGATAAAAAAGGCAACTTTCAAGTCTTAGAAATAGAAGAATATTTACCCATCCTTAAATAGAAAGTATGAAACTCATTTGCATAGGCCGCAATTATGTGAAGCATATCCAAGAACTGGGAAATGAAAAACCAGAAAGCCCCATTATTTTCTTGAAGCCAGACTCGGCACTCATCAAAAATAATGATCCTTTTTACTATCCTGACTTTTCGACTGATATTCACTACGAAGTTGAAATTTTGGTTAAAATTAAAAAAGTCGGTAAATCTATTCCTGCCAACTTTGCACACAAGTATTACGACGAAATTGGATTGGGCATTGATTTAACCGCTAGAGACCTACAAAGTAAAGCCAAAGCTAAAGGCTTGCCATGGGATCTAGCTAAGGGTTTCAATGGCTCAGCTCCCATTTCGAACTTTATCAATAAGCATCCTTTTAACGTACAAGACCTCAACTTTTCATTGAAATTGAATAACATTACCGTTCAATCGTCTAATACTTCGCTTATGCTGTGGTCTATTGATGAAATGATTGCCTACGTATCCCAATATATGACTTTAAAAAAGGGAGATATATTGTTTACTGGCACTCCTGAAGGCGTAGGGCCCATCAAAATTGGAGATCAACTTGAAGGCTTTATTGAATCCCAAAATATGTTTCATTTTGAGATACGTTAGTTTCTTCATTATTGGGTTACTTCCCTTTCTTGTAAAGGCTCAAGTCACTCCAAAATATATCTTCCCCATCAACAGCGGGTCACAACAATACTTGGCGGGTACCATGGGAGAAATTCGACATAACCACTTTCATGCAGGCCTCGACATCAAAACAGAGGGTAAAATCGGCATTCCAGTGCTAGCCATTGCCAATGGATATGTATCAAGGATTGGCGTCAGTGAAGGGGGCTACGGTCATGTACTTTATCTAACCCACTTAGACGGGAAAACATCTGTATATGCCCACCTTCAGCGTTTTGAGGAGGATTTAGAAAATTATACTCTTAACCAACAATATCAAAAAGAAACTTATCCTATTCAATTGTTTCCTCAAAAAAACAAATTTTATTTCAATCAGGGAGATACCATAGGTTACTCAGGGAATAGTGGGTCTTCCTCAGGACCCCATCTTCATTTTGAAATGAGAAATGCAAAGCAAGAATTCCTCAATCCATTTGATGAGTTTTCATTCAGTGAAATTCAAGATAATATCGCCCCTAGAATAAAATATCTTGCATTTAAATGCCTTGATCTCGATGCTCGCGTCAATGGTGCTTATGGTACCCTATTGGTTCAACCTACTAAAAAAAATAATCTGTTTAGCATTCAAAAATCCATTCATCTCTCGGGAAATATTGGAATTGAAATATATCATTATGATAATATGAGCGGCGCACCCAATCGAAATGGAATTCCAGAAATCATACTTAAAGTCAATCAAGATACCCTATTTCATCAACTCAAAAAATCAATGTCTTTTGCTAAACAGCGAGACATATCAGCCCATATTGACTACCCCTATGCGATAGACAAACACATCACCCTCAATAAATTATATAAAGCGGATGGAAATAAGCTCGATTTTTATATAAAAACCAATCAAGGTTATCTTTTTGACGAAATCCCTCATGAATTGGAAATCATATTAAAGGATAATCATCAAAATATTTCTACCCTTCAAGCGACGTTAAATAATGAAGGCCCTTACGATAATTACTTCCCACATGTGACCACCTTTGAAATAGATGAAAATCAATTGCATTATGTGAGTACTGATGCTTCATCTCAGATCTTCCTCGAGGACGCATTCATTCCCCTTCAACCCTATTTATCAAATGAAAACCAGTATTATTATTTGTGGGATTTGAGGTCTGGATTGCCCGATTTTATCGAATCAGGAAACTTGAAGATTCAACCCCATTTTTTCACTGAAATACCTTCGGGTATCGATTATTCATTTCATAATGAAGATTTTATTCTAGAGGTCAATAAAAAATCATTGTTTGACACCCTTTATTTACAGTTTACCAAAGAATATGATTCCTTACAGGAGAAGTTGGTTTATACCTTTAATGACCGAACCGTCCCTTTAAGAAAAGACGTTATCATTTCTCTCCATGACACTGATCCTCAAAAAAATCAATACCAAGTATTTAAAGTAGATAAAAAAAATCGCTTAGATTATGTTGGAAGCGAGCAAAATACTGCAGGCCGTTTTACTTTTAAAACCCGGGAATTAGGGACGTTCACGCTAGATAATGACACCATAAAGCCCGTTATTAAACCCATATCTTGGGATAGAATGGGTCTCAGATTTATGATAAAAGATCTCAAATCAGGAATTAAGTCTTATCATGCAACTCTTGATGACCATTTTTTGTTAATGGAATATGATGCTAAGAAGAATGTACTATCAGCACGTCCGAAAAACGAGGAAAAGCCCATAAAAGGCCTTTTCGTGTTAGAAGTTGAAGATAACTTTGGTAATAAAACTAAAATTAGTAAACCCTTATGATTACATTAAAAATAGGCGATGTCGCTCCAGAATTCTCGGCCATCAATCAAGATGGGAAAATGATCAATCTCACAGATTATAAAGGAAAAAAATTGGTACTGTATTTTTATCCAAAAGACAATACGCCTGGATGCACGACCCAATCTTGCAACTTGCGTGACAACTATACCCTGCTACAAAAACAAGGCTACGAAATATTTGGCATCAGCCAAGATTCTGAGAAATCACATCAAAAATTTATCGAAAAGCAAGCATTGCCTTTCGATTTAATCAGTGATGCAGATCATAAGGTACATCATCTTTATGGTACATGGGAACTAAAAAAGTATATGGGTAAAGAATACATGGGGACCCTCAGAACCACTTTTGTCATCGATGAAAAAGGCCAAATTTCTGATGTTATTGAAAAAGTTAAAACGGACAATCATGCTGCCCAAATTTTAGAAAAATAAAAGGCTCACTCACCTATCAATAGCTACTGATAGGGTATCTCACGTTCAAGCCTATACCTTGAACGTTAAGTTACATTGTTGATAAAATTTGGACGGCTGGGCGCCAGTCCATGACAAGGATCAGTAGGACATTTTTAAACTGGTAAGCCCATCCCACTTCTGCCGTGAGCCCTGTTTTTAAGGGTTCACCGCTAAATGCATAAGGTCCTGTATCGACCTACCCATGTAAGACTTCCCCTTCTATGGGCTGGTAAATAAAATCCAACAAGGCATCCACTCCCACCCCATTGGTAAAGGAAATATCTGCATGTATTCTTGTAAAATCGGTAGTAATAAAAACACCATCAATAGCTACACTACTCCCTCCGGTCACCGATCCAAACCTAAGGCCTATTTCTTGAAATTAAAAAGACAGATAAACACCTAATAGACCAAATCCAAGTAAAAATATTTTATTCGTTTGCTGAGCTGTTTTGAAATATTATATGTCGACTGTCTTTAAACGCAATTCTTTGAGAGATAAATTAATTATATCGATCAAATAATATTAAAATGAACATTTTTAACTGCAATAATTGTTAGATTAGAGACATAATTTTGAGTTAACCACAAACATTAGTAACCGAATGAGCTATAATGAAAAATGATAATTCATCCATTAATAAAGTAGTTGATACCGCCATTCGATTGATCAGCTTGGGTCTCATCGCTTATTTGTGTGTTTCAATTTTAAAACCATTCATTAATCCCCTTTTTTGGGGAATTATTTTTGCCGTAGCCTTAGATCCATTCTATCGAAAAATAGATCAACTAATAGGGCACAAAAGCAAAATCACAAGTATCATCACGGTATTGCTTACTTTCATGGTTATTTCTGTGCCACTTTATTTATTTTTAGAATCTGCGATTCGAGGTATTACAGATATTGGATCTATGTATGCTTCAGGTAAATTTTTAATTCAAACTCCTAATGAAAGTATCAAAGCCATTCCGCTCATCGGTGATTGGATCTATGATTCATGGCAATTGGCTTCTCAAAACCTCCCCTCTCTACTCAACCAATATCAAGATTATTTAAAGCAATTTGGATTATTTTTGCTGGATTCAATTCTAGGTACGGGGATCACCATTATCAATCTTGCACTTTCTGTGCTCATCGCAGGCATCTTGCTTTATTCCAAAGGCACCAACAAAGTAGTTTATAAGTTATTTGAAAAAATAGCAGGGGACTTTGGAGTTGAATTTGCTTCCATTACCGAGCAAACCATCAGAAATGTGGTCAAGGGGATTTTGGGAGTTGCTGTTATTCAAGCCACCTTAGCTGGATTTGGATTTTTAATGGTTGACCTTCCCTATGCCGGCCTATGGGTTTTAATTTGTTTAATTCTAACAATCATACAAGTGGGTCCTGGATTCGTCATTATACCCGTCATCATTTGGCTATTCTTGACAAGAGAGTTAGTACCTGCCTCGATTTGGTCCACTTATTTAGTCATTGTCATGTTATTAGATAATATTCTTAAACCTATATTTTTAGGAAAGGGAGCATCCGTTCCCACAGTAGTTATATTTTTAGGTGCCATTGGAGGTTTTCTATTTAAAGGTTTTCTGGGTTTATTTTTGGGTGCCATCATTTTATCGATTACCTACAAATTACTGATTACTTGGTTAGGTTTAGAAAGCATCAATACTGAAAATACAATAATCAATGAAGAACCATGAACGACAGAATAAAGGTTAGGTAAAATAAAAAGTCATCCTAATTATTCGAATTAAGTTAAATCCAATTTGCCTAAAGAAATCTGTTTGAGTTCTTTTTAAAATACGACCATCATATCTTTAATATTATAAAAAATAAATTCAAATTTTCAGTAAGTTTGCCAAATAAAAAAAATAGGTATGGCCAACGTCGCTGAATTAGAAAAAATAGCCAGTCAGGTTCGAAGAGATATCGTGAGAATGGTGCATTCATGCCAATCGGGGCATCCGGGAGGTTCATTAGGATGTACAGAATATTTGATTGCACTCTATTTCTCTATCATGAAACATGATACAAAATTTAATATGAAAGGGATTGAAGAAGATCTTTTTTTCATATCAAACGGTCATATATCACCCGTATTTTACAGCGTGTTGGCTCGAGTAGGATATTTTGATGTCTCCGAACTAGCTACTTTTCGCAAAATAAACTCAAGACTTCAAGGACATCCTGCTACTGAAGAAGGCCTACCAGGTATCCGGATGTCTGCGGGATCATTGGGCCAAGGACTGTCTGTAGCCTGCGGTGCAGCTTTAGCCAAAAGATTAAATAATGATCCTAGAAATGTCTTTTGCCTGATGGGCGATGGCGAACAACAAGAGGGTCAGGTATGGGAAGCCGCTATGTTCGCAGCCCACAATAAATTAGATCACTTGATTGCCACCATAGATTACAATGGTCAGCAAATTGATGGACCTGTGGATGAAGTCTTGTCTCTCGGTGACCTTGCCGGAAAATACAAAGCCTTTGGCTGGACCGTCCTTTCTTGTGAGGGCAATGATATGTCAGCAATCCTATCAATGCTCAATGAGGCCATCGATCAAACCGGAAAGGGAAAACCCATCATGATCCTCATGAAAACGGCTATGGGAAAAGGTGTTGACTTCATGGAAGGATCTCACAAATGGCATGGCATACCTCCCAATGACGCGCAATTAGAAGATGCGTTGAATCAACTTGAAGAAACTTTAGGCGATTATTAATATGAAATATCAGTATACTGAAAAAAAAGATACCCGATCAGGTTTTGGAGACGGACTTACCGCACTAGGAAGAAGTCATCCTGAAGTAGTTGCACTTTGTGCAGACCTCGTAGGTTCTCTCAAGATGGCCAACTTCATTAAAGAAAATCCTTCAAGATTTTTTCAAATGGGCATCTCAGAAGCGAATATGATGGGAACTGCTGCCGGTCTGGCAACGGCAGGTAAAATTCCTTTTACTGGGACTTTTGCCAACTTCTCAACGGGACGTGTTTACGATCAACTCAGACAATCCATAGCTTATTCAGAAAAAAATGTCAAAGTGTGTGCCTCCCATGCTGGTCTCACGCTAGGAGAAGATGGTGCCACGCATCAGATTCTGGAAGATGTGGGTATGGTCAAAATGTTACCCAATTTTACCGTAATCGTGCCTTGTGATTACCATCAAACCAAAGCAGCCACCATCGCAATTGCTGATCATGAGGGTCCTGTTTACTTGAGGTTTGGAAGACCTAGTTGGCCTATTTTCACAAATCCAGAAGAACCTTTTGTGATAGGAAAAGCTCAAAAAATGATTTCTGGAAGCGACGTTACCATCATGGCCTATGGGCACATGGTATGGAAAGCTATAGAAGCAGAAGCCATCTTGGCAGCCGAAGGCTTTTCTGTTGAAGTCATCAATATGCATACCATCAAACCCTTAGATGTAGCTGCAATCTTAGATTCTGTGAACAAAACAGGATGTATCGTCACGGCAGAAGAACATAACATCAATGGTGGTCTCGGCGAAAGCGTCGCACGAATCATTGGCCAAAATCATCCTTGTCCGCAAGAATTCGTTGCGGTAAATGATACCTTTGGCGAGAGTGGGACGCCCGATCAATTACTAGAGAAATATGGCTTGAGTACTGAAAATATAGTTTTAGCAGCTAAAAGAGCCATCGAAAGAAAATAAATATACGACACAATCTACGATACCGAAAATAAGGCCAATTTGTCCAAATCCTTAACTCAACGTCAATTTTTACAATTGGTGGCACAAACTTCTGAGGAACCGCTCATGGTAGAAGTAGCCAGTGCTGAGGGTTGTTATGTGTATGATCAACAAGGGAAAAAGTATTTTGATCTGATCGCTGGTATTGGAGTGAGCAGTGTGGGGCACCGACATCCAGCCGTCATTGATGCCATCAAAAGTCAAGTAGATAAAAATCTTCATGTAATGGTTTTTGGGGAATTTGTACAAACACCGCAAGTGAAATTGGCCGAAGCCTTGTCTAAAACCCTTCCAGATCCACTTGAAGTTACCTATTTTGTCAATTCTGGAAGCGAAGCTGCTGAGGGTGCACTCAAATTAGCCAAAAGATATACTGGACGCTTCAATATAATCTCTTGCATTGATGGCTATCATGGATCAAGTCATGGTGCCTTATCTGCAAGTGGCAATGAAAACCTGAAACAAAACTTCCGTCCCCTACTCCCAGGATTTCAACACATTGCCTTTGGAAATGTCTCTTCTCTCGATTTGATAGATTTTAATACCGCAGCGGTAATTATAGAAACCGTACAAGGAGAAGCGGGTGTACGTATGGCTGATAAGGCCTATTTTAAAAAATTACGGAAAAAATGTAATGAGACTGGAGCGCTTTTAATCCTCGATGAAATACAATGTGGATTTGGTAGAACGGGAAAGCTTTGGGCCTTTGAACATTATGACATTCAGCCTGACATTCTCCTGGCTGCAAAAGGTATGGGAGGCGGCATGCCCATAGGCTGCTTCATCAGTTCAAAAGAAATCATGAGTTCATTAAAACAAAACCCTATCCTTGGACATATCACTACTTTTGGGGGCCACCCTATAAGCACGGCCGCTTCGCTAGCGACCCTAGAAACTATTCAAAATGAAAACTTAATCGATCAGGTAGCTGGAAAAGCCTTGTTGTTTAAGAAATTACTCAAACATGATCTGATCAAGTCGATTCGAAATCAGGGGTTGCTCATGGCCGTAGAATTCGAATCTTATGAAGTTCTTAAAAGAATCATTGACAGAGCCTTAGAAGCTGGGATTATCACAGACTGGTTCTTGTTTTGTAACAACAGCATGCGGATCGCCCCACCCCTTACTATTTCAGAAATTGAGATCAAAGAAGTTTGCCAAACTTTACTAAAATCAATTGAATGGGTATCTAAAAACCCGCTCAGTTATTAGCGCTTTTTAATAATAAAAAAAGGAATGCGCGTCAACACATTCCTTTTTCTTCAATGAATATAAACTAAATTATACGTCAGCAGATTTAACTGTTTTTATAATCACTGCTGCAATTTTGTAAGGATCACCGTTGGAAGCGGGTCTTCTGTCTTCGAGCCAGCCCTTCCAATTTTTCTCAACAGTCATTAAAGGGATTCTTATCGAAGCACCTCTATCAGATACACCGTAGCTGAAATCTGTAATGGCAGCCGTTTCATGCTCACCTGTCAATCTCTTATCATTATCTGCACCATAAACGGCAATATGTTCTTCAACCGTAGGTCTAAAAGCTTCACAAATTTGATCGTATGTCTCTTTGCTTCCACAAGTACGTAACATTTCGTTAGAGAAGTTGGCATGCATACCTGAACCATTCCAATCCGTCGCTCCTAGGGGTTTGGGATGCCAATTGATGGCCAATCCGTACTCTTCTCCTAATCGCTCAAGTAAATATCTTGCCACCCACATCTCATCTCCTGCTTGTTTTGCTCCTTTAGCAAAACATTGGAATTCCCATTGGCCTGCCGCCACTTCTGCATTAACGCCTTCTATATTAATCCCAGCATCAATACACAAATCGATATGTTTTTCTACCATTTCTCTTCCAAAGGCATTGGAAGCGCCAACTGAACAATAAAATTGTCCCTGTGGTGTTTGATCTCGTGGGAAACCTAAAGGTAACTTAGTTTCGGGATCCCAAAGAAAGTATTCTTGTTCAAAACCAAACCAAAAATCAGCGTCATCATCATCAATGGTCGAACGACCATTGGACACATGAGGGGTTCCATCGGCATTGAGCACTTCGGTCATCACCAAGAATCCATTTCTTCGAGCGGGATCAGGATAAATGGCAACTGGCTTAAGTAGGCAATCGGAAGACCCCCCTTCTGCTTGAAGCGTAGAGCTTCCATCAAAAGACCATATGGGACAATCTTTTAACTTTCCTCCAAAATCGGCTTCTATTTTTGTCTTACTTCTCAAATTAGCCGTAGGCGTATAACCATCTAACCAAATGTATTCAAGCTTAGATGAGGGCCTTTGAAGAATATTTGCTTTTGTCATAACAAGGTATAATTTTAGGTGATTTTTAGATTTTTTTAATTAATTAAATTAAATCAAGGTTTATTTTTAACCTATCTCTTCAATAATTAATAATTTAAATTGAAGTAAAGGTAAAAAATAAACCTTAATTAGAAAATAGTAAAACTTTTTATTTGCCTATTTCTCTTATTTTGATGATTATATTAGAAGCTGTAGACTGCTGCGAGTACAAATGAAGACAATGAAGAACCCGCTGTTCCCTCTCCATCAACAAACCCATCGTATGACAAAGCATCTAATCTAATTTCAGGAATTATAGTTAAGCTCCCACTCGTAATCGGAGCACTGAAAGTAGTTGCAAAAACACTTTCATCTCCAGCAATTGCTACGCCATTACCATCACTAAAATATTCTCCTCTTACGCCTATGGCGACGACATCAGAAACCGCCAATTGTAGATAGCCTGCAGCACCATAAAAATCTCCCGAGGCATCTCCTGTCTGAGACGTTGCATTGATACCCAAATAAAAGGACTCACTTAAATCCCATCCCGTAGTCAAGTCTATTTGAAAAAAATCTTCACTAGATAAGACGTTCAAATAAGCACTACCCGCATCAGTTGAATATCCTATTTGAAGCCCTCCGACATATTCATTTGATGGATTGAAGTCAGTGTAATCTGTCGGATTCATAACCGCAACAGCAAGACTCCATTTGTCACTTAGCGTGAAATCGGCTTTCAAACCCGTATGCGAAAAAGGTCCATAAGAAAACATATATGAGGTTGAGTAATTAAAATTGGCGGTAGGAGAAATCACCTCATAACCTAGAAATGTGTTGAAGTTACCTAAAGTTAATTTGAAGTTATCAGTTACATTATAATAAGCATAAAGCTGGTTGACAATATTCAGTGCTGGACCAGAAGCAAATACGGCATCTGCACCCCTTGGACCAAAAACAAGATCTGCTACAAAACCTGCCTTGTCACCTTCGTATCCCATCACCAAATTAGCCATACCTAAAGAAAAACCCGGTGCATTCGCAAATGATGAAGTAGGCGCCAAAGTTCCTATTGTATCCATAGCATCATTGGTACCCCCACTCAAATTGGTTCTGAAATAGGTATCTACTGATCCTGATATCGTAAAAGTAGGTTCCTCTTGTGCTACTGCGGCAACGGAAATGAGCATCGCAACTGCGATAATCATATTTTTTTTGATTAATTTTAAAAAGTTCATTTTGATTTATTATTTAAAGTGATTTGTTATTTATTAAATTAAACTTGAATAGGTCTTCACAAAGTGATTTTAGCGGTCAACTTTGCGAAGACTTTTTTTTAATTATTCTACTGTAATGGTATAACCTCTGATACCATGCTCGTGACTATCAAGACCTTCTTCCTCATGCTCTTTAGAAACTCGGATACCTGTCGTCATTTTCAAAACGGTGAAGATGATAAAGGCCGCAGGAAAAGCGACTGCTCCTACGATTCCTACAGATGTCAATTGCGTCATAAAAGAGTGATCCGCGTTGGTGGAAAAGATACCCACAGCAAGCGTGCCCCAGATGCCACATGTCAAGTGTACTGAGATGGCTCCTACGACATCGTCTAATTTTAGTTTATCTAATCCGATTGCTGAGAAGACGACCAAAACACCTGCGACAAGACCCACGATAATTGATGACCCGGGGTTGATTACATCTGCACCAGCAGTAATCCCCACTAAACCTGCAAGAATTCCATTGAGGACCATACCTAAGTCCATTCTTTTGAAGACAAAATAACTTGTCACAAAACCACCGATCCCTCCAGCACAAGCGGCAAGACAAGTAGTAACCAAAACAAAAGAAGTCAGTGCTGGGTCAGCTGAAAGTACAGATCCACCATTGAATCCAAACCATCCTAACCAAAGCAAGAAAACGCCAATAACTGCCAAAGGAACACTAGAACCAGGTTTGTCGATTACTTTACCATCTACGTATTTTCCTAATCTAGGTCCCAATACAATGACACCCGCCAAGGCGCCCCATCCACCTACAGAGTGAACCAGCGTTGAGCCTGCAAAATCATAAAAGCCCATCATGTCAAGAGCGCCTCCGCCCCATTTCCAACTACCGATGAGAGGATATACAATACCCACAAAAATTACGGTGAATATTAAATAAGATGACAATTTGATTCTTTCAGCTACCGCACCTGAAACAATCGTGGCCGCGGTTGCTGCAAACATTCCTTGAAATAAAAAGTCTGTCCAATAAGTATAACCGGCACCGGCGTAACCCGCTGAAACGTCCGCATCTTCAGGAGAGCCCCAAAACATCGACCAACCTGCGGAATCAAAGGCAAACCAGCCAGAGCTTCCCTCTGCAAATCCTGGATACATTAAGAAGAAACCAAGACCAGCATAAGACAATAGACCAATTATAGGAGTCAATGTGTTTTTAAATAATATATTAACCGTATTTTTAGCTTGGCCAAATCCTGCCTCTACTCCTGCAAATCCTAGGTGCATGATAAAAACCAAAGCGGTGGCTAACATCATCCATATATTATTGGCAGTAAGCAAATTTGCCTCAATGGCAGCAGCGGTGGCTGCGTCAGCTCCTCCACCATCTTGTAGTGCGTCAAAAAAAGTTAAAATTGTTGATTCATTTTTCATACTTTGTTGTGTTTTAGATTTATAATTTCTATCGAGTTAGGTTATTTATAAGGCCAATTTTATATTATTTTCATTGAAATAGAAGAGATAGGCTATTTTTTTACCCTATTTAGATAAAATTTACATTAATTTTAAAAAATGTGGTTATTTTTAAAATGTCATTATCGGCATACCTCCTAAAGGATCATAACAAGAAGTATCATGACTCTTTTTTATCCCTTTCACCACTAAAACTGTCTAATTTTAGCTTTTGAGACGATTCACATATTTTCAATAAATATACGAACCGTACAATATATGATTAATGAAATCCGTAAATATTAAAAATATTATAGCTTTTTAGTGGTATAAGCATCGATTATCTATTAAGGAGCCATGATGTTTTTTTTTGGAGATCTATTTTAGAATCGCTTTAGATCTAGCCATCTATAATTATTGAAGATCAAGCGTTTCGCGGAGTAAGTGAAATAATAGAAAATCAAAGTAAATAATAACGCAATAGCGACATTGGATGATCAACCTTTATTTCAAGGCCATAGCTATGCTTACCAATCGAGCCTGCACTGCTTAGTACTATCGGTTAAACCCTTCGGGAGGTTTCAAGAAAAAGCGTTGATTCCTGTTATGTCGGCACCCAGAATCAATAAATGAATATCATGTGTCCCCTCATAAGTGACGACAGATTCAAGGTTCATCATATGTCGCATCATGGGAAATTCGCCCGTAATACCCATGCCCCCATGTATTTGTCGTGCTTCTCTGGCTACATTCAAGGCTACTTCAACACTATTTCTTTTTGCCATAGATATTTGAGGCGTAGTTGCCTTGCCTTGCTCCATCAACAATCCTAATTTCCAATTAAGTAATTGGGCTTTGGTAATTTCTGTTAACATTTCTGCCAATTTTTTCTGAATTAACTGAAATGATCCTATCGGCTTCCCAAACTGAATCCGTTCTAATGAATATCTGCGGGCGGCGTCGTAACAATCCATAGCCGCTCCAATCGCTCCCCAAGCAATTCCATACCGAGCACTGTCGAGACATTGCATGGGTGCGCCCAAACCTGTTTTCCCTTGCAATAAATTTTCTTTAGGAACCTTGACATCACTAAAAACAAGTTCTCCTGTGCAGGATGCCCGCAATGACCATTTCCCATGGGTCTCAGGCGTGGTAAACCCTTCCATTCCTCGTTCTACAATCAGACCATGAATTCTACCCTTTTCATCTTTTGCCCAAACAACGGCAATGTCCGCATGAGGTGCGTTGGAAATCCACATTTTGGCTCCATTCAACAAATAATGATCTCCTTTATCTTCAAACCTCGTCTCCATCCCAGACGGATTCGAGCCATGATTAGGTTCTGTCAAACCAAAGCACCCTAACATTTCACCTGAAGCTAGTTTGGGTAAAAACTTCTGCTTCTGCTCCTCAGAGCCATAAGTATAAATAGGATACATTACCAAGGAACCTTGAACGGATGCAGTGGATCGCATTCCCGAATCACCTCGTTCGATCTCTTGCATGATAAGCCCGTAAGAGATGTAGTCCAGTCCACCCCCACCATATTGCACTGGGACGGTGGGACCAAAAGCTCCAATCATTCCAAACTTTGACACAATCTCGCTTGGGAAGTGATTTTTCTCTGCCCAACCTTCAATAAAAGGGGTAATTTCTTTTTTGACAAAGTCTCTAATAGAAGCTCGAATCATCAAATGCTCTTCACTTAGTAGGTCGTCAAGCTGATAATAATCTGGAGACTCAAAATGATCCTGATGATTACTTGTCATTTGATGGCTCGGAGAAGATGAAGTTTTGGACATTTGGTTAACTTTGTTTCACATTGAATTATAATTCAAATTTACTTTGCAATGCATTCACTTAATCCTTTTTATGAGAAAATATTTTATTGGAGTTTATGATTTTAATCGTGGATAAAAATTATTATCTCCTCATTTTTTCTCTGTTCTGGACCTCCATCTGTCAGGGGCAATTATTACTTCAAAAAAACTATTTTGACGAACAAAATCGAAAAGTTGAAAGCGTCATAAGTATTTCCGTTAATGACTCCACATTGGAAGGGCCTTACCTCGCTTATTATCCAAATGGACATAAAAAAATCGAAGGGTTTTATCGCTTCAATAAGGCGGATAGCTTATGGACCTATTATCACGATAATAATTATGAAAAAGCCGTTGGCTATTTTCTGAAAAATAAGCAACATGGACTTTGGCAATATTATGACAGCTCAGGGATCAAAAAAAGGGAAGTCACCTTTAAGAATGGACTGAAAAGCGGTTTATACAAAGATTATTATACCGTAGAGAAAATAAAATCATCAGGAAAATTATTAAATGGCAAAAAAATAGGTCTTTGGAAAGAATATAATCAAGATGGAGTCTTAAATAACACAAAACGGATTCAGAATGATACCGTCGTAGTACAACGCTACTTTTATTCCAATGGAAATATAAAACGGCAAGGAACAAAAATAAACAAGGTGAGCTCTGGTCAATGGACTTATTTTTTTGAAAATGGTCAAGTGGCCAGCGATGGTTTTTATAAAGACAATACGAAAGAGGGTACTTGGGTTTATTGGAATGAAAATGGGGTAAAAAAGGCTGAAGGAAATTATACACTAGGAAAGAAACAAGGCTATTGGGAATTTTTTGATGAAAATGGCATCCTCAAAAGTTCAGGCGATTTCTCAAATGACCTTGGCAATATAAAAGCTTTCGACACTGCCGGCAATATTCAATCTCAAGGAAGTCTTTTAAATGGTAAAAAATGGGGTGATTGGATTTACTTTGACACTGATGGAGAAATGATTGGTAAGGCCGTTTTCAAAAATGGATTGGGTGTCTATAAAGGTTTTTATCCCGATGGTTCTTTACATACAATTGGTACCTTAGAAAACGATAAGAAAATTGGGGAATGGATGATTTATGATAAAAAAGGAAATTTGCAAGGTAAGTACACTCCTTTCTACCAAAATTCATTAGGAATCCAACCTCAAACGGACTTCGACCAAATCATCAATCCAAACTTAGAATCACAAAATCCTGATTTTTTGTATAAGCCCGATTTAAATAGATACTTTAATAAAAGGAACCAAGAATACAGGGGATTGATTCTCACCTCAGGACTTCTCAATCCTCTATTCAATCAAATATCCATGGGTATAGAATTGTATTTTCAAGAACGATTGGGTTATGAAATCCTTTATAGTTATTATCGTGATCCCATCTTCAAAAAATTCTCAGATATCGATGACTATAAGCCATATGAATATGGTCATAATCTCCTATTTAAGCAAAAATTCTATCAAAATGACAGTGATTTGGGTATGCCTTATTTTGGCCATCAAATTTCTTTGACGCTGCACAAACACCAATTAAATGGGCTAGATCAAACAGCACTCCCCTTTCAACCCCTATTCATCCAATGCCGTGAAATATCCCTCGAATATGGTATCTATATTGGATATAAATGGATGAAAAAATCAGACGGGAAAGGTTTTGTCTTAGATGCTTTTACTGGAGTGAATATAGGCATGACAAAATGGGAAGGATTATATGGTGAAAACATCAAATACGATGATTATTTTAACGATGTAAAACTAGAGTCTTCTTTACTCACTTTTAACTTGGGTATCATGATCGGTTTTTCGACAAAAAGTATAAAATGAAAATACCAAAACACACGCTCATCATAGGAGCTTCTCCAAATCCATCAAGATATGGAAATATAGCTGCCCTCAGACTCCATGATGCCGGGAAATCATTTATCCCTGTTGGGATAAAGTCAGGACTGATTGCTGGAAAAAAAATAGAAGATCTCAGTACCCTTAAAAAATATGATGATATCGATACCGTGACCCTTTATCTCAACCCAAAAAATCAATTGGCCTATGAAGATTATATCCTTTCTATGAAACCTAAAAGAATCATCTTTAATCCTGGAACGGAAAACCCTAAGTTCATGGATCGTGCTCAAAAAGAAGGCATAGAGGTTTTACAAGCCTGTACCTTAGTTATGTTGGCTTCAAACACTTTCGATTAATTGCCGGCAGAAGTCCATTTCTCTACATACAGCTCATCCCATTCTAAGATTTTTTTTTAGATACAAATCTTTATTCCGATAATCAAAATATTCTCATGATTATAAGACTATTTTTAATTACTTTTGTACACAGAATATATATTTATGTCAGAAAATAAAGCACCCAAGAAATCAGAATACTCAGCCAGTAATATTCAGGTTCTAGAAGGACTTGAAGCCGTTAGAAAACGGCCAGCAATGTACATAGGTGACATTGGGGTCAAAGGATTACACCATCTTATATGGGAAGTAGTTGACAACTCTATCGATGAGGCTTTAGCTGGACACTGTTCGGATATCAATGTTGAAATTAATACTGATCATTCTATTACCGTGACTGATAACGGTCGAGGCATCCCAACAGACCTTCACGAAAAAGAAAAGAGGTCTGCACTTGAAGTAGTCATGACCGTACTTCACGCCGGAGGTAAGTTTGATAAAGACACCTACAAAGTTTCAGGGGGTCTTCATGGGGTGGGTGTCTCCTGTGTAAATGCCCTTTCAAGTAAATTGATTGCTACTGTTCATAGGAATGGAATCATTTATCAGCAAGAATACAACAAAGGGATACCAAAATACACCGTTAAAGAAGTAGGTACTACGGACATTACAGGTACAGTTATTGAATTCCATCCTGATAAAGAAATATTCACGGCTACTGAATACAATTATGAGACTGTCGCCACCAGATGCCGAGAACTTTCTTTTTTAAATGCAGGAATTACCATTACTTTAAAAGATCACAGAGAGCAGGAAGATGATGGATCAACCAAAGGAGAAACTTTTTTATCCACTGGAGGATTAAAAGAATTTGTAGAGTATTTGGATGTCTCGAGAGAAACCTTAATCCCTCATCCCATCTACATGGATGGTGAAAAAGGCGCGATCCCTGTTCAAGTGGCATTGAGTTATAACACCTCTTATACTGAGCATGTCATCTCTTATGTCAATAACATCAATACCATTGAAGGAGGTACGCACATCGCAGGATTTAGACGTGCCCTAACCAGAACCTTGAAAGCCTATGCCGACAAATCGGGCATCCTTGATAAAGTGAAAGTGGAAATCACGGGTGATGATTTTAGAGAGGGACTTACTGCCGTAATATCTGTAAAGGTGGCCGAACCTCAATTTGAAGGTCAAACCAAGACGAAATTAGGAAACTCTGAAGTAAGTGGAGCCGTAGATACTTGTGTCAGCGAGATGCTCAATAACTATTTGGAAGAAAACCCAAAAGAAGCTCGACAAATTGTTCAGAAAGTCGTTTTAGCGGCTCAAGCACGTCATGCAGCCAGAAAGGCACGTGAAATGGTGCAACGAAAAAATGTTTTAGGTGGATCAGGATTGCCAGGAAAACTAGCAGATTGCTCAAATAAAGACCCTAAGGCCTGTGAAATTTATCTCGTTGAAGGAGACTCTGCTGGTGGATCAGCCAAACAAGGTAGAGACAGAATGTTTCAGGCGATTCTTCCATTAAGAGGTAAAATTCTTAATGTTGAAAAGGCACAAGAACACCGTATTTACGATAATGAGGAAATAAAAAATATGATTACTGCCTTGGGGATTTCTTTCGGTACTCCAGAAAATGAGAAGGCACTGAATATGGAAAAACTGAGATATCACAAAGTCATCATTATGACAGATGCAGATATTGATGGCAGTCATATTAGAACCTTAATTTTAACTTTCTTCTTTAGGTACATGAACGATCTAATAGAAAAAGGTTATCTCTACATCGCTTTGCCACCCCTTTATCTAGTCAAAAAGGGGAAAACAGAAAAATACGCTTGGTCTGATGATGATCGTGATCGTGTTGTTAAAGAAGTTGCAGGAAATGGAAAGGAAGAAAATGTGAGTTTCCAACGGTACAAGGGTTTAGGAGAAATGAATCCAGAACAACTCTGGACGACTACCATGGACCCTAAAAACAGAAGTTTAAAGCAGGTTACTATCGAATCTGCAGCTGAGGCTGACCGATTGTTTTCCATGTTAATGGGTGATGAAGTAGCTCCAAGAAGAGAGTTTATTGAGAAAAATGCGAAATACGCCAAAATAGATGCTTAAAACCATTTAATTTGGCTCCTTTTGTATCTATCTTTAGGAGATGAAGAATAGTTTATTACTCCTAATAATAGCCATGCCTTTTGTCACTCTATCGCAGGGAACTTATTGGCAGCAAGCAGTAGATTACACAATGGAAATAGACGTTGATGTGGAAAAACATCAATTTTCTGGACATCAAATACTGCGCTACACTAATAACAGTCCAGACACACTTCATAAAGTTTACTACCACCTCTATTTTAATGCCTTTCAGCCCGACGGTATGATGGATGTGCGAAGTAGATCCATAGAAGACCCCGACGATAGAGTCATGGATCGGATTTCAAAATTGAAGGATGATGAAATTGGATATCATATCATAGAAAACCTCTCACAAGAAGGTGCTGAGCTATCATTCAATATAGAATATACCGTGCTTGAAGTTGAACTGGCCCACCCCATCTTACCTGGATCCACAACGGAACTAAATATGAACTTCAAATCCCAAATACCTGTTCAAATCCGAAGATCAGGTAGGGATAACAAGGAAGGGATTTCTTATTCTATGGCCCAATGGTATCCCAAAATAGCCGCATATGATACGCGAGGATGGCACGCAGAACCCTATGTGGCTAGGGAATTTTATGCCCCCTGGGGACAATTTGATGTTTCTATCACGATAGATAAGAATTATGTCGTCGCTGCCTCAGGGATTTTAGAAAACAATAATGCAATAGGATATGGTTATCAAGACGATCCCTTGATTGACCAAAAGCATAAGGGCAGAAAACTCACTTGGCATTTTGTCAATGAAAAAGCCCATGATTTTATGTGGGCAGCCGACCCTGATTATATTCACCAAATAGCTCAGGTACCCAATGGCCCCAAATTGCATTTTTTTTATCAGCAAGGACAAGCCACAAGGCATTGGGAAAAGTTACCAGAAATAATTATAGCTGCCTTTCAGTATATGAATACTCATTTTGGAGCATACCCCTTTAGCGATTTCTATGTAATTCAAGGAGGAGATGGCGGTATGGAATATCCTATGTCTACACTCATTACAGGTAATAGAGATTTATCAAGTCTTGTAGGCGTGACCGTTCATGAAGCTTTGCATAGTTGGTATCAAGGCGTTTTGGCTACCAACGAAAGTTATTATCATTGGATGGATGAAGGTTATACCAGCTATGCGAGCAGTCTTACCATGAGCCATTTAATGGGAACCGACAACAACCGATCACATGCCAAAAATTATACCAATTATTTCAGTTTGGTCTCTAGTGGCAAGGAGGAACCCATGTCAACGCATGCCGATTATTTTGAAACTAATTTTGCCTACAAAAGAGCGGCCTATTCAAAGGGTGCAGTAAGCTTGTCTCAATTGGGCTACCTCGTGGGTAATGCATGCCTTGAAGAAATTCTATTGACTTATTTTGATCAATGGAAATTCAAACATCCCAACATGCATGATTTCATCAAGATAGCCGAAAAAGCTTCATCTATGGAGTTAGATTGGTATTATGACTATTGGGCCCACTCGATCAAAACCATTGACTACGGCATTCAAGAGGTTAATGCTGTTGGAGCATCTACCCATATTCAACTCAAAAGAATCGACCCCATGCCCATGCCTATCGACCTGGTAGTTACTTTAAAAAATGGGACCAAAAAATCTTATTACATCCCATTAGGTATCATGCGAGGTATTAAAAAACCAGAAAATGCCATGGCGCGTCAAATAATGAAAGACTGGCTTTGGACCCATCCCACCTATGATTTGCGTATAAAAGTTAATTTGAATGATATAAAATCGATAGAAATAGATCCCAGTCAAAGAATGGCTGATATTGACCGATCCAATAACAGCTATCCCAACGAATAAATAGCACTAGGGTATCAGAGCTTTCAGAGAGATTACCCGAGTTGAATTCGAAGGGTCATTGGTAAATAAAGTTATATTTTTAAACTGACGGCCTTTTCTATTGATCGGATCCAATTTAATCATCAAAACCGTACTGTCTCCTCTCGGAATATTCTCATCTTTTAAATTCCAATCAACACACCCACAATTAGATTTTATCGTCCTGATGTTTAATACATCAATTCCTCTATTGTACAAACTTAAATTATGAAATTTGGGCTGATTCGCTAATATTTTACCAAAATCTATATTTTCATCGGATAAGTCAAGTTTTGGATAATTGACTGAATCTACCCTGGATGATGGTCCAGCTTCAAAATATTCTTCAATAGTAGCTACCACACTTATCCGTTTTAGGGGCATCTCTACATCCGTAGTCATGATATCCAACCCATCTCTAAAAAAACCCAAATCTGCTCTATGAACGGGATCATAATTTAAAAGAAGGGTCCCTATAGATTTGGGAGGCAAGATATTGGGTATTATCTTTAATTGAATGAAGTCTGGGATTCTAGATGAATCCATCAAAAAGGTCATCACACTGTCTGAATTATTATAAATTTTAAATTCTTTTTCAACTATCTGGTGATGCCAAATAGCGCCCATATTAAGTATCTTGTAAGGCAAAAAAAGATTTCCATAATGGATAGGGAATGCCGAAATCATGTTTTTGGCATTATTAATAACATAACCTATTATTTGCAAGGTGGTACTGGTTCCATCATTAGTCACCACATGAATGAGCTTATGGAAAGCTCCAGATCTCTTAGAGGCATTAAAGGACACGGTGATTGAGTCTAGTGCCTTGGGTGCTATTTTTGCGATATTCCATTCCGTTACCACGCAATCGCAGGAAGCTTTTACTGAGGTGATCCCAACACTATCTATGCCCTCATTTAAAAAGGTAAAAGTATGGCTAACCTCTTCATTTTCAATGAGATCTCCAAAACGATGAACAGTTTGCTGAAATTTAATATTTGACTGTCCGTAGCCAAAGAATGAAAGAAATATAAAAACGATTGAAAGGTGCCTCATGGTATCTTCGCAATATTACGCGAAAACTCACAATTTTAGTCGTTAATAATTGATTTCTCAACTAGGAATTATAGGTTTGTAAAAAAAAAGAAAAATGGCCAGAATATTAACCGGAATCCAAAGTTCTGGAAAACCACATTTAGGCAATTTATTGGGTGCCATACTTCCTGCAATTGCACTCAGCAAGGAACAGCACAATGACTCCTTTTTTTTTATTGCTGATTTACACTCACTCACCACCATCAAAGATCCTGAAATCAGAAAGGAAAATATAAGATCAGTGGCTGCCGCCTGGATTGCTTGTGGATTTAATACTGAAAAAAACACTTTTTATCGTCAGTCAAAAGTCCCCGAAGTTTGTGAGTTGGCATGGATTTTAAATTGCTTTACCCCTTTTCCTATGCTGGCCAATGCCCACTCTTTCAAAGACAAATCTGATAAACTCAGTGATGTAAATGCGGGCCTATTTGTATATCCAGTACTCATGGCTGCCGATATCTTGCTTTACGATGCTGACATTGTTCCTGTAGGTAAAGATCAGAAGCAGCACTTGGAAATGACTCGAGATTTAGGCCTTACATTCAATCGGAAATTTGGTGATACTTTTGTTATTCCTGAACCTCAGATCAGCGACCAAATGGAGATTGTTCCCGGAATTGATGGTAAAAAAATGAGTAAATCTTATGGAAATATTCTCGATATTTTTCAATCTGATAAAAAACTCAGAAAAAACATCATGAGTATTCAAACCGATAGTCTAGCCTTGGAAGACCCTAAAGACCCTTCCACCTGCAATGTGTTTAAGCTATTCGAACTACTAGGATCTGATGAGGAAGTTCAAGCCTTGCGTAAGGCCTATCTAGGTGGTAATTATGGTTATGGGCATGCCAAGCAAGAATTATTCGAACTGGTCGTCAGAAAATTCACCAAAGAAAGGAGTACTTATGAGGAACTCATTGCCCACCCTGAGTTATTGGAAAAAATGCTTTGTGCAGGAGAAATTAAAGCCTCTAAAATCGCCCGATCCGTATTGGCTCGAGTAAAGCATAAAATAGGGTTTTAAATAAATAAAAGCTGATCTGATCCTTTTTAAAACCCGTTACTTTAATAAAAATAGCATAAATGAATTTTGAAGAAAAAGCCCAATCTTGGTTGAACTCAAACAAATTAAGTGATACTGCTCGTCAGCAAATTGAGCTATTAAAAAAAGACCCCGTTGCCTTCGAAGACGCCTTCTATAAGGATCTAGCTTTCGGAACAGGTGGCTTAAGGGGCCTTATGGGGGTGGGATCCAATAGAATCAATGAATACACGGTAGCCATGGCTACTCAAGGGTTTGCCAATTACCTAAAAGAAGCCTTTCCAAATCAACAAATAAAAGTAGCCATTGCTCATGATAGCAGGAATAATACTGAATTATTTACCCGCATTACGGCCGAGGTTTTCAGCGCCAATGAGATTCTTGTCTACCTCTTTAAAGAGCTTCGTCCTACACCCACCCTCTCTTTCGCCATCAGAACCCTTCAATGTCATGGAGGCGTCGTCTTGACCGCCTCTCATAATCCCAAAGAGTACAATGGCTATAAGGCATATTGGAATGATGGAGCGCAATTAATCGCGCCTCATGATGACCATGTTATCAATAATGTTAAGTTAATTAAATCCATTGATGAAGTAAACTTTGATAAAAAGAGTAACCTCATTAAATACTTGGATGATACCGTCGATCACCAATACCTAGACATGATCGCATCGCTGAGTCTGAGCTCCCCTCAGAAAAACAAAGCAAGTGAACTGAAAATTGTTTTTTCGCCTATCCATGGAACGGGGATTACTTTGGTACCTTCGGCTTTGGAAAAATTTGGGTTTGAAAATATCACCCTTGTTTCTGAGCAAGCCCAACCAGATGGCAACTTCCCTACCGTTATTTACCCTAACCCAGAGGAAGCAGAAGCCCTAGAGATCGCCCTTAAAACCGCTAAGAATATCGATGCCGACCTCGTTTTGGCAACCGATCCAGATGCAGATAGAGTCGGGATTGCTGCCAAAAATGCAAACCACGAGTTTGAACTGCTCAATGGGAATCAAACCGCCGCACTACTCATCTATTATTTACTTACGCAGTGGAAAGAAAAAGGGCAGTTAAAAGGGCAGGAATACATTGTAAAGACCATCGTTACAACAGAACTCATTAGTGCCATTGCCGCACATTTTAAGGTAACCTGTTTGGATACATTAACGGGTTTTAAATATATCGCTGAAAAAATTCGTCAACTTGAAAGTACGCAAACCTTTATCGGTGGTGGAGAAGAGAGCTATGGCTATTTAATTGGAGATAAGGTACGCGACAAAGATGCCGTAATGTCTTGTGCGATGATTGCTGAACTCACTGCTTGGGCCAAAGAACAGAACAAAACCCTATTTGACTTATTACTCGACATATGGATCAAATTCGGCCTCTACCATGAAGGGCTTATTTCAATTACCAAAAAAGGTAAAGCCGGTGCCCTTGAAATCCAAGAAATCATGAATAAACTCAGGAACAACCCTCCAATCTTCTTAAATGATTTTTTGGTAACTGAAATTATTGACTATTCAAACCTTACACATTTAGAAACCAAAACAAAAAAAATCCTCCCTTTAGACTCACATAAATCTAATGTTTTGCAGTTCATTACAGAAGATGGATCACGGGTATCGATCAGACCCTCGGGCACCGAACCTAAAATAAAAATCTATTTTTCAGTACATTCTTCATTGCAAAGAAAAAGTGAGCTGAAAGAAAAAAAGGATCAGCTTGATACCCAAATCTCAAAACTTTCAAAATCATTATTGAAGCATTTCTAATCACTTTAGATACTCTCACGCTCATTTTTTGAACATTAATGTTTAATTTCACCTTTGGTGAATTAAAGAAATAGAAAAAGCCCTCTTTCAAACAAGCCTAAAGCATGATGATCTTTTTTAATATTATTTTAATTGCCATTGGATTTGCATTGCTCATAAAAGGAGCTGACTTTCTTGTAGATGGCGCCTCATCGCTTGCCAAAAGATTTAATGTCTCTGATATCGTTATTGGTTTGACTGTTGTGGCCATGGGTACCTCGGCTCCTGAACTTGTGGTGAACGCCATGTCTGGAGTTATTATTACTGAGGAAGGAACCCATGATGTCGTATTTGGCAATATCATTGGCTCTAATATTTTTAATCTATATCTCATCCTAGGCATTTCAGCCATCATCTATCCGCTTACGGTCCAAAGAAATGCCCTATGGAAAGAGATTCCTTTTTCTCTAGCCGCTACCGTGGTCTTCTTTATTTTAGCCAACGACGTCATCTTCTTTGATGCTTCCCAAAATAGTTTAGACTACAGAGATGCACTGACACTCATCTCATTATTTGGATTGTTCATGGTCTATATATTTTTAAATATTAAAAGAAATCCTGATACAACACCACTAGACAAAATTCCTCTTTTTGGAAGTTTAAAGACAACTCTAATGATAACAGGTGGTATCGCTGGTCTGATTTTCGGTGGCCAGCTTATTGTTGAGAATGCCGTCAAAATAGCTGAATATTATAATGTAAGTGAGAAATTGATTGGTCTCACTATTCTCGCAGCGGGAACTTCTTTACCCGAATTGGCTACTTCAGCGGTTGCTGCATTCAAGAAAAAATCTGATCTCGCTGTAGGCAATATCATTGGCTCCAATATTTTTAATGTACTTCTGGTTTTAGGCATAACGACTTTCATACACGCCCCTTTAGGTTATAACGTACAGCTCAATATAGATTTATATATCTGTATGGGAGGTACTTTATTGCTTTTCTTCTTTATGTATAGTTTTGGTAAATACAAATTGGATAGAATAGAAGGTGTCTTTTATCTTCTCGGCTTTTTGGCCTACTTTGTATTTATTCTTTATAGGCAATAAATATTTGCTTAAAAAATAAATTGAAGAGACTGTTGCGGTCAAAATAAAACAGATGTCATCAATCAATAGATGATACTTGACAAGAAGAATTTTTCATCAAAAAAATCTCTCTTTTAGTAATTTTTAAATGTTTTGATGTTTTTAGATCCAGATAGGTAATCTATTATAACTTATTGGCCTACCTATTTATTACGAACCTATCAAATAGGTAACAAATGTTTGAATTACTTTATCAACTAAAAAAAGGTAAAATAAAGTTCGTAGAAAAGAATAATATCTCTGTAAAATTCTATTTCAAGGATGCTACTACCCAACAATACCTGACAGAAAATTAAAAGTTATCTATAAAAAGATAGCCTTTATGAGGTGCATTAATAACAGTAGTTGCTATAAATGGTCTTTTTAGCCCCTTTTATATACATTGTTGTGGCCAGTTATTCTGTTATTTTTTCTTTACTTACTCCAAACCAATGTTCTAAAAAGGAATCAAAGGCAAAAATTAAAGAGATCACAATTATTGTAATTCCAATAATGAGGAATCTTCTTTTAATTGGAACATTGGATGTTGTTGGGGAATTAATTAGCACTTGGAAGATCTCGATAAGAATTTCCATATTAAAAATTATTATTAACAATAACATTGAAAAAACAATAATAGCATTTGCTAATGCTGGATAAACATCAAGAAAAATGATGTCAAATATTATTATATTAATCATGATAGGTATCAATATCAGTACTCCTAATAGCTTTGTTTTATTCCATAACAGAAACCAAGCTCCAATAAGTTGAGTAATGCCTACAAATAGCACATAAAAGTAGGAATGTCCCATAAATGTCCAAGCCAACGAAAAACTACTTGCATCTCCTAATGTTGTTTCAGCAACTTCAAGAGGTAATTTTCCTTGCATATAAAATTGTCCGCCAAATATTTTTGATAGTGCATAAATATTAAGAATAATAAAGACACACTGTCTTAGGACAATCTCAAATATGTTTTTAAAATCTATTTTTATCATTCTCTATTCTATTTTCCAATGGGCTACAGCGTCCGGCCATACAAACTATGGTTAGTCTATTCCAATTTTGTACAAATCTAAGGGATTCCTGATCCTAAGCAAAGCCGTGTTGACAACATGGTATAAATCGCTGTCTTAAAATTAGACTGATGACCTAGAGGCATTTGAATATATCTGTAGGCAAATAAAAAAAGTCTTTTAGTAACAAAATTATGCAGCCTTTTTCTTGCTACCCCCCTCTTACCCATGCTTGGAAATGAACAGGAAACTGCCTATAATTGCGTTAAAAGAGGATTATTTATATATGCAACCATCATCAATCAATAATTACGATCCAACCCAAACTAAAAGCTGGAAAGAACTAGACCAGCATTTTAACGAAATCAAAGACCAATCTCTTATTGATCTTTTTAAAGAAGAGCCCAATCGTTTGTCACATCTTTCATTTGATGAGGGGAATTTTTATTTTGACTTTTCAAAGAACCATCTAACTAAAAAAACTTTATCCTTATTTGCCTCACTGGCCAATGAAATGGGTTTAAGCGAAGCAAAAAAAGCCTTATTTCAAGGTCAAAAAATCAATAAAACCGAAGATCGTGCAGTATTGCATACCGCTCTAAGAAACCCTGCTGATAAACCCATTATCGTCGAAGGTGAAAACATAATGCCTTTAGTTTCAGAAGAATTGAGAAAAATGAAGGATTTTAGCATCAAACTTCATCAGGGCAAACATCTGGGCTATACCTCCAAAAAAATTCTAAATATTGTAAATATTGGTATTGGCGGTTCCGATTTAGGGCCTAATATGGTCTGTGAAGCCCTTAAACCTTATTGGATCAAGGGGATGAACACGTATTTTATTTCTAATGTTGACGCCAGTCATATAGATCCTCTGCTTCAAAAATTAGATCCTGCTACTACCCTCTTTATCATAGCTTCCAAAACATTTACGACTCAAGAGACCATGACCAATGCCCGAACGGCTAGAAATTGGTTCATTGAACATGCTTCAGTACAAGATGTTAAAAAACATTTTGTCGCCGTATCCACCAATGAAGAAAAAGTACGCGAATTTGGAATTGATCTTCAAAACATGTTCAAATTTTGGGACTGGGTAGGTGGTCGATACTCCCTGTGGTCATCGATCGGGCTGAGTATCGTCTGCACAGTAGGTTATGATAATTTTTCAAAACTATTGAAAGGTGCCCAGGAAATGGATGACCATTTTATGCAGGCCCCTTTCGAAATGAATGCACCCACACTTATGGCTTTTATTGGTGTTTGGTACAATAATTTTTTCAAAACTCAAACCCAGGCCATTTTGCCCTATGATCAAAGGTTGGCCTATTTTTCAAAATATCTTCAACAAGCAGATATGGAGAGTAATGGTAAATCTACAGATCGAAAGGGTCATCAGGTCAAATATGAAACCGGTCAAATCATTTGGGGAGAGCCTGGGACCAATGGTCAACATGCCTTTTATCAGCTCATTCATCAAGGGACCAAAATGATTCCTTGTGATTTTATCGCTGCTGCGCTACCTGCACATGATAAAATAGATCATCATGACAAGTTGATGGCCAATTTCATCGCCCAAACCGAAGCATTAATGAAAGGGAAGGATGCCTCATCGGTCAAGTCAGAGCTTGAGCAACAAGGGATGAGCCCTGAAGAAATCACAGCCTTACTCCCCTTCAAGGTATTTGATGGGAATAGACCAACAAGTACCCTTTTAATGGGTAAATTGTCTCCTGAAAACCTCGGCGGGCTCATTGCTCTTTATGAACATAAAATATTTGTCCAGGGATTCATATGGAATGTTTTTAGTTTTGATCAATGGGGTGTAGAACTAGGTAAACAACTGGCTAGCAACATCTTATCTGAAATTAAAACAGGTGACGTACATGAATCACACGATTCCTCAACTCAAAAAATGATTCGAAAATACTTATCACACAAAGGATCTTAATTGATACAAAAGGATATTGGCAGTCATGGCCACATTTAATGATTCCGCACTTCCATATTTTTTTATGGTCAAACGATCTTTGAGCAGCGGCTGAATAACTGGGCTGATGCCATGAGATTCATTACCCAAAATAAACCCGCATTTATTAGGGTTTCTAAAGGTATCCAAAGGTTTACCCTCTAAATCTAAACCATATAGATCACCCTTAAAGTGGTTTAAATAATCATTTAAATCAACGTATAATACGCCGACGCGGGTGAAAGAACCCATCGATGCTGCCAATGTTTTTGGATTGTGGAAATCTGCGCAATTTTTACTGCAGACCAGATGCTTAAATCCAAACCAATCAAGGGCTCTGATAATGGTCCCTAAATTTCCTGGATCCCCTACACCATCTAAAATAATGGTTTGTCGCTCATTCAAAAATTGATCTGGGTCAACTTCTATACACTTCGCTATTGCCAAGCAAGCATTGTTGGTGTTAAAGGTTCCCATATTCGATAATTCTTCTGGAGAAATCAGCTTACAACCATAATTATTAAATAAATTTGCATGTGTTTCTGTGCAAAAAAGCTCTAAAACATCATATTTAGACTTTAATAATTCTTGTACATTCTTAAGTCCTTCAACGATAAACTTATTTTCTTTAACTCTATTCTTTTTAAGTTTGAGTGACTTAACGAATTTGATTTCAGATTTGGTAGCTATTTTATTCATGTTTTGAGACCTATTCTTCTCTATCTATCATTAGTTGTATCCCTATCCTCTTGCATAGGTTATCGCTTCTTGCCCGAGGGTGAAAAATTACTTGTCAAAGATCCGAAAATAATTGGACTTTCATCTAATCAAGAAAAAGAGATCACAAACTTCGTTACTCAAAAAGCAAATAAAAGATTGGCTGGGCTTCTGCCCATTACCTACCTCGCCCATCTTTATGAGCTAGGTGCCCTTGCATACGACACAGCGCGATACCATGAAAAGACGAGAAGCTTAGATGCTAATTATGATCTTGAAATGAGTAAAGTAAATACCACTCGAAAAATTAGTCGTATACAAAAGAGGAAGAATAGAAAAAAAGATAAAACCAATACTCAGTTGGCTCAAGGTAATTACTTTATGCGATTGGGGGAACCCTTGGCTATATACGATAAAGAAAAGCATACTGAATCCATAGATAAAATTGCACTTTACCTATCCTCAAAAGGCTATTTTAATGCCTCTATAAACCTGACAGAAAAAATAAAAAATAAAAAAATAAAGCTGAACTACGAAATCAAATTATGGAACCAATTTCTCATTGATTCCATAAGATATGACATCGATGATGTGGGCATAAAAATGCTGTTAGAAAAAAATCAAGCAATCGCTTTTTTAATAAAAGGAACGCCATATGATCAGCAAAATATCAATAAAGAACGAGCACGCATATATGATCTTTTATCTGATCATGGATATTATAAATTTGATAAAAAATATATAACTTTTGATCTAGACACCACACTCATTAAAAGAAATAGCCTTTGGGTGGCAGTAAAACTTTCCTTGCCGCCACAACAGGATCATCACAAAAAATATACCGTAAAAGCTGTTAATTTTTATTCATCAAAGAATATAGGATCCAAAAAAAAGAATAAATTAAAAGAAGATCAAAAGATGTTTTTTGATCAAAACAGTGATGGATTCAATAAAAAAATATTGAGCCGTACTATTTCAATCAAACCAGGTCAGTTGTACAGCAAAGCTGAAATGCTTTTAACTCAACAACGTTTGAACCTGCTAGAAACCTATAAATTCATCAATATAAACTACGATACTACGGGCCAAAATAATTTGATTGCTCAAATTTTTTCAAGCCCAATGGATAATTACCAAACCAGTAACGAAATCGGATTTTTACAAGATGACTTTTCACAGGTTTTACCAGGACCTTTTGTCAATCTGGGGCTCAAAAAAAGAAATGCATTTGGTAATTTCGAAATGGCAGAATTAAATTTAAATTTTTCGCTCTTAGGCATCTCCAATATTGACTCAAGGGCTCAACCCTATTCACTTTTTGAATATGGAGGAAGATTGGCCCTTACGTTCCATCATTTTTTATTTCCTTTACCCGAAAATTTTATTGAAAAAACAAATGAATTGAACCCACGTACCAGACTCTCTTTCTACTATAGCTATGAAGACCGAGCCAAAGAATACGAACGAAATCAAATTTTTACTGATTTCTCCTACCTGTGGTCTAAAAACAAGCAAAAGCAGTTTATATTTACCCCTTTTGGAATTAATTATACTGAAATTCGTCGAATAGATCCGTCTTTTCAGGGTTTTCTAAATGCGCAAGATACCTTGGGCAATCGCTCATTATCTGCTGCTTTTAAACCTTCATTAACTACCCTAAATTCTTTCGAAGCTCTCTTCAATCAAAACAATTATGGCAATTTGTCCTCAAATTCTAGCTTTTTAAAATTATTGACCGAATCGGGTGGTCTTTATGTCAATGCCTTTGAGAACTTACTTCCGGATTCAGATTTTACTTTATTTCAATGGTTAAAATTTAATATCGATTTCAGGTCTCACATGGTTTCTAAAAAGGGTCAAATTGCTTTTAAAATTAATTTAGGTGCTGCTTATGCTTATGGGGATGCCCAAGCACTTCCTTATGAACGTAGATTTTATGCCGGAGGTAGCAATAGTATCCGTGCTTGGCCTGTAAGAAGACTTGGACCAGGTGCCTACGGTGAAGCGACCTCTATAGAAAACAGGGCTCTTGATAAGGTAGCTCAAATAAGCTATCAAAGAGAACAAGGGGGAGATCTCATAATAGAAACCTCTATAGAATACCGAAATAAACTGACCAAGAACTTAAATTATGCTTTTTTTGCAGACATGGGGAATATTTGGTTGCTCAATAGCAATCAATCCATCAAAGATTATGAGGGAGATGATGGGAAGTTTCGTTTTGACTCCTTTTACAAAGAACTGGCCGTGGGCATCGGTTTGGGACTCCGGTATGATTTTTCCTTCATGGTTCTAAGATTGGACGGTGCCATCCAAATTATGGACCCTGCACAACCTATAGGAAAAAGATATATTTTAAACCAACTCTTATCTCAAAACGGAGTTTTCAGAAATAAGTCGAACATAAATATAGGTATTGGACTACCTTTTTAATATGAAAACAGAGATCAATACACAATTCAAAAAACTTCAAGATCAGATTTGCTTAGGACTAGAGAAAATCAATACTTCATCCAAATTTTCTGAAGATTTGTGGGAGCGACCCGGTGGTGGTGGTGGTCGCAGTCGCATCCTTTCTGAAGGTAAAGTCATCCAAAAGGGAGGTGTGAACTTTTCCGAAGTAAGTGGACCGACACCAGAGGCTATTTTAAAATCTCTAGATCTTCCGACATCAGATTTTTATGCTACCGGTGTGTCTATCGTCATTCATCCTGTGAATCCATGGGTACCTATCATACATATGAATGTAAGATATTTTGAGATGTCTGATGGTACTTATTGGTTTGGAGGAGGCATTGATCTTACGCCACATTATGTGATTGAATCAGATGCTATTTTTTTTCACAAACAACTAAAAGAAATTTGTGATCAACATGATTCCGGCTATTATGCTCAATTTAAAAAATGGGCCGATGACTACTTTTTCATAAAGCACAGAAATGAAACCCGCGGGATTGGCGGAATTTTTTTTGACCGTCTATCCTCCCAAGAGGCCAACGAAAAAGAACAACTTTGGCAATTTGTCCTGAGTTTGGGTAATGGATTTCTACCCATTTATACCGAATTAATATCACGAAATAGAGATCGCCCCTTTACTAAAGCACAGCAAGATTGGCAGTACCTGAGAAGAGGCAGATACGTGGAATTTAACCTTGTTTTAGATAAAGGCACGAAATTCGGATTAGATACAGATGGGCGGACGGAATCAATCCTGATGAGCCTCCCTCCTTTTGCCAGCTGGGAATATAACCATCAACCAGAAAAAGAAAGTCCTGAGGCAAAAACATTGGCCTATCTAGTCAAAGATATTGATTGGATAAATAATGATTGAATTCATCAAATCCATAGATCTTATATTGTTAGACCTGATCAATGGCACAGGAAGACCCTTTCTTGATCCCATCATGATTTTTCTATCGGGTAAGTTCGTTTGGATTCCTTTGTATCTGTATCTTATCTTCTTGCTTTATGCACAGTATGGTAAACGTTTCTGGATCCCCCTACTCTTTATTCTGATCAGCTTAACTATGTCAGATCAGTTTACTTCTTCGTTTATGAAACCCTATTTTCAACGCTTGAGACCTTGCCTAGATCAGAGTCTTACCATCGTTGTGGAAGTGGTGAAAGGTTGTGGTGGTAAATACGGATTTGCTTCTTCGCATGCCGCTAATACGATGGGACTCGCTGTTTTTTACCTTATGCTTTTGAAAGAAAAGAAGAAAATACTGGCTTATGCTATTTTCACTTGGGCCCTAATGGTTGGTTATTCACGTGCCTACCTAGGTGTACATTACCCTGGTGATGTCATGGTGGGTTTTTTAGTAGGTGGCTTTTTTGGGTATTTATGCTATCAATTACATAGGCTAGTACTCAAGAAACTAGGATATTCTCTTACTTAAGATTTTTTCGACATACTTACCTATAATATCAAATTCAATATTGACCCTATCCCCTCCTTTGAGAACCCCTAGATTGGTATGCTCGTAGGTATAGGGAATGATCGCTACCTGAAATTGGTTTTCCGATACATTAAAACAAGTAAGACTGATTCCATTTATCGTCACACTCCCTTTTTCAACCATAAGATTGTTAGGGTCATCGAATATGAAAGTAAAGAGCCAACTCCCCTGCGCATCTTCAATGGAGAGAATGCGAGCGGTCTTATCTACATGGCCTTGTACCACATGACCATCAAATCTCCCATTGGCAATCATGCACCTTTCTAAATTAACTGAATCGCCAATATTGAGTGTTTCAAGATTGGTTTTTTGCATGGATTCGTCAATGACGGTAACCCAATGCTTGTCACCCTCCACAGCCGTGACGGTTAAGCATACCCCATTGTGCGCGATGCTTTGATCTACCTTAAGCCCCGAACTAAGCGTCGAGCTGATACAAAAGTTAAAATTGCGTTCTTTTTTAACAATTTCAGAAACTTTACCCTGAACCTCTACTATTCCTGTAAACATGTTGTAAAATTATGGATAATTAGTTTTGATTTGCAATGATATGAATAATTTGGAAGATAGCTACAAAGCTAAAGGTTTGAGAAGACAACTGGTTAAGGAGATTGAAGGAAAAGGAATAAAATCTGCAACGGTGCTCTCAGCTATTGGAAAAATGCCTCGACATGTCTTCTTTGACTCTATTTTTCTTGAGCATGCTTATGAGGATAAGGCCTTTCCTATTGGTGAAAAACAAACCATCAGTCAACCCTATACCGTAGCTTTTCAAACCGAACTACTCAATGTTTCAAAAGGCGATAAAATTTTGGAGATTGGGACTGGTTCAGGCTATCAAGCGGCTATCTTATTAGAATTAGGTGCAGAAGTCTTTACCATAGAATACAATCAAAAGTTATTTCAAAAAACCATGAATTTTTTACCTAAACTGGGTTATAATCCTCATTTTTTTCAAGGAGATGGCTCCCTGGGCTTACCCAAACATGCTCCTTATGACAGTATTGTAGTGACGGCAGGTGCGCCTAATGTTCCTGATACCCTCATCAAACAATTGAAAATAGGTGGTGTTTTGGTGATCCCTGTGGGTGATCAGAAACAGCAAAAAATGATCGCCATAAAGAAGTTATCGCAAAACAAAGCCTCAAAAAAAGAATTCAGCCATTTTAGCTTCGTACCTTTACTCGGTAAGGATGGATGGTAAAAAAAAATGAAGAAACCCTGTAAGGAATCGAGAGTCACCATGACTGAGTTGATCCTGCCCAATGACACCAATAATCTCAATAATCTTTTTGGTGGGAGGTTGATGCATTGGATGGACATAGCGGCCGCAGTCTCTGCGCAGCGGCACAGCAATAACGTCGTGGTAACCGCTTCTGTTGATAATATTTCATTTTCACAACCCATCAACATCGGTAATGTAATTACCATCGAAGCTTTCGTGGTTCGTGCCTTTACTACTTCGATGGAAGTTTTCATCAAAGTCATCGCTGAAGACATTCCAAATGCTAAAAAAATTCAAACGCACACTGCTTTTTTTACTTTTGTGGCTGTTGATAAAGAGGGGAAGCCATTGAAAATTCCTGAAGTAGCGCCTGAATCACTCTTCGAAAAAGAACTTTACAGAGGCGCCTTAAGAAGAAGGCAACTGCGACTAGTGCTTGCCAAAAGGATGGAGCCTAAAGATGCCCATGAATTAAAATCTTTATTCATTAACTGATAAAAAAATAAAATATGGAAACTTTTGGAATAATAGGAATGATTTTTGGCTTGGGGGCTATGGGTATCGTTTATGAGTTAAAAAAAACGGTAGAGACCCTAAAAAAAGACGTGGAAGAATTGAAAGAAAGAGCTGAGAAATAGGAGACCACCAAAACCTGAAGAAGAAGAGCTCTAAGAAATTATGAGCTTAAAATCTATAGATTGCCTATGTCCCAATCAAGTATTATCAAAAAAACATGAGACCTCATCTGATTTACAACTTCCTTGATCTTCTATAATCTCTTGTTAGGGAAGCGTCTTGACTCGATTGATCTATCCTTATTCCTCTTGGAAGCCGACCTAGTTGAAACAAATGTCATTAGAGTTATTGAAAAATGCCTTATTAAGAAAAAATGAGATTATAAATAAAATCAGCCGTCAAGTTTATAAATAGCATACTAACGGAAACAACCTGCCGAAATATTCACAGACGCCCTAAGATGAAACCTAAACGATAGGTCATATTAATCTTTTATTCGATTTGATCTCTCTAGAAGATATGATTTTGTAGCTTTGGCAATTAACTTCCCTATCTATGAACTTGTTTAAAAAAATCAGCATTGCTGTCGTAATATTGATCTTAGCGGTTCTTGGCTATTTCTATTATGCCTTGATCATCAATCCAAAAAGCCCTCAAGGGACCGCAGTATTTGATAAAGATGATTTAAAGATGGAGGTCACCTATTACCGGCCTTACAAAAAAGGGCGCCTTATATTCGGAGATGAATCCCAAGGAGCCCTTTTGCCTTATGGAAAATATTGGCGCCTAGGAGCTAATTTAGCAACAAAAATAGAAGTCAATCAAGCGATCACATTTGCAGGTGTCAATTTAGATGCTGGCAGTTATCGGTTGTATGCCTACCCACAAGAAAGTTATTGGGAATTAATTGTTCATACTGATCCTTTCGGATCGAGTGCACAAGAACCTGATCCAGCAGGAATCATTGCCCGGATTAATCTTGAAAAAAGTAGCCTAAATGAAATCGTTGAACAGTTTACCATAGACTTTGAAACATCCCCTAAAAATATCCTTTTGCGTATGCGCTGGGATACCACTGAAATCAATATTCCAATCAATTGATTCGCTGGTTGATTCGCTTTATTAAAATCTTTTTGACGGTAAGTCTTGCTTTTGCTATAGCCGTCATTGGCATCTATTATTCTTATGATGCCATTCGTCAGCAGACCAACGTGATGGACATCGAGGAATATACACCCATCTCTACTTTAAAAGTACCTGAAAATACCATTACGCATTCGAAATATCCATTTGTTGATGTTCATAATCACCAATTTGACATGCCTGTCAAGGATTTATCTAAACTAGTCCATGAAATGGATGCGCTGAATATGGCTTTCATGGTGAACTTGAGTGGCTTTCGAGGCTTGTATTTGAAGAAATCCTTAGCAAACATCCATGACAACGCGCCTACCCGCTTCGGCTTATTTTTAAATGTTGATTTTGAATTGATCGATGATGCTGATTTTGCTGAACAAAATGAAAAATTAATAGCTGATGCAGTTGCTCAAGGCGTCATAGGTCTGAAAGTATACAAGTCGCTGGGATTAACAGACAAAGACCGTGATGAAAATCGTATCGCCATTGACGATCCGCGCCTAGATCCCATATGGGCAGCTTGTGGGAAACATAAAATTCCTGTGCTCATTCATTCCGCCGAACCGTCCTCCTTTTGGGACCCTAAAGACGAATTCAACGAACGTTGGCTGGAATTACGCCAAAAACCAGGACGTTACCGTGACCCAGAGAAAGTGCCCTCTTTTGAATCTATATTGGCCGAACAGCATGCTGTTTTCAAAAAACATTCAAATACTACCTTCATCAATGCCCATTTGGGTTGGATGGGAAACGATCTGGATCGATTGGGTGAGCATTTGGATCTATATCCTAATGTGATGACAGAAATCGGGGCAGTACTTGCTGAATTGGGACGACAACCCAAAAGAGCTCGACAATTTTTTGTACAGTATCAAGATCGCATATTGTTTGGAAAAGATAGTTACAAGGTGAATGAATATCATACCTATTTTCGGGTGTTGGAAACAGAAGATGAATACTTTGATTATTATCGAAAGCGTCATGCCCACTGGAAAATGTATGGTCTAGGACTACCCGATACGGTACTTCAAAAACTTTATTACCAAAATGCTTTGGCCTTATTCCCATCGATAGATGAGCAGCTCTTTATTGAAAAACAAAAATAGAGCATGGAGTGGTCTAAATTTGTCGATGAGTAAAATTGTATGGGAGTCTCTGTTCCTGCAGTTGAAATATTGATTTATAGCTTTTAGCGTGATTTTGAATAAAATCTATTCTCATGAGCTTTAATAGCCCTTTCAGATTCATTTATAAAATCTATTTAAGACAAAAATCATCAATTAATGATGGTAACTAGCTGTTACCTTTTAGGATTTTATCATCAACAGCCTTATATTGAAAATTAAAATAGACTTTCTGAAATACTTGAATGATTGACGGCAAAAAATGATGAAAATAGCAACAGAAAACCTTCACCTCATCCTCACAGAAGAATTGTATAAAGTTGATGAAATAGATAAAACCACAACTACAGATCAAACAATACCTCCCGAACCCCCTCAATCTCAAGGGCTCCCACTTGAGATTGAAAAGGCGTCCCTATCACCCGGTCTACAGGTCATTACGGAACCACTCACGGAAACCTCAAAGGAAACACTGACCAAACTACTCAAAGCCATTCATCAAGATATCGAAACCACTTCAGTGATTGAATTATGGAAGGGCGCGATTCTTTTTGAAAAAACTCTGATTTTTGGTCATCAGGATGAAGAAACAAAGCTAAATACCCTTCAAGAAAAGGAATCTCACCAAATTTTACACACCCACAATATTTCTTTTTTGGACAGTCATAAGGAAGCTAAAATTAAACTTTGGCAGGTACTCAAAGCCTGGTTTAATGCTTAATCAAAAAGTTCTTTAAGCTTGGCTTCCAAGGTAGGGCCTCTTAATCCTTTGGCCACAATGTTTCCTTCCGGATCAATTAAGAAAGTTTGAGGTATGGAACTTACTTGATAATCTTTTGCGGCTTTGGTATTGAAATAACTTAAATCTGAAACATGAATCCATTCCAAGCCATCGTCGGCTATCGCTTTCCTCCAAGCACGATCTGTTCGGTCCAATGAAACCCCTAAAATCTCAAAATTTTCATTACGATATTTATTGTAAAGCCTCACCACATTTGGATTTTCTTGACGACAAGGTCTACACCATGCGGCCCAAAAATCAATCAATACATAATTGCCTTGCAATGAACTCAGATTAAACATAGATCCCGAGGTGTCAGGCAAACTGATTTCAGGTGCCGGTCCTCCGATGGCAAGGCTTCTCAAGGTATTGACCTTAGACAAAAGATCTGAGGTAAAGATGTGATCAGGCAGTGCCTTCTTATAAACGGTGGCCAAGCTGTCGACAAAACTAAAGTTGGTCTCAATATCAATATAATTCAATCCGTAAATACCTGCCAATTGAGGACTGGCATCTCGTATTTGATCCTTGAGATGATCATCATGGCGCTTGTTTAGATAATTAAATTGGTTGACTACCGCATTAAAAGTATTTATATCCCCTTGTGATCTCGCTTGCATGGCTTCTTGATTGAGCATCTGCATATCACTTTGCTTCTTTCGCACCGTACTGTCTATAGCAATCATCAACAAAGTCTGAATAGATCCTTCCACTTCAATACGCGCAGTGGGTTTGATCGAGGTTCTGATGAAGACTTCTTTTTTATCTTGAGGTCCTACGATCAGATTGATGTTTTTTCTTCCAAACACATCCAAACGATAAAATTCAGAAGGTCCGGGTTCAATGAAAAAAACAGCTGTTCCTGATGAAAGTTCAGCAGAATCTATGGCTACCAAGCCAAGTTCTTGTACTTGCTGTAACCAAACCCACTCTCCGGTGATGTCGTCATCCAAGATAAGACTTACTTTTAACAATGATGATTCAGGACTGCAGCCTGAAGCCAATACCAGCGTGATAATTATTAAGAAATACTTGATCATTTTATCTTATCTAAGGTTCCTTTAATCATTTCATTAACTTTCTGGGGGTCTATTCTGCCTACCGCTTTTTTCATAATCAACCCCATGAACATCCCTATAACGCCTTTTTTTCCATTATGGTATTCTTTAACCTTGGCCTGATGATCCTCCAAAACATCATCTATTAGCTGTTGCATCTCATCAAAATCATCTACTTGTGCCAAACCTAACGTTGCAATAGCTGCTGCCACTTCAACCTGTGGATGATGCAAAACATACTTAAAAGCTTGTTGCGTAGCATCTGAATGACTGATCTCTTTTTGCTGTACGGCATGGATCAAATCTGCTAATTTTTGGGGAGTTAAACTCAAGGCATCTATCCCGATTTCATTTTCATTCAAATAAGACTTGACCGGGCCCATGATCCAATTAGATATGGCCTTATCATGCTTACAAAAACTTGCCGTTTTGAAAAAATATGCTGCGATCGAACGGTCGTCGCTCAATAAGTTGGCATCGTAATTGGAGAGACCATGATCTTCAATCAACGTTTTTTTAACTTGTGCAGGTAAGGCTGGAAGTGAGTTTTTAACTCCTTCGTACCATTCATCGCTGATCACGATCGGACTGATATCGGGTTCCGGGAAGTATCTATAATCATTCATTATTTCCTTGGTCCGCATACCTGAAGTAGTGTTGTTCTCAGGGTTATACGTTCGTGTCTCAGAAATAATGGTTTGGCCGGCAGCGGTCATTTTTGTTTGACGTTCAATCTCATGGTCAATGGCCTTGCGGACATTCTTGATTGAATTCATATTCTTAACTTCTACTTTACTCCCTAAAGGAGCTCCAGGTAGTCTCACAGAAATATTGGCATCGCAGCGCAAGGATCCTTGCTCCATATTTCCATCGCTGATGCCCAAATATCTTACCAATTTTCTGAGTTCAATCAAACACAAGCCCGCCTGCTCGGAAGAGGTAATGACAGGCTCCGTCACAATCTCTACCAAAGGAACCCCTGACCTGTTGAGATCTACATTGGTAAAATCTGCATTCTGAACATGTATGGATTTCCCTGCATCTTCTTCCAAATGAATTTTGGTCAGCTCAATATCAAAATGTGGGAAATCATCACTTCTGATTTTTACAATACCTCCTTTACATATGGGTGTGGCATCTTGGGTAATTTGATACCCTTTGGGAAGGTCTGGATAAAAATAGTTTTTGCGATCAAAAATTAAATTTCTATTAATGGTTCCCTCCAAAGCAATTCCCAATTTCATACCCATGTCAATGACCTCTTTGGAAATCATCGGCAGGGTACCGGGGTGTGCTAGGGTAATGGCCCCAACGTCTGAATTGGGATGATTTCCAAAATCATTGTGATCGTAGGAAAATATTTTACTTTTCGTATTCAATTGGACATGTACTTCCAATCCTATTACTGTTTCTAAAGTAGCCAATGTTCTTAAATTTTTTCTTTCAATATTTGATTTCCTATCTCCAAAGCTGCGGTCAGACCTTCTGTATTTTTACCTCCAGCCGTTGCATAAAAGTCTTGTCCACCCCCGCCTCCTTGGATAGATTTTGCCATTTTCCTGATCAATACCGAGGCATTCAGATCTTTCTGCTGAACCAATTCTTCTTCAATCATTACGGTCAAAAGAGGCTTTCCTCCCACCTTGGCTCCAATCAATAAAATCAGAGGTCCCATTTCTCTTTTGAGATCAAAAGCAATTTCTTTGACGGAAGCAGCATCAGGAAATGCCCCTTCAAAACTAATGATGTTTACGCCTTTATAGACTTCAACAGCCTCCATCATCGTCTTTTTTAACTCTTTTGTTTTGGCTTTATTAAAAGCCTCAATTTGCTTGATTAAGTCATTTTTCTCATTGAATAACACTTGTAAAGCCTTTAAAGTATCCGCAGGGTGCTTTAGGGTTTGCTCGATTTGGTCTAGCAATCCTATTTTTTGCCACAAAAAGGATTCCGCCTTATCGGCCGTAATGGCCTCAATCCTTCTTACACCCGTCGATATGGAACTTTCAGATGTGATTTTAAACACACCTATGTGTCCGGTGGCCTTCACATGGGTGCCTCCGCACAACTCTACTGAATAAGGGGCATCAAAAAGAATCATACGTACATGGTCTCCATATTTCTCTCCAAATAGGGCCATAGCTCCTTCCTCCTTAGCCTTTTCAATCGGAACCGATCTGCGCTCCACCAAAGGAATATTGTTTCGGATTTTTTGATTGACCTGCTGCTCAACGGCCAACAATTCTTCGGCACTCAATTTGGCAAAATGCGAAAAATCAAAACGCAAAGATTGATCATTGACTAAAGATCCCCTTTGTTGCACATGATCTCCCAAGACCTCTCTAAGGGCCGCATGGAGTAAGTGGGTCGCTGTATGATTGTTTTCAATCAAACCTCTTTTATCTTGATTCACCACCGCCTTGAAGATCCCCTTCAAGTTTTTTGGGAGCCTTTTGGCCTTGTGAATAAACAAATCATTCTCCTTTTTGGTATCTACGATGTCAATCGTTTCCTCAATCCCTATCAATTGACCTGAATCACCGATTTGACCCCCACTCTCGGCATAAAACGGAGTCGCACTTAACACCAATTGGTAGGAAACAGCTTCCTTTTGCCTTATTTCTCGCCAACGAATGATTTGGGTATCAGTCGTCAGTAGATCATATCCTACAAATTCAGAAGCAACGGATGTCTCATGTACCAAATTCCAATCTCCCATATCCTGAACGGCTGCATTTTTGGATCTGTTCTTTTGCTTGCCCATTTCCTTTTCAAATCCTGACCTATCCACGGAAAGGCCATTTTCTTTAGCAATCAATGCCGTCAAATCAATAGGAAACCCATAGGTATCATACAACTCAAAAGCATCTGCCCCGGCGATCTGTTCTTTGACCTTCTTTTTTAAAATACTAAATCTAGCAAGACCTTTCTCAAGGGTACGCAAAAACGCTATTTCTTCTTCTTTGATCACCTTTGCTAGGAATTCCTCTTGCGCTTCTAGTTCGGGGAAGGTTTCGGAGAATTGATGGGATAATATCGGTAGCAATTCAAATAAAAAGGGCTCATTAAATTTTAAAAATGTATAGCCATATCTCACGGCCCTTCTCAAGATTCTCCTGATTACATAACCTGCCTTGGTGTTGCTGGGTAGTTGGCCATCTGCAATGGTAAACGCGATGGCACGAATATGATCCGCAATCACACGGATAGCCACATCAGTAGCGTCATCAGCTCCATATTGGACTTGAGCCCGTTGGGCTACTGCTTGAATCAGGGGTTGGAATACATCTGTATCATAATTGGATTGCTTTCCCTGTAAGGCCATGGCCAAACGTTCAAAACCCATACCCGTATCTACATGCTTTTCTGGAAGGTTTTGCAAAGCTCCAGAGGTCAAACGATTAAATTCAACAAAAACAATATTCCAAATCTCCACTACTTGAGGGTGGTCTTTATTTACCAAGCTAGCCCCTGGGATTAATTTCAATTCCTTTTCATCACGCAAGTCTATATGTATTTCTGAACAGGGGCCGCAAGGTCCTACATCCCCCATCTCCCAAAAATTATCTTTCTTGTTTCCATTGATGATCCGATCTTCAGGCACATGAGTCCGCCAAAAATCTCTTGCCTCTATGTCCGTCTCGAGTTGCTCCTTTTCATCCCCCTCAAAGACGGTTACGTACAGACGCTCCTCCGACAGTCCAAACTCTTTGGTCAATAAATCCCAGGACCATGCGATGGCTTCCTTTTTAAAGTAATCTCCGAAAGACCAATTACCCAACATCTCAAACATCGTATGATGATAGGTATCAAAACCGACTTCTTCAAGATCGTTGTGTTTCCCAGACACACGCAAGCATTTTTGGGTATCTACCACGCGTTTTTGGTCGGCTTTCTTGTTTCCCAAAAAATAATCTTTGAACTGATTCATACCTGCATTGGTAAACATGAGGGTAGGATCATTTTTTACCACAATAGGTGCAGAAGGTACCCATTGATGTGATTTTGCTTTGAAATATTCAAAAAATTTCTTTCGTATTAACTTGGACTCCATATTGGGTAAAATTCTTAATTTTAATCTTAATTTGCTATTTTTTCTTTAAAACTATAAGTTTGTAACAGTCTAAAGAGATAATTTTAATCTTTAAAGCCTTGCACTGCAAAATTACTTCTATAAAAATCAATGGCAAGAATAAAGTATTATTACGACACTGAATCCTGTAGATACGAAAGAATTCGTACTTCTAAATGGGATATATTCATCAACTCACTTGCTTTTTTGACCGTAGCAACGGTCATCGCGACCGGTTTGGTCTTTGGATACATGGTGTATTTTGAGTCTCCCGAGGAATTGCAGTTAAGAAAAGAAAATCAAGAATTGCTCATGTACTACAACCTCATGGGCAAGGATATGGAAAGTATTTCTCAGGTGCTGCAAAGCATGCAAGAGCGAGACGACGATATCTATCGAGTGATCTTTGGCGTAAACCCTCTTGCTGATGAAATCAGGACCGGAGGTACTGGAGGAGCAAACAAATACAGGGCATTAATGGAAAAAGGTCTTTCACGAGAAGCGCTTATCGTAAGTGACCTTCAAAAAATTGATGCGCTAAAAAAGCAGATGTATATACAAACCAAGTCTTATGATGAAATCGTTGAATTGGCCAAAAATAAAGAAGATTTTTTAGCAGCACTTCCCGCCATTCAGCCCGTATCAAATGAAGAACTTAAACGTCTTTCTTCAGGTTTTGGATACCGAATTGATCCTTATTTAAAAACCAGACGAAAGCATCCAGGAGTAGATTTCTCTTTGGAAGTGGGCAATCCCGTGCATGCCACCGGAGACGGCAAAGTCAAATTCACAAAAAGTTCACTGAGTGGATACGGAAAACAAGTGCATATTGACCACGGTTTTGGTTATGAAACTAAATATGGACATCTGGACAAAATATTAGTAAAAAAAGGTCAACGGCTCAAACGAGGAGATCTCATTGGCTACTCTGGACATTCGGGCAAATCTACGGCCCCGCATTTACATTATGAGGTCATCAAAAATGGTATAAAAGTAAATCCAATTCATTATTTCAGCCGTGATTTATCAGCTGACGAATATGAAGAAATACTCAGATTGGCTTCGATAGAAAATCAGGCTATGGGATCCTACTGATTTGGAATACAGATTCCGTTCAGTCCCTAATCTCACAATAAAATACGTCTTGCCTTGGTCAAATCCTTCTGAATTTCAACCCTGTGGGTGAGTGCTTCTCTGAGTTTTCCCAAGCATCAAATGTTTACTGAAGATAAAGCACAGACTCGCGCTATCATCAAACTTGGTAATTAGGATGATCATCCTTCAGGAAAGACCTCACCATATCTCTTTGACTCTAGAAGCAAAAGCTTTGCTTCACTCCGTGCGTGATTTGATAATGTAGACCAATTTCTGCTCTCAAATCTATCTTCAGATAGCATATGCGTTGTGGGCTGAATAGGTTCTATACTGATTGCTTTTGGTAGCTTGGAAGGGACATTCTTAGTGAGGACCTTAATGTGTTTATGGTTTCAGCCATTTCCACATTGATGCGGGCGCAGAGGGATTGATCAGACATAGTCCACACGTGGTCAGAGGGATTGAAGTCTGTAAAGACAGCATCATTGCCTACAGTCTTGGGATTTTTTGACCTATAGCTGGTTCAATTTAAAGGGCTTGAATGCGCTAACCCCACTATGGGAACTTAATATCAGTTATGATGGTTAAAGATTTCCGATAAATTTATTTTTTTTACAAACTTATGACGTTCGGCCGCGGATATACAACGAAAATAAAGCAGATTTACGCACGAAGAAAATAAGGAAAGTTTATTTTTCAAAAAAGCCCATATTCATTAATGGTCTTCGGGGAATTAATTATCTTAACAAAAAAATAGAGTAAGTGCCCTACAAAGAGAAAGAAATAGAGAAAAAATATTTCACCATTGGTGAAGTCGCCGGAAACCTCAAGGTGGCCACCTCTCTTATTCGATTTTGGGAAAGTGAATTTGATATTATAAAACCGAAAAAAAATCGGAAAGGAAACCGACAATTTACCCGTGAGGATATCAAAAATATCAAGCTTATCTATCATCTGGTAAAAGAGAAAGGTTTTACTCTACAAGGCGCGCGAGATTTCATTACCCAAGGGACTGAGAGCATCCAAGATAAACTAGAACTCATCAAGTCACTACAGGGGGTTCGTGATTTCCTCGTCAAATTAAAAAATGAGTTGCCTAAAACTTAATTTTTTTTTGATGGTCGGCCGTTAACTCTGCCTAAGAAACAAAAACATATGCGCATTCCATTTTTAATGCTTCTAAGCCTTTTCATCGGCCTATAGACGAGTATTGCCCAAACAAAAATTAGCGCCACCGCCTTACAAGAAGATCTTAATATTGTTAAAGAGATCACACTAGGACTCTCACCCAAGCTTACTGAAAGTGACCGCTTACAAATCCAAATAGTCTTGGATCAAAAGAAAAAAGAACTAGAGAGCGACTCCTTAACCACCCTAGCCTTTTTTAATTTTTTAATAGATATAGATATTAATTCAAAATTTGATGAACATGCACAATGGAATCTTACAGAAAAATTTTTGATGCCCATCCTTGAAAAAGGCAACCTTTTCCCCTTACCTATCAAAATAATAGGTAGTAAAATGGTAGTTAATGACACGACCGTCGATTTACCTTATGGCGCCATCATCCATAGCATCAATGGGGAACCTATAGATACCCTGATGAAATCCGTTGATAGGGATTATCAAGAGACCTTTGCACAAAGACAGATGGAATTTCAGTTTTCCATTATGTATCTTATCAGAAAGGGATCTGCAGAAAGCTATATAATGAAATACTCCTTGCCTACTGAGCCTTCCCATATCCTAGAGAAATCAATAAAAGGCATTGATTTCGATACTTATCAAAAAACATTTAGCGATACCGTTTTTCCATTGAATAAAGAAGGGCTCAGTAATTTTGTTTATACCCGCCATTTTGAAGAGGAACGTATTTTTTATCTCAAGCTCAATAGTTTTAACTGGTATGAAAATTCTCCAAAGAAGGTTTCTATTTTTCCCAAATCGATATATAAAAAATTCAATCAACATTTTGCCTCCTTGTTTGAAGAAATGGCCGAGTTAGCCGTCGAACATCTCATCATTGATTTGCGTTTCAATCAGGGTGGTAATGTGAAAATACCTGGACTTTTATACAGCTACCTTGCCCAAGAAGCATTCAATGAAAGTCTCCTTCTCAAAATTCAGAATTTTGACATCCCTCATGTCGAACATCTCAATAAAATAGAGGGGCAAGAAAATATAACATCAAAAGATGTTGGCCAATTCATAAAAAAGATGCGAAAAGAATTTAGAAAGAAAAATGACTCGACAGCGCTCTGGACACTGTCTGAAAATGAAGTAACACAACCTAAAAAATCGTCTTTTGATGGCAATGTATACCTACTGGTCGGCGGCAGATCATTGTCGGCCAGCTCCTATTTTACCGCCTTGTTCAAAGCCCATGAAAGGGGAATGATCGTTGGTGAGCAAATGGGGGGTTCTTACCGGTCATTAACAGCCGGAAAAATGCTGACTTATCAATTACCTAATACTAAAATTGAACTTGCCGCTCCCATCATGGTGGTGGATTTTGCTGATGAACTTTATCAAAAAATAGATGAAGAGAAAATCACTCCTGATCTGATTTTTTCTGATGATGAAACCTATCAGTATTTTTTAGAAAAAAAAGACCTCGAGATGGAGCGGGTCTTTCAGCTCATTAAGGAGCCCAATTAACTCAAAATCTCATCCTTCAATCAGGTAAATCTTGAATTACTCAAAAAATAGCGCATTCAAATGCTCCGCTGAAAAACATCGTTAAAAAACCAAATGCTACCAGAAGACTGTAAATAGCAAAACAACACTCACTCATGAACTGATCATAACCAAAATCACACCCTATTGATCTTCATTTGCTAGTAGGGAAAGCCAAGCTTTGTAGCCCTAGAAATTCAGCTTAATGTCTCCAAATAAGTACTTCAATACATCAATTTAAACGTTCATGTAGGATGATTTGATAGGTAGAGATCATTTGAGTAGTTTAAAGTGATGGAGGAAAGAGAGGATTATTATCTGATTGGCTTGCTGGCTGTCTCCGGTATCGGCAACGCGCATGCCAAAGGTCTGATCGATCATTTTGGATCGGCCTCTCATGTCTTTCATGCCAAATCTTCTGAGCTCAAGGAAGTTCCTGGCATCTCAGAAAAGATCATAAAAAACATACTTGATCGGCATGGGCTTAAAGCCTCTGAGGAGATCATGACCCAATGTCAGAAAAAAGAAATAGCGCTGATCTCTTACCGCTCGAAAAAATATCCCGATCGCCTACGAGGTCTCTACAATGGCCCTGCGCTGTTGTATTATAAGGGCAGCGAATCGCTCAACGCAAATCGAACCATGGCGATTGTGGGTACCCGACAAGCATCCGATTATGGGAAATCTATCACAAAAAAGATCATTGAAGACGGTCAAGTATTTCAAGCCACCCTATTGAGTGGATTGGCCTACGGCATTGACATTGAAGCACATAAAGCTGCCCTTCAAAACCACATGCCCAATTGGGCCATACTGGCGGGGGGTATCGATCAAATCTATCCAAGAGCCCATATGAAGTTTGCAGAAAAAATCATGGGCCATGGAGGTTTGATCAGTGAGCAACCTCCTGGGACAAAATCTGCCCCCTATTTATTCCCGATGCGTAATCGAATCATTGCCGGTATGAGTGATGTTACCATCGTCGTAGAAGCTGCAGTGCGTGGAGGTGCCTTGATTACGGCACAGATAGCTGATTCTTACAACCGTTTGGTATTGGCCGTTCCGGGAAACTTAGATCGGCCTTATAGCATGGGATGTAATCAACTCATTCAAGCTCAAAAAGCCTTGATATATACTGGAGCAGAGACCCTTGCCTATAATCTGAATTGGAGTTCAAAAAAAGGTGATCATCCTGGATTTAAAACCATAAAAAAAAATCTTACCCCTGCTGAAAAAATCATCTATGATCTTCTTTTGACTGCAGACTACATGAGTATCGATGAATTGTCAATAAAAGCTAAGATTGAAATGAATCAAATGGCCCATGTGCTGATGGCTCTTGAATTTAAAGACCTCATCAAAGTGCGGCCGGGCAACAAGTATAAATTGAAGTAGGATGTAAATATATGAACGCTACCTTACAGAATTTTACCCCAATCGCTATTCTTTATTTTGGTTGATCAATGGATAATGCTAGAGCATTTTCCTTATTATAACCTGAAGATTCATCAATCTTTTTATCCAAACTGTTATTTTTTAGCAATTCATTTTCATTATTAAGTCGTTCTTTCGCTTTGTTATCATTACTTGACGGAGCATTGCATCCAATCATGATTATAGATAGGATAATTATTGTTTTTAAAGCTTTTGCTAATTGGTTAAGGTATGCTATGTCGAATATGAATTAATCTGATAGTTAAAACTAATAACAATTTTCCACCCTCAGTAAATTCTTCTCATCCGAAGGAGGCATTCCTAGTTCCAAAAACGTAATGAAGGCTTTGACAGAATAATCAAGTGGTAGAAAATCAAGAACGAGGAAGGTATTTTACTAGTGTAACACTTCATCCCCCTTCTACAAAGATGCCAAAGACTACGTTGGAAGAAATGATTTTAAGGGTGAGAAATAGTTAAAAAGCTCGAACTGCACGAACGCTAAGGAATGAGTCGATCTTAGAGCTGGATTGCTGACTACCATCGCTGAAAAGCTGTGACCACGCGGTATCGCTAGTGAGCTCCGAAGAACTCCAGTAGAAATTGGGAATAAAACCGCCAACCAAGTCCTTACTTATAATTAATTTATTTAACTCATCCTTGCTAGGTAAATACCAATCATCATAAGTAACCCCTCCCTCGGTAACACTGTAATCTGTGCAGATCCCAGCAGCATAAGTATAACTTCCTGCAGTGCCCCCTTGACTAGTAATAATGGCATTGGTGTTGGCAAGCCCTGTACCTATGGCCGTTCCCGTTGCTCCTGTCGTAGGATAAACTCCATTGTACCAATGAATATATGTACTGTTATCCTCAGTAGCTGCTATGAGGCCATGTTGAACATTGGCATCATATCCAGGATCACCATTTTGTAAGATATAAGCGACTTTACCTCCTTGATACGATTCTCCAACTTGTAAAAAAAAAGGAGTAGTAAAACTAATCTCAGGACCATAAGCCGTTCCTGCACTGTTAGTGGCATAAGCACGCACATAGTAAGTCGTACTACCAGACAATCCTGTCAAGCTACTCGTGAAAGTACCTGTGCC